>ERZ772831.879-NODE-879-length-30669-cov-4.886229_pt1 | contig 30669 bp, 23 predicted proteins | sample MGYA00580858_ERZ772831 | MGnify/ENA primary metagenome ERZ772831 (study PRJEB29015, sample SAMEA2737694) | human gut metagenome | biome: human gut; feature: human-associated habitat; material: faeces | place: China | collected 2012 ... | reverse complement strand
AAACGGCTGCAACCTCAACTGGCTGCAGCCGTTTCTTAATACTTTTTGTAGCCAGCGCCGGGTGGCACTGGCTACTGTGCTGATAGGGAGAGTTTTCTAACAGCCCCGATTTCCTTTTGGGGTTATTTAACAGCCCCGGTTTTTGCATATCAGAGGGTTATGGGGTCGATCAACGGGAGATGCGCTTCTTCCCGGTCAGCAGGATCAGCCCTGCGAAGGACAGCATCAGCATCACAAACAGCCATGTGGCAGCCCGATCGCCTGTATGGGGGGGTGGAGGGCTTTGCCGGGGTCTGGGTACCGGCGCTTTCTGCGGGAGCAGTGGTCTGAGCCTCGGTGGAAGCGGTTGCATCAGTGGGAGCAACTGTTTCAGTAGGAGCAGCTGTTTCAGTAGGAGCAACCGTTTCGGTGGGAGCAGTGGTTTCCTCCGGGGGACGAACATCCGGCTCCAGACTGGTGCGGTAGGGCTGGGTCTGGTAGGTGCCCTTGATGGCCTGATAGGTAAAATCGTATACCGACCGAGCCACATTGCTCTCGGTGCCGGTGTAGGGATCAATGCCCTTGGCGGCTTCCATCAGGGTCTTGATGCCGTTGTACCAGTTGCGGTAGACGGTGCTTTCCTCGCCGTTGGTGCTCAGATAGCCGCATTCCAGACCGCCGTTCAGATAGTCCAGATACTTGTTGTACTTGTCCACGGTCTGGAACAGCCGGTCGTCACATTCGATCTCCATGCCGAGGCCGTACATCTTTGCCAGAGCAGCCGCATCCCGGATCCGATCCAGAGAAGGCTCGCCGGAGGGGAAGAAATGGTTGGGCTGCAATGCAACACCGGTGAAGCCCATGGAGTCACCACGGTTCCAGCCGCTGGCATTGTAGAAGGGGATCCAGAGCATGGGATAGCCCAGATCCCTGACCTTCTGTGCCGTGTAGCGGATCATGCTTTCCCGATAGTTGGTCTCATGCATCCAGTAGAAGCCGGCAAATTCCAGATGCTCATAACCTGCGGCATGGAAACGGGTGAGAACCTGCTCCAGATACCAGTCGATGGCAGCCTGAGCATCGGCGTCCACGCTCATATCCACCGCATGACCGTTAATCGTGCCGAAATCGGTGCATACGGGGTCGGGGAAGGGAACCATGATGGTCACCTTCATCTTCAGATCCCCAATACCCAGCTCTTGGGCAACCTCTGCGGTGGCCTGATCCAGACCGTCCATATCGCCGCCACGGTCGATGGTCTTTTCCAGATACCAGTCCCAGTCAGCCTTGTTGCTGGGAACGGCGCTGTAATCCGTGCTTTCGATAAACAGATTGTTGGAAATTTCCGAGGACTGAGCCAGGAACAATGCTCCGTCGAACATGGTGTCCAGAGCCTTGCCCTTTTGATCCACATAGGCCACATAGGGCTTGCAGTCGGCTGCGCTCCAGTGACCGTAGCCCGGGTTGCCCTGATAATCCTTGTACGGGCCGTTGTACATCAGCACCAGATCCCGGATACCGCCGGTTTCGGCGCTGACACGCTGATAATCTCCGGAGAAATCGTAATTCTGCTCCGGCTTTTCAGAGCCGGTGAGGTCTGCCGAACCGTAGGCTTCAATTTCGTCGAAGAACAGCCAGCCGTTCAGCTCGGCATCCACACGCAGGAACCGAGCCTGAACCGGGGCAGAGTCAGCCTTCCAGCCCAGAGTGTGAACGCCGTCCTTGGTGATCTGGGGATGGGACTCATCCACCAGTGCCCAGGTTTCGCCGTTATCCGACACAAAGATCTTCAGACCGGAGGGTGCCTGAACACCGGAACCGGCGCTGTGGAGGAAGCTCATGCGAACCTCGTCCAGCGCATAGGTATTTTCCAGATCCACAACCACGGAACGGATGGGCCAGGTTCCCTGATGGCCCTGCCATGCGCCGTCATACAGGTTTTCGCCGCCGTAGGCGCCGTCGGTCAGCTCCTTGCCGTCGGTGTCCGGGTAGGCGGAGTTGGGCTGATGGGAAACCTGATAGAACTTACCCAGCGCCAGATTGGGCTTTCCGTTGCCGTCAAGCAGGGTGCCTGCGGTGGAGCACTTGCCGGCCTTGCCGGTTACGGTTAGCTCGTCAAAGGCGCACCAGATGTTCGATGCGTCAAAACGGATACGCAGGTACCGGGTGTAGATCATATCCGCATCGGCAAGATTGGTCACAAAGCTGTCGGTTTCGCTGTCCCAGAGGTATTCCGCCCGGGCAGAATTGCCTGCGTTCAGATCCGAGGGACGGAAGGATTTCAGCTCCGTCCACTTGGAGCCGTTGTCGGAGACCTCCATTGTGAGCTGCTTGGGCAGGAATACGCCGTTGGCGCTGTCGCTGAGCACGCCCAGCCGGATCCGGGAAACGGATACCTTTTTGCCCAGATCATAGATCATGGTGATGCTGTCATTTTCCGGGGTTTCGGGATTGGTGCCGTTAAAGCTGAGCCATGTGGCGGTATTCCAGGGGGCATCAGCGGTGATGCCGTCGGTGAGGATGGTGCTGCCGGCATTATACAGCAGCTCCCGGCTGCAATCCATGGGCACATCCCGGGAAAGATCCTCCAAAGGCAGCTCATCCGGGGAAAGATCGGTGCCGTCATCGGGGGTCTTGGTGTCGAAGATCTGAACCTCGTCCATAAACAGCCAGATGCGGAAATTGATGTGCAGCCGCACAAACCGGGCATTTGCCAGAGGAAGCTTGTCCTGAGGAATGGTGTAGACAAAGCGCTTGATGCCGATGGGCTCGGAAAGGGGAGAAACATCCACCTGAGAAAGGGTCTGCCAATCCTGACCGTCATCGGAGGTGTCGATGCGAACCTCCATGGGGATGGGGATGCCGGAGGCTTCTTCCCGGAGGAAGTTCATCTTGATCTGCTCGAAGGACTTCTTTTCTTCCAGATCCACAACCAGATCGAATCCGTCGTTGACCTGATTGTAGAAGCCTACCCACTGGGGAGCCTTACAGGACAGGGTCTTGCAGAGAATTCCGTCGGTAAGCTGACCGCCCTTGTCGCTGTAGGAATCTGCCGCAGCCCAAGTGGTGGTGTAGCTCTTTCCGGCAGCCAGATTTACGCTGCTGCCCGAGTCGGGAAGATCGGGAACCGTGGGAGTTTCCGGCTCGGTTTCCGGGGGAACCGGGTCGGAGGGATGGGTGACGACGTCAATCTCGTCAATGCAGGTATAGCGGACGCCGCCGCCGGAGATGGTCTGGGCAACAATGTCGAATTCAAAGCGCAGGGCGGATGCAGTGATCGGGGCATCCTCGGTGCAGCTCCACTGGTGACGGTGCCCCATGGGTTCGGCCAGCTCGTTGTTGTCAAATCTGGCCAGCTCGTGGAATTCGGTGCCGTCGGCAGAGTAGGAAATCACCAGATTCTGCATAGGCTCGGCCCAACCGTTGACGATGGTTCCGATACCGGTCTGGTAGACAGGGAAGCTGCCGCCCAGATCCACATGGAATACCACATGGTTATCGGTGCCGTCGGCAGCGGTCTGCACATACACCCAGCCGCCGTCATCGACGCCGTAGCCGCCGTAGACACCGTCTACCAGGCTTGCTTCAGAGCCGTAGTTGATGACATGGCTTGATGTCACCTTGAGGGTGGGATTGCCGTCCTGAGCAAAACAGGGCAGCGCTGCCGTGATCAGCATGGCAACAAGCAATGCGATGCACAACAGTCTTTTTGGGGTTTGTTTCATAAAAATTTCTCCTTTCAGAAATTTATTTCGAAGCAGGGGCGGTTATTCGCCGCCACAGGGGAATGGCTGCCCCACAGACAAGGGCGGCGCAGACTGCGGCGATACAGCCGCCACGGATAACGCCTGCCCATCCCCGGTACTTCAGCAGCCTGCCCACGCCGTAGCCGGACAGGGTGCTGCCTACATAGGTGGCGGAATTGAGCAGACCGCTCAGGGCGCTGACCATTCCGGTTCGCCTGAGTCCCATGGGGATCAGGGTGACCAGCATGGTGTTCACTGCCAGCATCAGGGCGGCGCACAGGGCAAATATCCCCAGATCCGCCCATACAGGCAGCCCAAGCCCCATTGCGGGCAGAACCAGAGCGGCTCCGGCGCAGGCAAGGCAGACGCAGGCGGTGCGGGGCTCGCTGTGAAAGACCCGGTCGTTCAGCCGTTTTCCCAGATACACACCGCCCAGATTCACCAGAGGCAGGGTCAGGGTCATCATAATGGAGCTGACTCCGTCCATGTGGTGCACCTGCAGCAGATAGCTGGGGGTCCAGGTTTGCAGGCCGTCCCGGATCAGACCGTTGGCAGCAGCGGAAAGGACAATGGGGATCAGCAGAAGCACCACCCGGAAATTGCCTTTTTGCCCATTGGGGGAGGGGGATTTTTTCCCTGCGGATACAGGGTTGGGGGCAAGAACCCTCATTCCCCGGAGCCAGATCAGCCCGATGGCGATGAGGATGCCCCCTGCAAGGAAAAATGCCAGCCGCCAGCGGTTCAAAGCGGCGCACAGAGCGGTGAGGGCATAGGCGGCAAAGGTGCCTGCCGGAACGGTGGTGGAATAGCGGACGCTGAAGGTCATGGCCTCGTGACTGGGCAGCCGGGATACCGTCAGCCCCAGAAGGGGTGACCACACGGCGGATTGCACCACGCCGTTGATCGCCCAGAACAGCGCCATCCATCTCGGGGATGGAGCCATGGCCATGGCAAGGTTGCACAGTCCTGAGCCGAACACGCCGAAAAATACGATCCGCACCGGGTTCAGCCGATCTCCCAGAATTCCCCAGATCAACTGGAAAATGCCGTAGCTCATAAAGAAGGCGCTGCTGACGATGCCCAGCTCCGTTTGGGAGAAGCCGGTGGAACCGGCGATCTGGGCAAGACCGGCGGTGAAGTTCAGTCTGCCGATGTAGGTGCTGAAATACGCCGTCCAGCACAGGGCGAAAAATCGGGTCTGATCCCGGTGACAGGTCAGTTTGGCATCAGTTGTTGGTGTAGGCAAAACGGTGTTCTCCAATCTGGGTTAGGATTTGTTCGGGGGGAAGTAGTGGGGACTGAAGCAGGCGGGGAATGCCTTGATGGATTTGGGCGGAAGCTTCGCCGCCTGAAAAAAGGACCTTTACCTTACATTCCTGTGTTACGCAGACAATGGCCTGAGTCACCACTGATTCCAGAGGAACTAAAATCAGAGTATCTGCGGATCGGGCTACATGTGCGTTGCAACGCAAGAAAGTTCCATCGGACTGCTGATGCACATAGCATCGGGTTAGCGCTAGCTCACCAATGGCTTTGAATGCTTCGTGGACATCGTTGTCACAGCAGGCACCTTGGGTCGCTGCTCCGCCCATGGCGGTATAGCCGGACACAGCCTGATGTTGGGGCGCACACCACCATGAGCTGATCATAGGAATGTAGGTTTCTCCCACCACGGCAGGAATGTGGGTGCCACCGTTTTCCGGGACGAATAGCTGGGTCTCTCGGTAGGGGTCAGGAACGAATGCCCAGCGCAGTACCCCATCCCAGCCCATCAGCTGGGCACATGCGCCCAAAGTGTTCATGCCTCGAATCAGATAGGCACCATCTCCGGTCAACTGGTACAGATAGATCAGTGCATAGGCATTCCATGCCGACCACCCATGGGGGGAATCCATCATCTGTGCCCGGGGGCACAGGGGAGTTTTTCCCATCTCTACATCGTACTGGGCTTCCCAATAGCGTAGGGTCCCACCTGTCATCCGGGAATCCGGGATCAATGCCTGCTCGTGGGATGCGTGAGCGTCCACGATCCGTCGGGCGGCGCAGATGTAGCGATGCCTGCGTGGGCTGTCTGGGGGCAACATTAGGGCGAACGCTCCAAGCTGAGCAGCAGAGCAGGAGTTTGCCCCGTCTTCATAACAGGAGGTGGTGGCTCCCTCGGTTTGAAAATTGCCTTCCAAGGATGCCAGATGGTCCATGGTGCGCATCAGCGCCAGAGAGAGACGGTGCGCCCGGGGGTACCAGAGCATATGCTGTTCAGGAGAGCAGTCATGGCTGGAAAGGAGACCAAGCAAAGCACGAAGCAATTCCGTAAGGGATTTGGCAGGGTAGATCACCGAAGTATAATCTGTGTTTCCTTTGTAGAAGCCGCCGTCAGACTTCTGGAAGGACAACACCACCTGCGCCAGGAGCCATGCTCTGCGGAGATCCTCGCTGCATTTGGTACAGGCGTACCGCATGACCAGCACGCCTACCATAGACGAGTGATTCTGGATCCGATCCGGCTGGATCCGGGGTTGCATGGTGTCTGTGCAGTACAGCAGGGGGAGCAATTCTTGAAACTTATCCTCCATGGCACGATCAGCGGCGGGGTCAGGGAAATGGCGTCGGGCGAGAAATCCCGAATACAATCCGTACCAGCTTTCTGCATGTGTGGAAGCCTTCTGAGGCGCATCAATGGCGGCTTTTCGGGCATATCGGATGTACCAAGACCAGTAATTGCGGACGCTAAGGCACATTTGACTCCGAAAACCGGCGTCATTTTCCACATCCAGCGTATAGACGCCGGGAGTCTCCCAGCCTTGAAAATGCCCAAGATAGACCCCGTCATCATTTCGACTCAGAGGAAATGTTCTGCATGATCCATCGGGGGTGGTGAGCCGGGCAGACCGGATGGGGCTGTTGGAAAAAATACGAGTACAGCTACATTCTCCCGGTGCAACGGTGTATAGGTCAGCATGAAGCGTGGGCAGTAGGGAATGTGCAGAGATGGCGGGTTTGACTCCCTCTAAATCATAGCTACGGGCAAGGGGGAAAAGGAAAATGTGCCAGATTTTTTCTTCTCCGGGGGCAAGATGATCCAGCCCTGTGGGATGCCGAGGGGGTAGAGGGCCGGGGTGGAGCAGATCAATGGAAGCGGTGAAAATACCTTGGGCGTCCTTCTCGTATTCCAGCGTATAAGATGCCACGGGTGTGTCGGTGAAAATGGTTATAATGCCGCCGTCCGGTGCGGAAAAATAGCCCCACAGGTGGGTCTTTTCGCATCGGATCAGCGTGGGAAAGAACTGATGCAGATAATCCGGGTAATGAACCAGAAAACTGTCGAATCCCAGACGCAGACCGGCTCGGAAGGGAATGGTGGCGATTGCTGACGGATTGGAGATAGCGGCGGTGATCTCCAATGCCCCTTGGGGGTGGATGCTGTAGGATAGAGATACATGAACCGTCTTATCTGCCACCTGTGCATTGCCGGTGTAGACGGGGGCAGGCTCCAACTCAGACAGCTGTAAGGGGACGGGGCGATCCTCAATGATCCAACAGATCCCGCCGTACTGATCCTGACGCATGGGGACTTGGCGCATGACACCGTCGATCTTTACGGATAGGGAACGGATCAAGCCGCCTCGGTGATCGATTTGCCAATGGCTGCTTTGCTGAATCTCCTGAGTCATAGAGAGCACTCCCTGTCGGATGAGATCTGCACCTGCATACCGTCGTAGGAAGGGCACATCCCCACGGCTCCGGCCCGACGGCAAAGCTCGTCGTGGAGCAGACCGCCGTTGTGGGAAAAATGGTTGACATAAAATTGAGTGGCTTCATTGGCAATGCCTTCTTCCAGCAGCCGCTGCTTAACGGCAGTGGCATCCGGCAGACCCATGTGGCCGTCCAGCTCGCCGTTTTCCAGCTTGCCGCTGGTGCAGTCCAGACTCACGGCAGTGAGGGGAGCATTCCGCCGGGCGAGGAAATCATATACCTCCGGCAGGAACCGGCCGGTATCGTGGGCATACAGCAGGGAAGCGTTTTCCTCCTCGATCAGATAGATCAGCGCCTGTTCGGTGGACATATGCCGGGCGGGCAGAGGGGTGATGCGGTAGCTGCCAATGGCAAAGGGGGTGAAGGGCTTGGCAATATGGAACCGGAGATGGCAGGCTACGGCATCGTCCAGCTCATGACCGGCTGCCCGGAAGAAATAATCCCGCACCGCTTCGTTGCAGTAAATATCCAGATCCGGGGAGGTCATATTGTGGGCGTAGCAGCTTCCCCGCAGCACCAGCTCGGCGGGATAAAAGTGATCGGTGTGGGAATGGGTCACCAGCAGCCATTTTGCGGCGGACAGGTCGATCCCGTGATTCAAAGCGTGGGCATAGGTGTCACAGGGAAGATCCAGCAGCAGGTCATGGTTGACAATGGCTTGAGAACGGGTGCGGATATTTTTCCCGCCCAGCTCCCGAGCCTGCCGGCAGCAGTCGCAGTTGCAGAATACCGCAGGCCATCCTTCTGCTGCGGCGGTTCCCAGATAGGTCAGCTTCATGTCAGGCACCCTCCTTTGTGATGCGGTACAGTTTCATGGATACCGGGGGAACGGTCAATATATCCGGGTCATTGGGGTGGGAAAGGCATACATATTCCATGCCCTCGGGCAGAACTGCGGCGGCAGGATCCAGTCCGCAGTTGACAATGCCCAACAGAGCCCGCCCCTCCCGGGAGCGGTAATAGAAGGGTGCAAGGTTCATATCCCCGCCCACAAAGGGCAGGGGGGTTTCCTGAGGCATAGTCCGCAGCAGATTGCGCATCAGCACACTTCTGCCCTTGCTGATCCAGCCCAGATCGGAGACGGGAGCTGCCATCACGCAGATATCGCCCCCCAGACGGTTGGAGAATCGGATCATTCCCGGTCCCAGATACCGCTTTTCCTCGTCCAGAAGCCGGGTCAGCTCCTGAGCCGCCGGATCCTGAGTCAGATGGGAGATCCATGCGCCCTGCCTGCGTGCCGAGGGCCAATCCACGCACATCAGAGTCTCGTTCCAGGCACCTGCATATTCGGGGCAGCATAGCTGCTCGGTGCAGGGCTGGGTGATTCTGCCGTCGCAGGTGCAGCCGATCAGATCTCCATAGCCCATGCTGCACAGGTGTTCGGCGGCAATGTTATCCAGTATCAGGCCGCCGCTGAGGAATTCCTCCAGCTCCTGCCGGGTGCAGCACAGCACCTGATCCCCGGTCAGGAAGTTGGTTTTTGCCTTACCAAACCGGACGGGGATTCCCAAAAGGGGCAGAATACTGTCTAAAGAACGGTCGGGGAACATACCGGGTATGCTGTGGCTGCGGTTGACGGTATGGGCCGCGGAATCGGCAAACCAAGGCAGACCCACACCGGTCATCACCGTGCCCTGACGCAGCCGGGAAATGGTTTGGATCAGGGGATCCACCCGGTTGAGCAGGCTCTCGTATTCCGGCTGAAGGGGCATGGGGGTCGCCAGATAGTCATACAGATTCAGAGAAATGGAATCCGCACCGGCCAGTGTGTGCAGATACATCTGCAAGGCGGTGATGGCGATGCTCTTGTTGTAGAGGGAATGAGGATAATTTTCCACCTCACTGACCCAGTGGGTGTCTTGCTCCATGATTGCCATGCTCAGGGACATCCCCGTGACCATCTGCACAATTTCCCGGTGCAGACCGTCGGAATATGCGCCGCCCAGAGGACGGGAAAGGCATTGACGGTTTTCCCCTGCAAGGGTTTGCAGCAGCCGGGGCATATCTCTGCCTTGTAGGGAATGGGCGCTCTCGCCGGAGTTCATCAGACCAACCTGAGTCTGGGGAGATACCCGGTGAACGGCTTTTTCAATGGCTTGGGCAGCCTGAAGCTGGAAGCGGAAATTCACCCGCATCCATGCCTGCTTGATCTGCATATGCTGATCCCCCAGACCCAGACAGGCATCCCGAAGCTGCTGCCGGGTGATGGGATAGCCCAGCTCCTGAGAGGTCAGGCGCACATGGTTGTCGCAGAAGCATCCCACAGGATCGGTGTGATTCAATGAGCGGAAATCGTCATCGAGCATGATCCGCTTCGGATGGGTTTGGGCATACAGCCGGCAGACTTGGGTGACATAATCCACCCATTGGGGGTCGCTGATGCAGTAGACACCGTCTGCCTCACGCAGATCGCTGCCCACAAACCGGGTGAAGGGCATGGTCAGGCGATCCGGGGCAGGGCAGTCGTTGTGGCCCACCACCGTGGCCAGATTGATGCTGTATGCGATCCCGGCATCGGTCAGAGCGTCGGCGATTTTTCGGTAGATCTGAGCCATTTGCCGATGCTTTTCCAAGGGAAACGGGCAGGTCAGGATCTGGTGGGACTGCTCCATCAGCAGTACCTCTGTGATGGGTGTATGGGAGCAAAGCTCCAAAAGCTGGGCGAGCTGGCGCTGCCAGACGTCCTGGTGAATCACGATCCGCAGGATATAGTTCATAAATTCGGAACTCCTTTTTTGGTGAAAATGCCCAGGCCGGTGACCGGCCTGGGCAATGTGCCGCATCAGTGCGAGAGGCGGTTTACTTGTTCAGCTTGATGAATGCGTCGTACTGGCTCTGCTCGATCTCGATCAGCTCGTCCAGACCCAGATCCTGCAGCTGCTTGATGTACTGATCCCAGTCATCAAAGCTTGCTCTGCCCAGGATGAAGTCGGTGACCAGCTCGCTGGAGTAGGTGCTCAGGTCGGTGGTCAGAGCGCTCTTGCGCTGGTTCTGCTCGTCGGTGGCGATGGCCATGTAGCAGTACTTGGCATCGGGGTAGGCAGTCTGCTGGAAAGCGACTTCCTTCTGGAACTCGTTCTTGTGCTCGGGACGGGAGGTGAACTGAGATTCCATGGTGTACAGGGAGATGGTGGGGAATACACAGCCGCCCCACAGGCTGCCGCCGGGAGTCTTGTGGTCCTTAGCGTTCTGCTCCCAGAATGCGCCGCCGATGCCATCCATCAGCTGGCGCTGACCGTCAACTTCCTGATAGGTGACACCCTCTTCACCCCATGCGGTCAGTTCCTCGTAGCGGTCGGAGTACAGGATGTCCAGCAGGGCAGCCACAGCCTCGGGGTTCTTGCAATCCTTGGTGACACCCCACTTCTGCCAGGAGAAGAAGGATGGCTCGGTGACGATGTAAGGCTCGTATCCGGTCTTCAGGTTGGCGATGGGCAGGAATTTTGCACCTTCTGCGTTGATAGAAGGCTCCAGCCACATCTGCATGCAGTAATCAAAGGTAGCGCCCACCTTGTTTTCAACCATGCGCTGGTTGGTCTGCTCGTAGGTTGCGCCGATCAGGTCGGGATCCATCAGGCCGTCCTCAACCAGACGGTTCATGTACTTCAGGTAATCCTTGATGCCATCCTGATACCAGGGAGAGACGATCTTTTCGTTCTTGGTGTCCACAGCGGTCAGGTAGTTGCCCACGCCGAACCACTGGGCAATGCCGGTCATGAAGAAATCTCCGGAGGTGTCAACGGTGACGATCTCATCCTTGACGCCGTTGCCGTTCATGTCGTTGTCCTGGAATGCCTTCATCATATCATAGAATTCATCGGCAGTCTTGGGAGCTTCCATGTTCAGCTTTTCCAGCCAGTCCTTACGGACATTGATAACACGGCAGGTGGTAGCGGGCTTGCCCTGATAGGTCTGAGCCTGAACGCTGGTGTACCAGTAGATGTTGCCGTCGGGAGCAGTGGTCAGCTGAGCGACGAAGGGATATCTTTCGTGGATGAAGGTGTTGAAGGTGCCGTCACCATACTGATCCATGATGGTGTTGATGGGCTGGATGGTGCCCTTGTTGGCAAGATCCATAGCGGTGGCATCATCAAAGGGAGTCAGGCAGATGATGTCGGGCAGGTTGTTGCCGGAGGCGATCCGGGTCTGCAGGGTGGTGGGGTACTGATCGGAAGGAATGACCTCGAAGTCTACTTCCAGACCCTTCTTGGCGAACTCTGCCTTCAGAGCCTGCCAGATGGGGTAGTCCTCACGCTCATCGAACTTGATGAACTGGTTTGCATTGTTGGGGACCAGCATGGTCAGGTGCAGGGTCTCCTCGCCGGTGGTGCCGGTGGCATCGGCAGCGGGGGGTGTTGTAGGAGCGGGGGTGTCAGTGCCGGTTTGGCCGCCGCAGGCGACACAGGACAGGCACAGCGCGGCTGCCAACAACGCAGCAATGAGCTTTTTCAGATGTTTCATGATTTTTCCTCCTGTTTTGGTGGGTTTTTATTACCTCGTCACCCTGCCGGGGGACGAAATATCCGGATCGTTAGCCCTTCAGGGAGCCTACCATGATTCCCTTGACAAAATGCTTCTGGAAGAAGGGGTAGGCGAAAAGGACAGGTGCGGTGGTGAAGATGATCATGGCGTATTTCAGCTGAACCGTGGACAGAGAGCGGCGAACCGCATCGGCGACCTCGTTCATGGGCAGCTTGGAAAGATCCACGGTGTTGGCGATGAGAACCCGGCGCAGATAGAGCTGCAAGGGCTGCAAGGTGGTATCAGGCAGATACACCATGGCATTGAACCAGCTGTTCCATGTGATGACGATGGTGTAAATGGCGATGACCGCCAGAATGGGCTTGGCAAGGGGAACGTAGATCCGCCACAAAATGGTGAAATGGTTTGCACCGTCTATGGATGCCGATTCCCGGATGGTATCGGGGATGGATGCAAAGTAGGTGCGGGTCAGGATGATGTTCCAGATGCTGATGGATCCGGGGAGGATGATGGCCCAGATGTTATTGTACAGCCCCAGACGGTTCATCACCAAAAAGGTGGGGATCAATCCGCCGGAGAAGTACATGGGGATCAGCAGATAGGTTACAACATACTTTTTGCCCATCAGCGAGGGCATACACAGGGGATAGGCGCACAGTGTGCAGAACAGCAGCATCAGTATGGTGGTGGCAACCACATACAAAAGGGTGTTGCCGTAGGCCTGCCACATGGTGGCATCCCCGAAGATGACCTTGTAAGAGGTGAGATCAAATCCCTTGGGCAGCAGGAACATATCGCCCAGCAGAGCGTGTTCCGGTGCGCTGACGGATCGGATGAGAACATAGTACATGGGGTAAACCGTGACCAGACAGCAGATGGCTGTGATCAGGTAGATCAGAGCATTGGCGATGGGAGATCCTTCACGAATGCCGTGCTTGTGCCGACGCATATCAGATAGCCTCCTTTTATTAGAATAGTCCGTCGCCGGAGATCTTGTTGCTGCACTTGTTGGCGATGAACACCAGAAGCAGGTTGACGGAGGAGGAGAACAGTCCGATGGCAGTCCCCAGACTGACCTTTCCGGTCATCAATCCTTCCCGATACACATAGGTGCCGAAAACGTCCGCCTTTCGCATGGTGGCGTTGTTATACAGCAGCAGGATCAGATCCGTGTTGGAGGTCATGATGTCGCCCACGGCGAAGATCAGCATAATGGCAATGGTGGGAGCGATCATGGGCAGGGTAATCTTCAGCGCCTGCTGAAGTCGGTTGGCGCCATCCAAACGGGCGGATTCGTACAGCGCCGGGTCAATGGCTGCCATGCTGGAAAGATACAGGATGCTGTTCCAGCCGAAGGTTTTCCAGATGTTGGTGAGGATGTAGATCACCGGGAACCAGTCCGGATTGGTGCGGAATGCAATGGGATCACCGCCAAAGAGCATGATGATCTTGTTTACCAGACCGTCCTTTTCCACGAAGGAAATCACCATGCCGGCGGCTACCACCATAGAAATGAAGTAGGGCATATAGCTGGCGGTCTGAACCAGCTTCTTGTACCGAAGCCGGCGAACCTCGTTGAGCAGCAGGGCAAACACGATGGGTACCCAGAAGCCGCACAGGATGTTCAGCAGGCTGAGGGTCAGGGTGTTCTTCAGCAGGCGGGGGAAATAGAAGGAGGAGAAGAATGTCTTAAAGTGCTGAAGTCCCACCCATTTGGTTGACCCGTCAAAGGAGAAGAATGGATCACCGGGGACATAGTCCTGAAAGGCGATGACCAATCCGAACATGGGCAGATAGAAGAAAATAAAGATCATGACCAGAACCGGCAGCATGATCAGATACAGTTCCCGATTTTCCTGGCGCTTGCGGCTGCTGAGCCGCCGGGGACTGGCTGAGGTCTGCCGCGTTTTCTTTGTGGTTTGCAATGTGCCACACCCTCTCAACAATATGGTTTTGCGACCCCATTGCCGGGGCAATCCCCCCGGAGAAAGGGTTGCATCAGGCGTTTTGCCTGTGTTTGACATCAGCATAACCCCGGATTGTGAAAAATGCAAGAAACCATATTTGTCAGCCGGGACGATTTTGGACAAAACAATCAATCCATGGGGAAATTTGGCCGGGTATTACATATAATTCCAATTTTGTACCAGATTCAAAAAAGGTTCGTTTTGCCAAAAAAGTCGGCTATACATGGAAATTTTTTGACGAATCAGACAAAATGGAGTACTTTACAAACCCCGATGAGTGTGCTACACTTACCCCCGAAAGAAACCTGTGCGGAACCCTGCAAGGTAGGGATGGGAGAGGAGGTACACCATGAGAAAAGGAAAGACGAGAAAGAAGAAAACGCTTTCAACCGTACAGCGGATGTATCTGTCCTATGTGGCTATCTGCCTGATCCCCATGGTCGTCCTCACTGCTGCCCTCAGCGTGTTCATGTGCAGATCCTATCGCCGGGAGGCGGCCTCGGAGCAGCTTCGCATGGCTCAGACCGTGACGCAGGCGTTGGACACCGAGTTCTACCAAAGCCGCTCGTTGGGGCAGATGCTGTCCGGCGCCCGATGGGTCAAGCGCCGTGGCGCTGCACCGGGGCTTTACGACGATCAGTTCGATCTGCGTGCCAAGCTGGATCTGTGCGAGGATCTGCGGGGCTACCGTGGAAGCAGCGGCGCCATCAGCCAGATCGCCGTGGTGTTCCCCCAGAAAGGGGAGGTGTACTCCACCGCAGGATTCTACCGAACCGGGGATTATTTCCACACCTTTTCTCTGGAGCGGGGACAGCAGACTCTGGATCCGGAGACGGTGTATTCCCTGCTGCCGGATCAGGGTGCGCTGATAAACGGGTCTGATCTGGGAATGACCGGGGGATCCGCACGAAAGCTGCTTTTCGTGGAGGCTCTGGAATACAACAACCCCATGCGCTGCTTTTTAATTGTAGAGCTGGATACATTTGCGCTCCGCAACCAGATCGAATTTCTCACCTCCGGGCAGATGCTTTCGGTATCCCTCCGCAACCACGAGGATTCCGAGCTGATGTCGCTGCGGTTTGCGTCGGATGATGCAGAGGAAACCTATCAATGCCGCTCCACCTACTTCCCGGTGGAGGTAACGGCAACATTCCCCCGGATCCCCCTGATTGATGCCCGGGGAATGATCCTTATCGGGATGCTGGTGCTTCTGGTGGTGGTGCTGGCGGCTCGGATCGCAGCCTATCTCACCGAGCGAACCTACCGCCCGCTGAAGGATCTGGTGGAACGGGTTTCCAGCCGGAGCCAGAATCTCCACGGGGAAAATGAGTATGCCCTCATCGAGGATTCCATCAGCAGGCTGTATTCCGAGCGGGAAAATGTGCTTCAGGTGGTGGAGCGCTATCGGGCGACGGCTCGGGGCAATCTGCTGCGGCATATCCAAATGCGGTCTTGTCCGCAAGTGTACCAATCGTTCCGGCACGGAACGTCTGTCCGTAACCGAAAATAACCTCACAGTAAGCATGGGCTTTACTCTGATACTCACCGGAGAAGTTTAAATCGATATCCGGCTCTTTGTTTCCCTTGAATCCAAGGAAGGTCTCAAATGGAATATCAAATCCATCTTTTACCAGCTTTTTGCCACACACCGGACAAATCTTATCCGGCATATCACAACCACTTCTTCCGGAAAATGCCTTGACTTCCGGTGAATCAAAATCGCTGTATTTGCAATATTCGCAACGGTAATGCGCCTGCAATGGATTTACCTCCGTGATACCGGACATGGTCGCTGCAAAAGAGGAACCTACCGAACCACGGGAACCTACAAGGTAACCATCCTCGTTCGACTTCCATACAAGCTTCTGTGCGATAATATACATTACCGCATATCCATTGGAAATAATCGAATTTAATTCTCGGTCAAGCCGCTCCTTTACGATCGGAGGCAGTTCTTCACCATACATGCTGTGCGCCTTGTTATAGCAGATATCACGGAGCATCTGATCCGAATTCTCGATAAACGGCGGACACTTATCCGGTCTTACCGGTGCAATCTTCTCACACATATCCGCAATTTTGTTTGGATTTGTAATGACGACCTCTTCTGCCTTGGCACTTCCAAGATATTCGAATTCCTTTAGCATTTCTTCGGTTGTTCGAAGATATAACGGTGCCTGCTCGTCAGCATCCTTAAATCCCTTTCCTGCCATAATAATACGGCGGTAGATTTCATCTTCCGGGTCAAGGAAATGCACATCGCAGGTAGCCACCACAAGCTTGTTAAATTCCTCCCCCAGTCTGCAGATCCTGCGGTTGATATCCTGCAGCTCTTCCATCGTATTCACCGGCTCCTTGTCACTGCGCAACATGAACTCATTGTTTCCAAGCGGCTGTATCTCCAGATAATCATAGAACTTTACAAGTCTTATGATCTCTTCCTGCGGTCTTCCGCCCACAATCGCACGGTATAATTCTCCAGCTTCACAGGCAGAGCCTAAAAGAAGTCCCTCTCTGTATTTGACAAATTCACTTTTTGGCACACGTGGTCTCTTATTATAATACGTGAGGTGTGAAAGTGAAACCAGACGATACAGATTGATACGTCCGATGTCATTTGTCGCCAGAATAATTGCATGGTAGGTCGGCATTTTCATGACCGTTTCCGGGGAGGTGGAAACCATATGGTTCACATCATCGAGATTTTCCATACCGCGTTCTTTTAACATCTCAATAAATTTCACAAAAATTTCTGCTGTACAGGCAGCATCGTCAACTGCACGATGATGGTTTTCCAGTGAGACATTCAATGCCTTTGCAACGGTATCGAGTTTAAAACGATTCAGGTTCGGCAGCAGGATTCTGGCAAGAGCCACTGTATCTATGATCGTAAACTCTCTCTCTATCCCCTGATCCTTGCAGTTTTTCTTAATAAAACTCATATCAAATTCCGCATTGTGGGCAACCATGATCGCACCCTCGCAGAACTTCATAAATTCCGGCAGAATCTCCTCAATCTTCGGTGCGTCAATGACCATATCATCCTTAATTGAGGTCAATTCCTCGATTCGGAATGGAATTGGCACTTCCGGGTTTACAAATGTCGAAAAGCGGTCTGTAATGACACCACCGACTACTTTCACTGCACCGATCTCAATAATCTTATTCTTATCCGGGCTGAAACCGGTCGTCTCCAAGTCGAACACCACAAAGGTTTCATCGAGGCTCTGTCCTTTCGAATCTGTGATAATATCCTTCAAGTCGTCCACCAGATACGCTTCCACACCGTAGATAACCTTAAAATCGTCATCCGGACTCAGTGCATGGTTTGCATCCGGGAATGCCTGTACATCGCCGTGGTCGGTGATCGCAATCGCCTTATGTCCCCATTTCATGGCACGCTTTACGATGTCCTTACACTCGGACACACCATCCATATCACTCATCTTTGTATGACAGTGCAATTCCACACGCTTCTCCGGACTGGTGTCCATACGGGTGGTCGTAAAGTCTGCAATCTTCTTAATCCCAACGATCGAACCGATTGTTAATTCACTGTCAAACTTATCGATTGTCGTGACACCTTTGATTTTTAAGAATGCCCCTTTTTTCAGATTGCCAAGAAGCTCATCCCTGTCTTCATTTCTCGTAAATATTTTCAGGACAATGGAATCCGTAAAATCTGTGACCGACATGATAATGATTGTCTTTTCGTTACGGATCTCCCTCGTCTCAACCGTCATGACCTGACAGCGGATGGTAACTTCACCCATCTCACCCACGATTTTCTCCAATGGGATGGTTTCTCCATCCTCAATATCACGACCGTAAATTACATCCGGATTATCGGATTTTTTACCTCCGCCAAAGCCACCGCCATCATAACGTTTTTTAAACTCTTTCCGTGGTCCGTCATATGTTTTTTTTGCAGTATTTCCTGCACCATTTGCAGATTTTGCATCGTTTTTTGCAGGTTTTACGGCGTTTCCACCACCTGTAGAACCACTGTCTCCAGATGTTGTAGTCTGACCGGAAGCTGCACTTTTTTCATTGGCATCTGAAGCAACTGCAACTGTCTCTCCGTCCTCATCCTTCAAATTGATATTTTTTAATATATTTTTGATTTCAAACTGAATCTGAAGATCACTGTTTTTCTTGTACCTGCTCTCTTTTGGTTCCTCAAAGTCAAGGTCAACAATCAGGTTCATGCCACAGCGCTCACACACGATTTTCTCTAAAAATTCCACAATTTCATGGGAGCGTGTCTGTGCAATGATCGTATTTTCCAGTACAAGATGCAGATGACTGTCATCCGTAAATTCCATTTTGGAAGCACGCAGCAGATTGTATTCCATCAGACTGTAGGCTTTTAACTCTTCTAAAATACTGTCCTTATACATATCCATCAGCGTGCGGGCGGTATACTGCTCGGAGAGCTGATACTTTTCGATAATACGGACATTCATCCGTTTTCCCTTAAATATCTGCTCCTCAATGGATTTTTCTAACTGCGTAATGTTATTTTTATGTATAAGATGACTGCCCAAAAGATAGACACGGATATGATCTCTCTCATGATTCATCCCTACCTTGGTAACTTCCGTCTCAGATAAAATTTTCTTCATATCCCCGGACACATCCAGTGTCGGAAAGACATCAAAAAATAGTTTTGCCATAATTATTCATTCCAATGTAACAGTTCATAGCGGAGTGCCTCTAAAAGTTCTGACTCCGGCACTTTTTTGAATACTTCGCCATGTTTGATAATAAGTCCTTCTCCGATTCCCCCGGCGATTCCGATATCTGCCTCTTTTGCTTCTCCCGGGCCATTAACAACACATCCCATAACGGCAACTTTAATGTCAAGAGGAATGTCAGCAACCATATTTTCTACCTGATTGGCCAGCTGGATCAGATTGATCTGTGTTCGTCCACAGGTAGGACAGGATACTACTTCCACACCACCCTGACGGAGTCCAAGTGTTTTTAAAATTAATTTGGCAGATTTGATCTCCTCTAATGGATCTCCTGTCAGGGAAACCCGGATCGTGTCACCGATTCCCTGATGTAAGATCAATCCAAGTCCGATGGCTGACTTGATATTACCGCTGATGATCGTACCGGCTTCCGTGATCCCGACATGCAGTGGATGATCGGTCTGGCTTGCGATCAGTTCATGCGCTTTCACACACATCATAACATCCGAAGATTTGATACTGATGACAAGATTATCATATCCCATATCTTCAATCAGTTTTACTTTATCCAAAGCACTTTCTACCAGTCCCTCAGCCGTCACTCCATGGTATTTCTCCACCAGATTTTTTTCTAAGGAACCACTGTTTACCCCTACACGGATTGGAATGTTGCGCTCTTTTGCGACATCCACCACTGCCTTTACACGCTCCGCGCTTCCGATATTGCCAGGGTTGATGCGGATCTTGTCTGCTCCATTCTCCATTGCTGCAATTGCAAGACGATAGTCAAAATGAATGTCTGCAACGACCGGAATCTGCACCTGTTTTTTTATCTCCTTTAATGCCTTCGCTGCATCCATCGTAGGCACTGCACAGCGGATGATATCACATCCGGCAGCTGTAAGCTGATTGATCTGTGCGGCAGTTGCCTCCACATTCTCTGTTTTTGTATTGGTCATAGACTGGATCAAAATCGGGTTGCCGCCGCCAATGATGCGGTTGCCGATCTTCACTGTTTTTGTCATAGTTCTTCTCCCTTTCGTATAAATTCTTACTGGATAATTGCGAAACTTTTTCTAATCTATATGAACAACTTACGAATGTCGTTAAACATGATCAGTATCATGAGTGCAAACAATATCATGATACCGGCAAAATGTACCATGCCCTCTTTTTCCGGGTCAACTTTTTTGCCACGGATCGCCTCTACCAGCAAAAATACAAGTCTTCCACCGTCGAGTGCCGGGAGTGGCAGAAGGTTCATGACACCAAGGTTCGCAGAAAGCAGGATACTGATATACAGCATTTGCAGGAATGCATAGAAGTAGCCGTAGGAAACACTCTGCTCATAGCTGTCTCCGATTGCACTGACAATTCCTACCGGACCACTCATATCATTGACGGTAACGCCTCCGGTAAAGAGCATCTTTAAGCTTCCAAGTGTCGTATAGATCCAGTACTCCACCTCGTAAGCACTGTATTTTGCCAGCGTGAATACATTGTTTGTTGTCTTCTCTCTGGCTGCCATTCCAATAAATCCATATAAATATCTTCCGGTGGTCTCATCATATTTTGGAGTGAGTTCCGTTGTGTAACGTTCTCCATCCCGCTCATAAGTTACTTTCACCGGTTCTCCGGCATGGTACATGGAATATGCACTCACCTCACGGTAAAAATGAATATGTTTATTTCCCATTTTTACAATCGTATCACCTGCCTGAAGTCCCGCTTCCTCTGCGGCATAACCCTCACTCACATCTGAGAGTACCGGAAGATCATATCCGGTGCAGCAGACAAGAATAAAAGAGAAGATAAAGGCCATGATAAAATTAAAAATTGGTCCCGCAGCTACAACGCTGATCCTTGCCCAGACAGATTTGTTGTTAAACGCTTTGTTATCCTGGCTTTCCGAATCCTCTCCCTCCATCATGCAGGCTCCTCCAAATGGAAGCAGTTTGATGGAGTATTTTGTCTCACCTTTCTGGATTCCGAAAAGTGTAGGTCCTAATCCAAGTGAAAATTCATTGACACGGATTCCATTTGCCTTTGCAAGCAAAAAATGTCCCAGTTCATGAAACAGGATAATAATGCTGAATATCAGTAATGCGATAATAATTTTCATGTAAAAAACCTTTCCTGATGTCTTGTTGCATTTTTAAATGCGTTTTATTTTGCACTCATCTTTTTTTCAATAAACTCATAAGCAGCTGCTTCTGTCCCCAAAATTTCATCCACATCCGGATGATCGATAAACTCTGCATTTTCCATACATGCCTCGATCAACTCTGTGATCTCCGGATAAGAAATCTTCCGGTCTAAAAACAGACTGACCGCTTTCTCATTGGCAGCATTGTACACAGTCGGAATATTTCCGCCCTTTTCCATTGCCTGATATGCAAGTGCAAGCCCGCGAAATGTATCGGTATCCGGCTTCTCGAAGGTAAGATCTGCAATTTCAAACAGATCCAGTCTCCTGCCCGAAAGATTCCGGCGCTCCGGATAATAAAGTGCATACTGGATTGGAAGTCTCATATCCGGCGTGCCAAGCTGTGCGATCACTGCTCCATCCTGATACTCTACAGCAGAATGAATGACACTCTGCGGATGTACTACAACCTGAATCTGATCTAAAGTCACATCAAAGAGCCATTTTGCTTCCATCACTTCCAGTCCTTTATTTACCAATGTGGAAGAGTCTATCGTGATTTTTCTTCCCATGCTCCAGTTTGGATGTTTCAGGGCATCTTCCACCTGAATATTCTTAAGTTCATCTGCTTTTCTTCCACGGAACGGTCCACCGGAAGCTGTCAGTAAAATCCTGCTGATCTTATTATCTCCGGCACCCTGCAACGACTGGAAAATCGCACTGTGTTCGCTGTCCACCGGAAGAATCGGCACCTTGTATTCCTTTGCAAGCGGAATAATAATATGTCCGGCAGTGACAAGTGTTTCCTTGTTTGCCAAAGCAATTTTCTTTCCTGCTTTAATTGCAGCAATCGTTGGTCTGATTCCAAGCATACCAACAATTGCAGTCACTAAAATCTCACTCTCCGGAATCACCGATACTTCAAGAAGTCCTTCCATGCCAGACACGATTTTTATGCCGAGGTCTTTTGTATTTGTACGAAGTTCTGATGCCTTTTTTTCATCCCATACACTGACAAGAGATGGTCTGAACTCCCTCATCTGTGCTTCTAACAAACTGATATTACTTCCGGCAGCCATTGCCACTACCTGAATATCCCCCTGCTCTCTTACAATATCGAGTGTCTGTGTACCGATAGAACCGGTAGAACCTAAAATTGCAATTTTTTTCATATTTTATGTTTTCCTTATCTTATAATTTAATAAAGTTCACTGCAAGGAAATAAATGATCGGTGCAGTAAAGATCACACTGTCAAAACGGTCTAAAATACCACCGTGCCCCGGAATCAGTTTTCCATAATCTTTGATCTCATAATTACGCTTGATGGCGGATGCAGTCAGATCCCCCACCATAGAGATTAAAGCTCCAACCGCACTGATTCCTGCCATAATCCAGACATGTGTCTGATCAATCTGCATGGCACTTTTAAAGATCATGCCATAAATAATCGTAAGAAGCGCTGCACCTACAACACCGCCGACAGCACCCTCCACTGATTTCTTCGGACTTAATTTTGGCGACATTTTATGTTTCCCAATCAACATTCCTACACAGTATGCACAGGTGTCGCATCCCCAGGAGCACAAAAAAACAAGCCATACAATGTAGGCACCTGCCTCAATCATACGTGTCTGATACACATACGACAGCATCACAGCAACATAGAACACGCCAAAAAATGCTGCAAGTACCTGTTCCGTCTTATACTTCGGATATGTAAATACATATGCGAACATCATAAGAATCAAAACACCTAATACAAACACCATTGTATCCGGCAAAAATGCAAATTTCAGATTACAATAATACACGGTCGCAGCCAGATAACCAATGATTCCAACCGCCTCTTTTTCAATGTGAAAAATGCGGTATAATTCAAACATTCCAATATAGGAAATAACCAGTGTTGAGATCAGCAGAACATCTCCGCCTGTAATGATCAGAACCAGTGCTGCGATCACTAACACGATTCCACTTAATAATCTTGTCTTAAACATTATATTTCTCCATCCTCCTCTGAGAGTGCGCCAAACCTGCGGTCACGTTTATTATATGCTTCAACTGCCTTTTCTAATTCTTCTTTATGGAAGTCCGGCCATGGAACTTCCGTAAAATAAAATTCACTGTAAGCCAGCTGCCATAAGAGATAATTCGATAAGCGCTGTTCCCCGCTGGTGCGGATCAACAGATCCGGATCCGGAATATCTTTCGTATCCAGATAAGCTTCAAAATGTGTCTCATCAATCTCGTTTTCCTGCAATTTGCCGTCACGGAGATCTGCATACATTTTCCGCATGCCCCGGAGCATCTCATCCCGGCTTCCATAATTGATCGCAATCTGCAGATTCAAACCATCATTGTGTGCAGATGCAGACTCCAATTCTTTGATCTGATTTTGAAACTTCTCACTGAGTTTTGTGGTATCTCCGATCACCCGGACACGCATATTATTCTTATCCGCAGTTTTAATACAGTTTTTCAGATAAGATTCCAGTAATTTCATCAATGCATTTACTTCGTTATCCGGCCGGTTCCAGTTCTCGGTAGAAAAAGCATATAAGGTCAGATATTTAATTCCCATATCATGGGCTGCCTGACAGACTGTCTCCACATTCTTAGCCCCGACCGTATGTCCGTAATTTCTTGGCATTCCTTTGCTTTTTGCCCATCTTCCATTTCCATCTAATATAATTGCTACATGTTGTGGAATCTTCATGCTAATTGTATATCCTTTCTGTTCCAGTCAAACGGCACAAAACCTTGTAATTTTTTTTGTTCCGCTGTCATTGCAAAATATTGTTCTTTTATAAGTTACGAAAATGAGGACACGATTTTCTCATGCCCCCACTCTTTCTTTTATTCTGTCAATTTATTTATACAGTTAAAATTTCTTTTGTTTTAACTTCTACTGCTTCATCGACAGCTGCAATATATTTATCTGTCATCTTCTGAGCATTTTCTTCCAATGCTTTGATTTCATCTTCTGAAACATCCTCTTTTGCAAGTTTCTTGAAGGAATCATTTGCATCACGACGAATATTACGAATGGCTACTTTTGCACTCTCACCTTTCTTCTTTACGTCTTTTGCAAGATCTTTACGTCTTTCCTCTGTCAGTTCCGGGAATAAAAGACGGATTGTCTTTCCATCATTGGTAGGATTGATTCCAAGATCAGATGTCATGATCACTTTCTCAATCTCTTTTACCATAGAAGCTTCCCATGGCTGAATCTGAATCATTCTAGGTTCCGGAACATTTACGTTTGCCACCTGCTGGATAGGTGTTGGTGTTCCGTAATAATCAACTCTCAATTTATCAAGAACATGTGGATTGGCACGTCCGGCACGGATACTTCCAAATTCCTCTGATAAATTGTTCATTGTTTTCTGCATTTTCTCATCGAACTGAACTAATCTCTCGTCCATATTAATCCTCCTTGTTTTTGCGAAGCAAAAATCCGAACTCCGAGTGAGGAGAGGATTTAGCCTCCTAAACTGTTACCTTTGTGCCATTAAATTCTCCACTCATGGCCTTTACAATACTATTTTCTTCATTTAATCCGAACACATACATCGGCATCTTGTTTTCCATGCACATAATGGATGCGGTAAGATCTACTACAGCGAGCTTCTGGTCAATTACCTCCTGAATAGATACCTCATCATACTTCTTAGCAGCCGGATTCAGCTTTGGATCGCTGTCATAGACACCATCAATTGCCTTTGCAAGATAAATACCTTCTGCTTCCATCTCAATTGCGCGTAATACGATTCCCGTATCGGTAGAAAAATAAGGATGACCTGTTCCACCTGCAAAGAAAACAATTTTTCCCTCATGGAAACATTTATCTGCCTCATCTTTAGAGAAAAGCTTTGTCATGCTTCCACATAAAAATGGTGTAAAAATCTCTGTATCCATTCCAACAGAACGGAAAATCTCAGATACATAGATACAGTTCATAATGGTTGCTAACATACCGATCTGATCCGCCTTAGGTCTGTCGATCGTCTCGGAAGTTCTTCCTCTCCAGAAATTACCACCACCGATCACAATACCAATCTGGATTCCTTTATCTGCAATCTGCTTTACCTGTTTTGCAACTTCTGTAACGGTTGGTTCATCAAAACCAGTGTGTTTTTCACCGGCTAATGCTTCTCCACTTAATTTCAAAAAAACTCGTTTCATTTATGAATCCGTTTCCTTTCTGGATTATTCATTATTCTTGGAAGCAAAAAGGCTCTCAACATCAACATCTGAGTAGCACTGGGAGCAGAAACCTTCGATGACTGCACCATTGTTGATCTGTACGGAACGGGATTTGATGTTACCCATAACAACAGCGGATGTATCGACAACAACAGGACCCTGGACATCAATATCTCCTTTGATTGCCCCTGCGATAACTGCAGACGAAGATGTTACATTACCAATGATCACAGAGCCAAGTCCGATCTTAACAGTACCTGTGCTTACGACTTCTCCCTCAATCTTAGCTGCATCAGCAAAAAATTCAGAAGAATTGCTGTTACCTGTTACTGTACCTGTTACAACAAGTTTTCCGTTACATCCAATGTCTCCCTGAACGTTTCCTCTGATGTCTAAAGATCCGTTGGATACGATATCTCCTTTGATGATCGTTCCCTCTGTAATTACAGATACCTCATCTGATACTGGTTTTGTTTCATTGACAACTGGTGTTATATTGTCTGCCATTTTTCTTTCCTCCTGAGTGTTTTTCACATGATTTTCCGGGATCACCGGCTGTTCGATTTTTGTTTCACCTGCTGGCTTTGGCTGCGGTGCGGACGGAACTGGCTGATTCTGCACTGAAGTCTGCTGTTTTGCAGTCTGTGAAGTCACCTGCTCTAAAAGACCGTCTAATTTGGAAAGTTCAGATTCAACATCAACTTCATTTTCCAAAGTGTTCACAACTAAATCTTCATTTGCTGCGCCATCTTCTAAATTGTCCTCACCCGGCATCAGTTCATTCACTGCCTGTGAAAAATCATCTTTAAAATCTTTAAAAAATCCCATAATCTTCCTCCATTTATATTTAGTTAGTCAATACTGTCTGCCTTCACATATTGAATAACTGATGTATCTTCATCAATCGGCAGGATCTCAGCGCCCATTTCATTCAATGCCTCGATCAATGGTGCTAAAGCCTCTACCGTTGCTGACTTATCCGATGCGTCATGTAACAAAACAACTGACGTTTTATATTTTACTACATCATCCATCACATTCGCAACTATTTCCTCGGATGAATATGCATTCGATGCTGCATCTCCCGCAGAAACGTTCCAGTCATAATAAATAACTCCCTGTTCATTCAGGTAATGGATAAAATCACTCATTGGTACGTTACTGATCTGGTTACTGCTTCCACCCGGGAAACGATAGTAAATACTGTTCACTCCTGTGACCTGATACAATTCATCACGTAAGCGTTCAAAATCTTCTTCAAATGCCTCATCTGACTGATAGATCTGGCTGTATTTGTTGGAATAAGAATGCATGCCGAGCGTATGTCCCTCATCTGCGATTCTCTGATACAGTGCCTGGGATTCTTCATCCTCTTTCCCGACCACAAAAAAAGTTGCCTTCACATCATATTGAGCCAATATGTCCAGAATCTCTCCGGTATGATCAGAAGGCCCGTCTTCGAAAGTCAGGTAAACCTTATGTATATCGCCATCCCCGGCAAGATTCTCTTCCTCTGAAATGCCGGTAGCCGGCGGTGTCACAGACTCATAGGTTTTTGGTGTCTCTGTTGCTTCAGTGACATCGGTATAAACAGACTCCCCGGCACTTTCCGGTTTCTGCGCATTTTCCTGCTGAACCTGTTCCTTCGAACTGACTGTCACAATATTATCCAGTTTATGCTGAATCTTTATTACCTGCACAAATAAAACAATGATCAGTATCATCGACAGGATGATCCATCCGGCAATCGTCATTATAATACCATTCCGAATCCGTCCGATTCTTTTTCTTCGTTTTCTTTGATTATTTATTGCCTCTGTATCTTTATCCTGCATGGAATAACCCCCAAGCTTATCATTTGTCTCCTATCTATTGTAACACATTTTTTGATTTTTCAAAGCAGAAAACAGCATATAATCGTATGATTTTTTCAAATTATTGCAATTATTGTCAGAATTTTCCTATTTTAAAAGGGGCAAGCCGTCAAAACAGCTCTGCCCCTCCGCATCCAATTACAAATCTGTTACTCTAATGTAAATTTAGTAACAATATCTCTCAGCTCATCTACACACTGATAACATTCTTTTACTTTATCTGTTGCGGATGATGTCTTCTCTACCATGCCGGAAGTTTTTTCTGCAATATCCGTAACGCCCACAGAGGATTCACCCACCGTATCGTTGATGCCGCTCAAAGCACTTGCGATCTGCTCGATCGCACCTGCAAGTTGCGCCATGGATGTCTTGATTCCCTCCATGCTGCTCTTAAATACATTCGCATCATCCTTGTACTGTTCGCTTACCTGTTCAAATTCCTTGTAATCAGCAGATACGCTCTTCTCAAGGAACTCTGTTGTCTCTTCCAGACATTCCGACATATTGCCGACTGCCTCGTTTACTTCTTTTACAATCGCACTGATATTGGCAATTGCCTGGGAAGTCTGGTCTGCAAGGCTTCCAATTTCAGTTGCAACTACAGCAAATCCTTTTCCTGCTTCTCCTGCTCTTGCCGCCTCGATGGATGCGTTCAAAGCCAGAAGACCTGTCTGGGAAGAAATCTCCATGATAGTTCCTGTCAGTTCATTGATCTTCTCAACTGCTTTGGAGCCTTCAATTGCTTTTTCAGCTTTCTCCTTGACAGAATTATAAATCTCCATTGTCTTATTGCTTGCGGTGACAGTCTTGGTACGAAGCTGTAAAGCACGATCCATAACAGTTTCTGAATTCTTTGCACCTTCCTCTGCCATGGTATTGATAGTTTCAGCTTCTCCCTTGATCTGGGACACATTCTCATTGATCGTGACAGTTGTCGCTGCTGTCTCCTGCATACCGGCAGCAAGCTGCTGGCTGGTTGCCGAGTTATCGGAACACATCTGGTTCACCGTATCCGTAACCTCATTTAACTCAGACACATTCTCATTGATCTTCTGTCCTGCATCCTGGATACTGGCAACCATATCACGCAGATTTTTGCGCATAATATGCATTTCAGCTGCCATAATCCCAATCTCATCTTTTCTGCTGTATAATCTTCTGCTGTTAGCATTATGGGTAAAGTCAAAATTAGCTGTTCTCGTAATAATATAAGTCAGCTGGTGAATTGGTTTTGTGATCATGTTTGTCAAAACCAATGCAGCCAGACAGCAGATGATCAGACAGACACCCATAGTAATCTGCATTAACCTTACCATATTGGTGATTGGTTCCATGATCTCACCTTTATCTGCAGACATCACAACAATCTTGTGGTCAGATGTCAGTGCATATGCAGCATATTTGACTGTTCCGTTAAAATTATAGGTTACAACCGCATCCTGTGGGATATTGCCTGATTGAAGCTGGCTCACAACGCCCTTTACAACCTCATTTTCCACAGATTTTCCAATTTTATCTGCAGTCGGATGATAAAGCATCGTGCCGTCAGAATCTACAAGATATCCATAGGCAGACGACACACCCTCCATGCGCATATCCTGCATGACAGCTGCACACTGGGTGGAAAAATCTACCTCTGCCGGAATCTTGTCCAATGTTTTTGCCGCTGATTCCGTAAGGCTCAAAATAAAATTCTCGTTGACATTGTTGACTGTCGCCGAAGCCCTTACATTTGCGATAGAAATACACGCCATAAGCGATAAAGCCACCATCACAACCACCATTAACATGATCTTTGCTGTGATGGAGTGGATAAATGATACTTTTTCTTTTGCTTCCATGACTATAACACTCCTTCTTATTTTCTGGTCTGTGTAACAACAGTCCTACGTTTGTAATACTTATGTTAACTTTTCTATTAATACCATGATAAGATACTTTCCAATATTTAGCAAGGTTTTTTCAACAATATTTTACAGCCATTTTTATAAATTACCGACAAAAAATGCCCTGAAAACATAATCGTCCTCAGGGCATTTCAAAATCAGATTTTATTATGCGTTCATCTGAGCTGCAACTTCAGCTGCAAAGTCTTCCTGTTTCTTTTCGATACCTTCACCAGTCTCGAAACGAACAAATCTCTTAACGCTTACAGGTGTACCAACTGCTTTGGAAACTTCGTCTAAATATTTAGCAACAGTCTGTTTTCCATCTTCAGCTTTTACATAAACCTGATCTACTAAGCAGATTTCTTTTAATTCTTTGCTTACACGTCCTTCGATCATACCATTGATCACTTTCTCCGGTTTCTGGGACTCTTTTGGATCGTTCATGATCTGAGCTAAGAGAATCTCTTTCTCATGTGCGATATATTCTTCGCTGATCTCATCTCTGGAAACATATTTTGGATTTAAAGCTGCAATCTGCATTGCAAGGTTTGTTAAAGCTTCTTTTACAGCATCGTTTACAACTGCTGTTTCAGCCTCAACGATAACACCGATTCTACCGCCACCGTGTACGTAAGATACAACACATCCGTTTGTAGCAACAACTTTCTCAAATCTACGGATTTTAAGGTTCTCACCGATCACTGCAACTTTCTCTACTAAAGCATCTTTTACAGTCTTAGATGGATCCTCATTCCATTTTTCTTCCATGAATGCATCCATATCAGCTGCATCAGACTCAACAGCCTGCTCTGCAACAGCTTTTACGAACTGCTGGAATGTCTCGTTTTTAGCAACAAAGTCTGTCTCAGAGTTAACTTCGACAACAGCTGCTGTCTTGTCATCTTTTACAACTACTGTACAAAGACCTTCTGCAGCAATTCTGCTTGCTTTCTTCTCAGCTTTTGCCTGTCCATTTTTTCTTAAGTACTCAACAGCCTCGTCCATATTTCCGTCTGTCTCGCCTAAAGCTTTTTTACAATCCATCATTCCTGCGCCTGTTAATTCACGCAGTTCTTTTACCATAGCTGCTGTAATAGCCATTTTCGTATCCTCCAATATGAATAAATGTTTTTAAAAAATATGCTGTCTGGTTAACCAGACAGCATATTGTAGGTCCTTCTTATGCTTCTGCTTCTTCTGCAACAGCAGCTTCTTCACACAGCTTTTGTGCAGATTCGGCAGACATATTCAGAATAAAATCCGACTTTTCCGAACTGCCGAAAAGGTGCTTTTTACCTTGATTGGTAGTGACCTCTTTTTTCTCTTTTGCTTTTGACATAAAAAATCCCCCAAAAAGCATAGATATTTTATTATTTTATGATTGAAAATTAAAAATCATCGCCGCAGGCGATACCATAATTCCTCATTCCTAACTCCTCACTACTTCTCCAACTCAGAGATCTTATCAACTCTCCTCTGATGTCTGCCACCCTCAAACTCCGTTTCAAGGAAAACGTCCACCAGCTCGATAGCCAAGCCTGCACCCAGCACTCTCGCACCAATGCAAAGCACATTTGCGTCATTATGCGCTCTTGTATACTTAGCAGAGAAATAATCCGAACAGCAAGCCGCTCTTATTCCCTTTATCTTGTTTGCGCTCATTGACATTCCAATACCAGTTCCGCATATGAGTATTCCCATTTCGTATTCGCCCGAAGCCACTTTCTCGCAAACTTCCTTTGCCTTGTCAGGATAGTCCACTTTCTCTCCTGCCTGAATACCAAAATCAGTGTATTCCACACCCTTTTCGTCCAAATGTGCCAATATCTCCGCCTTAAGCTCAGGACCTGCATGGTCGCAGCCGATAGCAATTTTCATATTAATTTCCTCCTATTTATCCCTATGTGCCTTATCCTTTTCCGCCTTTGT
>ERZ772831.878-NODE-878-length-30680-cov-19.624490_pt1 | contig 30680 bp, 9 predicted proteins | sample MGYA00580858_ERZ772831 | MGnify/ENA primary metagenome ERZ772831 (study PRJEB29015, sample SAMEA2737694) | human gut metagenome | biome: human gut; feature: human-associated habitat; material: faeces | place: China | collected 2012 ... | reverse complement strand
TTGCTCAAGCCGCGAAGACCACCCTTGCTCATAGAGAGTTCCTTCTCATCCTGAGACATCTTGTGGTTAGCACCACCGAAGAATTTCTCAACCTTTACCTTACGCTGCAACTGCATCATACCATAAAGGATAGCCTCAGGGCGTGGAGGACATCCAGGGATGTAAACATCCACAGGAACCAACTCGCTGATACCACGAACCACATTGTAGCTCTTCTTGAACGGACCACCAGAGATGGCGCATCCACCTACAGCTACCACATACTTAGGCTCAGCCATTTCATCGTACAAACGTTTGAAAACAGGTGCCATCTTATTGGTAATAGTACCGGCACACATGATCAAGTCAGCCTGACGTGGAGAGTTACGGGTTACCTCGAAACCGAAACGTGAGAAGTCGTAACGCGCACAACCTACAGCCATGAACTCGATACCACAGCAAGAAGTACCGAAGGTCAAAGACCAGAGTGAGTTACTGCGTCCCCAGTTGATGGCAGCATCAAGGGAACCGACTACCACGTTAGCACCACCCTCATTGAGCTCCTGCGCAATCTTTTCGAGGGTATCATTGTCCTTAAACTCGTCGTAAGGAATACTCTTGATAGAGGCTCTTTTGTTTACTTCCATTCCAATGCTCCTTTCCGCCAAGCGTATGCAAGGCCAAATACTAATACCAACAGGAAGAACCCGATGCTCACGAGAGCCATAGATCCAAACTGCTTAACTACGACTGCCCATGGGTAAAGCAATACTGTCTCGATGTCAAACATCAGGAAAAGGATGGCGAAGAGGTAGTAGCCGATGTGTGATGGCAACCATGAGCTGCCACGAGTCGGAATACCGCACTCAAAAGGTTCACCCTTTACCGGATTGTATGAACGAGGACCGATCAACTTCGCGATGACATAAGCAGCCACCACCAAGGTTACAGCCGTCAGCAAAACGGTGATAAATAGTGTAAAGTTCATAAATTTGTTATAACGTTATTTTATATAAATGCTTCTAAGCGGTTGCAAAGGTAACACTTTTTTCTGAAAGAGCACATTTTTTTATGGTTTAATTTGCATCCAAAGTGAAAAAACTCAAAAAACTGCCTGATTCATCAGTTAACAGACCGTATTAACGAAGGTTCAGGAACAGAGAAAACGAGCATATTTTATAGCAAAAAGGAACAGAACAGCAGGAATTTTTATCCAAAATACATTAAAAAGGATTAAGCATTGAATATTTTCCAAGGTTTAAGAGATTATAACAGAAAAAATATGTATCTTTGCATCCGCTAACCGGGTTCTGTCTAGAATAGGTTGATATATAAAAGCATTTGCGATTACAATGAAGAAGGATAACTGCACTCAGCATGCAGATAAAGGTTCTTGCGTTGGACTTATCTCCAGCGCCCTCCCCGAAGCTAACAACAAGATTCATGTGGATAGCTCAGACACAGGGGTGTCCACCCATTGTATACCTGCGAAAACAGAATCTATCACGAAAAATTCTAAAGAACAACAGAACTGGTATGCGCTCCGAACTACCTACGGAAGAGAGAAGAAAGCCTACGACTACCTCGTAGCAAAAGGCGTTTCTGCTTTCTACCCTACCATCCAGGTGATGAAAGAAATAAGAGGACAACGTAAGGTTGTAACGGAATCCCGACTGCCCAACATCTTTTTTGCTTTCGGTACCGAAGAGGAAATCAAAAGTTATGTGTATGATAATGTGAATCTGCCATATCTCCGCTTCTATTACCGACACAGGCATGAAGGGGCAAGGATTACGAAATCTCCTCTGATTATTCCCCAGAAACAGATTGAGGGTTTGAAGATTATCTGTGAATCAGAAGCTGAAGATATCCTCTATATGCCAGAAGAGGTACAGAAGTTCAAGGAAGGACAGATGGTCAGGGTGATAGATGGTAAGTTTAAGGGTGTGACAGGAAGAGTGGCACGGTATCAGGGGCAGCAGCGGGTCGCCATCATCATCGACGGCGGCTTTACCATGGCTACTGCTTATCTACCTACAGCCTTCCTGGAATATATATAGTATAACAAAAACTGAAATTAGTAAAAGGTAAAAGTGCGAAACAAAACTGTTATAATCATTTTTTTGATATACGCAACGATGAATGTATCTGCCCAGGTGAAAACCACAGACAGTACGTTCATAAATAACTCGCGCCCTATAGTCTTTGTCGTCAACCGAACTGATATCAGCGAGAGTGACAAAGACTGGATTAACAATTTTCTGATTCCTGAGCTGGAAGCACTTGGAGACAGGGGCATCATCCTTGGGCGTGCTACGGCGTCACCAGAAGGTCCTACTCCCAACAACGTGCGACTTGCCCGGAGCCGAAAGGCTTCCATGGTTGCCTTGCTAGGCAGATACGGTATCAACACCAAACGCATCAGATATGATGTGGTGTCGGAAGATTATCCGCTCCTCCTCTCGCTGATGCAGATGGAGCACGACAAGTACCTGCCTATAGTAAAGACCATCATCAGAAAACATGACGGAAAAGGTGACCGGCTGAAGGCGGAACTGAAACGGCTGGAAGGAGGAAAAATCTGGAAGCATCTGCTCAAGAAATATTTCCCGCAGTTGCGTGCCGTCAGAATCATGCCGATAGATGAACGGCTCGCAGATGCCATCCGGTTGCCAGAGGCAAAACCTATCCATACGGACTTGCCGTTTCCTAAGCCCAACATCTATGTGGAAATGCCGCTACCGGAACCGGCTGAAAGCAGCAGGAAACGCCGTGAGTTGCTGAGCATCAAGACCAATCTGCTATACGACTTCGCCTATATGCCGGGCTACGACCGCTTCTGCCCTATCCCCAACGTGGCTATTGAGTATTATCCGCTGTCCGGACATTTCACATACGGTGCCAGTTTCGAGGGTCCCTGGTGGCAGAACTACAAAGAGCATAAATATTTCCAGTTGCGCAACTACCAGTTGCACACCCGGTATTACCTGCAAAGCGGTGAAACGGGTTTCAGGGGGTTCTTCGTAAGTGCTTACGCGCACGCGTTCCTATATAATATATGCTTCGACGAAAAACGGGGATGGGAAGGTGAAGGATGGGGAGCCGGACTGGGACTGGGTTGGGCGATACCGCTGGACCGCTCCAAACACTGGCGACTCGACATCGGTCTGCAGGCAGGATTTCTCAATACCCGCTACGACCCATACCAGTGGCTCTGCCCTGTGGATGGAGATAAAGACAAACAGGTATATTATTACAAATGGTATGGAGATGCCAAGGATTTCAAAAAGCGACAGTATCGCTATAATTGGTTAGGACCAACCCGACTGGAGGTGAGTTTGAGTTACGATATCCTCTACCGAAAAAGTAAAAGAAAGTAAATAATGAATCAGTTTAAGCAGTTAACATATCTCTTCAAGGATTCTGTAAGCCACAGAGTTTACAGAACGGTTACTGCCATCTTCTTCATTTCATCAGTTCTGATGCTTGCAGGCTGCGAACGTGAGCCGAATCTCTATCTGCATCAAGGCGGTAAGGAAACAACAATGGATCTGCCGAAGATAGACCTGGAGCTGAAAGTGCTCTGGGATTATGTATTCAAATATGATGTGGTATACGACTGGGAGGCGGAATGGAAATACGGATGGGACGATGATGACAACAAACTCTTCGGAAAAATCGGATATACCGAACCATCTGCTTTCGAGATAAGAAGATACTTCACACAGGATGTGCAATATGGTGCGCACGAAGCACCCTATAAGAACCATATCCAGTCAAAACAGCTGACAGCCAATTACGACTTCGGTTTCTGGGATATCCTGGCGTGGAATGACATCCAGACAGCGGATGGTATTCAGAGTGTCCGCATAGATGAATCTTCCACTTACGAATATGTAACGGCAAATACGGGACAGACGATGTTTCCCTCAAAATACAATGCTCCCCAATTCAGCAACTCCTTCTATCAACCGGAAGAACTGTTTGCGGGATATGAAAAGGGTATTGAAATCAACCGTAACCTTGACGGATTTGTATTTGATGAGAATCGCAACTGCTGGGTAAGGAAACTGGAAATGCAGATTCAGCCTGTTACCTATATTTATCTTACGCAAATTATCCTCCACAACAACCGCCAGCATACCCGCATCGTAACAGGTATTGACGGTAGCGGCAACCTGAGTGGCATGGCACGCAGTGTGAATCTGAATACCGGTGTTACCGGAAGTGATGCCATCACGGTAAACTATAATATGAGGATGAAGTTTGACCAGCAAATGAAGGATGGAGAGAAGGTGGATATCATTGGAGGCAGGGTCTTGACCTTCGGTATGCCGAAGTTGAATCCCAGCCGTTTAGATAACCATTCTTATATGGAATCTTTAGCAAAAGTAAGAGATGCCGACCTTAACAACCGACATTACTTGGATGTAAAGATGCAGTTTTATAATGGCAAGGACTCTACGTTTGTTTTTGATGTAACCGACCAGGTCCGTCGACTGTACAAAGGTGGCGTCATCACAATTGATTTAGACATGACGAAAGTCCCTGTTCCTGTTCGTCCCGGAGGCTCCGGTTTTGATGCCGTAGTCAAGGATTTCGAAGAGAAGCAATGGGAGTTTGATATGTAAATGATGATTATTAATCAAATAATATAATAAACAAAAAAAAAGAAAATTAAGATTTAGTATTTAACATTATCAATTTACAAACTTATATGTATATGAAAAAGTATATTTTCCTTGCAGCTTCTGCATTAGCTCTTGCAAGTTGCTCTAGCGATGACTTCGTCGGAACAGAAGGCGGAAATGTTGAGAATGGTGCCAATAAGGCTATTAACTTTGGTGGTGGAACGGGTAAGATTACTCGTGCAGACAGTGAAGGCGAAGCTGCTGCCACCCTTCTTGGCAACAACTTTGTTGTTGTTGGTTTCAAAGGCAACGAAACTGCAGCAGCCAATACCAGTTTGGTATTCGACCACTACAATGTTAACTATGCTACTGGCACAGCTAACACAACAGCATCCAACACAAAAGGCTGGGAGTATGTAGGTCAAAAACAAGAAGTAAATGGTGCAAATAAAAAGCTTGCTGCAGATGCGACAAAGGCTCAGACCATTAAGTATTGGGATAACTCTTGCACTTCTTATGATTTCCTTGCTTTCTCTATGGGAAAAGGACATACAGGTGAAGGTGGTACTAAAGAATACGCTACTCCAACTGCAGTAAAGACAGATAAATTGAAAGATGCAGCATATACTCTTAAGGGAGATGTTAATACCCTTGGTGAGTGCTACATCTCAGATATGGTTACTGTAGTAAAAGGTGATAAAGGCTATAAAAACAATGCTGTTAACATGCAATTCCGCCATGCAAGCAGCAAAGTACGCATTGCTCTTTATGAAATAGTTCCTGGCTATGTTATCAGCGATGTTCAATTCCATTCTGATTTTTATGAAAAGAGCAATGACAATTACGCTGATGGCCAAGAAGAAGGTACCCTCTTTGGTATTTTCAACAACAAAGGAACTATGACTGTATATTTCCCAACAACAGGTACAGCCCAAAATGCGAATCCAGATTACAACAAGGCTCACGTTAATTTTACTGCTGATCAAGTAGATGGTACTGTAAATGTACTGAAATTTGGCAAAGTAAATTACGGAAACCAAGTTGAGGATGCCATTGCCGAAGGTAAAGAATACCTTAGCCAAAGCGCAGCCAACCCATCATATTGTGGCACAGGAACATCATATTATCAGTCTGTACTTCCAGCAGAAAACGCTAGCCAACCAGCTAACCTTCGAATTGACTACAAGTTGACAGCAACAGATGGTTCTGGCGAGGAGATCAACGTAAAGAATGCAACAGTAACCGTTCCTGCTAAATATACAGCATGGAAGCATGGTTATGCATACACATACATCTTCAAGATTTCACAGAACACCAATGGTACTACAGGTAAACCAGGATCTGATGACACAGGTTTAACTGCAATCAGCTTCGATGCTGTTGTTCTTGATGATGAAGAAACAGGAAAGCAGGAGACAATCACAACAGTTTCTGATCCTTCTATTACAACTTATGGATTCAAGGGTAATGATGTAACAACTGGCAAGGACGAGTATGAAGCAGGAACTGATATCTATGCTACTGCATTTGTTCCAGCATATACAGATAAAGACAATATCAAACATGAAGCTACAACTGCTGCACCTCAAAAGTTGTTTACTGTAACTATTGAAGAGGGAGCTGCCCAGACTATCAACGAGACAAGCGTTGCAAACGCATTGAAAAACGGTAAACGTGATGAGACAGCCAAGACTTACACTATTACCGATGCTAGTGGTAAAAATATGGTAATAACAGATGCTACGGGTACTATTGTAAATTCTGTTCCAACCAAGGATGGTCACAACCTTTCTGTTAACGCCCTCAAGTGGACAGGTACAGCAAGTACAATCTACGCTGTTGAATATACTTACGGAGATAACAAAGACAAGAAGGCATACAAGATTGTTACTGTTAAGTAACAAAATACTTTTTGCCCCCAAACCCTGGGAGCAAAACAATACTATTAAGGCCGGACGGGGTTGAATGTTCCCTGCCCGGCTCCTATGATATCTCGCTTGAGGCGGATTTCAAATCCGCAGGAACGCCTAGCGGACTTGCGTATCTCCCTAACACCTAGCGGACTCGCGTATCTCCCTTACGCTTAACGGACTTGCAAAAATTCAGTAAATGATGATTATTAACAAATAATATAACAAACTAGAAAAAATAGAGAATTAAAGAATTAGTATTTAACATTATCAATTTACAAACTTATATGTATATAAAAAAGTATATTTTTCTTGCAGCTTCTGCATTGACCCTTGCAAGCTGCTCTAGCGATGATTTCCTTGGTGATACCCCAGGAAGCACTCCAAGTTCTGCCAATTCTGCCATCAAATTCGATGGTAACGCCGGCAAGATTACTCGTGCCACATCTAACACTGGATCTGCAGCCGAAATGCTCGACTACCAGTTCAAGATTTATGGTGTGAAGAAGGAGAGTGATGGAAATTTAAAGAGTGTATTCGTAAATTACTCTGTTTGGGATGCTGCAGCTAATACCACAACATCAAATACAAAGGGATGGGAGTATGTAGGAACTAAAGAAGGTGCAACATACGGTACAAGTAATATATCATTAGACAAGGATCAGACCATTAAGTTCTGGGACTACTCTGCTTCAGAGTATCGCTTCGTTGCAGGTTCACCAATTTCTGCTTTCACATACGATGTACCAGTACCAGTAGCAAATGAAAGTAAGGAAATTAAGTCTGCCACAATTAAAGGTCTCGCAGGTCATATCAACCCCAATAATTCAGGAACAGCTCTCACAACAAATCCTGTATATATTGCGGATCCAATAATCGTACCAAAAGCCAATTACAACAACGCTGTACAATTCTCGTTTAAGCGCCAGCAGGCTATGGTTCGTGTAGGTTTTTACGAAACAATTCCTGGATACACGATTACGGAAATTAATTTCTATGATGCTGATGGTAAAGTACAAACAATCCCAGGAACTGATGGTAATACATTAAAAGGCACGAACATCATCCTTTATTCTGGTACTGAAGACTACTTTGCTGGTGGTAATAATGTTGAGGGAACCATTAATTATATTTGGACAGGAACAACTCCTTCATACACCTACGCATATACTAAAGGTCTTACAAAGAGCAAAAACTGGTATGCAGGTAAGTTGGAAACTCTTGCCACAACATCAACAGAGAGCGTTAATGCACTCTATGGTACAGATGCAGATATGTCAACTAAAGGTTACTTCACTGTACTCCCTACACCTACTGCTACTGTGGCAGCCCCAATCTTCATCAAGTGTGACTATACTCTGACTTCAACTGATTACTCAGGCGAGACTATCAAGGTTACTGGTGCAACAGCTGCTGTCCCTGCAGCATTCAGCAAATGGGAAGCAAACACCATGTACACTTATATCTTCAAGATTTCACAGAATACAAATGGTACAACAGGAAAACCAGATGATAAAGATCCTGCGGGTCTCTACCCTATCACTTTCGATGCAGCTGTGAAAGAATCAACAGACGCTATGCAGGGTACTGTGACAACAGTTTCAACTCCATCTATTACTACTTATCAGAATGGTTCGGTAACAGACACCTCTGTTGAGTATAAGACAGGCGAGACTATCTATGCTACTGCTACTGACAAAGATGGTAATGAAAATACACTTACAACTGATGGCACAGCAGTTGGTAATGTGCAGGTTTATAAGCTTTCGAAGGAAAGAAACGAGGCAGAGCTCCAGGTTTCAGCAATTGTAAATGAAGAAATCAAGGATGAAAACAAGGTTACAACAACAGTTTCTACAACTAACACAACAGTTGGTAATGTTACACTTGAAGCTAACAAGTATCTTTCATTCACTCCAAAGAAAGCAGGTTTCTATGCTATCCAATATTTGGTAAAAGCAGCAGAAGGAACAAACCCTGCCGTTTACGCCTATAAGGTTGTAGAAGTAAAATAGTAATATTATTATAGTTTAGCAGTTAATTCATTGAATGCATAAACAAGATTTTATTATCATATCATTGGCATTATGCCTGTTGTCCTGCTCCTCTTCGGAGCAGGACGACCCATTTTTACCCGCCCCTACCCTAAAGAGTATCTCTTTCGGAGGAAATAGCGGAACATGGCAAGATGCACCTACTACCCGTGCTAATAAAGAAACAGGACTGGAAACTATTTCCAAAACCTTCAAAGTATGGGGATATAAAACCACAGAGGGAAATTACACCAGCGGATTCGACCAGTCCCAAAACGTAATGAATGGATATACCGTCAACTGGACACAACAAACCGCCAATACTACCTCCAGCAATACTGCCGATTGGGAATACGTGGGTATCGCTAATCAAACTATCAAATACTGGGACTATTCCGCTACCAGCTATCGCTTCTTCGCCTATAGCATCCCGACAGCAGCCGGTAAAAGTTCAGCCCCATCTTTCCAGGAACCTACATCGATAGAAGGTTCCACAGCAAAATATGCATCCTTCTCTATCCCATTCACTTACAATAAGGATGCCACCGCAGTTACCACCCCATATATCTCAGACCTCTGGCTGTCAGACAACCAGAACTTCGAAAACAAGAAATACGGGGCATGCGTAAAACTCACCTTTGCTCCTATTATCACAAAGGTAAGATTCAGATTCAATTATCTGAAAGATACCAAAATCTCTATCACCGATATTGTTTTCAAAAATATAAACGATAAACCTTCACCTACAAAGGGAAATATCATAGTCAGCTACCCTATTACAGGAACAGGAACCAAAGCTTCTTATAAATGGGTAACTCCAGAAACAGAAACAGGAACTGAGCCCATCAAATTCACCATTCCTTACGAGGAAGATGCAGATTTGAATCATCAGGCTACAGAAAGAAAGAAATGGTATTACGTTCCACCATTGGGAGACAGTAACACACCGCAGGGCGCTTACATCATCAGCGCCACCATAGACGGAAAGAAATCTACAGCCACCATTCCGGCAGAATATATGCAATGGAAGGCAGGCTACCAATATACATACATCTTTAAAATAACAGTAGCAGGACCCAACATTGCCTTCACCAATATGCAGGTGGAGAAATGGGTGGAAACTCCTATTAAAAATAATGGCGGTACCGAAGACTGGTAACGCCCCACATGACTCATTATGAAGAATAAAAAACTGATGATACCCCTCTTTGCCTTCCTCGCAAGTCTCACTGCCTGCGAAAGCAACGACCTGCCTATCCAGCACGCCGACAGTTACCGATATATCACCTTTGCTGCACGGACACAAAAGATGACGATACGGGCGGATGACAGATATGAAAGCTATGATCCGGTTCAGCGAATGCACCCACAAAACATGGGCGTCTTCGGCTATTACAACTTTGCCACTCATAGCTTTGAAACCACTGGTACAGAGACAGGAGGCAAAAACCACGCCATCTTCGACAATATCCGGGTAGATTACAATACATTGACCAAGACCTGGAGCACAAAGGAAGAAAAGCGATGGGATGCTTACCCAGACAGCAACTTCGACTTCTTCGGATATATGCCGCATTCTACTGAAGCAACCCTCAGTAAGCCATCGGCAACAGAAAGTACCTATCTCCTGACGATTCCTTTCTCCATGCCAACCATAAATGGCACCCCATCCCCTATCCTTGCTCAGAAAGATTTAGGACAGGCGCCAATCATCTGCGCCAAACCAGAGCATAAGGGAAGTACAGCGGCAGGAGGTTCGGATGCAACCTTTGGACGAGTAGTTACTTTCCTCTTCGACCAGACGTTGACGGGCTATAATCTCAACTTCCAACTGGACCAGAAGATGAATGCCATCCGACACTTCCGCATCAAGGGTGTCAAGATTTACGGCAAAGGACTGAACGACGAAGGTCTGGCAACAAGAGGCAACGTAAGCCGCAGCTATACCTGGAGTAACAATGAGTGGACGGCAAAAGCCATCCAATGGAACAATCTGAAAAAGGTAAATATAACGGAAGAAAACGCCATCAAGCTGGCAAGGGATGAAAATTCAGAAAAACCATTTACTCCGGGAGACAACGAATCTATGGATATTGACGACAGTAAGTATCACCGTTGGGGCACCACCTTCTATGCCATCGCCGATGCCTCTTTCGTACCCACCATTGCCGTCACCTACGATGTAATCCTGAAGGATGAAAAGGGAGAAACGGTTACCCGTAAGGACGTAACCTCTACCATCATCCTGGGAAATAAATATTTCGAAACACTCAATCCTGCCCAAACGGCAGCGATTTACAACATCAATATACTCATCCAGCCAAGATACCTCTATGTACTGGCTGACCAGGATGCCTATACGGGGCATCTCCTGATACAGTAATAACAGAATACCCTCATGACCTATACCACGAAGAAACATAAGAACAAAGAAAAAAGAATCGCTTATAAATGAAGACTCATGAAAAAGCAACAAGATAACAATACACAAAACAAAAAATTCAGAATACTTCTTGGCATTCTGATCCTATGGCTCATGTGTGGACAAACCTTATGGGCTCAGACAACAAACAAATACTGTTCCATAGATATCTATGCCGATAGCTATGCAGGGGGTGATGGAAGCAAGACCAATCCATACGAGATTGCTACGGCAGAACAGCTCGCCAAACTGGCACGCGATGTAAACAATGGTAACACATTCCGTGGCAAATACTTTAAGCTTACTGCCGATATCGACCTGAGTGGCGGTATCTGGATGCCAATCGGTAAATACTACAACTACGGCAATAGCAACAACCGTTTGTTTTTCGGAAAGTTTGATGGCAATGGTCATGTCATCAAAAATATGCATATACAATGGGAAGATGTCGATGACAAGAAAGCCAAGAGTGTATGGGGACTTTTCTCAACACTCCAAGGTGAAAGCAGCACTAATCTTACTACCGTAACAAACCTCATCATCGAGAATGCTACGGTAGAAAAGAAACAAGGATTCAAACCTGATGGTCCCAGTTATAACGTGGGTGTAGTAGCTGGTGAGATATACGGCAATACAGAACTCAGCAACATCATTATCCATGGCTCTGAAATTACGGATAACGACGAAACATACGAGATAAACAGGGAAACAAAGATTGGCGGTATAGCAGGAAATGTACAGACCGACAGTAATAACGAAACTTTCAGAATCTTCAACATAGCAGCTGATACAAAGATAAATATGCTGAAGAAAGCAAGCGTATTTTACAATCAGTTCTACATAGCCCAAGGTTTCGGTCGCTTCAGCTATGACATGAATGGAGGAGGTAACTCCATACAGCCTACCAACATCTACCTCTTTGGCAATGGGCTTAACATCGAAAATACAAGTACCAACATCAACAAAGGTGGCATCACTGCCAATTGTAAAAACGAAGGTAATGCCAATAAATATGCTTCTACCTGGTATTACACCCAGTACGTAGATGGTGGTAAGAACCTGGGAACCCAGAAGACTGATGCCTCGTTTATGAAAGAATTTGTAGATAAAGCCAATGAGTTTATCAACAAGAATCCACTCGTTGAAGACAAGCTCAACTGGAGCTATACTTCTGGTACAGACTTTAACTTCGGTTCAACAAAGCTGATTGTCAAGCGTGGCTATAATACGATCATCACAGCAGAGACTACTGAAGGTAATGCAGAAAACGAGAAATATTTCTGGTATACATCTACAGACAAGAAGAATTGGACTCTACAGAACGAGAACAATCCATATAACAATTTCAGCATCTCGCTCACAGACTTCGACCAGTATGTTTATGCAGAATTGGAAGATGGCAGTTCGCAATCGGGAGTGGCAAAGATTGAAGCAAGAAAAGTGGATGCTGTGATGAAGCACAAAGAGAATACAATCTACATTGACATAAATAATAATATTTGGGACAACAACGATAATCTTGATATCAAATATTCGTGGGTAAAGAATGATGATGTAGAAGTAAGCACAGAGCCTACTTTCGACAAGTCATCTCTTGGCTCTACCGACAAGCTGAGCTGTCATGTGATAGTAACAACCAAAGACGGAGTTGAGCTATTAAACAAATGGTTGGTTTATACCAAGAGCGTGGTATATCTATGCCCTGCTGGTGCTACTGGAACAACAGCTGAAGGAAAGACTATATCATACAATCAAGGAAACGACAGCAATGATGGTCAAACTCCTGAGACTGCAGTAAGGACATGGAAGGGCGCATATTCCAAGTTGGAGAAGAACGGCTCATGGGATGATAACACCATCGTGCTGATGGGAAAGAGTGACCAATCCGTAACCAACAACGGTAACGACGGCTTCACATCCGTAACTTTCAATACCTGTTCTGATTGGGAGAGAGAAAAAGCCGAATCTCCTTTCTTCAGAAACACAACCATTACTGGAAGTTGGGATGGCGTTAACTACAAGGGTATAATTGAGATGTATGGTGGTCATGATCGGAACCATAGTTTACCGATTTATGGAGATACCCGTTTCCAATATCTCACCTTCAATCGCAATAATAATAATGAAAATTACGATATTCTGTACTGCCAATTCTACAATCTGGAGATGGGCGAAGGCATACAGATGACAAACTATAAAAATATGTTCTCAGGTGATGGTACTATCAAAGGAGCAGTATCTACATCTTTCCAGATTTTTGGTGGTTTCATGGATGATAATCGCTTTTCACCATTATCAACAGAAGGCAACCTCAAGAAGATGGATGATGCTCTACCACATGGACGTGAAGGCTTCAAGATAAAGATCAAATCGGGACACTACTCTTCAATTTGTGTTGGTGGACGACAGACTGTGGAAAACAGAAATGGTGTGATGGGTAGCCCTAACATGCCTATCAAGTGTACTATTGATGTAGATATTGATCGTAAATTCAATAATAATCACAATGAAAACAATTCTACCCTTGACGTTGCCATAGTTCTTGCAGGCAACCATGAGGGAGCTATGGTTGGCGATGTAGACATCATCATCAAAAGTGGAAAGATAGGCAGAGTGGTAAATGGTTCTTTGGGTGCGAGACGCAACACGAGTAATTACAAGGCACCTTACAACACCTATATGGGACGCGCCAACATCTTGATAGACCCGGCACAATCAGAAAGTAACAATAAGAATACGGATGTCAATAGCCGTGTTGAGATTACCGAGATTTACGGTGGTAGTACAGGACGTGGTTTTCAGGATCGTGAATGGGTAGAGAATCCTTTCTATGGCTATAGCTCCATTACCATCAAGGGTGGTACCTTCCTGATTCCAACAAATTGTAAATCAGAAGAAATCTTCAGCGGTATCTATGGTGCAGGAGCAGGTGGTATGAATGGTATCGGAGATGATACAAATCACACAACGGATGACCGTATCCCTTACTGGACAAACAGCAGTACGAAATCTGTCATGGCTTTTGGCAACTATGATGCAGCAAAAGCTAATCTTTGCATATATAAATGCTACAATGCTGACACACATACATATACCGAGGTAGATCCAAGATTGACCAATAACAAGATTATCATTGAAGGAGGTATCTTTGGTTCTGAAACAAGAAAGATCGACGGTATCTATGGTGGTGGTAGCGGATATATGAGTTCTGACCTTTGGACTACAAATGGAATACCAAGTAAGGATGGTGGAAACATATACGGAAAGGCAGGAGAAACCGTGGTCTCTATAACCATCAATGGTGGAGAATTCTATTGCGAAAACGGCATCTTTGCTGGTGGACGTGGAACTGATTATTTCTATTCTTTAGACCCAAAGGGTGGTAATGCTGCTGATTATACAGAACTCGGCAAAATATACGGCAACGTAGAACTGACCATCAATGGCGGTATCTTCCACTGCCCTGTATTCGGTGGTGGATATGGTGTGGCTGATGCTAAACTCTTAAACTCAAACAACATCAACACCCTCAACAACATGGCACGCCTATATGGCTCGTCTACAGTTAAGATTAATGGTGGAACATTCTTTAAGAACATCTATGGCGGTGGTGACATGGCTGTAGTAGAGCAAGGCACCAACGTAGCCATCAGCGACAGCGCTGACATTAGAGCCGACGTGTTTGCTGGTGGTAATGGTAGAATAAAGCGTGCAAATTCAGACTATAATATTAAAGACAACACATGGAATCCAGAACTCGTAGGAAAGGTACTTGGCGGCACCAACCTCAACTTCTACGGCACCTCTGCACAGGCACCATCCATCTATGGCGACATCTATGGCGGTGGAAACAGAGCACAGGTAGAGGGAGATACACATATTAATATATATGCAGCCAACTTCGCAGGAGAAATCTATGGCGGAGGAAAGGGCTTGATTACGGACAGCATCGGCAAGGTGCTTGCCAAAGACCTCTATACCTATGCCGACGTAAAGGGTAATACCTTTGTAAAACTGGCTCAAGACCAGGGCGCACAGAAAGAAGGCGAAAACGGAAAGAAGCAGGACAGCTTCTCCATCAATGTGATATGGGACAAGAAATGGAACGGAACAAACTGGATCACCTGGAATGACAACAAGAGCGAGTTCTTCAATGACGGTCAGTTCGTCTGCTCTCATAACATCTATGGTGGCGGTAACCAAGCCTGCAACGTAACAGGAAAGGCTACCCTTACCATCCTGAAAGGTATGACCCCATTCGGACTCCTGAAAACAGCAGAATGGAAGAAAGCATATGACGACAGCGACCATCCTCACTTCGCTGTATTCGGCGGTGGCTATGGTATCAATACAACCGTGGGCAGCACCGACGTTACCGTGAACGTGAATGGCGACTACGGAATCTACAATACTGAGATAGAGGATGATACCGAACAGTTGGCAAAGCCTCACCGTCCTTTCTCCAAGAGCAAAAACCGACGCAATGCCGCATCATCAAACAAGGAAGAGATTTCTGTCTTCGACAACTCAAAGGGTATTCCTAACTTCACCATCCTGAGTGCTCTGGGCGGTGGATATGCTGGAAAAGTTAACGATAGTACAAAGGTAACCATTGATGGCAAGACCTTCCTGCACCGTGTATATGGCGGTGGCTTCGGTGACCCATCCTCTACAGAGAATAACGAAACGGGTCAGATTGGCGGCAACACCGAGGTATATATCCAGGGAGCCAAAATCTACGGTGACGTATTTGGTGGCGGTGCCGGTGTAGCACCAAAGGAAAACGGTGGCACTTACACCTACTTTACCGATGTAGCAAAGGTATTAGGAACCACCAAGGTAGAGATATCGGGTGAAGCCAAAATATATGGCAATGTATATGGTGGCGGTGACATCGCCAACATCAAATCATACATCACCCGGACAGGAGAAGACAAGAAAGCCCATTACAACACGAAGCCAAAGAGCGAATCAAAGCTCGACCAGACAACAGGCAAGTTCCTTAGCTATGAGGCAAAGGACTATACCACCTTCGTCAATATCACCGGTGGCGACATCTTCGGAGAAGTATTTGGCGGTGGAAAGGGTCTCAAGAAAGCTAAAGCTCCTGAATATTATAAGGTGGGAAGAATCAACGGTAACACTCTGGTACACGTGGTGAACACGAATGCCACCTCCCTTGCCGACACCGACAGCCAGGGCAACATCGTGCCATTCATCTGGAGTAATATCTATGGCGGATGTGCCTTCGGTACCGTAGATGGAAGTACCCTGGTACATATCGAGGGCGGCAAACTGGGCCACAACATTTACGGCGGTGGATACGGAAATATCAAGATAGACCTCACCGGCAATAAAACCGAAGAGGAAGAGGAGGAAATTACCCGTAACACAGTACTGGGAAAAGTGGATAACAACAAGGAGGGAACCTACGCCAACATCCTGGGTAGCACCAAGGTACAGATAGACGGCGGAACCTGGATATGGAACCGCAAGGCAGACATCAACGGCAACATCACCACCTGGCTGGCAGTTCAAAATAACGAAAAGATCTGCGAGAACATTGATGAGTTCAAGGAGATAACCGCTGCCATCCTGAAAGCCAAGACTGCCAATGAGATTACCAACGAAAAGGCAAAGGCTGCCATCAATCGCATCATCAGTGATGAGAATACCCAACAGTTCTATGCATTTACCAAGGGAACGATGAACTCCGGTTCCTTCAAGCGAGACCATAATATCTATGGCGGTGGAAACCGTGCCTGCTATGTGGGATTCGGACAGGACGGAAACTCTACCATTGGCAACGGTACTTCTGACAGCAACGGTCTGAGTGAGGTAATTATCAACCACTCTCCTCTTGCCGACGTCATTACCAAGGATGGCAACCAGATCAGCGTGTTCGATGAAACCTCGCTTGCCGGCTTATGCTGGTATATCAGCAGCAAGAACACAAACGACCCGCAATTCTCCATATTCGGAGCCGGCTTCGGTGCCAACACCAAGGTGGTAAAGACCGAAGTATGTGTGCAGCCTGGTAACAAGATGGATGACGATGGCGTCATCACCGTCAACGGCATCAAATACCGCTATCTCAACCAGAATGCAGACCTCAAGACATACGTTGACTTCGAGAAGCAGATATACAATGACTTCCTGAAGGTTTCAAAGGATGACAAGAAGCTCTATTTCGGTAGTGTGACGGGCAGCAATCCGGGTGATGCCGACTTCGACCCGATGACCTTCAAGCGCTATCATGCCAGCCGCTGGGCCTGGACCCTCGGTTTGCCAGGCTTCACCTTCCAGGCTATCCACGGCGGTGGCTTCTCAGGTTATGTTACCGGTGAAACCTATGTAGAAACCGACTGTCAGCCTTTCTGCGAGAACATCTTTGGTGCCGGTGTTGGTGCCATGCCTATCGGTAACATCACCACAGCAAACCAGGGAGAAAGCTATGACTTCGGAAAGGTAGGTTCCCTGTCGAGAGTATTCATCAAATCAGGCTATGTAGCACAGAATGTATATGGCGGTGGTGCCGGTATCGAATCAATCTATGACAAGAACAAGAATACATGGATTGACTTCCCGAATATGGCACGCGTCCCTAAAACGGAAGTTTACGTCTATGGCAGAAACATCAAATATAAGCAAAACCTCGGCTTGATAGCCCGTACCATGATATTGGGCAGCGTATATGGCGGTGGCGATGTTGCCAACGTGGGAAATGAGAAAGCAAAGGAAGCACCGGATGTCTTTAACTTTGAACACCAACAGGTACCAGCCAGACACACTTCGCTCGTCAACATCCGTGGCGGCGTTGTTTTCTCTCAGGTTTTTGCAGGAGGTAGAGGACGCCTAAAGTCTGAATGCAAGGACTATACGAAGCTGGGTGGCATCTACGGCAATACCAGTCTGGTCATCGACCGTCCAAACATCACCTATCCATACTTCAACGAAGAAACGAAAGAGTATATCAAGCCATGGAGCGACAATGCCATGAAGCATCCAGACAATGACAAGAACAAGGATATCATGCCAGCATTCCTGGAGAGAATCTACGGCGGATGCGAAAACGGTACGGTATATGGCAATACCTTCATGAGCATCTCCGACGGACAGATAGGCCATGGTATCTATGGTGGCGGTTGGGGTAACTGCGACACCCTGACCGTGAACGGAACCGACACCCTGACCGTGACTTCGGCAGACGTAACCGGCAATACCAATATCATGATCAATGGTGGACAGGCACTGCTCTCCTCTTACTGGAATCCAGAAACCCGTTCATGGCGACCAGCCAGCATCATTGACGGTATCATCTACTCACCACAATACGACCACGAGGCACTGAAGTTCAAGGTAAACCACAACATCTATGCCGGTGGAAACGTAGCATGCGTGGTAGGCAAAGATGCCTATCTCACCATGGAAAAGGGATTGCTGCATGATAGCACCCAGATGGCATATGGAGTGAATAAGAAATTCTTCGAAACCATGGCATGGAAGGAGATATATAATAAGGTGGGATCCCCTCACTTCTGCGTATTCGGTGGCGGCTATGGAGAACATACCGTCATTCAGGGTGATACCCATGTGAAAATCAACATGGAAGAAAATAACAACAAAGGTCACGTAGACGATATCAAGAAGGGCGAAGAATACAGGCACTTCTTGAGCGGTTTTTCCGTGATGGACATCGTGGGTGGTGGCTACTCCGGCAAGGTGGTGGGCAATACCCACGTAGAAGGATCCGGTGGTATCTTCTGTCGCCGAGTCTTTGGTGGCGGATTCTACAACTCTGTAAAATCTACCACCGTCAATATCAAGGCTATTGACTGCCATGACATCTTCGGTGGCGGTATGATGGGTGATGTCATCGATAGTACCGCAGTAAATATCGGAAATCCTTCAGCCCAAAATAGCAACAAAGCCATCTTCATCCATGGCAATGTTTACGGCGGAAACGATGTTTCGGGATATGTTAACGTAAGCGTTAAGGATGGTGATTTTACTGACAACAACGGATCCGGTACACATATTAATATATATGGCGGTAAGATTTACGGTAACGTGTATGGTGCCGGAAACGGTAACTACCTGTATGCACTCGACAAGAACCAGAACCAGAAGGTGACGGTGAACGAGTATTACCCTATGAACCCGGAGGATCCAAACTCAGAGACCGTTCCTCTGGTATATACCGTACCGATGAGAGAATTCATGCCTTCCTACAAGGGGGCAAGCGATGCGGCTAAGATTGTGAACATCAATTCATGGCGACCACTCACCAACAAGGTGAACATCGAAATCAAGGGTAACTCTACATCTGAAAAGGTGAATATCGCCGGTGACGTTTATGGAGGAGGAAACTCTGCCACCGTACAGAAGGTGAAGAGCAAGGATAGCAAGGCTGTAGAAAAGGTAGGAAACATCCATATCAACATTGGAAGTCATGTGAACATCGGACGTGTCTTCATGGGTTGCAACGGAGATGAACTCTTCGCCAAATCAGAGGACAACGACTTCATGAACAAGTTCCAGAAACTCAATGGAAACGTGGAGGACTATACACAGGAACTGAACCTTGCCGATACCATCGACTGGTTCTTCAATCCTTCCAACAAGGCTATCGGTACCCTCTATCTCCCTACCAAGCTGGAAGACCGACCAACCGTATATCCTCACCTCATCGACCTGTATTTCCAGCCAGTGGAAACAGATATCCAGGGTGAACTGCTATGGAACGGAAACCAGACGGGTAAAGGACTGGAAGACTGTACCATCAAGACTTTCTATTGCGGAGGAAACCGTGGCAACATGAATATCTATCCAAATGCAAGTGGCAATGTAATCAATTATATCTTCCCGGAGGGACTCACCATCACCGACAAGATTGTGGGTGGCTGCAACAATGCCAACTACAACTATAAAGGACTGGTGAACCATGAGGGTGGCTATCTGCTGGGACGTGCCTACTCTACCGAACCTTTCACCGAACCTTTCATCAAGCTTACCATCAAGAACAAGTTCCAGCCAGAGGAGAAGAACGATGCCTATGTGGGAGGAAACGTATTCGGCGGCTGCTACAAGACGGGAACCGTGAGAGGCGACGTTACCATCGACCTCCAGAGCGACATGCTTGCCGGTAAGGATAAGAAGAAACTGGAAAATTCGAACGATTCTCTGGCTACCAAACCGGAATACGCCAGCCTCAACGTTTATGGTGCCGGCTATGGTATGGAGAGTTATGTTTACGGCAAGACCAATATCATCATGGGTAAGGATATGAAATGTTCTGAACCTAAGACCACTGAAGATGGTAAGTTCCAGTCTTGCGGTGTAAACGGAGCTACAGGTGTATCAGCCAACTTCATCTATGGTGGCGGTCAGCAGGGTAATGTCATCGGTCTTACCAATGTGGATATCCTCAATGGTCACGTCTTCCGTTCGGTAACAGGCGGTTCCTATTCTGGCTATGTATATGGTTCTACCCAGGTAAAGGTGGGCTACCCTACCTACTATCAGGTAAAAAACGGGCATTCCGGCATCTATCTGCTGGACCATACCGACAAGAACAACCTGTATATTGACCATGAGAATAAGAAAAAGGACGGAAAGATACGGCAAGACCTTGCCTCAGAAACCATCAAGCAGAGCATCAGACTCATCAGTGGTGACAAGGTTTCGCAGGCTGTTTATGCTTCCATCATCGGCAAGCAGGGAGTTACGGACTTCGTGAAGGAGAAGGAGAATGATTTTGATGCATTCCCTACAGCCCCGGCTTCACCACTTACATGGAACGACATCAATATCAAGATTGGAGAAGCTATCTATGGTGGCGGTTACTCCGTGGCACAGGGTACTTCTGTCATGGCAAACGACTCTACCGTTCTGAAATTTACTCGTCAATACAATATAGACAAGGCTTTCACGGAAAGACAGGAAAAACTGTCTGATCTGCCTAATGGTACCACAACAGGATTCGGCGGTAACACCACCATCCTGGTTGCCGACAATTCTGCGACCGACTCTGACCGTGACCATATCATCATCTCCCATCAGAAAATGAAGTCGGTCGTATTACCAACAGGTACCGACCTCTTCGGCTACTATTACATGGACCAAGACGGCAACTACCGTTACATCTCTCTCCAGGACAACTATTTCTATGGAGGATATAAGAAGCCGGAACATCAGTCGAAGACCGACACGAATATATATGCCTACGACAGTGAAGGTGGCATCTTCGGAGACGGACACCAGTCGTATGCAGCCGGCTTCCGCAGTGCCGACCTGACGGGTTACGGCTTTGCAGGAACCAATATCAACAATCCGAAGATCATCAATACCTTCCAGCGTATGGACATCCTGCGACTGGAGGATAACTGCTTCAACGTACTTGGAGCACGCGACTATGCCACCAACCAAACCAACAAGACTCCATATTCAATAGCACGAGTGGGAGAAATCCAGATGTTTGCCAAGAATATAACCTTGACCGGCAACAAGTTGCAGGACAAATCCATAAAGCGTGCGCGCAACTACATGGGTCTTGCCAACAACATCCACTACGTGGGAGCCGTAACTTCGAATGTTCCTTTCAACGATGCCAAGACCGAACCATGGCGCAACAATACCGGTATGGTACCTGCTGATGGCGACTTCAAAGGCAAGTCATATATGGATGTAAAACAGGATTACATCGACAAACACGACCAGAACTTCCAGAAGCGCAATGATGGTACGGCAAAGAACATGATAGGTATCGCCTCAGGCTATGCCCTCAAGATTCAGAACGTACAGGAGTTATACGATGACAGCAAGAAGAATGTCATCGACAGTATTTTCTACGGTCCTATCTACGGCGTAGTGGAGATGAACCTCATCGACGTTCGTGAAGACGAAGGTGGCGGCTATGTATATGCCGACAATGTGCATAAACGGGCAACGGCAGAGGGAGAAACCGGACACAAGGTAGACTTCCTGGAAACCACCGGAAACTTCGTCTTCCCATACGATGCCAAGCAGAACCGCTTCGTTGTTGACGACTGCTTTCCTACCGGATTCTATGGTATGGATGAAGCAGGAAAAGCAAATCCGGATGACAAGATTGATGTTCACTATTGGTATGTAACAGGTTTCAACTACTATTACAATGCCCACATCACTGGCTATACCTACAAGGACAAGATGACCTTCTTCAGTGACAACAAGGACGGTCTCACCGTGCTCTCAGGACTGAAGCCAAACCAGCCTGTAACCATTCAGAGCTGGAAGATGCGCAGCGAACATCCTGAAGATAAGACTAAATACAGCTGCGACCTGGAAGAGCGCAACTATCTGCCAACCGATACAAAAGGCAACGTGGATATGGACAATCAGGACGTATCCGGCAAATACAAGCTCAGCATCGGTGCCTCTTCTTCAGAGGAATATGATGGCAAAGGATTCGCTGCCGTATTGCCAATGAATGGAAAATTCAATAAAGAGAACTATGTGAACCCAAAGCTCCCTTCCAAACTGACAGATGGCGAAGCCAAGATTTCATTCCAACTGACAGACTCTGTCAACAATACGACAACCGACTATTTCAAGAAGCATCTCTCTGAAAAATGTCTTGCCACCGTTGTACTGAAGGGACGTGCATACGAAGAATATACAGATGAGACCAAAAACAAGCCTATCATCAGTAAGGTGGCCTCATCCGACTTCTTCACCCAAGAAGGCAATGATTACAAACAGGTAACAACAGGAACCAAGCTATCTGCCGGCACTCATTATTATATCAAGAACGGCATTGCTGGAGAATACACCAAGATAGACCCTGAGAGAATCTTTAAAAAGGATTCCACTGCCGAAGATGGCTATGCTAAGGTCAGCATCACAGACGTAGAAGCAGGATCATCCAACTACTACTGTGAGGTGGAACGTATCTACACTTACACCATCTATCTCACCATAGAATATGTGCAGGGTCCTAACATCAATGGTAAGATAACTGTTGACAACTGCGCCTTGCCGGGAGAGATGGTCAGACTCAGGAAAAACCAGATTTCCATTGAGGCAGACGAATCATTCTCTGCCAACGGATACTACTGGCGCATAGGAAAGCGCAAGCAAAACGAAAAGGGAAACTGGGTATTTGAAGACGCTACCGAATGGGACATCAACAAAAAGGCTACAGGCTACGACACCTACAAGCAGGGAAGCAGCGAAGCACAAGGACTCTTCAAGGACTGCGTATATGACAAGACCAACGACTATCTGGATATTCCAGCCTACTACTTCATGAACGGATATGGCGTACAGCTGGGTATCACCATGAATGGTCTGAATAAGATCTTTACGGTGGATATGGCAGACGACAGCCAGTTTACCGTACACAACTACCACCGCATGAATCCTCATCAGAAGGGTGTGAACCTGCATCTTTCAGAGGCTATCCAGCGTACCAAGGAAGACAAGACGTTTGCCGAACCTCGCATCTATATCTCTGATGCCAGCGACCTGAAGGCATTCATCAACTTCGTGGATACCATCGGAACCGGTACGGGAAGCAAGGCGGAACAATATGGAAAGAATGCCCAATTCGTACTGCAGAACGACATCACCGTGACCAGCGACTTCGATGGAAGCAATGCTGTATTTGCCGGCACACTTCATGGCAACGGACATGTCATCAAGGGTTTGGCTCAAGGCAAATCATTCCTCAAAGAGAACCGGGGCAACATCTATAACCTCGGTATGGAAAGCGGCAATATCGCTGCCGAGGGCTGTACGAATGGGGGTGCCTACCACTGCTGCTTCGAATATAACAAGGGCATACAGCCTATCGTCTATCACATGGACGGCACAAGTGATACTCATTATACGGCAGACGACTTCAGATACGGCAAGGTTGGCTACGACCTCAACGAATACTATCTGCGTGCCCGCTACAGCAACAACATGGAAACAGAAGCAGACAAGGCGGCATTGAAGTACGTCTACGATTACTATGCCAACGGCGACTATCAGTATGCCCACCGTACAGATGCCATCACCGGCAACAACACGGGTATCACCTATCTGAGAAAAGGTTCAGACAGTGACCAGCCTAACTACGGCAGCAACGAAACCCGCCACGACCAGAGTCACGCTATCGATGCGGCTCGAAAGGCATCGCAGGGTACAGCATCCGCAGTCAGCTACGTTCCACTGTTCAACGGAAACCAAGCAGACGGAAGTCAGCCGATGAACGACTTCATCTTCTGGGGACAGTCATTGCAGAAGGTTCCAGACCTCTGTCCTTCCCAGATAGCTTCCCATCAGAACAGCTATATGAGAAACCGCATATATCGTACTGCCGGCTACTATGGCGACACGAAGCTCGATGCATTCCACTATAATGCCAGCAACAATGCCAACAGCCTCATGAGTACCTACGTACACCAGACGACAACAACGGCTATCGACTTCACCTGCCTGAACGACAAGGGGGCAGCCATGGGATTCAACAAGGCGGCAGACATCAACCAGAACGGCATCTTCTACCCACCGGTAAATGACAATGCCAAGGTATTCAGCGACCTAAGCATCCAGCAGGGAGTAAGCCAGAACCTCCTGGTATATACTGCTGCCAACGACATCGACAACAATACAGAGGCTTACGACATCGCAGACAATGCACTCGGCTACAAGGAGAACACGAGTGAGACTACCATCTACGGACATCATATTTTCAAGAATAATGCCGGTAATGGCTATACCACCTCTCTCCTCCACCTCGTAGAACGCACCCCTGAGGGTAAGAACAGCGAGGGAGACAAGTGTGAGAACAACGACTTCTGTGCCCCTATCCCATTCACGGTAACCAACCATGCCTGGTATGTTCGCAAGCCGATGTACTATGCTGAGGATGCTACCGGAGCCTGGGAAGGTATCTGTCTGCCATTCACCGCACAAAAGGTTAAGGCATCGCTCAATGGTGAAATCACCCATTTCTATGGTGATAAATACCTGCATCATGAATACTGGCTGCGCGGTTTGACAGAGGTGAACACGACAAACAATACAGCCACCTTCCAGCGTCCGGGTACAACAGCAGGACTCTTCCAGGCTGAGGGAGCAGAAAGTAAGGATTACACCTTTAATAATAACTTCTTTGTAACAACCTACGGAGAACATTTCTATAACAAGGATGCTAATCCATACTACAGCAACCAGCAGGAGTATAAGAACTATCAGTTGCTGACCAAGGGAATCCCATATCTGGTCCGTTTCCCTGGTTACCGTTATTACGAGTTCGACCTTTCAAGTAAGTTCTATAACAACATCTTGAATACAAACGTGTCTTCGCAAACCGTTACCTTCCATGCCTTCGGTAATGAGAACGAAACCGAGCCGGCAGATAAGGCTATCGTGATTCCTATCACCCAGGCTATGGCAACCCAGTACAACGGTTATTATCATGTAGGTAGCTTTGCTGCCACCAAGGTAGCCAACGGAACCATCTATGGTATGAACGCCGTGGGTACTGCATTTGATGATGCGTCTACCCTCCAAACCGTAATGCCATTCCGCACCTATATGACAACATTGATGACAAATGACAGAACCCGTTCTTCAGAGGTTCCTTCTGTAATCCGCATCAGCGAGACCACGGGCATCGACAGGATAGAACCGGAAATAAACGGCAACGATGATACACCAGCCGGCGAATCACTCTTCATTCGCCCTATCGGAGCTCATCGTGTACGCATAGAGAGCACCTACTCCACCCAGTTGCAGGTATTCTCAACCACCGGTCAGCTTTATCGCATTTTGGATGTCCGTCCTGGTACCGCCACCTATAGTGGTTTCCCTGACGGCATCTACATCTTCGGAAACAGAAAAATCATGGTAAAATAACAGAAAGATATGAATAGAAAGAATAAGATATCAACCGGCAACTTCCTCCGTTCCCTCATCCTCCTCGTGATGATGGGATGGATGGGGAGTGCATGGGCACAGACAACCAACGACCAGGACCGTACCATCATCGCTCACTTTAAAGAGGGAAAGATGGGTAATGTGAAATTCGTCATTCCTAACACTATCCGTGTCAACGGTAAGGACGAAAAAGGCAACTTCAAGAATGCCATCAGCATCAAACCGGACGATATGCTCAACGTCCGCTCCTTTACCATCCCTACCAACTATACCCTCTTCAAGAGCATTGATGATAAAGGAAATGCTGTTGAGCAATATTATACCCTCAAATACTGGACACAAGAAAACGACACAACCAAATACGAACTCGGCAATACCTATTCTTTCAGTAAAGAAGGAGAAACCATCAATCTGATTCCAGTATTCAAAATGAACAATGCCACTCAGGACAACCGTACCAACAACCCTGTTATCCGATATGACTTCGCCAGAAAAGTGAAGGAATATGATGATCCTACAACGAAAAAAAACAGAAAGGTATGCGCTCAAACCGTGAATATCGGAAAGAACCAACAGGTGTTCTGGACCACAAAAGTATGGGTGGAGGTACGCGAAGGTGGACACGATAAGCCACACTGGAGAGATGTTGCCCTCTGGTGCGACACTGGCAAGAAGGGATATATCAGAAACGAACAGTTTGACAACTGGTGCGCCTTCGGACCGGGTACAACCTTCTGGTTCCCATCCGGTACAGGTACCAAGATTTCCCTGCTGTCGTATTCTAAGATTACTTCTACAACAATAGATGATTCTGTTCCTACACTCGACAGAGAACGTACCAACAGCGAACGAAAGAAAGCGGGATTGCCTTCTTTGGAAGACGAAGAGAAGGGAGCAAAATCGTATATGTATGTCTATACACATACTACAAAGAATCCAACCCTCCGACCTGCCATCAAGATTGGCGATGATTACTCCTACTACCAGTGGCTGGAACTCAGTATACTTGCAGCCAACTGGGTAACCCTGCATACAGATACCAATGATGACTCCCGTGGCGTCATCAGCAAGGACGATATCCAACCGGTTATAACAGATGAAAGCCACAAACGCGAAGAACTGGAAGATGGCGGTCTGGCATTCCATAAGGGTGAACGCATCAAGATGACGTTCAACAGAAAGAAGGGATATGAACTGGATAAGATTGTAGACCTTGACAAACTGGATGAGAACGGAGAACCGATTGCCGTATTGAAGATGAATGATGACGGTACGGTAAACATGGTAGGATTTGATGATGTTTCCACCACGACGCCTGTTAAGCAGAATGCAGATGGTTCCTGGGGTACAGCCGACTCTACCGTCTTCGTACTCAGAAAAGCAGAGGCATATCAGTCGGGAAAAGATCAGTCGGGAAAAAAATGCTATCTTACATCCGACAGTATCCGTACCCAATATGAATTGGAATTCGACATCACCACCCACCAACGTCTGCAAATCTGCTTCAAGGAGATGAAGAATACCTATTACATCACCTACAATGCCGGAGATAAAGCGGAAGGTACTTCACCGGAGGCTACATGGGTGGAACATGGTGACCAGTTTGTCATTCCAAAGAACAAAACCCTTTATTACGAAGGTAATACGCTCGACCATTGGGTGGATGGTGCAGGAACAGGATATGAAATAGGTGTAGCCTACGAGGCTCCGGAGAAATTCATCCGTATGTTCCCGGTATTCAAACCAAATGAATTCAATATCCTCAACCTCACAAAGGAGGCTACGGCAACCTGGCATTTCGCTAAAAGCGATGGTGCACCTACCATCAACTACGAGGGAACAAAGGGTATTCTCGTTACCCAGCTGGAAACAAAGGAAGGAAAGAGTATCGATCTCAAGATTACTCTGGATGGTAGTAAAGGTAAATTCAACAACGTATCGAGTGTGGATCTACAGATAAACAAAGGCTCTATCGTTGAATTCCCATCTACAAAAGACTGTGTAGCTAAATGGACAGCAACGGAAGACGGCAAGAAGTTGACGATAGCAGACCAAACCGTTACGCTGAGCAATCAGGAAGCTTCGGTAACCTGTTCAGGTGCATCTTCTATCCAGAAGGTAGAATTCAATCAGGGAGACGGTGCTTACAGCAAGAGTTTCAGCGTGACATACAAGCCACAAAACGCCACTAAGGCAACCATCGAATCACTGACTTGCAAGGATAAGACTTTGAAAGCTACTGAGATTCGGGAAATGATGAATGGTACCGACAAATGCGTCACCTTCACAGTAAGTCCATGGGAGAATGACAATACGATACCAGCGGTTACAGGTAAAGCCACAGAGAATGGTACGGTTACAGTGACCAAGGCAACCGTTCTTTCGCCAGAATGCGTTGCTACCGTCAAGACACAGAGCGGTATTGTCGTGGAGACCTACCCTATCAAATTCATATTTGAAAAGCCTACGGTTGCTCCTACATTAGATTCGCTGACCGTAAATGGTACTACCTATACCGGAAATACCATCGAACTGAACAATGTACCAAGAAGTGGTGTCGTCAAGCTGAACTTCAACCGTCCGATGAAAGCTACCAGCTATCAGTATGGAAATGTCAGTTCTTCCACCGATATAGGCAAGGAACAGATCATCAAATACTGGGATTTGCCGTCAGAAGGAACTGTAACATTAACGATTAAGCCAGATCAGGACATCTACGGAAGTACTTATAGTCAAATCATCACCCTTACCCTGCATGTGGCAAAAGACGATACCCGTTATCACCGACACAACTTCAACTTTATCGTAGGCAAGGATGGAGACATGGATGCAGCCATCAAGGCGGCAAACGAAAATACCAAGACGGATCACCGTTACTATATCTTCGTTCCAGACGGCGAATATCAGCTGACAGGAAATACAACGATTTCCTTTTCAGAAGATCCGGTAGATGAGAACGGAAAGCCTCGTAAGGATATGAACGGAAAGAATAACGGTAAGACAGAAATCAGAAAGTCGAACATCTCTCTTATCGGACAGAGCAAGGAGGGCGTTAAGATATGGAACCATCCAGTAGTGGAAGGTATCAGCTATACGGCAACCATCCAACTGAATGAAAATACAAACGACTTCTATGCACAGGATCTTACCCTGGAGAACCAATTTAACTATTGGGGAACTCTTGGTGGTTCCAGCGGTGCAGGTCGTGCGGTAGCATTCTGGGACCGAGGCAACAGAAGCATTCTGAAGAATGTAGCACTCATGAGTTGGCAGGATACCTATTACTCTGACAACTCAAGGCCTGACTATCGCGGCTATTTCGAGAATTGTGACCTGGCGGGTGTGGTTGACTGGATCTGCGGAAACGGTGACATCTGGTTTGAAAAATGTAATCTCATCGTTCGTGACCGTACAGATAACAATATCGTGGCTTCTGGTACAGAAAAAAGTCAGGCATGGGGATATGTCTTCAACAACTGTACCATCAGACCGGAGACAGACAAGCCAACACAGCTCAAAGGCAATGACTGGACACTGGCTCGCCCAAGGAACAATTCGCCGGCATGTACATTCCTCAATACCAAGATGTATACCCAGCCACGAACCTACGGCTGGAACAAAATGACAGAAGGACTGAAAGTAAGATTCCACGAATATAACAGTGTGGATGAGTCAGATACCCCTATCCCATTGGGAACCCGTTCGCTTGCCGCCTGCTCACCTGCTCCTGGTTCCGACGACTGCATCCTGACCAATACATCAGATTACAACATCCGCAACGTGATGGGTGGTACGGATGCCTTCGAACCTCAGGAACTCTGCAAACAGATAGATGCAGAATCGGGATTGCAATCGAAAAAAGACGAAGAGTTGGAGGATAAGGAAAAGGTAGATACGAAAAAACATATCATCTGGAAAGACAGCATCTCTACCAACGACAACCTTCTGCAGTGGAAAGACCAGAAAGAGGCGCTCTGCTACTTTATCTTCAAGCTGGATGAAGAAACAGGCAAATGGATCTACAAGGCAAACACGACAGAGAACCAGATTAATCTCAATGACTATGGTAATGGCTTCTACTGTATACGTGCTGCCAACCAGCGTGGCGGACTGGGAAGTGCTACCAAGGCTATAGAATATGTATTGGTAGACCCTTACAAACTGGAAATCAAAAAGATAGAGGGCTATAAGGAAGAAAAATATGGATGGAGCACCATCTGCCTGCCTTTCAATGCCAAGGTACCTGAGCAAGTAACGGCGTATGCTGCAACGGCTCATAACATGAGTGACTCGACGAGCCTGATTAAGGACCTCACCATGACGCTTACACCTGTTACGGTCATCAATGCCAACAAAGGCTATGTGGTTTACGGTCCGGTAGGCGAATATAACTTCCACCCTACATCGAGCGAAAGTAAGGCAGCTACTATTCTGAAGGGTAATCCGAAGTATGAAGCGATTCCTGTTGAGAACAACAAGGGTTACGTTTTGTCATACAAAAGTACCTGGGGTATCGGTTTCTACAAGTATACCGGTTCTACGCTGGCAGCTAACAGAGCCTGGTTGCCAAAAGAGATGGTAAGCCAAAACAATCAGGATAATCTGGCATTCGGCAAGCATTCCATCCGTTTCTCCATTGCTTCTGGTACAACTTTCATCGCCGCTCCTACCCTTCATAAGAAGGATGAGAAAGAGATTATCTATAATCTCAATGGTCAGCAAGTAGATAAAGCCTCTGCTCAAGGCGGCATCTTCATCTCCCGCCAGAAAGGTAAGTTCTACAAAGCATCCGGCT
>ERZ772831.826-NODE-826-length-31765-cov-36.771902_pt1 | contig 31765 bp, 32 predicted proteins | sample MGYA00580858_ERZ772831 | MGnify/ENA primary metagenome ERZ772831 (study PRJEB29015, sample SAMEA2737694) | human gut metagenome | biome: human gut; feature: human-associated habitat; material: faeces | place: China | collected 2012 ... | reverse complement strand
GGGAGTGGGAATGAAAGTTAAGAACAAGCCTTGACACAGTTTAAATTACACCCCCTCCCCATCCTTTTATGATAAAGTCAGCGGCTTATAGTTCAAATGCCCCATTATAACTCTAGCTATTCAAATATTTTTACTATCCCGTTATCAACATATAGTAAGTTACTAAAGTATTTAGTATTATCTATATCTCCACTGATTATCACCAAGTTGACTTGTTCTATTGTCTTTTATACCAAAGTACAAGCACTGCTCAAAAGACGGAGATATGGCTGGAGTAAAACTCAGCTTTTCATTAGCCTGCTCTGCACCGTCAAACTTGTCTATGAAAACGCATCTAAGGAAATTTCCTCCATCCATACTTCTAAAGATATAATGTGACTGGAATGGATTTACCTCACTTAATATCTTCTTTGTTATGTAGAATTTGCTATCTTTGATGAAACAATTCTGTGCGGTGATGTTCTTTTCAGCACTATATAATACACAAGAAATTCCATCTTCGCTATCAACCTTCAAGACAACATTCTTGGCTCTAAGATTTTTAATAGGACTATCAAATACGTTTCCTTTTGATTTCTGACTTAACGTACCATGGATGTTGTTTATGATTGTAAGATTTGACGCACACCTTCCTATGGAAGCTATGTCCTCAACTCTACAATTCTTCACATACAAATTTCTAATTAATGTAGGGCCTCCTAAGAATAGACTAATGCCAGAAGCATAAGCGTTTATAATATAGCTGTCTTTTCCAGCAGTCGAACTTGAACTTCCATGACCTGAATAGCAAGCTCCTTGTTGATCATCAGATATAGCAGTACAATTAATGAACATATCTATGGTATTATTAATATTGTCTTGACTTGTGCTGAAATTATGATATAAATATCCGATAGCTCCTCGTGGTGCTTCTGCGGAACAATTATACATTCTCATCATACCTCCTCTTTGCAAAAAAACATGATGACAAAAATCATATATATGACAATCCTCCATATATGTATTAGCAAAGATTTGCCATCCATCTTTTCCTGCACTACCTCTTGTGTTTATATGTCTGACATCAGTATTCCATTCACCCCATTCTATCAAACATCTAGCCATGTGATTAGTAACTTCTATCTTATGATTAGAAGGTTCATCAGCCAATGAAATGTAGATTTCATAATCTCCTTCTTCCCAGGAATAGCCATTTACATAGCAACTACACCAAGCTTGATTTAAGTTAGTGTTAAGTTTTTCCAATGCTTCTTCCAAAGTACTAATATTGCAATTGCTTACATTTGGTCTCGTTCCTCCGCTGGTATCAATATAATGTATAGGGGCAATATTATGTCCATCTACGGCAACTTGAACAGAATAAATGTTATCCCCTGAAGCTTCTAAGTGTTTTGCCAGTTTATATATATGTGGTCATAGCCTTCGATTTTGCTCCATTCTGACGCTTCTGTTACTGAAGGCTTCAAGGATATCGCCTTCAATGACAAGGCGATGCTAGCCAATGCAAAGTCATCGATGGTTTCATCGAAATCATCAATGGTTCGCAAAGGGTGAGAGAAGTCTTTAGTACCGACGTAGGAGACTTCTGACCTTTCATGGCTGGAACAAACATACCATCATAATCCACTAAGGTCAGAGTACCATCAGGGCGAACCATGATATTATCTGGCTTAATATCACTATGAGCAAATGGTTGAGAGCGAAGCCATGCTGCCATCTTGCAAAAGCGATAGCACAGCATTCCCATCGCATACTCATCTTGGTAGTTGGAAGCGATGTAAGTTTCCATCGTTTCACCTTCTACCCAATCCATCAACAACACAGGGAATTCATCTTCTTCACAACTACTATCCACAAAGATTTCTTGCTCCAAGTACTTCACAGAAGTAATATAAGAAGAATCGACACTATCCAACTCATCTACTATCATTCGATAAGCCTCAGCTCTCCCCTCATATTCTTCCAGAAAACACTTTAAGGCATAGCATTTCCACATCTGTTCATCCTTATTTTGAACACGACAGCAAAGGCACCTCTGCTACGAAACGGTTCACCATGATTGTCAAGCACTGGTACCAAATGAGCCAACTCTCCAAGATTGTCACTTGCATCTTGGATAGCTCTTACATATTCAGATATCAATGGGTATTGCATAACTTATTCTTTATTTTCATTTAGTTGTTTACACCTTCAAAAATACGAAAGATAATTGAATTAACAAAATCATTCTCGTTTTTTTCACCATATTTAATAATAGATGAGAATCACGCCCTGCAAAATTACAAAAAATACATCTATTCCACAAATAGATATGAAATAATGCGTACCCACAAGGCTTGTGGGTACAAAATCCTTGCTAAATTCCGTTCCATTTACTATCTTTGCCGCACAATTCAATCAACGTATAACAAACTTAAAATTAAAACGTATGAAGAAGTTATTATTTTTATGCTCGATTAGCATCAGCTGCTTATCAGAGTACCTAACATCAATGATGATCCATACTCATTCGTCAAAGTTTCGCAGTTTGCCGCAGGAACAACCAGAAAGCTCTCATTGGCTCGTCAAAACGAACTTTCGGGCAAAGTAACCTATGGTGGGCATAATAAGCAAGACAAGCCATTCGAAGCCAAGAAATATGGCACATCATCATTTATCATTGACATAACGCTAGACAAGCCTGGCGAATATTGCCTCACCATTAGCAATCCCAACAGAATGGATGGCAAGATTTCCGTCTCTTGCTTCGGTGTAGACTAAAATACGAACAGGAGCTTTCAGGTTCAACGAACGATGTACAAGGCTGTTTACTGTGAACTCAACCAAACTGGTATATATTATTCGCCCAATACGGTTGAAATTATCCAATACGCCCTGAAAGGGCAGAGAGGGTGTGTCATAAGTTCTGATAATGGCAGTCGAGGACGGGCTAAAAGCCCCAAAGTACCTAAGTGTCTCCAAGAGCGTAACCCCGCTAGGCGTCCCGGCGGACCAGCAAGGGTTCGCCACGCACATACGCATAGATATTTTTTCTCGAAAAAAGTATCAAAGTCTCATTATTTATATAAAACCTAATGCTATATATCTAACTCTCAGATGGTTTTACCGAATGAGACTTCTCTAAAAATAGAGAAAGAAGTATCATAAATAATGGAAATGCATCATAAAAATGCTAATAAGAAGCTGAAAAATGTGCCCACTAGTGGGTCCAACTATGCCCGTCGCATGGGCATCCACAGCCCACCAAACGGGCATCCACAGAACAAGCGCTGGGCAACAAGTGCCCGTAGAGCGGGCAACGAGTGCCCAAATATTGAAACTAATCTTGGGCAACACTGATAAGAGTTTACTGTTTACAATTTATAGTTGACAGTGTACTGTTTTCGATGCGCAGTAGATGAAGATGAAGATGATCATGAAGAACAAGAAATTTGCAGATGGAATGAAGTATCTCGTAAAGAAAAAAGTAAAATAATGAGACTTTTTGGAACCAGAACCGAGAAGTATCATTCTTCTTATCTTATTATCTACCAATCCTTTAAGTCGATATTTTCAACAGAGAATGAGACTATGAGACTTTTCCTTCAAAAAAACTTTTTCACGTAAGCGAAAACTATGAACCTTTTAAGCAGAAATGCTTATCCTTTAGATAGCATAAAGGAAGGTACGGATGAACCTGTAGCAAACGATACCAGCCAGATAACCTACGAAAGCAATCATACTAACAAGAGCAAAGCCCATCCTCCCGGATGGGCTTTAGCATTTAATACAAAAACATTATGAATTATTTCTATTAGCGAACAAGATTCGTTTTATTAATATATTCTATCTAAAAGTTATATTTCAAACAAACTAATAGTTTCAAACAATTACCGTACTCCTACGATTAATCTATTCTCGTTTACGGGTGCAAAGATACGGCTTTTTTCTTATTCTTGCAATACCTAATAATGGGGGTTTTAGACAATACCTAAAACTGATGAGCCAGACACTTTAGGCTATTGCCATTTTCCCCTCTCCTATAGACACAAAAAAACTGCAAGTCAGACTTATCGTCCAACCTGCAGTCCATTCATATCTCTCTCTTATAATTTCTTTTCAGAATTCAATCGAATTGAATTACTTCAAACCACGATTCATAAGTGTTGCATTCAGAAGCATCACATACTTGCGATACTGAGAATCATTGAGGATGCTGTGCATGTACTTGAGATCCTTAATGACAGCCTTGTCAATCATAGCTGCACGCTCATCCTTTGCTGCAGTTGCTGCATTCATCATATCAGCTGTGAAGTTCTTGTGAACATCAGCTACAGCCTCTGCCTGATCAATATTGAGTGACAATGCATTAGCCAAGCTACCCATCTTTACATTCATGTTGTAAGCTGCTGTTGCGTTTGTTGCCTCGTCTGCTGCAAAAGTAGTTGTTGCCATTGCGAACATTGCTACTGCCAAAATCATAATCTTTTTCATAATCTTTTTACCTTTCTTTACTTTACGAGCCATCTTCTGAACCTACACTATCTCTTTTATAACCTAGGAGGCTCTAGAAGGACTCTTGTTAAACATTATCCTGATGTCTTTTCTTTAAGACACTGCAAAGATACAAACTTTCCGTTGTGTACGCAAACAATTTACAAGAAAAATGCTCTAAAGGGCCTCTTTTTTGATATATATCAACATCAAAAGGCTTCTTTCTTCTACTTTTCGTTATCCAACACTTGTTTTTGCATTCAAAAGGTAAGCTGTTTTGCGATATCAGTAACATTTGCGTTTCAAATGAGAACTACTATGAGAAAAAGCCTAGCAAGTTGCTATTTTCCAGCCGGAGAAAATGAGCACTCTGAATATTTTTTCCCGAAAACCCCAATATTTCTACTATTTCTTTTCCATATCCCAATTATTTATTGTATCTTTGCAGAAGATTTACAATAGAAACAATGGAAGAACAAAATCATATAGACAAGGCACTCGCCTTCCTCGAAAGCCTCGAAAAGTTGGGAAACCAGCTCAAAGTAGCAGAAGAGAATCAGAAACAGTTTCTCGCCAGAATGCTTGAACTCAAGAAATCTGGCGAAACTGACAGTGAGGAATACGCAGACCTTTCACGCAAGAGCAAAGGATTGCAGGACATCATCGACAAATGGCGTCCTATCTATTTGGAGCGAATGGAAATGGTGAAAAGCGTACAGATGAAGAAACGCAAGCGCACTGGAAAGAAGTAACTACAATAGTGGCTATCAGGCTGGGACAAAGAACCTGCAAGCAAGGTATAAAGAAGCAATATATATAATGTACGCGCGTACATTATATATATCAAATAACCTACAGATAGCACTATCAATAGAAAACAATAAAAAAACAAAATAAAATGGAATCAAACAACAAAAACAAGTTTATTAGAGTATCATACGCATTGTATGACGTAACAAAGGGTGATAACGGCGAAGAGATGCTGATTGAGCGCACAACAGATGAGCGTCCTTTCTTCTTCATCAGCGGTATGGGTGTAACCTTGCCTGCTTTCGAGGAGAAGGTAGTTGATTTGGCTGAGGGCGAAGAGTTCGACTTCGAGTTGGATCCAGAGCAGGCTTATGGTTTGCACTATGACGAGCGCGTAATCGACCTCGACAAGCAGATCTTCACTATCAATGGACAGTTTGACGCTCAGCACGTACAGGTAGGTGCTATCATCCCATTGCAGAACGAGGATGGTAACCGCTTCAATGCTGTAGTCAAGAATATCACAGACGAGAAGGTAACTTGCGACCTCAACCACCCATTGGCAGGTTTGAAGCTTAACTTCTGCGGTCAGGTTCTTGAGAGCCGTGAGGCAACAGCAGAGGAAATCGCCAAGATGGCTCAGATCATCAGCGGTGAGGCTGGTGGTTGCGGCGGCGGTTGCGACAACTGCGGCGGTGACTGCAAGGATGGCAACTGCGAGGGCGGCTGCGATTGCAACAAGTAATATTTGAGAATAAACGATAGCGGCTATCTCAATACCATTGGGATAGCCGTTTTTCATATCAACTAAAGAATTTGGCAATGAGGAATACATTTGGCAATCTTTTCACTCTCACAACATTTGGCGAGAGTCATGGCATAGCTGTAGGAGGCGTCATCGACGGTTTCCCAGCAGGCATAGACATCGATATGGACTTTATCCAGAGCGAGCTCAACCGTCGTCGCCCTGGACAAAGTCACATCACCACAGCACGAAAGGAAGCAGACCAGGTAGAATTTCTAAGTGGTGTTTTCGAGGGAAAATCTACGGGAACCCCTATCGGCTTTGAGGTACGCAACCAGAACCAGCATTCTCAGGATTATGAGAATATGCGCTGTCTGTTCCGACCATCCCATGCCGACTTCACTTACAACGAGAAGTATGGCATCCGTGATCATCGCGGTGGCGGTCGTTCATCTGCACGCATCACCATCGCCCGCTGCGTAGGTGGCGCCCTGGCCAAATTGGCACTCCGCCAGCTCGGCGTCAGCATTACGGCATATACATCGCAGGTTGGCAGTATCGCCCTGGAGAAGGATTACCATCTATATGATCTCAACACCATAGAGGACAATCCTGTTCGTTGTCCAGACCAGGCAAAGGCAAAGGAGATGGAAGAACTCATCGCCCAGGTCAAGGCTGATGGTGATACCATCGGAGGCATCATCACCTGCGTCATCCAGGGATGTCCTGTAGGATTGGGTGAACCTGAATTCGATAAACTCCATTCCCAACTTGGTGCAGCCATGCTCGGCATCAATGCCGTCAAAGGATTTGAATATGGAGAAGGATTCGCCGGAGTTACTGCTCGTGGAAGCGAACAGAATGACGTCTTCGTCCCTAAAGCTAAGAACATGGATGCTACTGATGATGCGGCAAACCATCAGGAAACTACAATCAATCAGGATGTTGCAGCTCGCATCACGACCAAGAGCAACCATAGCGGCGGCATCCAGGGAGGATTGAGCAATGGTCAGGATATCTACTTCCGGGTAGCCTTTAAACCAGTAGCTACCCTCCTGATGGAACAGGATACTGTAGATTTGGAAGGAAATCCTACCAAACTCACAGCTCGCGGACGCCACGATCCATGCGTATTGCCAAGAGCCGTACCTGTAGTAGAGGCAATGGCAGCCATGGTTATCCTGGATAATTATCTTTTGAATAAAACGGTGAGATTATAAAATAGTTAGGAGTTAAGATTGAGGAGTTGACTACCAACCACAACAACTTCCAATTCTTAACTCCTATCTTTTTAACAAATATCTCCTCACAGGTCAAAGTTTACTGTCCTTCAAGAGTTTTGGACAATATTCATTGAAGAAGCATTTATCACAAAGCGGCTTGGCACTTTTGCAGATATATCTGCCGTGCAACAGAATCCAGTGATGCGCATTCGGAATATCTTCTGCCGGAATGTGCTTCATCAGAAAATCCTCCACCTTGCGAGGCGTATCAGCCGTACGAGGCACCAAGCCCATGCGATGGCTCACACGATAAACATGCGTATCCACCGCCATCGTGGCATGACCGAACCAAACGGCACGAATCACATTCGCTGTCTTTCGCCCCACTCCAGCCAGTTTCACCAGATCATCAGCAGTCTCCGGCACCTCACCTCCAAAGAGTTCAACCAGTTGCCGTGACATCTGTGCCAGATGTTTCGCCTTGGCATTGGGATAGCTTACCGAACTGATCAGCTCATAGATATCCTCCTCGCTCGCCTTCGCCATGTGCCGTGCATCTGGATAGCGGGCAAAGAGAGCCGGCGTAACCATATTGATACGCTTGTCGGTACACTGAGCCGAAAGCAAGGTAGCAACCAGAAGCTGAAATGCGCTACCGAATTGCAACTCGGTAGTCACATTCGGCAGCGCATTTCTGAAGTGATTCAATATGAAATCGTATCTTTCGTTACGAAGCATATTTCAATACGTTTATATTTTCCGGAATATTACTTCTTCTTGGCAGGAGTTTCCTCTGCACCCTTCAACTTGCCCTTGTAAGCCTTGTTCAAGCCAGTGATAACCTCACTGGTAATATCGTATGCCTTATCAGCATAAAGCAGATTGTCACCACTCTTAGAGAAGATGATGCTATACTTCTTATCCTTGTTATACTGAGCCAGGTAGTTGGCAATGCTGTCGTGGAGAGCCTTGTTGTACTTGTTCTGCTCAGCAGCAAACTCATTGCTCAAACGCTGCTGCAATCCCTGAAGATCATTGTTCTGCTTCTGCAAACCAGCCTGGATAGCCTCAGCCTGCTCACGGGTGTAAGCATTCTGCTGAATCTTCTGCTGGAAGTTAGCAGCAGCTGCCTGCAACTGCTGACCCTTCTGAGCGATAGTAGCCTGAATATTCTGACCCTTTTTCTCCAGCAAGGCAGCATACTCCTTAGCGAATGTGTATTGAGTCATGATAGAGTCAACCTCTACGTATGCAATCTTCAACTCTGCTGGAGCCTTGCTCTCAGACTTAGCCTCAACCTGAGGCTGTGACTTATTGCATGATGCCAACGACAAGGCAGCTACAGCAGCAATAGCCACTGAACTCAAAATGTTCTTTTTCATTTCTTCTGTATTTTTATTATTATTTATTCCTAAAACTAAAATGATTTAATACGCCTTGTTTGCTTCGCGCGCTTCGCAGTCTTGGTCAACCACACAGTGGATACCCATCTTGCGCAAACCAGGATTGTCGTGAACATGCTGAGAAGAGAACTTACCATTCTTCTTAAAAATCAGCTTCACACTAAATAATGCCATTGCGATAGCAATTATTAACAGACTTAATAACATTAATTTTATCATTTTTATTACCTTTGCAGTGCCTTAGTGCACTTCACGTTGCAAAGGTACGATTTTTCGGGCAAAAAGCAAAAGAAATCTCATAAATAAATGACTTTCTTGATGCAAAAATAACAAAATAAGAGAATAATACATACAAAATAACATTATCAATGGAAAAAAATGAATTAAAACCTGCTCTTGTGTTCGAGCAGTTCGCTAAAATCAACGAGATACCTCGTCCTTCCAAGCACGAGGAGAACATGATTGAGTTCTTGAAGGAATTTGGCAAGAGCCATAATTTGGAAACTGTAGTTGATGAGACTGGCAATGTCTTGATTCGCAAGGCTGCCACCCCAGGATATGAGAACGCTGACACCATCATCCTTCAGAGTCACATGGATATGGTATGCGACAAACTGGTGGACGTAGAGTTCGACTTCCACAAGGATGCCATCCAGACCTACGTAGATGGTGAATGGTTGAAGGCAAAAGGTACTACCCTAGGTGCTGACGATGGTATCGGATGTGCCATCGAGCTTGCCATCCTCGCAGCCAACGACATCGAGCATGGTCCTATCGAGTGCGTCTTCACCCGTGACGAGGAAACCGGCTTGACAGGTGCTGTAGGTATGAAGGCTGGTTTCATGACCGGCAAAATGCTCATCAACCTTGACTCAGAGGATGAGGGTCAGATTTTCGTATCCTGCGCAGGCGGCCAGACTACCAAGGCTACCTTCCACTTCACCCGCGAAGAGGCTCCAGCAGGCTACTTCTTCATGGAGGCATCCCTGAAAGGTCTCAACGGCGGTCACTCTGGTGATGACATCAACAAGAAGCGCGCCAATGCCATCAAGGTACTTGCCCGCTTCCTCTTCCTGGAGAACGAGAAACTCAATGGTGCCCTTCGTCTGGTAAGCTTCAACAGCGGCAAGATGCATAACGCCATCCCTCGCGACGGCAAGATTGTCTTTGCTGTCAAGAATGAGGCAAAGGAGCAGGTACGTGCAGACTGGAATATCTTCGCATCTGAGGTAGAAGATGAGTTCCACGTAACTGAGCAGTCTATGCTTTTCAACTTGGGTTCTGCCGATTCAGCTCCTGTTATCGAGAAGGCTGTAGCCGATAAGTTCATCATGGCTTTACAGGCTGTAGATAATGGTCCACTCACCACCTGTCAGGACGAGGCACTTGCCGAGATGGTAGAGACATCCAGCAATGTTGCCAGCGTGATGACCGACGAGAATAGCATCAACATCGTGGCTTCTCAGCGCAGCAATGTGATGAGCAACCTGGACAACATGACCAACACCGTGAAGGCAGCCTTCCTTCTGGCAGGTGCCGAAGTAAACGTGGGTGGCAAGTATCCTGCATGGAAGATGCGTGCCAACAGCAAGCTGACCGACATTACCGTGAAGAGTTACGAGAAACTCTTCGGCAAGGAGCCATGGGTAAAGGGTATCCACGCCGGTCTGGAGTGCGGTCTCTTCTCAGAGCGTTATCCAGACCTTGATATGGTAAGCTTCGGTCCTACCCTTCGCAATGTTCACACACCAGAGGAAGCACTTCTGATTCCTACCGTTCAGATGGTATGGGATCACCTGCTGGATATCCTCCGCAGCGTGAAGTAAGAAGAACTGAGTGAATTCCTAAAAAAGGATATGAAATCATGAAGAAGATACTATTCGTATTGACATTAGGCTTGGCGCTGGTTCTCACTTCCTGTGGCGACCAGCACAAGGCTCAATCACTCGTCAAGGATTTCCTCAATGAAAACCTGGAAAACGAAGATTGTAGCTTTAAACGCTTCAGCCAACTCACTCCTACAGCCATGATCGACTTTAACAGAGTAAAATCTATGCGTCAGGAGATGAACCAGTTGCCATATATGAAAAAGAACATCGACTATAACGATGGCACCTTCCCAGACACCTTAATGTATCTGAGAGCCACCTACCAGTTGACTACTCATGATGGCAAGAAAGAAGAACTCACCCAGACTTTCTATCTTGACAAAGCTTTGACACGAATCATCGCTTTCAAAGAGAACTGATTCTATTTCAAAAAAACTAAAATCAAGAATTCAAGTTTAGATTGTAAAATTAGAAAAACATAAAAACAAGGCTGCACTCCTATCAAAGGGAATGCAGCCTTATTTTCGTGATAAAACCTCTAGCCAAGGGACCTCATCCTGCCAAAGCCTTCTCAACAAAACCACGAACCTTCTTGCGGGCAACACCCAGTTTCTTTTCTGCTTGTTTATATTTCAGATTTAGGGTTACCGCAATCTGACGAACCGGCATATCTTCGTAGAGATTCAGACGATATATCGAACGCTGACTCTCTGTAAGCTGAGCAATACCCCGCTCCAGTATCTCATTCACTTCACGAGCCGAGAAGACAGACTCCACCCCTTCAGAAGAACGGTTTATCCAACTGCCCTTCCTGATAAAATGCTCATACTTCTCATATTGCTGTCTGCAACGCCAATAATCGACGATTTTATTCCTTGCCATTGTATAGACCAGACAAGGCAGAGTTACCGGTGATATCATCTGATCCGACTGCAGAAGTCGGACAAAGATATCCTGCACAATATCCTCAGCCTCATCCACAACTTGCAGACGAGATATCACAAACTTCTTGAGTTCGTCATAATGATTTGTGTAATAATCAGCAATGATGCATTTTTTAGATGCAACATCCTGTTCTGATTCAACATTTTGTTTCATATCAGGAGGGTTTTATCTGTTTATAGTTTATTTGTTTCTTCGATCAAGTAGTGCAAAGGTACAAAAAACAGATAATATCACCAAAGAAAAGAAACAAAAAAATGTGCTAAATGCCTACATTGAAACATTTAGCACATATCTAGATACGATTTGTAACATTTGATGTTACACTACGTAAAGTAATATACTTTTTATAAAGCAGCAATTACTTGATCATATCCACACTTCTCTTCAGGAAAGCATCAAGAGAAGCACCCTTCAGCATACCATTCTGCAACAAAGCGAGGTCGATGAGCTGATGAACGATGTTGTTGTTCTTGGCATAACCAGAGATGATATCGTTGCGCTTAGCCTTCTCATCGCTGATAGCCTTCTCCGTGTTGTGAACATCATCCTTCTCCTCCTGGGTAATCTCTTCTGGCTTCTTCTTACTCTGCTCCTGATGAAGCACAGCGAGACGAGCTTCCTGACCCTTGATTTCTGCAAGGATTGGCTTCAGGCTTTCGGCGGTATTAGCCTCAGCATCCTCCAATACCTTCTTCACCAATGCATGGTCTGAGTTCAATACGATGTTGTAGCTGTCTGGCATCTGACCATAGAAGTTCATACCTGCCTGGAACTGACTCATTGCCTTCATACGACGCATATACTCGTTCTGAGTAATGAGCACAGGTTGGTTCTGCTCACCCAAAGCCTGAATCTCCACGAAGAACTCTGCCTTGTCGAGTTTAGGCATCTGAGAACGGAACACCTCTGTCAAATTGTCAGACTGATCCTTTGTCAAATCTGTCTTCTTGGCATCTTCCTTCACGATGAGTCGGTCGATGATATCCGCATCCACACGGGTAAAGCGGCTTTTCTCCAACTTCTGCTCCAACATATTTACCATAGGTGTATCGAGCTGACCTTCCATCAGGAGCACAGAGTAACCCTTCTGCTTGGCAGCCTCGATGTAAGAGTACTGCTCCTCCTTATTGTTAGCATAGAGATATACCAGATTGCCATCCTTATCCGTCTGGTTGTCCTTGATCAGCATCTTGTACTCCTCGTAAGTGAAGTACTTGCCCTCAACATCCTTCAGGAGTGCGAAGTCCTTGGCACGCTCGTAGAAGTCTTCCTGTGAAAGCATACCATAATTGATGAAGAGCTTGAGATCATCCCACTTCTCCTCGAATTCCTTGCGGTTCTCCTTGAAGATTGAGCTCAGACGATCTGCCACCTTCTTGGTGATATAGGTAGAAATCTTCTTCACGTTGCTATCGCTCTGCAAGTAGCTGCGGCTCACGTTCAATGGGATGTCTGGTGAGTCAATGACACCATGCAACAGGGTCAGGAACTCAGGAACAATGCCCTCTACCTGGTCTGTTACGAATACCTGGTTGCAATACAGCTGAATCTTGTTACGCTGCATGTCAATGCTGTTCTTGATACGTGGGAAGTAGAGAATACCCGTCAGATTGAATGGGAAATCTACGTTCAGATGGATCCAGAACAATGGGTCGTCCTGCATTGGATAGAGGGTGTGATAGAACTTCTTATAGTCCTCATCCTTCAGTGTGCTAGGAGTCTTGGTCCAGAGAGGCTCCACATTATTAATAATGTTATCCTCGTCTGTCTCCACGTTCTTTCCGTCCTTCCACTCAGTCTTTTTGCCAAAGGCTACAGGCACTGCCATAAACTTGCAGTACTTGTTCAAGAGTTCCTCGATCTTGTTCTTCTGGAGGAATTCCTTGCAGTCGTCTGCAATATGGAGAACGATGTCAGAACCACGCTCTGCCTTGTCTGCATCCTCGATTTCGAAAGCAGGTGAACCATCGCAGCTCCACTTTACAGCCTTGCTACCCTCTTTATAGCTCTTGGTGATGATTTCCACCTTGCTGGCTACCATGAAAGAAGAATAGAAACCGAGTCCGAAGTGACCGATGATGGCATTGGCATTCTCCTTATACTTATCAAGGAAGTCAGTTACACCTGAGAATGCAATCTGGTTGATATATTTATCGATTTCCTCCTCAGTCATACCGATACCACGGTCGCTGATGGTCAAGGTACCAGCCTTCTCATCTAGAGAGATACGCACTGTTGTGTCACCAATCTCACCCTTGAAGTCGCCCTGGGCAGCAAGAGTCTTCAACTTCTGTGTAGCATCCACAGCGTTGGAAACCATCTCACGGAGGAAGATGTCATGATCTGAATATAAGAATTTCTTGATGACAGGGAAAATGTTCTCTGTCGTTACACCGATATTACCTTTCTGTGCCATAATTATAATGTTTATTTATATGTTTTACTTTATTTGTTTTTGCTATAGGTTTTACAAATAACGTGCCAAAAAGGGAGAAAAGAACAAAATGGCAGAATAAATCTGACAATATCATCAGAACAAACAATAAGTCTTAAGGGAAAAAATAAAAAGCCTTAAGAAAAAAAATATTTTCCCTTAAGGAAAAAAACAACTATCCTTAAGGGAAAATATTAAATGGGAAAAATGCCCTATTTACCGGCTTTTCCGACATAAGCATTCATATTCCGAAATTTTATAACACCCTACAAGCTCGGACACCAATCTGAGATGGATGCTTCTGCATATAGGTATAGAGTGTCATCGGTTCATCAATCACTTTTTTGTGGATGCTGCTGGCATTGAGCAGATGCAACCCATCCTTATGCCAGGAAGCAATACCGATATGCGTGGTGTCCAATCCCTTCTTTCGGGTTATCATCAGAAGAATATCACCATCCTTGATGGTATTTCTGAAAAGCTGATTGTTACGAATCACCCCTTTCGGGATATAGCGATAGCGCTTGCCGTTGATGCTCTGCTCCAAAGCACGGATACCCGACTTCCACTGCGGATGAGCCGAAAGCATCTTGTAATTGGAAGGATGGGTGGACATCCAGTTTACGTTGATGGTCTGGACTGCAGTGAAGGGAGGATTATTCTGAATATCCTTCACGATACCTTCCTTTACATTATCATCCACCCAGAGGGTGAAATAGTGCTGGCGTTTTACATACGCTACCTCTCCGCCGATATAGCGCACGTGCTTCAGATGATTGCAGAAAGCTGCGAAACTGGTTTCCTGATGCTTGGCACACATTGTCAGTGCGGTCACGATTTCCACGTAGGTAGTACAATCTAGTTCCCTGGTATTCACCACGAGCAGCTCTTCCTGGGTTCTGTCCAAGGTGCCACCCACATAAGGAATACCCACAAACTGCTTTCCAAACCACATCATCCAGTTGGCAGGCTTTTTCTTCATCGCCTTCGCCTGCTGCAGCAAGGATACGATTCGCAGACTATCCTGGCGCTGATAAACCACGCCCGTCTTGGCAAAAGCAGGCATTACCATCAGGAATGCCGCTGCAAAAACTAAAAAACTATGCTTTACTTTCATCATTTTACATTTTTATATTCTCGTTTCTTTCCAAAGTTCATACCCACATAAATATTGAGCGAACCGAAGGAACTGTTGGTTGAGAAATGATCCTTGTGATAATTATACGAATGGATGACAGTACTGGCACCTGCATACCAGCGGTCGTTGTTCCATACCACTCCAAAACGGCCGACACCATCAAAGTTGAAATTCTTGAAGTTGAAGTTCTTCAGATCAAACTTATCCTTTTCCGGATCTCCTGATTTAGAGTGATTGTAGGCAAGACCTACGGAGAGGGAGGCATTGAACAGCCAGTTTTTGGCAAACACCCAGTTGTAGCCATATCCCACCGTAGCGGAATAATCGCTATACTTTACCTTCGAGAACATCAGACTGCTATCAATTTTAGCCTCCAACTGTTGCTTGGTTTTCTGATTGAGCCGCTCATCCACTATGGCAGAAAGCTTATCCCAATCCACTTCCAGCTGATGCTGGGTATATCCCAGTCCTACCATCCATGAGCCAGCACTTTTCTTCTGTCTTGTACTTTGAGAGTAAGCTGCTGGATATGAGAACTTACGATGATTAAATATGTAGTAAAGATTCAAGCCTTTAATACTACTCTTAAAACCATCGAAAGATACTTTTCTCAGAGCATCCGTATTGATATGATCACCCAGATTCATTCGCTGAATATGATAATCATTACCTGTCTGGCGCCAGAACAGATCCACACCCAGCAAACTGCTGTACAGACTCAGGTTGAACTCCTTCTTGCTGCTATGATTATCCTTGGTATTGATATGCTTCAGGTCGAGGGTATACCCCAGGAATACCCATCGCCATCCCAGATAAGGTCCCAGGCGCCAGGAAGGATCAGGCGCAAAGGAGATTCGCTGCCCCTCCTTGCCATAGAGGGTATATTCCTCGTAGGTATTGGTATTCTGCAGCATCACCGTATAATTGAAGTGCTGCGGTTCTATATACCTTTCATCTATATTGGAGAACTCTCTAAAGAAGGTAGTGAAGGTCTTACCCAGACGATGAAAGAATGTGCGCTCATGACGGGCACGAATCAAGCTGTCCTGAGTATTACCCTTGAACATCGAAGAATTGAAAAGGGTCTTGATGAGAGATGAATCCGGTCTTACAGGGCATTCCAACGTATCTCGCTCCGCCGCCATCAGTGGCAGCAGAACGAGATACAGCAGTCCTACTATAATACCAATTTTTCTCATCCCATTTAGGGTATTCTTTCTAATTCTTCCAAAGCACACGATCAAGCACCCAGTTTACCGGGGTAGCAGAAACGCTGGTGCAGGTACAGGTATTGATGCCCTGCAGATGCTCTATCACATTTCTGATGATAGGCAACTGAACATACGGTGGATTGGCAACGGTGATGCTCGATCTGCCCTCGCTAGTTATCAACTCGATAGGCTGATAGGTAAAGACAGAGAAAGAAAGCGAACCCTTGTCGCCAATCACCTCGATACAGTCTTCCTTGGCACTCTCATGTCCCACGAAGCACCAACTGCCGCTCGCCGGAATACCACTTTCAAAGAAGAAACAGGCAGATACCGTATCTTCTGCATCATAAAGATGCGCACGGTTGGCAGGATAACCATGGGCACGGGTGATGACCCCAAAGAGATCCTGCAACAGGTCTATCTGATGAGGAGCCAGGTCGTAGAAATATCCTCCACCGGCAATATCCGGCTGCAATCTCCAAGGCATCTCCTTGCCACTCTTGGTGTCCAGATCACGTGGAGGCACAGAAAAACGAACCTGTACATTGATGACATCACCTATAGCACCACTTTTGATAATCTCCTTTACTTTTTGAAAATAAGGAAGATAACGACGGTAATAGGCAACAAAACATGGCACCCCCGTCTGCTCGCTGATACGGTTGATACGAATACAATCGCTATAGCTTGCCGCCAATGGTTTCTCGATATATACCGGTTTGCCGGCACGCATTGCCATAATGGCGAAGGTGGCATGCGATGATGGTGGCGTAGCGATATATATTGCATTCACATCTGGATCATCGATGAGTTCCTGTGCATCGGTGTACCATTTTCGTATATGATGACGCTCGGCATAACCACGAGCCTTTTTCTCGCTACGGCTCATCACCGCAACGACCTGCGACCCCTCTACCTCATTGAAGGCAGGTCCGCTCTTCTTCTCGGTTACTTCTCCGCAGCCGATAAATCCCCAGTTTATCTGTTTCATCCTATTACTTTTATATTCTGATTTTACCTGAATATTGTTGATCCGGACACGATTATATACCAGAATCCGGCAGAGTATATCTTGACCAATAGATCCAGATGGCAGGCTTTTACTCTCCTGCCAATGATTTATTGATTTCGTCAATATAGTCGAGTACTTCATCACGACCCGTCTTCTTCTCACTACTGGTGATGAAGTAAGGAGGAAGTGCCTCCCAACGGTCCTCCAGAGCGTGCATCCATTTCTCGGCATTCATACGAGCCTTTACCGGCCCCAACTTATCCGCCTTGGTAAAGACGATACAGAAAGGCACATTGCTTTCGCCCAGCCAATCCACAAACTCACGGTCAATCTTTTGCTGCTCATGACGCACATCGATCAGAACGAAGACATTCGCCAACTGTGGGCGCTGCAGGATATAACTGCTGATCATCTGCTCCAACTGTTTCTGTACTGTCTTCGAGCGTTTGGCGAAACCATAGCCAGGAAGGTCAACCAGATACCATTCATTATTGATGATAAAATGATTGATAAGCAATGTCTTACCCGGTGTAGCAGAAGTTTTAGCCAAACCCTTATGATTGCAAAGCATATTGATGAGACTCGATTTGCCTACATTACTACGGCCGATAAAAGCATACTCAGCCTTATTATCTTTTGGACACATGCTCACGCGTGGAGCAGATATCGTAAATTCTGATTTCTTGATTTCCATTCTTTCTATTTTCTTTTATAATTATTATTATAGGCAGCACACGAACTAATCATAAAGTTCAATATTCAACCGCTCAAAGTTCAATGTCTATAGCATCTCTGACAGTTCCAGCCACCTCATTTCCTTCTCGTCAAGCTCATCCTTGATTTCCGGCAGGCGCTTGCTCTTTTCCGTCAGTTCCTCTACCGACAGGGTACCACTGCAAAGGGCTTCTTCCAACTTTTTCTGCTCATCGGTAAGCTTCTCTATTTCCTGGGTCAGCTGTTCATATTCACGCTTCTCCTTATAGCTCATCTTACGTTTGTTCTCAAAGTTGGCATCACGTTTGGCTGTGCCGGCACCATCATTGGCAGCCGTATTGTTATTGCCTGCATTTTTAGCCGTAGCTGCAGCTTTTTCTGCTTCATCCTTCTCCTGCAACCTGCTCCAGTCTCTATACTGGGTATAGTTGCCAGGGAAATCCTGAATTTCGCCTTCCCCCTTGAATACCAGGAGATGATCTACCACCTTGTCCATAAAGTAACGGTCGTGACTCACCACGATTACGCAACCGGCGAAATCCTGCAGATACTCTTCCAACACCTGCAAGGTCTGGATATCGAGGTCATTGGTAGGCTCATCGAGTACCAGGAAGTTAGGATTTCTCATCAGCACCGTACAGAGATAGAGCTTGCGCTTCTCGCCACCGCTCAACTTATATACATAGTTGTGCTGTTCCTCAGGAGTAAAGAGGAAGAACTGCAGGAACTGCGAAGCCGTCATGTGCTTGCCGTTGCCCAGGTCGATATAGTCGGCTATCTCCGTGATGACATCTATCACCTTCTGGTCTTCCCTGAACTTGAGTCCCTCCTGCGAGAAATAGCCAAAGCGCACAGTCTCACCAATGTCAAACTTACCGCTATCCGGCTGCACCTCGCCCAGGAGCATCTTGATGAAAGTAGATTTTCCCGTACCATTATTACCTACGATACCCATCTTCTCAAATCGGGCAAAGTTGTAGTAGAAGTTATCGAGAATCACCTTCTTCTTTCCTCTGTCATCGAAAGCCTTGCTCACATACTGGCATTCGAAGATTTTCGAACCAATATATACGGTAGAAGCCTTCAATCTTACCTGACGATCTTCGATGCGCTGCTTGGCTACCTTCTCCAACTCATAGAAAGCATCCTCACGATATTTCGCCTTATGCCCTCGAGCCTGAGGTTGACGACGCATCCAGTCCAGCTCTCTGCGATAGAGATTCTTGGAATGCTGGATTTCTGCACGCAGATTATCCATGCGTTCCTGGCGCTTTTCCAGATAGTAAGCATAGTTTCCACGATAGGTGTAGATGGTCTTATCGTCGAGTTCCAGGATGGTATTACATACCTTATCAAGGAAGAAACGATCGTGCGTAACCATGAAGATGGTCTTGTTGCCACGATTCAGATAGCCCTCCAGCCACTCTATCATCTCCAGGTCAAGGTGGTTGGTAGGCTCATCGAGCATCAGGAAGTCAGGCTCATCTATCAGCACATTGGCGAGTGCCACACGCTTCTGCTGTCCTCCACTCAACTGTCCCATCGGCTGGTCCATATTGGTGATATGCAACTGTGTGAGGATCTGCTTCGCCTTGAGCACCTTTTCTGGATCATCCTCATGATTGAAACAAGCTTCCAGCACGCTTTCCTCTGGATCAAACTTAGGAGATTGTTCCAGATAGCCCACCTTCAAATCGCGTCGGTAGATGATATCACCACTCTCATGTCCCTCCTTATCCATAAGGACCGACATCAATGTAGATTTACCCGTGCCATTGCGTGCCACGAGTCCCACTTTCTGTCCTTCAGCTATAGAGAAGGATATTTTATCAAAAAGAACCTCTGCTCCAAAGCGTTTGGTGAGGTTTTGAACGTCTAAATACGGTATTTGACTTGCCATTTTCGTTATTTTTGTGCAAAGTTACAGAAAAAATTTGGCAGAAACAAATTTTTTGCTTATCTTTGCACTCGAAAAGTTCAAATACATCTAGTGTTTCCATTGTAGAAACGCTTCATTTCATAGAAAAATCATATAATATACAATATATAATAATGTATAGCAAAGACGAATTATCAGCAAAAAGTGTCCTTCAACTGAAGGACCTTGCAAAAGAAATTGGCGTCAAGATTAAATCTGGCGACAATAAGGAGACGATTATCTATACGATTCTTGATGCTTTGGCAGAGGCATCAGCAGATGGTGCTGCGCAAAAGCGTAAACGCACACGCATCGCCAGCAAGAAAGAAGATCGAGTATATTCTGTTCATGGAATCGAGGGAGAAAACTTCGATGTTATGAAAAACCAGGTTAACGGCCCTGCCGCTACTGATACAACCACTGAAGAAGAGACTCCACAAGCTACCCCTGCTACCATTGATCCACTGGCAGCTTTCCCTAAGCACAGAGGACGCAAGAGCAAGGCAGAACTGGAAGCCATTGCGGCTGCCAAGGCGGCTGCCATCAAAATGCAGCAGGAAGAAATGAAGGCAGCAGAAAATACTGCTGAGCTACCAACCGAAAATGCAGATCATACAGACAATACTGAAAGCCCAACAGAGCAGGCTACTGTTTCTGAGGAAGAAGCTATGGCTACAGCTCTGGCAAGCAATGAGCAGCCAACCGAAGAAGCTCCTGTATCTGACAACCAGGAGACAGAGATTCCTGAGGCGCAGTTTACTGCCGACGGTTCGGGCAATGACAACAGTGAGTTGATTGCCATGCTCCAGGCTAAGATGAATGCTCACAACGAGAATAGTACTCCTGCAGAACCAAAAGAAAACAATACTCCAGAGTCAGCTGTAGCCGAGACTACACCAGATGGTATCTGGTCAGGCGACCCGGGCGATGGCACCGATTTCATCACCGTGGTAGATTTACCTATCGAGGATCAGGCAGCCATGCCTACATACGATATCTTCGACCGTCCGATGACTCCGGCAGCAACTGCAGCACCAGCTTCTGCACAGGCCCCTAAGGAGGTAAGTCAGGAACCGGAATATGATTTTACTGATATCATCTCTGCCAATGGTGTACTCGAAGTACTCTCTGATGGATATGGTTTCCTTCGCAGCAGCGATTTCAACTATCTCTCATCTCCAGATGATATCTACGTAGCTACCAATTTTGTGAAGCGCTACGGATTGAAGACTGGTGATGTCATCCAGTGCCACGTTCGTCCACCACATGAGGGTGAAAAGTACTTCCCACTCACCAGCATCGACAAAATCAACGGTCGTGACCCATCGGATGTAAGAGACCGTGTTCCATTCGAGCACCTCACCCCACTCTTCCCTAACGAAAAGTTTGAGCTCTGCGGCGACCGCCGTACCACCAACCTGAGTACCCGCATAGTAGATCTCTTCTCACCTATCGGTAAGGGACAGCGTGCACTCATCGTGGCTCAGCCTAAGACCGGTAAGACCATCCTGATGAAGGATATTGCCAATGCCATTGCAGCCAACCATCCAGAGGCATACCTGATGATGCTGCTCATCGACGAACGTCCTGAGGAGGTTACCGATATGGCTCGCACCGTGAATGCCGAGGTAATCGCTTCTACCTTTGATGAACCAGCCGAGCGCCACGTGAAGATTGCCGGTATCGTTCTGGAGAAGGCAAAGCGTATGGTAGAATGCGGTCATGATGTAGTCATCTTCCTCGACTCTATCACACGTCTGGCACGTGCCTATAATACTGTAGCCCCAGCATCAGGTAAGGTGTTGACGGGTGGTGTGGATGCCAATGCATTGCAGAAGCCTAAGCGTTTCTTCGGTGCAGCCCGTAATATCGAGAACGGCGGTTCACTCACCATCATCGCTACAGCCCTTATTGATACAGGTAGTAAGATGGATGAGGTCATCTTCGAGGAGTTCAAGGGTACAGGTAACATGGAGTTGCAGCTCGACCGCTCACTCAGTAACAAGCGTATCTTCCCTGCAGTCAACCTCGTGGCTTCTTCTACCCGTCGCGACGACCTCTTGCAGGATAAGACAACCCTCGACCGTATGTGGATTCTCCGCAAGTTCATTTCCGACATGAACCCGATTGAGGCGATGAACACCATCCACAAGAGTATGCAGCAAACCCGCAACAACGAAGAGTTCCTCATTTCCATGAACTCATAACGATAAATGTCACACAAAAAAGAGTCCAGTAAGTCCATTCATACTTACTGGACTTTTTCTTTCTATTTGATAGGTAAAACAGAGCATCCCTATACATAAAAAGTCAGATTACAGATTCGGCATATAAGCATGACAGCAATACCAGGAATATACTATAAAAATGTCATTTTCATCACATATCTGAAGTAGTTGATACAGGTCAAAAAATACTTGTTGCATTTATATTTCTTAGCATAAAATGCCGTTATTTGATAAAAAAGTGTTAACTTTGCACTCGTATTAAGGAATAACAGTAACAAAAAATTAAAAAGATTTAAAGATTATGATGACTATTTTTACAATGGCAGTAGCCGCAGTTATGTTTTCAGGTATGGTACTTTGCATGGGTATGTTCTTGAGAGACGTAATCAACTCAATCCCGGAAATGACTAATATGAGCCACTCTGTTAGTTTGAGCAAGTAAAAATAGAAATCTCTATTATATTTTTACAGTGAGAGAGATTTAAATATGAGAAAGGGCAAGCTCCATTTTTGGAGCTTGCCCTTCTTGCTTTCTAGTTCATCATTAATATTCCATAGAGAAGGTGATGCCTCTTCTCATCATATCCTTCACGGTTGGCTTCAAGCGGGTCAGGAATCCCTCCCATGAACGGTTCTTCTGGAAACTCCAGCCTGCCTCAGCCAAAGCCAGCGAACGAGGATAAGCCTGATAGTAGATACGCTCTGGCGAATTGATGCACTCGCTCCAAAGGGTTCCGGCTACACCGAAGAGATTGTTCTTCTCAAACTCCTCGCCCATACCCCAGGCAGGATCCAGGCTATAGGCTGCCTTCAGAGATGTTACAGGCATACCCCAGTTTACCTCAGGCATATCGCCCTTTGCCATCGGATAATCAAAATAGCAATGCTCTCCAGGACAAAGCAGGATACGGGCATTGTTCTCTACAGCCGCTACCAATGCTTCCTTTGTCAAACCGGCACGCCAGGCAAAGGTAACACAACCAGGCTGTATCTTCTTGAAATCGGTCTCATACCAGAACATTGGAGTCTTGTGATACTGGGTACGAAGCAAATCTATCACCTTGTCAAAAAGATAGCCCTGCAACTTCCAGTTCTCAGAACGGTCGGTTGTGGTAATACCCAACTTCTTCTTCAATGCCTGGCACTTAGGACAGTTGGTCCAGCAGTCGAGCGCAGGATTTCCTGCCTCATCACCACCCAGATGGATATATTCAGAAGGAAAGATATCTGCCAACTCCTTGAATACATTACCCAGGAACTCATAAGTGAAGTCATTACCCGGACAAAGCAACTCATCCGATACACCGCAGGTGGTACGGATAGGTTTCTGAACACCCTGACAGGTCAACTCCGGATAAACACTGATGGCAGCTACCTCGTGACCAGGCATCTCAATCTCAGGAACTACCTGGATATGATACTTGGCGCAGTATGCCACGAAGTCGCGCATCTGCTCCTGGGTATAATAGCCCTTGATAGGCATCAGCATATCGTCCATTCCCCATCGGCTACTTGCCTCGGCGGTGAGTCTAGGATATTTCTTGATTTCGATGGTCCAAGCCTGGTCATCTACAAGATGGAGATGAAGCATATTCAGTTTATAGCGGGCCATCTCCGGAACAAAAGCCTTCAGATCCTCGTATGGAACGAAGATGCGGCAAGGATCCACCATCAACTCTCTCACATGGGTGCGAGGCTGGTCTTTCAATGTCAGCTGCGGGATGGCATCACAACCTACCTTAGAGGCGTCGCCACGGAGCAACTGGTCGAAAGTCATCAAACCATAGAAGACACCAGCAGCTGTCTTACCCTTGATTACTACTCCCTTCTGCTGCACATTCAGGGTATAAGCCTCATTGTCCGCCAATGTCTCGTCCAGGGCAAGCGTCATAGTGAGCTGTTCGCCTTTTTTCAAATCCTTATGCTGCTCTACCCGCTCCTTCAGGATTCTCTCGGCATGTTCCTGCTCATTGGCAAGCCCATCGGCAGCTACGATTTTCCAGTTTCCTGCCACCTGCAAAGGTGCCGCCTTGGCATTTACTTTCAGGTCCATCGGAGTAGGAATCAGACAAGCCTCAGGATTGCAGACAGATCTCGCCTGTTTCACCTCACCGAAGAAGTGGTTCCATCCCGGAGCCTTGCGATAGAGTTTTTCGCTACCTCTTGGCATCACCAGTTTCACGCCTCGCATATTCATGCCCGAAAAAGCAGTAGAAGCTGCCTTTGGCGGAATCTTGGAATTCACCTTGATGACCTTTACGCCTTCCAGATTGGCAAAGGCAAACTCTCCCAACTCCGGCGTTCCGTCTATCGTGATGTTTTTCAATGCCTTGCAACCAGAAAAGGCTGCAGCTCCCACTTTCGTCACGCTCTTAGGAATCACTACATCCTGCAGATTGTCGCAGGCAAAGAAAGCCTGACTACCAATCTCCTGCAACTGGTTTGGCAAGATGATGCTCTGCAGATGATGACGGGAATGAAAGGCATTCTTTGGAAGAACGGGACAGGTAGCCTCGCTCAAGTCAAGAGTTCTCAATTGCCAGCACAAGTCACGAAGCTGTCGGAAATCCGAATTTCTCGTGGTTGTTAATGTTCCTGTCAATTTCAGGTTAATAGCAGCCGATTTTTTCTCAGCATTGAGGTCCTTCATATTGGCGACGGTCTGCGCCGACAACGAGGTTGCCAACAATGCAAAAACTGCAAAAGAAATCATTTTTCTCATACACTAATGGTTTTTAAAGGTTTATATACTATTATTCAAATTAATATTAAACAAAATTTATATTCTTGCCCTTTTCTACAAATTCAGCATTCAGGACATCTATGTCTTTCCATTTTTCCCCGTCAAGGTTCTGCTCAGCAAGTCCCACAACATCAGCCCCATAGGTAAAGAGTCGCTCTATCATCGCTCCATAGGTAAGATGATCGATCTTCTCGATTGGATGCAGGATGATCGATTCCTCGAAACTACCCTTCTTCTCGCTTCGGATTTCCACCAGCAGCTTTGCCTGCAGCAGTTCCTTCACGGCGTGATTGATGATCTGCTGCGGAATCTTCGTCACCTCATGGATATCTTTCGGGGTAAATGCCTGCTCACCATCATTGAAGCGATGACACACCTGATGCATCACCACAGCACAGACCTTGATACGCTGTTCCAACTTCACATGATCATACTTCAAGTCCAGATCATAATGATGCAGGTTCTGGTTGGTATAGCAGAGCAAGGCACCGAACACAACGATTGCCCACGAAATCTGGAGCCACAGAAGAAACAACGGAATGGCGGCAAGCGAACCATAGATTACGTTATAGCTCGAAAGGAATACCTGCAGATAAATATATCCATACTGCAATGCCGTCATGCTGATGCCCGCCAGAAGCGAAGGCACCAGCGTACTGCGAAACCGGATATAGGTATTCGGAATCACGCAATAGCAGAACACAAAGAATAGGAACATCGGCACAAATGCAGCTACATGCAGGATGAAAGCCGGGATAGTCTCTCCCATATCAGCAATCCTATCCACATCATCTATCACATTCACTGTCCATACATTAAAGAAAGAGGCGAAGAGAATCATCATACCCAGTCCGAAAAGAATGGTAGGATATTCTGTCACGATCTGCTTCCACGAACGCTCACCCGTATGCCAGATGTCATCAAAGGTGAGCTCTATCTTCTGCATCAGCGAGATGATGGTATAGAGAAACATCACAATACCCGTACCGATGATATAATTGCTCTGCGTGTTCTCGATATAATTGTGAACGAAATTTACGATAGTCTGAGCCACAACGGGTTGCGCCTCGAAAGTGGTAGATAGCCACGACTCCAGCATTGCCGTATAACCGAAACCGCGGGCAATGACAAACATCATCGCCATGAATGGAATCAATGCCATAAACGAGGCAAAGGTCAATGCCGCCACATCCCTGGCCCACATATCCTTGATATAGAAGATACGACCGGCGAGCATACCCATCTTGAGCCAAGATTTCATCTTGCCTCGAAAATCCTGGATATTCGAAGAATTCAACTCCCTGATATCCTCGTAGAAACCTACTATTTTATCTATTAATCCCATAAACTACGGTTTTTTGTTATCAAGCAACAAATCCCCTCACAACACCCAGAAGATGCCGTGAAGGGATTTGTCTTAGTATTTTGCTAATCAGATTCTACTACTCTTTAGCAGAACTTGAAGTAGTTGCGAGCATTGTTGTAAGAGATGTCCTCTACCATGCGAGAGAGGCTCTCCATATCGTTAGGAAGCAAGCCCTTCTCTACATCATTGCCGAGGAGGTTGCAGAGCAAACGACGGAAGTACTCGTGACGTGGGTAGCTGAGGAATGAACGTGAGTCGGTCAACATACCTACGAAACGGCTCAGAAGACCCAATACAGAAAGTGCGTTCATCTGACGGGTCATACCATCGAGCTGATCATTGAACCACCAGCCTGAACCGAACTGAATCTTGCCTGGGCAAGAACCATCCTGGAAGTTACCCAGCATAGTAGCGATAACCTCGTTGGCGCATGGGTTCAAAGTATAAAGGATAGTACGTGTCAACTTGCCTTCCATGTTCAATTCATTGAGGAAGCTGCTCATAGCCTTAGCGGTAGTAAACTCACCGATAGAGTCGAAACCGGTATCAGCACCGAGCTTGTTGTACATCAATGTATTATTGTCGCGGATAGCACCATAGTGGAACTGCTGAGTCCAGTCTGCAGCGTGATCCATCTCAGCGCAGACCTTCAGGAATGCATGCTTGTACTGACGGATCTCGAGAGCAGAAAGCTGCTGTCCACGCATAGCCTTAGCGAAGATAGTCTCAATCTGAGAATCTGTGTATGGCTCATCATAGAACTCCTCAATACCGTGGTCGCTCAACTTACAGCCATTCTCAGAGAAGAAGTCGTGACGCTTCTGGAGAGCATCAACCATATCCTTGAATGTAGTGAGGGTAACACCAGCTACCTCACCGAGCTTATTCATATATTCAGCAAACTCAGGCTTCTCGATATTCATAGCCTTGTCTGGACGCCAAGCTGGAATCATCTTGATCTCGAAACCGCTCTCGCGTGTCTGCTTGTGGTAACGGAGATCATCGATAGGATCATCTGTTGTACAGACGCACTCTACATTATAGTGACGCATCAAGCCGCGAGCGCTGAACTCAGGCTGCTGCAACTTCTCATTACACTCATCGTAGATCTCACGTGCAGTCTTAGGGCTCAACTGCTTGTCAATACCGAAAGCTGTCTTGAGCTCCAGGTGTGTCCAGTGATAAAGAGGGTTACGGAAAGTATATGGTACAGTCTCTGCCCATTTCTCGAACTTCTCCCAGTCGCTGGTGTCAGTACCTGTGCAGAAACGCTCATCTACACCATTGGTACGCATAGCACGCCACTTGTAGTGGTCACCACCGAGCCAGAGTTCTGTAATGCTCTTGAACTTGTGATCATTCGCAACCATCTCAGGGATGAGGTGGCAGTGATAATCGATGATTGGCATCTTAGCCGCATGATTGTGGAAAAGATCCTGCGCTGTCTTGGTGTCAAGCAGGAAGTTTTCATCCATAAATTGCTTCATAACTGTATAGTAGTTTTTAAATGTTTATTTATTTAATAATACTAATGATGACGCAAAGATACAACAAATATCCCAAAAAGAAATCGTTTAAGGGAAATATTTTTGATTATTTCACTTAAACGATTACGTTGTGCGTATTTTATACGATAATTCTGGTCTTATGATAGTTCTCTCTGAACTCACTTGGCGAGCACCCCTTCTTCTTCTTGAAGATGCGATTGAAGTTACTAAGGTTATTGAAACCGCAGTCGAACCCAATCTCACTGATGCTTTTGGCTGTATCCACCAGCATTCTGGCGGCATAGCCCAGACGGAGGTCGATAATATACTCCGAGATGTTTCTGCCCGTATGGAGCTTGAAGAATCGGCTGAAGGCACTCGAGCTCATACCCGCCAGCGAGGCGAGATCCGGCAAACGGAGTTCATCCATATAGTTCTTCGAGATATAGTTCTTCACCTTCAGAATACGGCGGCTGTCATCCTCCACCGCTACCTTGGCATAACTGCTCGAAGCCAGGGTTCGTGCATTCTCACACTTCGACAGTTCATAAAGAATAGTGAGAAACTGCTGCACGGCATAAAAGCCATCCTTCACCGTACTCAGGGTATCCAGCAAATGATATACCTTCATTATCGCCTTCAGGGGAAAGCAAAGTCCTTTCTTCGCCTCCTGCATCATACGGGTAATGCTGGCATACGGATTTCTGCCAAAGAGAGTCTCCTCACCCATACTGAAATCAAACTGGATGGTAATCTCACGGATGTCTTCACTGCGACAGACATTCTGTTCCCATACGTGTTCCAGATCAGGCGATGTGATGAGACAGAGGTCAAAGTCGCCAATTACCTCCTGAGAATCACCCACAATACGCTTTACCCCCGCCGCATTCTCCACAAAATTGAGTTCGAACACCGAATGATTGTGTATCGGATAGGTAAACTCCTTCTTATGCCTGTCGGCAATGTAAAGCACATCCTTACCCATCAGCGGGGTAATCTCATGTATGATTCTTCTGTCTTCAGCCATAATATATAGTGATTAATGATCAGTGATTAGTTATCAATGATTATTCTATGCGTGTAATAATCAATAATAACTAATCACTAATCAATATATTAAATATTCAAAGTTCTGAGGATTTCACTCATCTTCTGCTTGGTAGCGATACGGGTAGGAACCAGCGGCAGGCGCAGTTCGTTTTCGATAAAGCCCATATCATTGAGCAATGCCTTCACACCGGCAGGATTTCCATCTACGAAGAGAAGGCTGTAAAGCTCAGTGAAGGAATGATGAATCTTGCGGGCTGGCTCGTACTCACCACGGAACTCCAGACGGATCATTCTGCTGAATGCCTTTGGCAGAGCATTACCGATGACAGAAATCACACCGGCAGCGCCACTCGCAATCATAGAGAAAGTAAGGGCATCATCACCGCTGATTACTTCGAAATTATCCGGCTTGTTCTTGATGATCTCATCTACCTGCTCCAGACTACCACTCGCCTCCTTCACGGCTACCACATTAGGGAAGTCGCGGGCAATGCGGCAGGTGGTTTCCGGCTTCATATTGATACCGGTTCTGCCAGGTACATTATAAAGTACGATAGGCAGCGGACTAACCTGTGCAATTGCCTTGAAGTGCTGATACAAACCTTCCTGTGATGGCTTGTTATAATAAGGACAGATGCTGAGGATGCCATCGATGCCACTCCAGTCGCTATTCTTGATTTCCTCTACGACAGCAGCAGTATTGTTGCCGCCACAATATTTCAATATCTTGACGCGACCCTTGTTCACGTCTTTCACCAATTCTGTAATCTTGTCTTTCTCTTCCTGGGTCAGGCAAGGAGCCTCACCAGTTGTTGCAAGGATGCAAAGGAAGTCTGCACCATTGTCAATTTGGAACTCTACCAATCGCTTGAGCGACTGATAATCTACCGAACCATCGGCCTTAAAAGGAGTAATGAGGGCAACACCAAGGCCCCTAAATATATTCTGTGCCATAATCTAAATAAACAAAATCGTTGGCAAAAGTACACAATTATTAGCATATTGCAAAATAAAATCGCAATTTTCTTTCAAGATTGTACCATTTTTGAAAATATTCTGTATTATTATACCATATTTCACGTTTTTTTAGTAACTTTGCAGTCGTTTTAAGTGAAAAGCAATGAGATATTTTATATTCTTTGGTTACGACGGAACCAACTATCACGGCTGGCAGATTCAGCCCAATGCCAATTCGGTGCAGCAGGAGTTGCAGCGTGCCCTTTCCATCCTCCTCAGAAAGGAGATAGAAGTGGTAGGTGCAGGAAGAACCGATACCGGGGTGCACGCCCGGAACATGGCTGCGCATTTTGACTGGAATCCGGAAGAGAAAGTTTCGGAAGAGAAAGTTTCGGAAGAAAGAATCCCGATGGCCCTCGACCAGCTGGTGTATCGTCTGAACAGAATCCTGCCACGCGACATTGCCGTCTATGAGGTTCGGGAGGTAGATACCGAGATGCATGCCCGCTTCTCTGCCACCTCGCGTACCTATCATTATTATATCCATACGCGCAAGGATCCCTTCGAGCGCCATTATTCCCTGCAGATGAACTACCCGCTGGATTTCGAAAAGATGAACCAGGCGGCGCAGCATCTCCTGCATCACGAAGACTATGCGGCTTTCTGCAAGGCAGGCGGTGACAACAAGACCACCATCTGCCATGTGTCGGCTGCCAGATGGGTCCAGACCTCCCCTACCACCTGGTATTTCGAGATTACCGCCAACCGCTTTCTCCGAAACATGGTGCGTGCCGTAGTGGGCACCCTCATTGATGTAGGCAGGGGCAAGATCACGATGGAGCAGTTTCTCGACATCCTACACAACGGAAGCCGCAGTGATGCGGGCGAAAGCATGCCAGGCAACGCATTGTTCCTGGAAGACGTGGGGTATGATTTCAAAGATGAAATGATTAGATCATAAAAGATTAGAAACACAAAGGCGCGAGCCTCATTCAACATTTAACATTCATAAAAATGTGGTTAGTATTAGCATTTCTCTCAGCAGCGCTGCTGGGATTCTATGATGCCTTCAAGAAGAAGGCACTTTCAGGTAACGCAGTGATTCCCGTGCTCTTTCTGAACACGCTTTTCTCATCGCTCATCTTCCTGCCGTTCATCATCTTGAGCTATACAGGAAATTCGCTGGATGGAGCCATGTTCCATGTAGCTGAAGGCGGATGGGAAGTTCACAAGTATATCGTGCTCAAGAGTTTCATCGTATTGAGCAGTTGGATTTTCGGTTATTTCGGCATGAAGCATCTGCCGCTCACCATCGTGGGACCTATCAATGCCACCCGTCCGGTAATGACACTCGTGGGTGCCCTGCTGGTTTACGGTGAGGTACTCAACCTCTACCAGTGGATTGGTGTCATTCTTGCCATCATCTCCTTTGCCATGCTTTCACGCAGCGGAAAGAAGGAGGGCATCGACTTCAAGCACAACAAGTGGATCTACTTCATCGTACTGGCTGCCGTGCTCGGTGCCGTGAGTGGTCTCTACGATAAGTATCTGATGGCTCCACCTGAGAATGGCGGTGTGGGATTGGATAGAATGATCGTACAGAGCTGGTACAATATCTACCAGTGCTTCCTCATGGGAGCCATGCTCCTGATGATCTGGTGGCCAACGAAGAAGAACTCCACCCCATTCCATTGGCACTGGAGCATCATCTTCATCAGCATCTTCCTTTCGGCTGCCGACTTCGTATATTTCTATGCGCTCAGCCTGCCGGGTGCTATGATCAGTATCGTAAGCATGATCCGTCGTGGTTCGGTCATCGTCAGCTTCCTCTTCGGCGCAGCCATCTTCCACGAGAAGAATCTCAAGGCGAAGTTCGTGGATCTCCTCCTCGTCTTGCTCGGTATGCTCTTCCTCTATTTCGGAACCAAGTAAAAGTTCTATGCCAGCACGCCCTGAAAGGGCAGAAGCTCCTAGCCCAGGGCAGCACCCTGGGTTAGAACCAGCAACAACAAAGTCGCCCTGAAAGGGCAAAAGCATTCACATCAGAAGCTTTTGCCCTTTCAGGGCGACTTTCTATATATACCTTATACCCAGGGCGATGCCCTGGGCTAGGAGCTTCTGCCCTTTCAGGGCGTGTGG
>ERZ772831.801-NODE-801-length-32138-cov-17.942244_pt1 | contig 32138 bp, 19 predicted proteins | sample MGYA00580858_ERZ772831 | MGnify/ENA primary metagenome ERZ772831 (study PRJEB29015, sample SAMEA2737694) | human gut metagenome | biome: human gut; feature: human-associated habitat; material: faeces | place: China | collected 2012 ... | reverse complement strand
AAGGCTCACCATAATACCAGAACGGGCTGTGGTCAAATATCACAGCGGGCCGCCCTTTGGGACGGCCCCTACGAAAGCGGTCCATGGGACCGCGGCTGACGGCTGATTGCTAGCCACGAAGCGATTTACGGGATTCCCACACACGGGCTTCCTTATCAGGACGGACCCTTACTCATACGACCACAGGCCGTATATTTTTGCGAGCTGCCATGTACGGCCAGCGTTCATTTTTTCATCGCCTGTCTGCGATACCGTAGGGGACGTCCTGTCAAGGCGTCCCGCCTGAATCCTGTACACAACCGGAATTTATGACGGACGACACTTGGTCGTAATACAATCATGAGTCTGTCGCGGCGAAGCTGCATCGGAGTCCGAAGAAAGGCTCACCATAATACCAGAACGGGCTGTGGTCAAATATCACAGCGGGCCGCCCGTTGGGACGGCCCCTACGAGCCACGAGCCACGAACCACGAACCACGAACCACGAAAAAGGCTTGTCGCACAAGCGACAAGCCTTTTTCATCTCTCTTATTTACTTACCAAGTCTTCTTCTACTTGGATGTGGAGTTCATGCAGCTGTTTTTTGGTGACTGTCGACGGAGCTTCGCTCATGGGGTCGATAGCGTTCTGGGTCTTCGGGAAGGCGATGACGTCGCGGATGGACTTGCGTTTGAGCATGAGCATGATCATGCGGTCCAAGCCGAAAGCCAGACCTCCGTGGGGCGGTGCACCGTATTCGAAGGCGCGGAGGAGGAAGCCGAATTTCTGTTCTGCTTCTTCCGGTGTCAGGCCGATAGCCTTAAAGACGCGCTGCTGTACGTCGGGCTGGTAGATACGGAGGGAGCCGCCGCCGAGTTCGATGCCGTTGAGGACCAGGTCATAGGCCTTAGCATAGACGTGAGCCGGATCGGTTTCCAGTTTGTCCAGATCTTCGTCGCGCATAGCCGTGAACGGATGGTGCATAGCAACATAGCGGTGTTCTTCTTCGCTGTATTCGAACATGGGGAAGTCGACGACCCACGTAAAGGCGAATTCGTTTTCGTCGATGAGATTCATGCGGCGGGCCATTTCTTTACGCAGTTCGCCCAAAGCGGCTGCGACGATTTTCGGTTTGTCGGCGATCATGAGGACCAAGTCGCCTTTTTCAGCGCCGCATGCCTTACCGATTTCACGGAGCTTATCTTCACCAAAGAACTTCTTGATCTGCGATTTAAGCGTGCCGTCTTCGAGGAAGCCGATCCAAGCCAAGCCTTTCGCGCCGTAGTGGCCGACGTATTCGACGAGGCCGTCCAGTTCGCGGCGGGGAATGTCAGCGTCGCCTTTGACGTTGATGGCTTTGACCTGACCGCCGTTGTCGATGACGCTGCGGAAGACTTTGAAGTCCGTATCCTTGACGAGTTCCGTCACGTCGGTGAACTTCATGTCGAAGCGCAGGTCCGGCTTATCAGAGCCGTAGTTTTCCATAGCGTAGTCCCAAGTCATGCGGTGAATCGGGAGCTGGACGTCGTGGCCCAACGTTTCTTTGAAGATGTAGTGTACCATCTGTTCGACGAGGGTCAGGATTTCTTCCTGGTCCATGAAGGACATTTCCATGTCGAGCTGAGTAAATTCCGGCTGGCGGTCGGCACGCAGGTCTTCATCGCGGAAGCAGCGGGCGATCTGGTAGTAACGGTCCATACCGGAAATCATGAGCAGCTGTTTAAAAATCTGCGGCGACTGCGGCAGCGCATAGAATTTGCCTTCGTTGACACGGCTCGGTACGAGGTAGTCACGAGCGCCTTCTGGCGTGCTCTTGCAGAGTTCCGGCGTTTCAATGTCGATGAAGCCGTGTTCGTTGAGGAACGTGCGCATGGCATGTTTTACTTTGTGGCGCATAATGAGGTTCTTCTGCATTTCCGGACGACGCAAGTCGAGGTAACGGTATTTCAGGCGAATCTTTTCGTCGACGTCGATGTTGTCTTCAATGTAGAACGGCGGTGTCTTGGACGAATTGAGGATGCGCAGTTCTTCGCAGCGGATTTCGATGGTGCCCGTCTTCATCTTGGGGTTGATCGTATCTTTATCACGCATGCGGACGATACCGCGTACAGCCAGGACGTATTCTGTACGTACCTGTTCCGCTTTATCGAAAGAAACCTTTTCATAATCCGGCGAAGCGACGACCTGTACGATGCCCGTACGGTCGCGAAGATCGATGAAGATCAGTCCGCCGTGGTCGCGGCGGCGTTCTACCCAACCGGTCAAGACGACTTCTTTGCCGTTGTCCGCTTCACTTACTTCAGCGCAGTATTGGGAGCGGTGTAAACCTTCCATTGTATCCATTCGTAAATCATCCCTTCTTGTGTGTTTCCATATATGCAACAATCCCATCAAGGGGAACGCTGACTTGTTCTTTGCTGGCCATATTGCGGACCTGGGCTTCACCGGCAGCCAATTCATCTTCGCCGATGATGACCGTGTAATCGGCATTGAGCTTATTCGCCGATTTCATCTGGCCCTTCATGCTGCGGCCTAAGAGGTCGATTTCAGCATACAGGCCCTTTTCGCGGAGCTGCTGCTGCAGTTCGAAGGCCTTGGTCTTGGCAGCATCGCCGAGGGCGACGATGAAGACGGGCTGTTTCTTTTCGACCGGCGGTAAGAGGCCCTGTTCCTTCAAGGTCAGGAGCAGCCGTTCCATGCCGATGGCAAAGCCGATACCCGGTGTCGACGGACCGCCGACTTCTTCGATGAGGCCGTCGTAGCGGCCGCCACCGCAGACCGTACTCTGTGCGCCCAAGGGAGCGTACATGATTTCAAAGGCCGTATTAGTATAATAGTCGAGGCCGCGGACCAGGCGCGGGTCGAGGGTAAAGGGAATACCGATGGCTGTCAGATATTCCTGGACTTTGTGGAAATGTTCCTTGCAATCGTCGCAGAGATTATCTGTAATCAAGGGTACGCCCATCTGCATCATTTTTTCGCCGTCTTCTTTGCAGTCGAGGACGCGGAGCGGATTCTTTTCCAGCCGTTCGTTGCAGTCGTCGCAGAGCTGGTCCCGTTTATCGGCAAAGAAATCGAGGAGCTTCTGGCGATAGACAGGACGGCATTTCGGGCAGCCGACAGAGTTGAGGTGCAGGACCAGATCGTTCAGGCCCAGTTCCCGGAAGAGCTGGAAGGCCATGGCGATGATTTCGGCATCGACAGCCGGGTCCTTGGAGCCGATTTCTTCGACGCCGAACTGGGTGAACTGGCGATAGCGGCCGGCCTGGGGACGGTCATGACGGAACATGGGCCCCATGTAGTAGAACTTATGGACCTGCGGGTCGCCGTACAGCTTGTGTTCCAGGAAGGCCCGGACGACGGAAGCCGTATTTTCCGGGCGCAGGGTCATGCTGCGGCCGCCGCGGTCTTCAAAGGTATACATTTCCTTGGTGACGACGTCTGTCGTTTCCCCGATGCCGCGTAAAAATAATTCAGTACTTTCAAACATAGGCGTGCGGATTTCGCCGAAACCATAGAGCGAGCAGATCTGGCGGATCTTGGCTTCCAGCAGCTGCCACTCTGCCGTCTGTTCCGGCAGGAAATCCTGCGTGCCTCTCGGTGCAGTAATTGCCATTTAAACATCCTCTTTTCCGTATATGATAGCACACAAACGGCGGCGCTGGGCCATTTTCTCAGCCAGCGCCTGCACATATGCATCGACATCTTTCGGCATATACACCTTTTCCAAGGTGTGGCCGTCGCGGCAGAGGAACTTCGTCGCCCCGCCCGGTCCGGCTGCCAGGACGGACTGCCGCTCTTCCATCATTTCAATATTATAGGCACTGACGCTGCCCGGCAGGGCGTAGCCGATATTGGCGAAGCTGGCTGCCATGTACTTCTGGCGGTACATATAATAGGGCACATAGCCGCTGCCGGTCAGGATGGACTGACAGAGGCGGACCATGCGGCCCGTTTCTTCGGCAGGCGGAATGGCAGCCCGCAATTCATGATGGAACAAAGGAGCCCGTTTTTTTAATGCTAACGTATGAATTGTAACATTTTCCGGGTGCAGTTTGCAAACAATTTCCATATTTTCCTGCATATCCGCCACGGTTTGCCCGGGAAGGCCGGCGATGAAGTCCATATTGATGACGGAAAATCCCAGCTTCCGGCAGTTTTCATACATGGTGTAAATCGCTTCGACGCTATGGCGCCGGCCCAGGGCATCGAGGAGGTGCTGCTGCAGGGTCTGGGGATTGACGCTGATGCGGTCGACGCCGGCCTTGCGGAGCATGGCCAGCATGTCCGGCGTCGCCGTATCGGGACGGCCCGCTTCGACCGTCCATTCGCGGGCTTCCGGGAAATTCCGGGCCAGCCGCGTCATCATCGCTTCCAGGACCGGTAGGGGCAGGCACGTCGGCGTCCCGCCGCCGACATAGAGCGACGTCACTTCCAGATCATAGGTCCGGCACAAGTCGGCCAGGTCGTCGAGGTCGGCCAGGACGGCATCGCGGAAAGCCGTAAGCGCTGCCTCCCCTTCCCTGCCGATGAGGCGCGACGGGAAGGAACAGTACAGGCAGTGGCTGGGGCAGTAAGGGATGCCGACGTATAAGGCCAATTTCCGTCCCCGACAGGTCACGTAAGGCCGCTGCAGGCGGGCCATGGCCACCAGGTCCCGGGCCGTAGCCGACGCGACGTGATACGACGTCTGTAAGGCTTTTTCGGCCTGGTCGTCAGTAAAGCCCTGGTCGAACAGGTGGTGGACCAGCTTCGTCGGCCGCACGCCGATGAGCGTCCCCCACGGACCCGGGCCATGGCCGGAAAAGCGGTTGTGCCAGTGGATGAGGCAGTCCTTGAGGGCGTCCCGTGCCCGGACCCCTGACAAGAGGCGGGCTTCAGAGAACCAGGGTTCCCCGCCATCCTGGAAGGTACAGCTCAGATAGAGGTGGCCGCCGTCATCGCGGACGGTAACGGCCGCCCCGACGTCGCGGATTTCCCGGCCGCCGACATAGCCCAGCGACGCCATGACCTGGCCGACCAGGGCGTGGAGCCCCTCGGGCCCGTCATAGGTATAGGTCTGGACAGACATGTTATTCCGCTTCTTTCGCAGCTGCTTCCTTGGCCGCTTCTTCTGCCCGCTTCTTCTGGCAGTCTTCACAGTAGCCATAGACTTTCAGCTGATGGTCGACGGTGTGGAAGTGGAGGCGTTTTTCCAGAATCGTTTCCAGTGTTTCCAGGAGGTCGTCTTCACATTCCCAGACCTTGCCGCAGCCCAGGCAGATGAGGTGATGATGGAAATGGCCTTCATTGTCGCGGTCATTCAATTCGTAGCGGCTGCAGCCGTCGTCGAAGTCGAGTTTCTTCAAGAGGTCCATCTGGGTGAACAGGTCCAGCGTCCGGTAGACCGTAGCCAGGCCGATGTCGGGCGCCGTCTTCTTGACGAGTTCGAAGACTTCTTCGGCGCTCATGTGGCGGATCGGGCTTTCGACGAAGGCCCGCAGGATGATCTGACGCTGGGAAGTCATCTTGCACTTCTTGAACTTGATTTTTTCTTTCATGCGCTTCATCATGGTTTCCATGATTTCTTTTTTATTGGTTTCTGTTTTCGTTGTTTCCATTGTGCTTCATCGCCTTTTCTTTATATGTATTGTAGAACCATAAATGTTTACACAGAATCTGTAGCACTGCCGTCACCGGGACAGTAAGGATCATGCCGGCTACGCCAAAGAGGGTCCCGCCGATGAGCAGGGCGATGACGATGACGACCGGATGCAGGCTGATGACGGCCCCCATGACCTGAGGCATGATGAGGTGGCTGTCGATCTGCTGGATGACGATATAGAAGATGATGACTTTGATCGGCAGGGCCAGGCTGACTGTCGCACTGAGCAGGATGGCCGGCACGGCGCCGACGATAGGCCCGACGATGGGGATCCATTCGGTAATGGCCGCCAAAAGTCCGATGACCATGGGATAAGGTACGCCCATAGCCCACATGCCGAGGAAGGTCAGCGTCGCAATGATACAGCTCATGAGGATCTGGCCGCGGATGTAACGGCTCAGGACGTGCTGTATTTCCTGGAAGAGACCGGCCAGGTGGCTGCGGTAACTTTCGGGGAAGATGTCGACGAAAATCCTGACCATATGGCCGCCGTCTTTCATAAAATAAAAGGTAATGATCGGTACGACGAAAAATTCGACGACTGTCCCGGCAATGGCAAAGACCGACTGGATGAGGTTGGTAATGCCGTCGATGCCGTAATTGCCGACTTTGACGAAGGCGTCGTTGATGATCTTCTTGACCTGGTCGGGAATATAGAACTGGGTCTGCTCATTTTCAAGCTGCGTCACCAGAGCCGCCGTCTGGCTGACCAAATCGTTGAAGTTGGCTGCCAGTAAATTGACCTGGACGACCAGCGGTTTGACGATGCTGTTGGTAATGACCGTCACGATGACGATGAGGATGACGAAGGAAATGAGGATGGCTATATCGATGGGTACCTGGCGTCCCGTAAGGCGGCGCAGTCCCTTGATGACGCCATCGCGTATCGGCATGAGGATGAATGTCAGGATCAGGGAGATGACGACGGGCCAGTAGACGGCGTGGACCGTCAGGAACAAGGCCCCGGCCAGGACGGCCAGGGTGACGCGCATCCAAAATTCCGCTCCCTTATAGGCAGTCATGGTTTACCAGCCTCCGTCCAGGAAGGGATTGCCCCGCCGTTCGTCACCGATGGATGTGGCCGGGCCATGGCCGGGCAGGACCAGCGTATTGTCGGGCAAGGTCATGAGCTTCGTTTCCAGGCTGTGGAGCAAAGTCTTCGACGAGCCGCCGTAGAGGTCGGTACGGCCGACGGAATAGCGGAACAGCGTGTCGCCGGAAAAGACGACGCCTTCACCGTACAGGCTGAGGCCGCCCGGCGTGTGGCCCGGCGTTTCCAGGACCGTGAAGTGCAGGTTCCCCAGGGTCAGTTCATCGCCGTCCTTGACCAGGTGGTCGGCCGACGTACATTCGATGGCCTGGCCCATGAACAGGGACAGGTTGTTGTGCGAATTGGAAATGAGGTCGGCATCGCCGGCGCCGACGTAGACCGGTACATTCTTGCGCTGGCGCAGTTCCTGCAGGGCGCCGATATGGTCGGCATGGCCGTGAGTCAGGAAGATGAACCGCAGCGTCAGGCCATGGCTGGTCAGGGCCTTGTCGATGGCCGGATAGTCCCAGGCCGGGTCGACGACCATGGCGTCTTTCGTATCCGTATCGTAGACGATATAACAATTGGTCATGATAGGACCGAGTTCCATATTGATATATTTCATGCTCATATACACATTTCCCCCTTAAAAGGTTTTCTGGCTGTCCAAGAGGATGGTCACGGGCCCGTCGTTCTCCAGGGATACGACCATGTGGGTCCGGAAACGGCCTGTCGCCACGGGTACCCCGAAGGCGCGGACAGCGTCGACGAACTGATTGTACAGGGCTTCAGCCTGTTCAGGCCTGGCCGCTTCGATATAACTGGGACGGCGGCCGTGGCGGGCATCGCCGTACAAGGTGAATTGCGAAATGACCAGCATCTCCCCGCCTTCATCGAGGAGGGAGTGATTGAGTTTCCCCTGGTCATCTTCAAAGATCCGCAAGTGGACGATCTTATCGGCCAGGTAGCGGACGTCATCGTCTGTATCCTTGACGGACACGCCCAGGAGGACCGTCAGGCCGCTGCCGGCCTGACCTGCCAAGACGCCGTCCGACGTCACAGAGGACTTCAAGGTCTTTTGTACGACAGCTCTCATGCCTGTCCCCCTCCCGTATAGCGTTCGACGGCATAGACATCCTTCAGGCGGCGTATCTTGGTGGCGACAAATTCGAACTGGGCCAGGTCCTTGATGCTGATGCCCATGTGGATGGTGACGTTCTTGGTATCGCTGGTCTTGGCGTTGACGCTGAGGATGGAAATCTTCATTTCCGCCAGGGTGGCCATGATTTCGGCCATGATGCCCGTGCGGTCGTAGGCGACGATTTCCATGTTCACTTCAAAGCGTTCGTTGCCGTCGTAATCCCATTCGACGTCGATGAGGCGGTCTACGTCATTCTGGCCGTGGGTGACATTCGGGCAGTCGGCGCGATGGACGGAGACGCCGCGGCCGCGGGTGATGAAGCCGATGATGGGGTCGCCCGGTACAGGACTGCAGCACTTGGCCAGGCGGACCAAGAGGCCCGGTTCGCCTTTGACCAGGATGCCAGTGCCGTTGTGCTTGACAGGCTTCTTGGTCTTGAGTTTTTCCAGGGCTGCCAGGCTGTTGGTCTTTTCTTCCTGCTTCTGCAGGTCTTTCTTGTGCAGTTCCAGGAGCTTGATGAGGACCGTATTGACGGCAAAGCCGCCGTAACCGACAGCGGCGACCAGGTCGTCTTCGGAGCCGGCATTCATCTGCTTGGCCACGCGGCCCAGGCGGCCGCCGACGTTGAGGGCTTTCCAGTCATGGCCCAGGCGCTTACATTCCCGTTCCAGCGCATCCAGGCCTTTGGCGATGTTTTCTTCGCGGTTTTCCTTCTTGAACCAGCTGCGAATCTTCGAGCGGCTTTCGGAGCTGCCGACGATGTTCAGCCAGTCCAGGCTGGGCTTGCCCACTTTGGACGTAATGATTTCGACGATGTCGCCGTTCTTCAATTTATAATCCAAGGGGACGATCTTGCCGTTGATCTTGGCGCCGACGCAGCGGTGGCCGACGTCGGTATGGATGCGGTAGGCGAAGTCGATGGGAATAGCCCCCTGGGGCAGGTCGATGACGTCGCCCCGCGGCGAAAAAACGAAGACTTCGTCGGAAAAAGCATCGAGCTTGAGGGCATTGACAAATTCCTTGGGATTGCTCGTATCCTGCCATTCCAGGAGGTTGCGCAGCCAGCCCATCTTTTCATCGAAAGCGTCCTTATTGGCCGTCTGGTTGCCTTCTTTATACCGCCAGTGGGCGGCGACGCCGTATTCGGCGATGCGGTGCATTTCCCAGGTGCGGATCTGGATCTCGACGGGCTGCCCCCGCGTCCCGATGACCGTCGTGTGCAGGGACTGATAGTTATTGGGCTTGGGCATGGCGATGTAGTCCTTGAAGCGGTACGGCAAGGGCTTCCACAGGCTGTGGACGATGCCCAGGACGCCGTAACAGTCCTTGACGTCGTCGACGATGACGCGGATGGCGAAAAGGTCATAGACCTGGCTCAAGTCGCGGTTATCTTTCTTCATCTTCTTATAAATGCTGTAAAAATGCTTGGGCCGGCCGTTGATTTCGCAATGGATATGGGCTTCGTCGAGGGCCTTCTTGAGGACGTCGATGGCTTCGTTGACGATTTCTTCGCGGACGTGGCGCTTCTGCTTCATCTGGTCGACGAGGTCATAGTATTTATCCGGTTCGAGATAGCGGAAGGACAGATCTTCCAGTTCCCATTTGATATTGAAGATCCCCAAGCGGTGGGCCAGGGGCGCAAAGATTTCCAGCGTTTCCTGGGCGATGCGCTTCTGCTTGTCGCTGCGCATGTAGCGCAGGGTCCGCATGTTGTGCAGACGGTCGGCGAGCTTGATGACGACGACGCGCACGTCCTTGGCCATGGCCAGGAACATCTTGCGCATGCTGTTGAGCTGCTGATCTTCTTTGGTACGGTAATTGAGACGGCTCAATTTGGTGACGCCGTCGACGAGGAAGGCCACTTCCTTGCCGAACATCTTCTTGAGGTCGTCCAGGGTATACGACGTATCTTCGACGACATCGTGGAGGAGCGACGCCGTAATGGTCGTCGTGTCTATTTTCATATCTGCCAGTATCTGTGCCACCGCCAGGGGATGCAGGATATACGGTTCCCCGCTGACGCGGCGCTGGTCCTTATGGGCCTCTTCGGCCAGCTGGTAGGCTTTGGTCACATCATCGCATTTGGCCTTAGGCAAATACGAATGTATCGTATCGATGAGGTGTTTAAATTCGACATCTTTATCTTTAAATTCCATAATATGAAGACCTCCTTACTCCTTGCAGTACAATTCATACGTCGGCGACGCATGGAGATCCATTTTCCCCGCAAGGATAGGAAAATAATAAGCTGGGCCGTCGTCATCATGGCGCACTTTGAGGACGCCGATTTCCCGCAGGACGACGATGGCAGCATAAATGGTGTGGACGTCGTAGCAGTCCCCCTGGGCCGCAGCCAGACGGCGGCGGACCTGCCAGACCGGCATGCCCCAGTCGGGGATGCACTTCTTGAGGGCCATGTAGATATCGACCATGACCGCCCGATTGAGGACGATATGGCGATGGGGCAGGTGGACGTCCTGGATGACCAGCTGCGGCGACGACAGGCCATTGAAGTCGTTCCGTTCGAGCTGGAAGGCCACGTCGATGACATCGCCTTCGACGATGGCGTCACACAGGCCGGCCTGGGACCAGGCCACGCCGGAAAGGCGCGTCCTGTCGGCTCCGCGGGCGACGAGGCGGACGTGCTGCTTTTCCCGGCCGATGGGCCGGATTTCTTCTACCACCGCCCCGGTCAGGGAAAAGACGGGCCGGCTGTTGCCCATGCCATACGGTTCCAGGCGGGCCAGTTCGGCAATGAGGTCCAGCGTCACCTCCGCCGGTTCCAGTTCCTTGTCGATGTGGACCAAGGGGATGTAATCAGCCGCCGTCATGTGGGCTGCGGCATAATCGAGCAGGCGCTGGCGCAGGGCCTCGATATTCTCGGCCTTGACGGAAAAGCCTGCTGCCATGGTGTGGCCGCCGAACTGGATGAGCAGGTCCTGGGCATACTGCAGGGCTTCGTACATATTGAAACCGCTGATGCTGCGGCACGAGCCCTTGCCGATGCCGTCGCGGACGGTAATGACCAAGGACGGCCGGTAATACGTTTCTACCAGGCGCGATGCGGCAATACCGATGACGCCGACGTGCCAGCCCTGGTGATAGGCGATAAGGACGCCGTCGCGTCCCCTCCCCTGCCCTTCGATCTGAGCGATGGCTTCCTGGGCAATGGTGTGCTCGATGTCCTGGCGCTCTGTGTTGAGATGGCTCAGTTCGGCCGCATCGGCCGCAGCCTGAGCCGTATCGGTCTCCAGGAGCAGTTCGACGCCTTTCGTCGCATGGCTGATGCGCCCAGCCGCATTGAGGCGCGGCGCTGCTGTAAAAGCGATGCGGCCGGCGGTGATGTCCTTGCCGCTCAGATTCGACGCATCGAGGAGGGCTTTGATGCCTATCCGCTTCCCTTCTTTCATGGCCGTCAGGCCATGGCGGACGAGGATGCGGTTCTCCCCGATCAGGGGGACCAAGTCGGCAATCGTCCCAAGGGCGGCCAGATCCGTATACCCTGGCAGGTCTTGGTGGCAGTGATGCTGCCACAAGGCCCGGCAGAGGACATAAGCCACGCCGGCTCCGGCCAGCTCCTTGAAGGGATAGGGGCAGCCGTCCTGCTTGGGATTGAGGACGGCCAGGGCCGGCGGAATCAGGTCCGGCGGCTCGTGATGATCCGTAATAATCATATCCAGGACCGGTGAGAACTTCCGGACCAGGTCGTATGACGAAATGCCGCAGTCGACAGTGATGAGCAGATCGGTCTGCCGGCTCAGCTGGTCCAAGGCCCCTTCGTTAAGGCCGTAGCCTTCGCTCTCCCGCTCAGGGATATAGAACTGCGGCGACGCACCCAGGTCGCGGAGGACGGAATAAACAAGAGACGTCGACGTAATGCCGTCGACGTCATAGTCCCCATAGATGACGATGCGCTGGTTTTCGGTTATGGCCTGTTCCAGCCGCTGCACGGCCGCGTCCATGCCCTTCATCAAAAAAGGGTCAGCCATATCGGCCAGGGTATCATGAAGAAAATGACTGGCTTCGCCGGCATCGGCAATGCCGCGATTGGCCAGTACCTGTGCTAAGACCGGAGAGATATGTAATTGTTCGGTCAAAGCCTGTATGAGCCCGCTGTCCGGACGGCCGAATTGCCATCGTTTCTCCATAGCTATCACAACACATTCTCAGGAATAATCACTATCAATAAGTCATCTCTTATTTTATCACTTTCTATTCTCAAAATAAAGACTAAATCTATCGCTCCTTGCCATTATTTGTTAATTTTGAGAAAATTTAAGATTTGTTTAAATTTGAAGTATAAAAAAAGCGCTGTCGTATAAAGACAGCGCTTTTTGGAGTTTGAAGTTTGATGTTTGATGTGGATGGGACAAACTTTAAAAGTCATTGCCTCAAACATCATACATCAAACCTCAAGCATTTAAGAAAAGGGCCATGCATGATGGAAAAAACCTTCGTGCGACAGCCCCTACTACAAACTCACGATTCGGCCGCTGCCGCCGGTGTGGAGATGGCGTTGTGGTCGGCTGCGGGGTTGATGTCCTCTTTGGAGATGGTCAGGCGGTGCTGAGCGGCCTGCAAGATGAGGTCGGCGGTCTTGACGACGCCGTAGTCACTGGACTTGAGGCTCAAGTCGTAGTTGGCGCCATAGCCCCAATAGGAGTCGGTGCAGTACATGCAGTGGTCGCGCCGTTCGTGATTGACGTGGTTGCGGATTTTCCGCGCCTTGTCGGCATCGACGTGTTCCCGGAGCATGATGCGCTGGATGGCCCAGTCCGGGTCGGACGAAATGAAGACGTTGAACGTATTCGGCCGTTTGCGCAGGATGTAGTTGGCCAAACGGCCGACGATGACGCAGGATTTCCCAGCCGTCAAGCCCTGGATGACCTCGGCTTCATCGCGGAACATTTCCTGCTGCTTCGATTCATAGCCCGATGCATAGTGGATGTAATCATCATAGACCTTGGTCAGCAAGGGCCCGAGGAGACGCTTGCGGTCTTTGCACCAAGCAGCGAAGGTCTGAGGATGTTCTTTGCGGGTCAAATTGAGGATTTCCGTATCGTAATACGGGATGCCGAGCTGACGGGCGACGAGTTTGCCGATATTGCGGCCGCCGCTGCCGTATTCACGGGAAATCGTAATGACCAAGGGGCTTTCTGTATCTTCCTTGATCCAAGCCGGATGGTTTTCGCGGCCTTCGATTTCGCCGATAGCATGGTGGCGGAAGAGCAGGTGTTCAATCGGCCCTGCCATGGTGCAGCCCAGAAGGATCAGGGCCAAGCCGACGACGGCATTGACCGTAATCGGTTCCGACAAGATGATGGCCGACAAAATCAAGGCGATAATCGGCTTAATGAAGAAGGCAAAGGACGCATTGGACGGACCTGTCAGTTCGATGGCCTTCATGAAACACAGATAACCGAAACCTGTGACGACTAAGGAACAGTAAATAAGGGGCCACATGGTATGAGAATCAATACCGGCCACAATGGGATCGCCGTGGAACAAGAGGATGAAAAACAGGAAAACGCAGCCGATAAGAAAGCTGAAGGCATTTTCTACATTGCCACCCAGTTTTTCAATACGCAGTTTCCCCAGCGTCGTGTAAAGGGCAAAGGAAACGGCAGCTGCCAATGATACGAGCAAGCCGATATTGCCGCTGCGGATAATAGCCATGGGATTAGCGACGATGACCAGGCCGATAAGGCTCAAGACCAGGGTAATGGCCTTCTTGCGGGTAAAGGCTTCGTGAATAATGAAATACGAGAAAATCATGACAAAAATCGGATTACTGGAGAAGACAATGGCTGCCAGGCCGGCATTGGCCATATTGACCCCGATCTGGAAGAGGATCATGCTGAAACAGATGTTGACCAGCCCGAGAACAGCCAAATACCCCCAATCGGAACGATCGAGGTGGATGCTGCGCTTCTTCACATCGCGGATAGCCAGCGGCATGAGCAACAGCCCGCCGACGAGGAACCGGAGAAAGGTCAGCTGGAAAGGCGTGAACGCCGTCCCGGCAATCTTCAAGGAAATTTCCATCGTACCAAAGGCTATGGCCGTTAGGACAATACATAACGTACCCAATTTAGATGACATACAGAAAGGCCCCTTTCTAAGTGGTTCTTAAAAACACCCTTTATTATATACCTATGGAGAAAGGATGGCAATAAAAAAGACCCCGCATGAGGGTCGAAACCTTCATGCGGGGCCTTTCTTCTATTCTCATGCAGCGAGTGCAATCAAATTAGTCCTCAAAACCCTTCTGTAAACGTACATAGGATTCGCGACGAGCTTTAGCGTCTGCTTCTGTCTTAGCATAGAGAGCGTCTGCTTCTTCCGGGAAGCCTTTCTTAAGGGAAGCATAACGAACTTCACCCTGTAAGAATTCCTGGAATTTGCTGTAATCCGGTTCTTTGGAGTCGAGGCTGAACGGATTCTTGCCCTGAGCTTTGAGATCCGGGTTGTAACGGAAGAGATCCCAGTAACCGCATTCGACAGCGAGTTTTTCTTCGAGCTGGCTCTTGCCCATGCCTTTACGGATGCCGTGGTTAATGCAAGGAGCGTAGCAGATAACCAGGGACGGGCCATGGTAAGCTTCAGCTTCCGTCATAGCTTTCATGAGCTGGTTCTTATCAGCACCCATAGCTACCTGAGCTACATATACATAGCCGTAGGAAATAGCCATCATGCCGAGGTCCTTCTTCTTCGTGCGTTTGCCGGCAGCAGCGAACTGAGCGATTGCTGCAGTCGGGGTAGCTTTAGAGGACTGACCGCCAGTGTTGGAGTAAACTTCAGTATCGAGGACGAGGACGTTGACGTCGTGGTCGGAAGCGAGGACGTGGTCAACACCGCCGTAACCGATATCGTAGGACCAGCCGTCACCACCGATGATCCACTGGCTACGTTTAACGAAGAACTGTTTCTTAGCGAGGAAGTCTTCGAGAACCGGTTTGCCAGCAGCTTCTTTTTCGAGGAGAGCTGTCAGTTTGTCAGCGCGTTCACGAGAGCCTTCGCCTTCGTTCATGTTAGCAGCCCAGTCGCTGAGTGCAGCCTGGAGTTCCGGAGAAGCAACGGCTTTAGCAGCGTCGAGGTTTTCAGCCAAGTCTTTGCGGACTTTGTCTACGCCGAGGAACATGCCGAGACCAAATTCAGCAGCATCTTCGAAGAGGCTGTTTGCCCAAGCCGGGCCATGGCCAGCAGCGTTCATGGTGTACGGGGAAACCGGAGCGGATGCACCCCAAATGGAGGAGCAGCCAGTAGCATTTGCAATCATCATGCGATCGCCGAAGAGCTGCGTGATGAGTTTGACATACGGTGTTTCACCGCAGCCTGCGCATGCGCCGGAGAATTCGAGGAGCGGAGTTTCGAACTGAGAACCGATGACGGTCTTCTTGTTCTGCGGGTTAGCTTTCGGAGCAACCTGTTCCGTACCATAGTACCAGAGATCCATCTTCTGACGTTCTGCGTCGGTGTTCGGAACCATCGTGAGGGCCTGAACCGGGCAGACGTTTACGCAGGAACCGCATTCGAGGCAGTCGAGCTGGTCAACGATGATGGAAACATGATACTGTTTGCCGGATTTAGCTTTAGCAGCCGTCTGGAAGCCAGCCGGAGCAGCTTTGAGTTCTTCGTCAGTCGTGAGGACCGGACGGATGGTTGCGTGCGGGCAAACGAAGGAGCACTGCATGCAGCCGATACATTTTTCAGCATCCCAGGAAGGAACGTGGAGAGCCGGGCCTGCTTTTTCGAATTTAGCAGTGCCGGAAGGCATGGTGCCATCTTCGCGGCCAGCAAATGCGGAAACCGGGAGATCGTCGCCAACCTGTTCGAGCATCGGTTTTGCAACTTCCGTGAAGTACTTCGTAGCCGGGCGGCCTTCGACGACTTCGTCTTTAGCGTCAGCCCAGGAAGCCGGATAGTTAACTTCATGGAATTCTTTGATACCAGCATCAACAGCGCCGTTGTTCATGTCAACGACTTTCTGGCCTTTCTTGCCATAGCTCTTGACGATGGAGTCTTTCAGGTATTTAACGGCATCATCGATAGGAATGATCTTAGCAAGTGCGAAGAATGCAGCCTGCATGACCATGTTGATACGAGTGCCGAGGCCGAGTTTCTGGCCAATAGCGTCACCATTCAAGGTGTAGAATTTAACATGATGTTTAGCGATGGAACGTTTGATGCGAGCCGGAAGTTCTTTTTCCAGTTCTTCATCAGTCCAGGTGCAGTTCAGCATGAATGTGCCGCCGTCTTTAATGCCGCGGAGGACATCAAAACGTTTGATGTAGGACTGACGATGGCAAGCGATGTAGTCAGCTGCGTCGATGAGGTACGGCATATCGATCGGGCGAGTACCGAAACGCAGATGAGAAATGGTTACGCCGCCGGATTTCTTGGAGTCATAAGCGAAGTATGCCTGAGCATACATGTCGGTGTGGTCGCCGATGATCTTGATAGCGGATTTGTTAGCGCCGACAGTACCATCAGAACCGAAGCCCCAGAATTTGCAGGACGTAAGGCCAGTCGTGTCAAGCGGCATTTTCGGTTCGCGCGGAAGGCTGAGGTTGGTAACGTCGTCGTTGATAGCCAACGTGAAGCCGTTGAGCGGATGTTCTTTCTTGAGTTCTTTGAAGACAGCGAGGAAGTCTTCCGGAAGAACGTCTTTGGAGCCCATACCTGTACGGCCGCCGATAACGTCGATGTCGAGGTTTTCTTCAGTTACGAAGCCAACGATATCGAGGTAGAGAGGTTCGCCGAGGGAGCCCGGTTCTTTCGTACGGTCGATGACAGCGATCTTCTTAACAGTTTTCGGAAGAACGTTGAGGAGGTATTTGTTGGAGAACGGACGATAGAGGTGAACGTTGATGGCACCGACTTTTTCGCCCTGGCTCTGCAAGTATTCGACAGTCTGTTTAGCGACGTCGGAGAGAGAACCCATGGAAACGACAACGTATTCAGCATCCGGAGCACCGTAGTAGTTGAACGGTTTGTACGTACGGCCCGTGATTTCAGAAATCTTGTCCATGTAGCCAGCTACGATATCCGGCATAGCGTCATAGAACTTGTTGGAAGCTTCTGTGTGCTGGAAGTATACGTCCGGGTTTTCTGCAGTGCCGCGGATTTCCGGATGATCCGGGTTGAGGGCACGTTTGCGGAATGCTTCGATAGCGTCCCAGTCAACGAGTTTCTTGAAGTTTTCGAAGTCCATGACTTCAACTTTCTGGATTTCGTGAGATGTACGGAAACCATCGAAGAAGTTGATGAACGGCAGGGAACCTTTGATTGCTGCCAAATGAGCGACACCACCGAGATCCATGACTTCCTGAACATTGGATTCGGCCAAGAGACAGCAGCCTGTTGCACGAGCAGACATAACGTCCTGATGGTCACCGAAGATGTTCAGTGCATGGTTAGCCAAAGCACGAGCAGCTACGTGGAATACGCCCGGGAGGAGTTCACCGGCAACTTTGTACATGTTCGGGATCATGAGGAGGAAGCCCTGAGATGCCGTGTACGTAGTTGTCAAAGCACCAGCCTGTAAAGAACCGTGGAATGCGCCAGCTGCGCCAGCTTCGGACTGCATTTCAACAACGTTGACTTTGTGGCCGAAGATGTTTTTCATGCCAGCGGCTGCCCAATCATCGACATGTTCTGCCATAGGAGAAGACGGCGTGATCGGATAAATTGCGGCAACTTCAGTAAATGCATAGGACACCCATGCAGCTGCTTCGTTACCATCCATGGTTTTAAATTTGCTCATAGATAAAACACGCTCCTTAAATAAAAGTATACTTTCAATATGGAAACACCATACTGATAGGCTTAAGAAAGCTATAAAGACGTTCTGTTGCATCCTCATACGGGCGGCGCGGACACCATCATCCAGGTTCCATGGATGATTTTTGTTCACGTATCGTCCATACACGTCCCTACCTTGAAAAAAATGCAATGAAAAGTGGGAAGGTTCAACAATATTCAAAAAAGGTATTGCTAATATTCTCAATCTGTAATACTATTATAGTGATATTACAGATTTGCACACCAACATGCCTTTTGAAGCTTGCTGACCATCACAAACCGAACGACTTTGTAACTTTTTCTTACAAGTTAATTATATGCCTAAGTAATGCTAAATTCAATAGGAATGTGATGCTAGTTTATGCATCATTCAGTGCTATTTTGTAAACGTATACCAATCGAGTGTATATTAAAGGCCCGATTCGGTGTACACCATTAGTGGAGGTGTTAGTATGGATTTTCATCATCTTAAATACTTTGTCGAAGTAGCCGACAAGAAATCATTCAGCAAAGCGGCGCGGACGCTGCACATTTCCCAGTCCGCCATCAGCCGTACCATCAAGGCCCTGGAAGAAGAGCTGGGCGTCGTCCTCTTCATGCGCAATGCCAAGGCCGTCGAACTCACCGATGCCGGTACGATCTTCCTCTCCCACGCCAAACGCGTCGTCTTCATGTTCGAACACTTGAAGACGGACTTTGAAAATGAATTTAAGCTGGAACAGGGGACAGTCCTCATCGGCCTGCCGCCGATCACGGGCGCCCCCATCTTCGCCAACCTCCTCGGTGCCTTCAAGCAGGAATACCCGCAGATTGAACTGGACCTTTACGAACACGGCTCGAAGAAAGTCGAAATCAGCGTCCAGGAAGGCCTCATCGACCTGGGCATCGTCTGCACGCAGCCGAAGGAAAAGGATTTTGAATCGTTCTTCCTGACCCAGGACCCGATGAACGTCATCATCCACCGGGACAACATCTTGTCCAAGGAAAAGACGATTCCTCTCAAGAAGCTGGCCAATGAATCGCTGGTCCTCTACCGCGACGACTTCAACCTGCACGATGAAATCATCCAGCACTGCAAGAAGATCGGCTTCCAGCCGAAGATCGTCTTTGAAACGAGCCAGCGGGACCTCATGATCCAGACCGTCGTGGCCAACCTGGGCGTCGCCCTCCTGCCGAGCCGCCTGTGCCCGACGAAGGAAACGAACCCCCGCGTATCGGAATCGGTCGTCGTCCGTCCCCTGGTCGAACCGGAAATCATGCACGTCCTCTACGTCATCTGGAAACGGGGCCACTACCTCTCCCATGCCGCTCAGTTATGGCTCGACTTCGTCCGCAATAAGGCCCGCGTCATTTCCAACTTATAGGCGCCATGGACAGACATAAGTCCCCGGCCTTCCTGGCCGGGCTCCGCCAAAAGGAACAGCAGGGCTGTGCCGCCCTTTCCCACCTGCGCCGCCGTTTCTGCCAGGCCTGGCGCGGTCTCCCCAAGGCCCAGAAGTGCGTCGTCCTCGTCGCCCTTCTGGAGTTCCTGTGGATCGCCGCCCTCCAGTTCCAGGTCTATGAGCTGGCAGACACGATCTCCATGCAGCGTGTCCGCATCGCCCAGCTGGAAAAGCAGGCTAAAAAACAAAATAATATGTTATATTCTGCTTCACAAACACTGGATGATATCGAAAAAAAATGGCATCGCCTCAATTTCCGCGTCCTGGAAAACACCTGGCGCATCGAAGAACCCGAAAAAGACCCGGACTCCTTATGAGTCCGGGTCTTTTTTGACATTCTTTTTAATTTTCGATGATTTTCAGGAAGGTTTCCGGTTCCGGCAGGGAATGGAGCAGCTTCCAGGGCGCGCACTGAGCCAGTTCCTCATAGGAATAGCGGCCGGTGGCCACGCTGACCGTGCGGGCGCCGATGGCCTTGCCGCACTGGATGTCATACGGCGTATCGCCGATGACATAAGCCATCTCGATGGCGTCGCCCCAGGCTTTCTTGGCAATGGCCAGGGCATTGCGGGCCAGATCATCGCGATAGTAATAGTTGAAGGCGAAGCCCGAATGAGGGAAATCGAAATACTGGGACAGGCCGAAGACATCCATCTTCATGCGGGCGCCAGTGGCACTGTTGCCGGTCAGCAGGAGTTGCTTATATTCCTTGCGCTGCTGAAAAAAGGCCAGGTTCGCTTCTACCTGAGGCAGGACGACGCCTTCGTCAGCCTTGCGTTTCAGCCATTTGAGGAGCTTCTTTTCGTAGCCCCGGCAAAAAGCGTGGACTTCTTCGTCTGTCGGCATGATGCCCGTCGCTTTGTACAAGAGCTGCTGGCAGATGAAATTATCCGTCCGGCCGCCGGCGGCGATCTTGGGCACGGGCACGTCCGTGCCTTTGAGGTCATGGAAGACTTCTTCAATGGCATATAAGCCGGCCCGGCCTGTATTCAATAAGGTTCCGTCAATGTCCCAGTATAGTAGTTTCACCGTATTCACTCCCTCTGCGGGCACGCACTTGAGTCATTACTGTTTGGATACGATTTCCTTCGTATCGCGGGCGATCATGATTTCTTCGTTCGTCGGGATGACGTACATCTTGACCGTCGAATCGTCCGTGCTGATGAGGGCATCTTTGCCGCGGACGTCGTTGCGCTGCGGGTCGAGTTTAGCGCCGAGGTATTCCAGGCCTTCTGCAATGGCAGCACGGTCTTCGATACCGTTTTCGCCGACGCCAGCCGTGAAGGTGATGACATCTACGCCGCCCATAGCGGCTGCGAAAGCACCGATTTCTTTGCGGACCTGATAATGGAACATGTCGAGGGCGAGCTGAGCGCGTTCATTGCCTTCAGCAGCAGCCTGGCCGAGGTCACGGAAGTCGCTGGAAACGCCGGAAATACCGAGGACGCCGGATTTCTTATTCATGAGCGTATCCATTTCTTTCGTCGAAAGGTTGTGGTTGTCCATGACGTTGAGGACGATAGCCGGGTCGATATCGCCGCAGCGGGTGCCCATGAGGACGCCGGCGAGCGGTGTAAAGCCCATAGTCGTGTCGACGCATTTGCCATATTTGATGGCAGCCAAGGAAGAACCGTTGCCGAGGTGGCAGTTGATGATGCGCAGTTTTTCAACCGGTACGCCCATAACTTTAGCGACTTCGCCAGCGACATAGCGATGGCTCGTGCCGTGGAAGCCATAACGGCGGATGTGGTCTTCTTTGTAAAGTTCATACGGAAGGCCATACATGAAGGCTTTAGCCGGCATGGTCTGATGGAAAGCCGTGTCAAAGACACCGACCTGAGGAACGCCGGGCATGATAGCTTTGCAGGCGTTGATGCCGATGATGTTAGGCGGATTGTGGAGCGGAGCCATAGCCGAGCATTTTTCCAAGGCTTTCATGACTTCATCTGTAATGAGCGTGGAAGCCGCAAATTCTTCGCCGCCATGGACGACGCGGTGGCCGACAGCATCGATGGCATCCATGGATTTGATGACGCCACATTCAGCATCGGTGAGGATGTCGAGGACGAGTTTGACAGCGACTTTGTGGTCCGGAATGGACTGTTTGATTTCTTTTTTCTGGCCATTCCATTTGTGTGTCAGCTGCGAATCGGGAAGGCCGATTTTTTCGACCAAACCTTTTGCCATTACTTCTTCATTGTCCATGTTGACGAGCTGGTACTTCAAGGACGAGCTGCCGCAGTTTACAACCAATACGATCATGAAAATTTACCCTCTTTCATTTGTCTTAGAATTATTTGAGCTGGCCAAATACGTGGTCAACTACTTCTTTAGCCAGGGCATCGCCGTCTTTGTACATGTACATGACGTGCCATATCTGGCCATTATCTTCAAAGAAGAGACTCCGCACAGTGAGTTTGGCCGGCTGGCCGTTGAGCGGTTCCGTATAGGAAGCGTTGACAACGGTGGTCTTACGGCCGCTTTCTTCCGCGTCGGTGACCTTCGTTTGCAGATCAGAAACATCCGGTGTCTGTTTCAGCATGGCAACGTATTCCTTTGCCATGGCTGCAGGCGTCGTTTCGCCAGCCGTTTCGGAGACAGCGACGACATTGATGTGCTTATCGTTGTTAATGTACATCATGCCTTCACCATTCTGGCGGCTTACATGTGCCAGATCGAACGGCGTCATGACATACACTTCCGAATTGCCGGCTTTCAGCTGGACATACCCGAAACTGTATTCTTCGAGCATCGTCATGTTGCCACATCCGGACAACAATACGACAGCTGCGGTCATGGCCGCAACTGCTAATAATTTCAATCCTTTCATGCAATCACCTATTTATGCTTTCTACAGACTAGGTTCATTATAGCATAAAAGATTTATAGCGTCACCTAAAAAAAGCGACGAATTGCAAATACTTTCGCCCCTTCCCTTGTCCCTAACGAGTATACACCATTGACGTTTCAATATACCGCCCGTATACTTAACGTAATAAGCTATACTTTTTATAAAAAATGCGTCCCATAAATACAGTGATGCCATACTCGGCGTCAATATTGTGAATTTTAGAACTTATGGAGGTCTTATGGAAGCTGTCGCCATCATTGCCGAATTTAACCCCTTTCATACCGGTCATGCCTATCTCATCCGCCAGGTCCGGCGCTTATCCGGGACCGATGCGGCCATCGTCGTCATCATGAGCGGCGCCTTCGTCCAGCGCGGTGAACCGGCCTTTTTCGATAAATGGCACCGCGCAGCCTGGGCCATCGAGGGCGGCGCCGATGCCGTCATCGAACTTCCGGCCGTCTATGCCCTGTCCAGCGCATCGGGCTTTGCCCTGGGCGGCGTCACCTTAGCGGCCCGGCTGGGCTGCCAGTCCCTGGCCTGCGGCGTCGAGGCGGGGACGGCCGAGGATTTTCTCTCCCTGGCCCGCCGGGCCGATACCCTGGAAATCGGCCCGGAGACGGCCAAAAAAGGTTCGGCCGGTCAGGCACGGACCGACGCCCTCATGGAAGCGGCCCCCGACGAGGCCCGGCTCCTGGAGCAGCCCAATGCCCTGCTGGCTTTTGAATACGCCCGGGCCCTCTTGAAGCAGGAACGGCCCCTGTCCTTCCTTCCCCTGCCCCGCCAGGGCCGCCATGGCGATACCGGCCTCGGCGCCACCTTTGCCAGCGCCTCCGCCCTGCGGCAGGCCATGACCGACCATCCAGGCGATGAGAAGCCTTATATATCCTATATAGTAGAAAGAGTCCGCCCGTCCCTGCAGGACCAGCTGACCTTGGGGGCCTTTACGGATTACCGCCGTTACGGCGATTTCGTCGCCGGCCAGAACCGCCTGCTCACGCCGGACCAGCTGCGCCGCCTGCCGGCCTTTACGGAAGGCCTGGAAAACCGCTGGTACCGCGCCTTCGCCGAAGCCGGCGATTACGACCAGGCCCTGAAGCTCATCAAGACGCGGCGCTATGCCTACAGCCGCCTGTGCCGCATGGGGGCCTATACCCTCTTGCAGCCCTCCCGCCGCCTCATGGACCAGTCCTACGAGGCCGGCCCGCAGTACGCCCGCCTCCTGGCCCTCAACGGCCGGGGCGCAGCCTTCCTGAAAGGCGCCCGGGACAGGCTGGCAGTCATCACCAAAATCCGCCAGGACCTTTCCAAACTGACGCCGCTGGGCCGGGAACAACTGGCCTTGGACCTGCGGGCCAGCGATGTCCAGTCATTCTGTTTTTCTAAAGAAAATCAGCGCAAAGGCCATCAAGATTATTATCATTCACCTATTTTTATAGGTATTCAAAAATAATATCTGCTATATGCCTAAAAAATCAAAAAGTTTTCCTATTTTCACAATTGTTTTACAGCCTAAAATCTGTTATGATATGTATTGTATTTTTAAAATTATAAGGAGGTTTTCCGCGTGTCTTTAAATCTTAATATCTATCAGACCCTGGCTGCGGCCATCGTCGTCTACTACGTCGGCGTCTTCTTGCGCGTCAAGATCAGCGTCCTTCGTAAGTACTGTATCCCGGCGCCCGTTGTCGGCGGTATCTTATTTGCTATCATCAATTGCATCTTATATACGCAGGGCATCTGGAAGTACGAACAGGATACGATTATGCAGAACATCTGCATGATGCTCTTCTTCACCAGCGTCGGCTATACAGCCAGCATCAGCCTCATCAAGCGCGGCGGCGTCATGGTCTTCAAAATGGCCATCGTCACGACGATTTTAATCGTCTTCCAGAACATCATCGGCTCCGGCCTGGCCATGGCCTTCAACCTGAGCCCGCTCCTGGGCCTGGCAACGGCTTCCATCCCCATGGTCGGCGGTCATGGTACGGCAGCGGCCTTTGGCCCGCTCCTGGAAAGCATCGGCCTCGACAGCGGCGCTACCATTGCCGTCGCAGCCGCTACCTTCGGCCTCGTCGCCGGCGGCGTCATCGGCGGCCCGATTGGCGAAGAACTGGTCCACAAATTCCACCTGGTCAGCTCGGCCGAATCGGAACGCTTCGACCCGTCCTTCAATGCTGGCACCGTTTCGAAACTGAAAGCCGTTGCCGGCAATAAGGAACGCGCAGAAAACGCCATCAAGATTGAAAATAAAATCGGTCAGACCATCGACAACTACCGCTTCATGAACGCCATGGCCCACCTTTTCCTGGCAATGGGCCTGGGTACGCTGGTCAGCGGCTTCTTCAGCAGCATCGGCCTGGTCTTCCCTGGCTATATCGGCTCTATGATCGTCGCCGCCATCATCCGCAACATCGCCGACTTCACCCATGCCTACAAAATCTATCAGCGTGAAAGCGAAGTCTTGGGCAGCCTGAGCCTGACCGTCTTCTTGACCTGTGTCCTCATGAGTCTCAAACTCTGGCAGCTCGCCGATCTGGCCATCCCCCTGGTCGTCATGCTCCTCAGCCAGGCCCTGTTCATGGCCCTCTTTGCTTACTTCATCGTCTTCCGCGCCATGGGCAAAGACTACGAAGCAGCCGTCATGACCAGCGGCGTCTGCGGCTTCGGCTTGGGCGCTACGCCGAACGCTATCGCCAACATGACGGCCATGACCGAACTCTTCGGCCCGGCACCGACGGCTTTCTTCGTCATTCCCCTCATCGGCTCGCTCATCATCGACCCGGTCAACGCCTCGATCATCACCATCTTCATCAATATATTCCACTAGTAGGGGCCGTCCTGAAAGGCGGCCCGGCTCTCCTGCTAGGAGAGCTGTCAGCGCAGCTGACTGAGAGGTTAATCGGTGAACTGCGGCCTACGAATTGCGGTGTCAGTTTGCGGAATTCCCACAAACGGGCCACCTTAACAGGACGGCCCCTACGGCAAAAGGGCTTGTCGCATATGCGACAAGCCCTTTTGCTGGAGGAACGTCCCTTCCGGTCACACACCGGGAGGGGCTTTTTTTGTATGGAATTTTATTTTGCCATCAGGCTGGCCACTTTATTGGCGAAAGCCACGGGGTCGTCAGGCATGATGCCTTCCAGGAGCAGTGCCTGATCGTAGAGGAGGTTGCAGTAGTCCTTGAAGGACTGGCTGTCTTTACCCTGGTCGTGGACGGCCGTCAATTTGCCGAACAGTTCATGCTGCGGGTTGATTTCCAGGATGCGGCGGGCCTTGAGCATGGGGTTATTGGCTGCGGCGAAGGCCTGTTCCATGGCCAGCGACGGACCGGCAGCGTCGGCGACGAGGCAGACAGCACCGCTCTTCAAGCGGTTGGACAAGCGGACATCGGCCACTTTATCGCCCAAGAAGTCTTTCATATCCTTCAAGAGGCTTTCATTATCCTTAGCCAATTCTTCGTTCTTCTTCTTTTCTTCTTTGAAGGCGTCGTCTTCCAAGTCCAAGTCGCCACGGCTGATGGAGTGGAAGCGGTGGCCTTCGTATTCACCGATAGCTTCAACGGCAAATTCATCGACCGGGTCAGTCATGTAGAGGACTTCGATGCCGCGGTCGCGGAGCATTTCCATCTGCGGCAGGCCTTCGATGGCTTCTTTGTCCTTGCCCGTGGCGTAGTAGATCTTCTGCTGGCCGTCTTTCATGCGGTCGACGTATTCCTTGATGGTGCAGAGTTTGCCATCTTTCGACGACATGAAGAGCAGCAGGTCCTTCAATTTTTCGACATTATTTTCACCGGTCATCATGCCGCTGTAGACGCCGATTTTCAGGGATTTGCCGTATTCAGCCCAGAACGTTTCATATTTTTCACGGTCTTTTTCCAGATTCCGCTTCAACGTCTTGAGGATGGTCTTTTCCAGGTTGCGACCGATGAGGCTCAGTTCGCGGCTCTTCTGCAAGAGTTCACGGGAAATGTTCAGGGACAGGTCCGGCGAATCGACGAGGCCCTTGACAAAGCGCAGGTAATCCGGCAGGAGGTCCTTGCATTTATCCATGATGAAGACGTGGCGCGAATAGAGCTGGATGCCCGGTTCATAGTCGGCATAGTAGAGGTTGAACGGAGCCTTGCCCGGGATAAACAGGAGCGCCGTGTAATCGACGGCCCCTTCGACGCGGTTGTGGAAAATTTCCATCGGTTCTTCCCATTCATAGAACTGGTGCTGGAAGAATTCCTTATATTCTTCCGGTTTGATGTCCGATTTGTTGCGTGTCCACAAAGGCTGCATGGAATTCAGCGTCCGCGTTTCCGTGTGTTCTTCTTCCGGTGCGTCTTCGATGACCTTGCCATCGGCATCCTTCGGTTTTTCCTTGGCCGTGAAATCCATGGTAATCGGGTAACGGATATAGTCGGAATACTTCTTGACCAGGCTCTGGAGGGTCATCTTGTCGGTGTAGTTTTCTTCACTGTCATCGCCGTAGAAGTCCTTGCCCAGGCTGAGGATGATTGTCGTGCCGTGTTTCGGTTTCTGACATTCTTCCAGGCTGTATTCACCATCGCCTGTGGATTCCCATTTATAAGCCTGTTCTTCGCCGGCCTTGCGGGTGACGACGGTGACTTTATCGGCGACCATGAAGGCCGAATAGAAGCCGACGCCGAACTGGCCGATGAGGTCCTTGTCCGTGCTGTCTGCATCCTGGGATTCCTTCAGTTTTTCCAGGAAAGCCTTGGTGCCGGACTGGGCGATGGTGCCCAGGTTTTCCATCAAATCCTGTTTGTTCATGCCCAGGCCGTTATCGGAGATAGTCAGCGTGTGGGCATCGGCGTCAGGCGTCAAATGGATTTCAAAGGCCGTGTCGCCTTCGAGGAGGTCGCCGTTAGTCAACGACTGGTAATGCAGCTTGTCGATAGCATCGGATGCATTGGAAATCAATTCACGAAGGAAGATTTCGTGATTCGTATAAATAGAATGGACCATCAAGTCCAGTAATTGTTTCGTTTCAGCTTGAAATTCATGGGTTTCTTTCGCCATATTCAAACACTCCTTTGTACGATTCTGCCGTAGTGGCGGATACCTTCAGGTACCCTTACACCAATATCATACAGCAAAAAGTCAAATAGTCAAGTATTTTTTAAGAATTTGACCTTTATCGTGTATCCAGTATGCAATTTGAAATAGTGTACCAGATTGTATTATACTATATTTAGCATGTTAGTATGATAAAAAAACAAGTAAATCTATAGAATACCTCATCACTTACACTTCCATGTTAATTCGTATTTCTCTTGGTATTATATCATATGTATCAAATATTAGAATCAGGCAACAAGCAACCAACAAAAAAAGAACGATGCATCGAGAAAATTTTTCTCTTTGCATCGTTCTTTTTCCTATCCGTTATTCAATGGTTCGTTGAGCTTATTTATTTTTGTTTTCTTTGACTGTGCGAACACGCTGAATCGTCGGATTGCCTGCTTTGTCTTTTGCTATCGTATCGACAGTGAAGTATTCTAATTCATGCGAGAATTCGCTGAGGATCTTGTCGGACAAGACAGCGCCTTTTGTCATGGCACGATACAAGATAGCTGCAAATTCATACCGCGTCATCGGGCGGTCTCCGGCAAAGTTGCCATCCGGATAGCCTTCGATCATGCCGTTGCCGGCCAGCTGTGCTACGTATTCGTAAGCCCAGTGATTCTGCGGTACATCCGGGAAGAGCTGCAGTTTGGATGTATCTATCTTCTTACCTGCATTGGCATCGAGCATGGCTGACTTCATAGCTTCCAATTCACCGCGCAGTTCTTTAATTTCCTTCGCCATCGCTACACGAGAAGTCGATACATGACTGCTTCCGGAACCTAGTTTGAAGCTTACGCCGGCATTAACCATGTTTTCGCCATTACCAAAGGTACCGCCTACAGAGAACATCGTGTCTTCATTCGGACGATAGTATGCCCCAACAGCAGCTGCATTGGCGCCGCGGTAGTTGCCATAGCCTGCCGCAAAGTCCCACTTCGCATCCGGATCAAAATCCAATGGATGTAATGCTGCCAAAGCCGCAGCACCGGCACCGACTTTGTTGACACGGTTATCGAGGTCAGAAATACGACCATTCATATGGTAAATAGATTCCGTGTTGGCCGTTACCTGGTTATCCAAAGCCGACAAGTTTTCACCAGCCGTGTTAGACTTTTTGACGAAGTTGCCGTCTTTTGCAACTCTCGTTTCGTTATAGAGCTGACCGCCATTAACGGCATCGGTAGAGCCTTTTTCCACTTTGCCGTCTGCTACATTGGTAATCTTTTGGTCATTAGCATTCAGACCACTATCGCTTACATAGGTCTTGCCATTAACCTTTAAGCCGTCATTGCTGATAGAGGTTTGACCTGCGGTTACAGCAGTTGCAGATACGCTTACGTCTTTACCAACCTTCACGCCGTCATTGTTCATTACAGTTTGACCGGTGGTTACGGTAGTTGCTTTTACAGTATCAACGTTTATGTCTTTATTCAGCTCTACCTTATAGTTTGCTGCTTCACCTTCTTTAGCAGTGTTGGTAACAATAATATTGCTGCTGCCTTCTACTTTAGTGTGCTTAGCTGCAGTTGCTGCTACGTCGGTAAGTTTTTGATCCAGTTTGCCGATTGCGGTAGTAGTGCTATCGCCATCTGCAATATCACCTTTTTCTACCTTGCTGTACTGCAAATCGCCAACCTTCGTGTCCAGCTTATTGTTCAGGTTGTTTACAGCGTGAACAACAGTAGTATGGCTACCGTCTTGGTTCTTAATATCGTTGTCAATATTATTAACATCGCCTACGTCACTTGCTTTGGCTACGTCGGTAATGGTTACAGTACCGGTTACCTTACCTTCTTTATTAACAATATCCATAGATACGCCCTGAGATTTATTGCCAGTGCTGTCAGTTACTTCGCCAACTGCATAGTTGCCACTCTTAATATGCGTATCGTTAGCTGCAACATAATCCGTCAGCTGGCCTACGTTTACAGCATCGGTCTTTTCAACGCCTGCTGCTACACCGGTAATCTTGCTGCCTGCTACATTCAAGCCACCGCTGATGGTTGTTCCGTTTTCACCAAGCATGATGGATTTTGCACTATAATCAGCACCGATATAGCTCATGCCAATACCGCTGTTAGTAATTGCAAAGTATTTATTACCATTGGAAATGATGATGCTATCTTTATTCAAGTTAATTTTGGAATCTCCATTGGCAACAGAGGTAATATCAGTCAAATCGCCTGCAACATTAACCTTGTATTCCAGATGACCATCAGCAGTAGTCACAGGGTTCACTGTTGTATTTTTGCCGTTAGATAAGGTGGTATGTTTACCTGCTTCGGTTGCTACTGCATGCAGTTGGCTACCGTTTACTGCGTCAGTAGAATCTGTAGAAATTTTGCCGTCTGCTACGCCGGAAATCTTGCCGGTATTGTCAATGGTAACCTTATTATTAAACTTGATGCCATCATTTGCAAAGCTAATGCTGCCTGCGCCTTCACCTTCGCCGGTGATGGATTGAATGCCAGTCAATTGTTTTTTCAGCGTAACGCTAACTTTATTACCATCATTGCCTACTTGAATGTTAGCATCGCCATCAAATTCAACTGTAGCGCCAGGTTTTACATCAGATGCATTGCCATTTTGAGTTTTCAGCTTCCAACCTTGGCTTGCGCTAGCAGCAGCTTCACTTACCTTCTTCAGCTGTGCAACGTTAACAGCGTCGGTATCAGCAGTACCTGCTGCTACATTGGTAATCTGACGAGTAATTTTTTTACCCTCTACAGAACTGCCTACAGAAACAGCACCATTAGTTGCCTTCCAAGCAATACCGGTTTCTCCTTCAGCAGCACCATATCCAAGCGCGCCTGCAGCTGTGCTTGCTACGCTGCCAACGCCCAAAGCAACGCCGCCTTTTGCGCTTACGCCTGCACCATTGCCGATAGCAACTGCATTATTAGCAGAAATCGTATTTTGATGACCGAAGGAAATAACATTGCTTACGTCTTCGATTGTGTTTTTGTTACCCATTACAATGGAATCGGAAACATTGGTCAGTGTATTGTGGGAGCCTGCCATGAATACATCATGGCTGATATTTTCCTCACCACCGATAAGCCGGTTATCATAGCCGATAACGGTAGAATCGGTCTGTTTGGAAACAGTGTTGGCACCGCCGACTACTGCAATGGCACCGCTTTGCTTTTTAGCGAGAACAGAATAGTCACCGCCAAGAATAGCTAATCCTTCATCGGGGGTTATATTCATATCTTTATAGGCATCGGTAACCTTATTGCCGGTACCCTGAATTGTAACACCATTAGATGCCTCGATAGTATTTGCTGCACCCATAACATTGTTAGCTACACCAGAATATACAAGGTTGTTCTTGTTATCAACCTTATTACTGGTACCAACCAAAGTTGCAGTTGCACCCTGAATATTTACATCTTTCTCAATTGGACCCAAGAAAGTATCTATTTTTACTTTATAAGCAGTTTTGTCACTGTTAATAACAGAATCAGTACCAATAATAGTAGCATATAAAGATCCGTTGTTAGCATTAGCACCGATAGTAATGGTACCCTCACGGCCACCAATAGCATTAGAACCAATAGAAGTACTCTTAGCACCGGTTACTGCACCGTTACCTAAAGCAACACTCTGTCCTTTTGTCAAAGTGCCATCCTGTGTATAAGCACCATTACCGATAGCAATAGAATTTTCAACTGCAGATGCACCTTTACCAAGTGCGATAGCGTTCTCTGCTACACTAGCATTAGTGCTGCGTAAGGATGTTTTAGTCTTGTTATAAACTACTGCTACGTCTTCGGTTTTAGCGTATTTGGAAAGGTCAACATCTACCTTATACTGTGTGCCTGTAGCGTCATCCTTAACTAATGTAGCCTTTGTATTTTCACCGTCAACCAAAGTAGTATGTTTACCTGCTTTTATACCATAAGAATTTCCATTAATAGTTAATTTTGTGGCGTTTCCGCTATCATCTGCCTCTGCCGTAACAACAGAGCCTGTCTGAAATGTTTGAGATTGCTTTCCAACTGTAACAGTTACTGATGTATCTTTGCCCTCCTTACCACCGTTTCCAGTTAAAACAATACTATCTTCAACTGGATTCCCATCATTACGTATCAAGGAAATTGTTCCCTTATTCGTTTCCTTATTCATGGTTACATTTTTAATGTCCTGATCATAAAGCAATTTATCATTCTTAACTAACGCATCAGCAACTTTATTAATGTCCCCAATCGTCAATGTTGTATTATACGTCAACTCACCACATTCAGATGTATGTCCATGAACCGGATTATGAGGATGATAATGTTCTAAATTAGGATCATTTAACTGCGTGGTTTTATCTGTTGTATTTTTAAATAAAATAGTTTCTTTTGGATCTTTTGGCGTTGTATCCGTTACAAAATCAGCATATATAACGCCTGTCCCGATAGTTAACATAGTTGCTGCCATAACAGCCGCTACAGATGCAGCTTTTATACGGCTTGAACCCGTTTGATGATTTTTAGCAAATTCCGAAGCTACAACATAGCAATTTCTTGCTTTATTCCACACGACTTTATATATTTTATTCATATAGATAATCTCCTTTCAGTATGTATTCGTTTCTCACACTATTCTCGGTTATACGAAACCTTACGACTTCTGTTAAACCAATGTTTCCGGCAATCATCACAGCAAAAAGTCCGATGCCGGTCTTTGGGGGTCGTAACGATGACGATTTTCCCACATTCCCGGCAGGTAAATTCTTTGCCGCAAACAGCGCATTTCATACGAACATGGTCATGCTCCTGTCATTCCATACTGAATGGCAGACAGGTGGTAACCAATAATTGGAAATAACAAACGAATGCAAACATGCCAAAAAGGACAGTATATGCCTACACTGTCCTTCTTTATATCTATATGAAACAAGACGCACCCATTCCTGGGCCTGTTTTTTTATATATGTGCCTTTACTATCTTGTAAATCCCCCCCTGTATATTGTTTAGCCGTCACCTCTCTGCCGATATGCATGATGGCCGTAAAACTAGTTGTAAAGTAAGAAATCATCAGTTGGACAGGATACATGATTTTCACCCCCCCCTTACATTTTATGATAATTTTATTATAATATAAGGCTCTGTCACAACAAATGGTTGATTTTTGACGAGAAATAGCGTATAATAATAGTAAGAAACAGTACCACCGAAGGAGGT
>ERZ772831.799-NODE-799-length-32147-cov-30.765611_pt1 | contig 32147 bp, 28 predicted proteins | sample MGYA00580858_ERZ772831 | MGnify/ENA primary metagenome ERZ772831 (study PRJEB29015, sample SAMEA2737694) | human gut metagenome | biome: human gut; feature: human-associated habitat; material: faeces | place: China | collected 2012 ... | reverse complement strand
ATGTTTCCCAACAAGATTTTGCAAAAGGTCAGCAAGGCTGAAATTTTGCAAAACGTACGAGTGGGTACCTGAACGCGGCTTACAAATATGACAGCGACGCGATCGTGGCCGACAACACGAAGTTCACCATCTCCAACCTTGACGCAAGCGACAAGCTTGTCGCGCTCTACACCAACATCAAGGCCGACCGCAAGCTCGACAAGGACGATGTGTTCGGCTACTACAAGCTCTCCTCCATCGGCAAGGCCAGCAACCAGGAGATCGAGATCTTCCAGCTCTTCAAGGATCGTCCGGTCGAGACCGCGACCGTGGGCTGGGTCGGCGTCGGCAACATGTCCTACAACGTGTTTGTCCCGTACTATCCCATGCTGATCGACAGCATGTACTCCGGCTATCAGGTCAGCACCGCGTCCGCGAAGTTTACGACTGAAAAGCCCGACACCTTCTGCACCTACGGCACGAGCTGGGCGCAGGATGCCGAGGGCAACTGGCAGCGCGTTTCCAGCTTCAAGGCGTATCCGAGCAACTGGAAGGATTCCTATTACTTCACGTTTGAGGGTCTCGGCGGTTACATCGCCAACGCCGACAAGATCACCGGCAAGCCCCTGAAGGCCGAGGCCAAGGCCTACGTCGCCGATAAACTCGCCGCCCTCCAGCAGGAGCTCTACAAGGACTTCGTCACGACCGACCAGCTCGCCAAGGCGGATGATGCCCGCGCCCTTGCCACCGAGAACGGCAAGACCATGGCTGAAAAGGCCCACAAGCTGGGCGTTGAGCTCGTCGAGTACATCACGAAGGACGAAGCCCTCCAGCCGAGCGTGTTCACCGATGTCAAGGAAGGCGCCTACTATGTGGACGCTGTGAACTGGGCCGTGGATAAGAAGGTCACCTCCGGTAAGACCGAGACGACCTTCGCCCCCAACGACTCCTGCACCCGCGCGCAGGCCGTCACGTTCCTGTGGCGCGCCGCCGGCAGCCCCGAGCCGACCGCAAGCGAGATGACCTTCACCGACGTGAAGGCGGACAGCTACTACGATAAGGCCGTCCTGTGGGCCGTGGAAAACGGCGTGACCACCGGTGCGAGCGCGACGACTTTCGACCCCGCGGGCGACTGCACGCGCGGTCAGATCGTCACTTTCCTCTATCGTTGCCTGAGCAAGTAAGCGATAAAAGCAAACAGGAAAGCCCCCGAAGAAAACCTTCGGGGGCCTTTTTTTGCGGAACGGGTGGGAGAAATATCAACAGAAGTTGATGCTGCGTTGAGAAAGAGTTCATCTGCTTGCGGTAAAAATATAAAATCTGATGTTGCAAGTTCCGGCGGGGATGCCCGCAGATGAGGTTTTTATCTTTCAGGAAGGAAGAAACGAACGATGCGAGTGAAGATTATTTCCGACAGCACGTGCGACCTGTCGCCCGCGCTGCTCGAGCGCTATGATATTGCCGTCACGCCGCTGTGCGTCATCAAGGACGGCAAGGACTTCCACGATGGTGTGGACATCACGCCCGCCGACATTTTTGCCCACGTGGACGGCGGCGGAGACCTTTGCAGCACGTCGGCGGTCAGCCAGTACGAGTACGGCGAGATGTTCGCGCGCTACGCGAACGAGTATGACGCGGTGGTGCAGATCACCATCGGCGCGAATTTCTCCTGCTGCTATCAGAATGCCTGCGCCGCGGCGCAGGAGTACGAGAACGTCTTTGTGGTCGATTCGGAGAATCTGAGCACCGGCCAGGGCCTTCTGGTCGTCGCGGCGGCGAAGCTCGCCGAGCAGGGCCTTTCCGGCGCGGAGATCGCCGAGCGCGTGCGCGCGCTCGCGCCGAAGGTCGAGGCGAGCTTTTTGATCGAGCGCCTCGACTACATGCGAAAGGGCGGCCGCTGCTCGGCTGTGGCCGCGCTGGGCGCGAATCTTCTGCACCTGAAGCCCTGCATCGAGGTGCGAAACGGCAAGATGGCCGTGTGCAAGAAGTACCGCGGCTCGTTTGAAAAGTGCATCCGCCAGTATGTAAAAGAGCGCCTTGACGGGCGCGAGGACATCGCGCCGGAGCTCGCGTTCATCACCCACGCGGCGGCGGACGCGAACGTCGTGGCCGCGGCGAAGGAGGAAGCGGCACAGTGCGGATCGTTTGAGACCGTCGAAGAGACGCAGGCGGGCTGCACCGTCTCGTGCCACTGCGGCCCGAACACGCTCGGCATCCTGTTTGTGAGAAAGTAAAGGAGAAACCACCGTATGGCTCGCCATACGGTGGTTCTTTTTCAGCATTTTGCGCTTTTTCGCCAAAAGATGACCGCGAGCGCGGTGCAGACCGCGATGGCGGCGGCATAGGGGATGACGAGCAGAAACGCGGTGCTCGCCGGTGCGCTGTAGGAAGCATAGCGGATGCCCCAGAGCATGTCGCAATAGCTGAATGCGACGGTGGCGCACATCACATCGGAGAGCAGGATCGCCAACGCGGCGAAGGTACAGGACAGAGCTTTCATGGAGAGACCTCCTTATTTGTGTTTGGTGCTTTTGAGCAGCAGAGCCGCGCCCGCGGCGATGGCCGCGACGCAGAGCAGCAGAAAAATGCCACTGCCGTCGATGCGGATCATCGACGATCCGCTGATCTGCGCGGGAACGGACGGGACAAGGATCGACAAAACGCCATAGACGATCAGCGCGGCCGCGCCGCCGAAGCAGAGAATGAGGCTCAAAAGCCGCATCGTCCGGTGCTCCTCCTGCGCTTCGGCGGGCGCGGCATTCGGCGCACCGTCTTTTAGAAGGTAGTCGAGCGAGACGCCGAAGTAATTGCTCAGCGCGAGGAGCTTGTCGCTCTCGGGCGTCGCGCTGCCGCCCTCCCATTTAGAGATGGCCTGACGCGAGACGTTCAGCGCCTCTGCAAGCTGCTCCTGCGAAAGACCGCTCTTTTTGCGCAGTGTGTAGAGTTTTTCAGGTAGTGCCATGGTTTCTCCTTTCGCAAAAAGCATAGCGTTAGTGTGCGCAAAATGCCATGTATTGCAGTAGACAATTGCGCAACCGTGGGTAGCAATGAAGACTTTTTGAGGAAAACAGTCCTGTTTTTGCCCATTTTACCATGCGGAGGGGGAAAGCGCCAGCGGAGAGCAAAAAATCGCCCGAACTGGAATTTGTTCGGGCAATTTTGGTTCAGTTCTGTTCCTCGGAGGGGGCGTTCTTCTTTTCAAGCTCCGCGCGCAGCATGCGGTTTTCAGCCTGCAGGGCGTCAAGCTTGTCGTTCAGCGGGGCGAGTTGCTTTTTGAGCTCGCGCGCGACGATGCCCTGATAGAATTTGTACCGGCTCGCTGTGCCGGCTGCGGCGCACACGACAGTCACGCCGCCGGCGATGAGGCCGGCCTTTTTCCAGTCGACCTTGCGGACGACTTGCAGCACGGCGCGCTGGTCGAGCTTTTTGCCGCGCAGCGGCGCGGGCGCAGCGCTCTCCGCGCGCACGGGGAGAATGTGGATGGTTTCGAGCATTTTCATCGGATCGTCCTCCTTGATCCATGTTATTTTTCAACTCTAAAGGTATCATGCCGCATGCGGAATGTCAACCGCGGGGATGCGTTGCAATGGATAGAAAAACGTGCTATGATGACCGAAGATTTTTGATTCGAAAGGAAGCGAGGGGAGCGATGCTCCCGCGTTGACATGATCGCGATTCTGCTTGCGCCGGTGTACCTGCTGGCGAATTACTATTTACTGCGCCGCGTGATGGGCTGGGTGAAAGCCTGGTTCCCGTTTTTCCGCACAGCGCGCCACTGGGCGCTGCCCGTGGCTGTGCAGGCGTTTCTGGCCTGCTCCATCGTCATCGCGTTTTTCCTGCCGGAGGGGCGGGCGCGGCGCGTGATGAAGCTCATCGGCAACTACTGGCTCGGCGTACTGCTGTATGTGCTGCTCGCGGTCATCGCGGCGGACCTGCTGCGGCTGCTGCTGGGGTACGTGCTGCCGTTCAAGCACATTTTCGTCACGACACAGATGCACCGCATCGCGGGCTGTGTGTGCGCGCTGGTCATTTTGATCGCATCCATCTGGGGCGTCGTCAACGCGCGCATCATCCACGTGACGCCGTATGACGTGACGGTCGATAAGACTGTTGAGGGCATGGACGAGATGAAGGTTGTGCTCGTGGCCGACCTGCACCTTGGCTACAACATCGGCGAAAAGCAGATGCAGCAGATGGTAGACAGGATCAACGAACAGGACGCCGACCTCGTCGTCATCGCGGGAGACATCTTCGATAACGAGTGGGAGGCGGTGGAAGCCCCTGAGACCATCGCTGCCACGCTGCGCAGCATCCGGTCGAAATACGGCGTTTACGCCTGCTACGGCAACCACGACATCGAAGAGCCGGTGCTCGCAGGCTTCACCTTCCGCCAGAGCGAGAAGAAGGAGAGCGACCCGCGCATGGACGAATTCTTGAAGGACGCGAACATCACGCTCCTGCGTGACGAGGGCATGCTCATCGACGGAAAGTTCTACCTTTATGGCCGCCCCGACGCTCACCGCCCGGGCCGCGGCATCGAGACGCGCAAGACGCCTGATGAGATCACGGCAGGTCTGGACAAGGATAAGCCCATCATCGTCCTCGACCACCAGCCCAAGGAGCTACAGGAGCTCGCGGACGCGGGCGTCGACATAGACCTCTGCGGCCACACGCACGATGGACAGATGTTCCCGGGAAATCTCACCATCAAGCTGATGTGGGAAAATGCCTGCGGGTATCTCCAAAAGGGAAAGATGCACAACATCGTCACCTCCGGTGTCGGCCTGTTCGGACCCAACATGCGCGTGGGGACAAAAGCAGAGATTTGTCCTATTACCATCTATTTTGCATAAATGCAAAGCACTTTGCGGCACTTGTGCCGCGGGGATCGCAGCGCCGAAGGCGCTGCACGAGTCAAAGGGGCCATTCTCTTTCACGAAAGAGAATGGCCCCTTTGGAACCCCAAGAGAAAGGAATTTGATTGGCAGTCTCGGGCTTGAATGACCTTGGCACCTCCGGAATGAGAATGCCTGCACGCGGCGGAGCCGCATTAGAACTGCTATACGATTTGGTCTACTTCTATTATCCGCTGCCGCTCTCGAATCTTGTTTCGGTGCGGTGTAATCGCCTGCTATCGAAAGTGCGCATATCGCGGCGAGCGCCAGCAATGCCGCCTCGGCATGCAAAAGCAAAATTGATAAAATCCTGAAGTAGAACGCAGTTGCGTAAGTGTAACGAATCGCAGGCAGAGCGACAGCGAAGATAGAAGATAGTCAAGTCGTTTAGATACACTGCTTGGTAGGCACCCGATTCGGCAAGCATTGCAGCTCTTCGAGCTGCTCGCTTGCAATGGGGAACGCCTTTCTTTTGGACGGGCGACGCCCGTTTTCTTTCTCGGGAAAGAAAATGGGGGTCGCATCACGCGGCATGTATGCCGCAAAGCACTTCGCACCTGTGCGAAAAAGAAGAGCCGTCTCTCGAGAGACAGCTCTTTTCTTTTTTACAGCTTGCGGAAGCGCTCTGCAATGACCGCCGCCGCGTCAGCGGTCGACAGCGCACCGGTGTCAAGGTAAAGATCATACCCCTCCGGCGCGCCCCAGGCCTTGTGGGTGTAGCTCTCGTAATACTTGCGGCGCTGCTTGTCCATCTTGCGGATCAGGCGGATGGCTTGGTCGCGCGTGAGCTTTTCCTGCGCCATTTTGCGCTGGATGCGGTGCTCGTCCGGCGCGGCGACGAACACGGTGAGAAGCCTCACGTCTTCGCCGCGCAGCACATAGTCTGCGCAGCGCCCCACGAACACACACTCCTCGTGGCGGGCGATGCGGCGGATCTCGTGGCTTTGCAGGGCGAAGAGCACTTCGCTCGTCGGTTTGCCGCGCAGCACATGGTGGTTGCCCTCGTGCACGGTCTGGAAGAGGTAGGGGTTGGTCGCCTTTTCGTCCGAGGGGGAGAGCGTTTTTTCCGAAAGCTCGCCGTACTCGCACGCGAGGCGGATCAGCTCGCGCTCATAAACGCGGATGCCGAGGAGATCCGCTGTTTTCACGGCCACTTCGTGGCCGCCGCTGCCGAACTGGCGGCTGATGCTGATGATGCGATTTCCCATAGTATGAATCTCCCTCTGCTTTTCTATTGTTTCAGCGCGTTGAGCGCCGGCTGGGGAATCGAGAATGCACGATCCGCCGGCGTGATGACGGCGGAGAGCGACACCGGAGCGTCGGAGAGGATGAGGTGCAGCGCGCCGCTGCACGAGATGTTGACGGACTGGAGCTCGCCCTGCTCGCTCACGCGGACGGAAATGCGTCCGGAGGAGAAGGTCACATCCTGTGCCTTGATATCCGGCGCGATGGCGGCGGCGAGCTCGCTCATCGTGTCGGAGTCGAGCGAAAGACCGTAGAGATAGCCGTCGCTCACCTTATCGCAGCCTGCGCTGCCGTTCAGAATGGACTGGTAGCAGAGGTCAATGAGCGACGCGGCATCGACGAGCTGCTGGCTCGCGGTGTCGATACTGTTGCCGTCCGCGTCGCAGATCTTGCTGCCGGAGAAGTAGACGGCGAGGGCGTTTTTTTGGATGCTGCCGTAGCTCTGACCGTCGATGCTGCTGCGGTCATACTGGAGCGTGCTGTTCAGCACGATCGGGCCGCAGTCGGCGGAAAGAGCAATGTCGGCGGACAGATCGTCCGCGGTCAGCTCGCCCCAGGCACCCAGCAGACGGAGCGCGTTGTCCGTCAGCGTGGAAGCGTCGTCATTGCTGCCCGAATGGATGGCGGTGAGCACATCGTCGGGGATCACCGGCGCGAGCGCGTCGGTGAAGTGCGCGGCGGCCTCCACGCGAAGATCTCCGGAGTTTTCCGCCGTGAAGCTTACGTCCATCAGCTCACCGCTCTCGGCGGTGAGATCCACGCGGATCGCGGAAAGCGATCCGGCGTTCGCGATCTCGTCCGAGGTGAGAAGACGCAGCAGTGTGCTCGCGTCGTCTCCCTCGGCGGTGAGGGTGTAGCGCTTTTCCTGCCCGTCAACGGATTTCGTCACCGTGAGCGTGCGGCAGAGCTCGGCGGTCTCATCCATGAGCTCGGCGTAATTTGGGAATGCGCCGCCGACAGCGTAGGACTTGCCGTTTTCAAGGTAGATCGCGCCGTCTGCGTAGTAGAGCGCCGCGCCGTCGCGGTCGATGCAGGTGATGGGAGCGCCGTCCTTCTTCGTGCGGGCGACGGAGGCATCCGCGCTCAGGCTGATTTTGCCATAGGAGGCGTCGACCGTGACGTCCATGGTCATCGGGTCCTCTTTGACACGCGCCTCGACAAGGCGGTAGGCTTCGAGGTCCTTCTTAAAGTCGGAGTGGAGGAAGAACGCCGCAGCCGCGCCGAGCAAGACTAAAATCGTGATGAGAATAGGGAGGAAGCGGCGGTGCCTGCGCTTTTTCGGCGCGGGCGGTACTGCGGGCTGCGTGAGCACGTTTTCGCGTGCCTCGCGCTCCTCGCGAAGAAGCCGAAGTTCCTCTTCCGCGCGCGCAAGGCGCGCCTCGATGGAGTCGGGATCGGCTGCGGGAGCGGGTTCGGAAGTGGGAACGCTTTCTGCGCCCTCGACCGCGGCGGTGACGACCGGCGCAGCGGTCGCTGCTACTGCCACGGCGGCGGGGACTGCCGTAGATTCAGCGGACACAGGCGCATCCGCCTGAGTGGCATCTTCGACCGCTGCAGACGCGGGGGCACCCGTCTTGGCAGGGGCTTCGTCTGCTGTGGACGCATTGGCGTCCTCGCCGCGGACGATCTGCTCGGCCTGCGAGACGGCGCTCGCGCTGCGCGCCAGCGCTTCGGCGCGTCTGCGCGCTTTGCGCTTGTGGCGGTGGACGAGCAGAACCATGATAAGGATCAGAACAGCCAGCACGGCGAGCACGCCGAGCCAGATGCCCCAGACGTCGAGCGTCCGCACGGCGGCAAACTCAACGCTGTCGCCGCTCGTGGAGAAGGTGAGGTAGCTGCCCATCGTGCCGCAGTCGGCCTCCTGCCAGCTGCCGCCGTCTTCACGGGTGTAGATGCGCAGCTCCTTCTGCCCGTCGGGCGGGAGATAGCGCATAGTGTGCGTGTCCTGCCCGTCGTCGGCAAGCTCGATGCGCCACTGCTCGAGCACTTCGGCGTTGGCAACCATCGAAGGCATTTCGCCGCGGCTGAGGCAGGAGAAGTAGCCCTTCACGCGGTCGAGCACAGTGCCGGACTGCACGTCGAACGCCGCGGGCGTGAGCGGCTGGGCGGTCACGGTGATGGCGTCGCCGTCGTTGTAGTTGCCCTCGACCAAGATGACAGCCTGTCCGCTCTCTCGCGTCTGTTCAGAGGCAAGGCCGGGGGTGTAGGCCTCGTAAACAGCGGTGACGACGGTGTCAAAGTGCAGATTCGTGAGGTCGGTGCGGTCCCAGTGGACGTGACAGCCGCTCTTGGCGGGCGGCTCGGGGATGTCGCTTTCGTCGATGGAGTCGCCGTAGTTGAAAGCGCGGCTAAGCACCGTCTTGTCGTCGGCGACGAAGGTGAGCGTGAAGGACTTCATGCTCTCGGGGAGATCGGGCAGCGTGAGAAGCTCTGCATAGCTGATGGGCTCGGCCCGTCCGGCGTAGCCCTGACGGTTGATGCCGGGGAGATCGTCGGAGACATAGTAGTTATGCTCAAATGTGCCCGTGTCGCTGCCGGAGATCGCACCCTGGTACTGCTGGCAGTCGGTGATGTCGACGAGCGAGTAGTTCCAGCTCACGGTACTGCCGCTGCCGTCGACATTTTCCTGTACGCCGGAGCCGACGATGCCGCCGACATACTTCTTGCCGCTGAGCGTGCACTTGGAAAAGCTGCCGTGCACCGTTGCGCCGGTGAGACCGGCGATGCCGCCGGTGTAGCTGCCGTTTTCGTTCGTGATAGAGCAGGAGGACGTTTCGCATGCGGTCAGATAGCCGAGGTCCATGCGGCCGACGATGCCGCCGACATAGCTGCGCTTACCGGCCACATCGCCGGTGTTGACGCACTTCTGGATGATGGAGCGGTACTCATACTGCTTGCGGTAGATGTTCGAAAGATGGCCCGTGACATCGTCCTCGGGGTCGAGCGTGTATTCAATGGTCATGGAGCCTGTGATGCCGCCGGTATTCACATCGCCGTACACTGCGCCGCTGTTGCGGCAGGAAGAGACTTTACCGAACGTGACGGAATCGATGTCGACATCGGAGGTGTCGACAATGATGTCGCCCGTGCCGCCGCTGAGCGAGGAAATGGCGGAAAACAGCGTTCCTGTCAGCTCGTTGAACTTGTTGTTGATCGAACGAATATCATTTGCCAATGTGCCGACCGTGCCGCTGGCGGCGTTGTTGAGCATCGTGACCTGACTGCTCAGGCCGTTGATCGACGAGGTCAGCCCGCCAAGATCCGGTGCAGCGACAATCTGAGTCGAGCCGGTGACGGTGCCCGAGGCATTGCCCTCGTGGCTCGCGCCCGCGCCTGCGGCACTGCCGCCCCAGATGGTGGTGCTGTGACCGCTGTCGGAATGCTCGTGGTCGATGCCGCCGGCTGCGCCCTTGCCGCCGCCGATCAGAGTGTCGGAGGAATGGGAGCCGTCGCCGGTGATGACGCTGTCAATACTGGCGTTCAGCCGGACGTTGTTCAGCTCGTTGGCGGCGTTATCCACATAGCCGGACATGCTGTTCAGGCGCGAGGCAATCTCATTCGAGCCGCCTTCGGCATGGTTGGTTGCTGTGTTGACAAGACCGCTGAGCTCGTTGAGCTGTGTTTTGAGCTGCTGCAGCAGACCGTCGGAGATCTCCATGCGGATATAGGGCTCCATTTGGCCGGCGATGCCGCCGACGTCCTTTCGCCCGCAGATCGCGCCTTCATTGCTGCACGCGAGCACTTGTCCGCTGCTGCGGCCGACCACGCCGCCAATATTGTAGCCGATGTGCTGATAACCGACGGCGGCGTAGTTTGTGCTCGACGCGATCGCGCCGGAGGAATAGCCTGCAATACCGCCGGTGTCGGTGGCGGTGTTGAGCGTGTCGGCGCGGGAGAGCTTGGCGAGGTCGAGCGAGAATTCGAGGTTCAAATTGCTCAGGTCGATGGAGGGGTCGGTGCTCTCGATGTTTACATAGGCGCGGCTGCGGCAGGAGACGATGGAACCGAGGTTCTCGCCCACGATGCCGCCGGTCATGCTCTGGCCGAAGATCGCGCCCGAGGCGTCGCACGCGCGCACGATGCCCGTGGCGAGGTTGCGGCCCACGATGCCGCCGACGCTGCGTTTGCCGGAAACACTTCCGTTGAATGTGCAGCTTTCGATCGTGCCGTGGTTTTCACCCACGATGCCGCCGATATTTTCGCTGTCGCCGGACGGTGTGACCGTGCCCTCAACATTCAGGTTTTTGATGACGGCGTCCTTTTGCAGCACGCCGAAAAGACCGGCGGGGGAGACGCTCTGCGTGATGGAAAGGCCGCTGATGGTGTGGCCGTTGCCGTTGAACGTGCCGCCGAACGTCGGAATGGGGAGCTCGTCATCGTCGGTCAGCTCGATATCGTTGTCAAGCACAACGGTTTTACCGCGCGACCAGGAGTCGAGCGTGCAGGAATGCGCGAGGGATCGTAAGTCTTCTGCGCTCTTGATATGGATGGCGCCGTCCCCCTCTGCCAAGACCTGCGTGACAGGGAGAAGCGAGATGAGCAGCAGGCACGAGAGTGCAAGCGCGCAGAAGCGATAGAAATGATTAGTCTTCTTCATCGTCTTGCTCCTCATTTGCAGATCCGGAGATCAGATTCAGGTCGATGTCGCCCTCGACCGTGGCGTGCATGATGCCATGCACCGTACCATTGATGCTGCCGCGCACCATGCCGTTGACGGAGACCTTACCGTGACCCGATTTCTTTTCCGTGATGGACGGGACGGAGAACGAGGTCTTGTCGACGATGCCGCTGCCGATGAGCAAGATCTGCGGCAGGGCGAACATGACCATGATGATAGAGATGACCGTGCCGCGGCCAAGGCTCTCGCCGATGCCCGCGATGACGGGCTCAGAGGTCATGCTGCCGATCAAAAAGCCGCAGATCGAGAGGATCGAGCCGGAGGTGATGATCGTCGGGAAGGCGAAGTTCAGCGTCTCGACGATGGCGTCGCGGTGGTGCATTTTGGATTTGAGCTCCTGATAGCGGCTGGCGATGACGATGGCGTAGTCAATGTTCGCGCCCATCTGGATGGAAGAAACAATTAGATATCCTAAGAAGAAGATGTACTTGCCCGTGATGGTCGGGAACGAGAAGTTGAGCCAGATGCAGCCCTGAATCACGAGGATCAGCAGCACCGGCATACCGGCGGAGTTGAACGTGAAGAGCAGCACCAGCATAACCACGAGCACCGACACGATGCTGACGACCTTGTTATCCACGGCGAAGGACTTTTCGAATTCGTATTCGTTCGTCGATTCGCCCGCGAGGTAGACGTTTTCATCGGGGTAATACTTTTCGGCAATTTCGAGAATTTTGTCGGTGAAGGCGTAGGTCTCGTCGCTGCTTTCGGGCAGCGTGAGGTAGATGAGCATGCGGTCGTAATCCGTACCTTGAAGCTGGGCCTTGGCGCTGTTCATCTGGACCTCGGCATCCTGGAGCATCTGCGTCTGGTCGTCACTGAGCGTCACGATGCCGGAATCCACCTGATCGCAGACAAAGAGAAACATGTCGATGAGCGGGACTTTGTAGGTGGCGAGATTGCCCGCAAGCTTGCCATATTCTGAATGCTGCGCGGCGTAGGCGGCGTAGACGACCTGCGCGGCCTCGTAATCGAGACCCGCGAGCTCGGCGAACTGGCGCGGCGTCAGCTTGTCGGCCAGCATGTAGCCGTCGAGTGCTTCGATGTTGGTAAGACCCATCGTGGAGTCGACCTCGTCGTACTGGCCGAGCTCGTCCAAAATGGCGGACTCCTTGTCGTAGTCGCCCGTGGGGACGATGAGCGCCAGCATGTTCTTCGAGGTGAAGTTATCCTCGATCATCTGCTGGGCAAACTGCGTCTCATTCTGCTTGGGGGCGGAGATGAGGCCATAGCCGTAGGCGTAGGGGCAGTCGGACGACAGGCGGTAGCCGATGACGGCCAGCACCACGAAGACGATGGGGATGATGTAGCGCGTGGCATAGTCGAGCTTGCCGACGAACGGGATCTTCGGCACGAAGCTGCGGTGCTGCGTGCGGTCGATCAGCGGGCCGAAAAGCATCAGAAGGCCTGGCATCACGATGAACGCCGCGAGCAGCGCGAACAAAATCGACTTGATGAGGCAAAGCGCCATATCGGGACCGAGCTTGAACCGCATGAAGAGCATCGCGACAAGGCCGCCGATGGTCGTGAGGCTGCTCGCACCGATCTCGGGGATCGACTTGCTCAACGAGACGATGACGGCCTCACGCAGCGGCAGCAGCCGGTGCTCCTCTTTAAATCGGTTGCAGAAGATGATGGCGTAGTCGATGGACAGCGCCAACTGCAAGATGCTTGTGACCGAGTTTGAAATGAACGAGATTTTGCCCATCAGGAAGTTTGTGCCCTGATTCAGTACGAGCGCGACCACGAACGTCAGAATGAGCACCGGCACCTCGCCGTAGGTCTCGGACGTGAAGAGCAGCACGATGACAATGACGATGGCGACATACACCATGATGACGCTGATCTCGTGGTCGATGGTCTCCTGCTGCGTGTTGCCAAGGTCCGTGTCGACATACAGATCGTAGTCGGACAGGTATTCCTTCACGGCTTCGAGCGAGTCGAGACAGGCCTCGTCATCCTCACTGTAGGCAAAGGTGATGGAATAGAGGGCGGAGAGGTTATTATAATGTGCGGTGGTCTCGTCGTAGTCCACGCTCTGCACGCCCTTGATCTCCTTGATCTTGGGCTCGAGCGCGGCGGCTTGCTCTGGTGTGATGTTGGCCACCATGACCTCGGCCGTGCCATAGGTCGTGAACTGCTCGTCCATGATGTCGAGCGCCTGCTTCGTCTCGGAATCAGACGGCAGGTAGTACGTCAGGTCGCTCTCGACCTCGACCCAGTTGCGGGAAAAGGCGGAGAATACGAGCAGAATGATCGTGAGCAGAAAGATGAGATTTCGCTTGTCGACGATGACCGTCGACAGCTTTTCCATAAAGCTGGAACCGGTCTCCTTGGTTTCGTTACTCATGGCGGTTCGCATTGCCTCCTTTCTCGTGGGTGGGTCTTCGCTTCTTCATGCGCTCAAGGCCGCTTTTGATCGGCGGCTCGGGCGGGGCGAGCTGCACCACGTCGCCGAGCGAACAGTCGAGCTGGCGGCAGATGCGCACAAGCACCTCGAGCGAGACGAGCTCATTTTTCGAGAGCTTGGCGAGCGTGTTGGAGCTGATGCCGACCTCGCGCGCAAATTCCGTTTTATTTAAGCCCTTGTCGATGAGGAGCTTAAAAAGGTTGCTGTAGGTAACATACATGGTGGTACCTCCTGTTCAATCGTCAACATTATATGAAAATATCCGGAAGAAGCAAGATTTAATTTGCAAAAGCAGATTTTTTTTGAACAAATCTGGCGAAGTGACAAAAACAGGCCAGTACAGATGAACAATGCGCAGCCCCTTTTGAAGCGGGGATTTGTTGATCGAGTGAAGGAGAAGATGAAAAAGGGCAAGGAAGCACCGGAGAGCGGTAAAAAGACATCTTGACTTTTGCACTGTCAGTTACTATGCTTTAGTTAGAGATGACTAACTGACGCAAAACAAAAGAAAATCGGAACGAGAGCATAGCGAGACGAGGCAGAACGAAGGAAACAGGTATTTTTAGGATAAAAGGAGACTTGGCTATGAAAATTTTAGTATTCGGCGCGGGCGTGCTCGGCTGCAATCTGGCGCGGAATTTCTTCCGCGCGGGAAAGGACGTCACGCTGCTGGCGCGGGGAGCATGGGGCGAGAGCATCCAAAAAAAACGGCCTTCGGATCAAGGATAAGTTTTCGCCCCGCATGTCGGTCAGCCGCATTCCGGTCACGGCGGAGCTGAAAGCGGAGGACAAGTACGACATGATCTTCGTCGTCCTGCGCTATACACAGCTCGACGCGATCCTCGATACCCTGCGGACGAATCCGACAAAGAATATCGTCTTTGCGGGAAACGACATGCGCGCAAGTGCGCTGAGCGCTTCGCTGCCGGAGAAAAACGTGATGTTTGCCTTTGCGTCCTCGGCAGGCCATCGGGAGCGGAAGTATGTGGCGTCCGTCGACCTCAAAAAGCTCAAGGGCAACACGGCCTATTTAAGCCGACTGATCGACGCTAATATCGAGGGCTACCGCGCGATCAAAAACGCGGGACATGAAATTTTGCCGAAGGACAACGTGGAGTTTGAAGGCGCGGCGTACCACAAGACCTGTCTGCGCTTTTTTAAGCTCATGTCCGCCACGAGCCTCGGAAAGATCTGCGCGTCCGACCACGCGATGAACGCGGTCGACGAAATGAGCGCGCTGAACCGCGATTTGAAGGCTTTCTTCGACGAGTACGGCGCGAAATATCCCGTGTGGCAGGAGCTTGAGCAGGAAGTCGCAAAATACCTAAAGTGAACAAAGGGGAAGCGCCCGTCATTTGGCGGGCGCTCTTTTTTGCCCGCTCACGGAAAAATCAGACTCCGGCGAGGCGTCGGTGAATTTTTCGACAGATATTGCCAAAGCGGATGATCCATGACTGATACTGAGAGCGCTCGGACGAAAAATGTTTGGGCGCTCTTACTGTATGAATAAATTGTAATTCTCCCATGATAAAGAAGTAAATGTTGTAAAGGAAACTTGACAAGAGATGCGTGTCATGCTATAGTAAGTTTGTAAAGGAAACTTGTCATGCAAGGAGGCGTTTTTTTGAAGAATAAAGTTGAGCAGTTACGAAAGGAGCGAGGATTAAATCAAGATGATTTTGCAAAAATGCTTCGTGTTTCAAGACAAACCATTAGTTCAATCGAAACAGGAAAGTATAATCCATCATTGGAATTAGCTTTTGCAATTTCAGACTTTTTTGGTAAACGGATTGAAGAAATCTTTATCTATGAAAGAGGTGCAGAAAATGAAAAAGAGTAATTTGATAACCGGGATACTACATGTGCTTTTCGGTGTGGCTTGTTTGATTGTTGCGCTGTTGATTGAAACAAAGTTAGAGGGCATTTTATGGGGCTTTGCTGGCGCAGGTATCTTCCCCGGAATTATGATGATATGCAAATATTTTTATTGGAGTTCCCCCAAGAATAAAGAGCAATACGAAGAACGTTTGGAGAACGACCGAATTGAGCAACATGACGAGTTGAAAACAAAAATCAGAGATAGAGCCGGAAGATATGCTTACGGCATAGGACTGGTGGTTATTTGTTTCTCTATTTTGGCTTTCAGTATTCTCGGAGCATTGGAAGTTATCGACAATGCTCGCATGATCATACTCTATCTCAGCGGATATTTAATGTTTCAAATTATCACAGGAATTATCATTTTTAATAAGTTGATGAAAAAGTATTAAGGGAAATCCCTTTAGGAACTAAAGGGCGCACTGCTATACTCTCCTATCGGGAGTATAGCACAAGGGATGATGACGGGAATGTGGAGGATAGCGGAACTCTGCTGCTGCGCATGGTGTGTTGCACAAGGCGCTGCAGCAGGCGGTGGCAATCGGTTATCTGCGCTTCAATCCTGCCGATGCCTGCAAGCTGCCTCGCGTGGAGCATAAGGAGATCAAGCCGCTGGAGGGGTGAAAACAGAAAAAAGGAGCGGAGCTGCGCCCCGCTCCTTTGCTATCTACAAATCGAAGTCCAAGCAATTTTTCCTTTAAACGCGGATATTATCTTCATCAATCGATAACACCGCTCATCACATCACGATACGTCTTGTCCAAAAGCTCGCGTAAATCCGATGTGTCCGCCTGATAGCGTTCATTATTGATCGAAATGGTATCTTCATCCAGTTCAACAGGGATATCTTTGTCCGATATTTGAATCCCAAAATAGTAAAAGCTATCCGACATCCTGTCTACTTGATCCGTTGTTTCCTGCACATCCAGTTCATTGATAGCACGCACGATCTCTTTCATTCGGTCATCGTTTGTCACCATATAATTCGGCTCATTTTGAGGGTAAATTTTAAAACTGATATAGTTTGCGTTTTCGGCGTCGAGCGGAAGTACGCTGTGATCGTGGCAAAAATAGGCGATAGCCGAGACGATCAGGATCAAACCGAAAATGCAAAAAAGTTTTTTCTTCATCGCTGGCAGCCCCCTTGAATACTGTTTTTAAATTCACTAATATTTTAAGTATATCATGCAAAAGCAGCCGCAGCAACATTTGGTCCCGTCCAGATTTATGCGCAAAATTATTTGCAGGCTCCGGCAGACCTGAAGTCAGCCGGCAATAGAGGCGTCGTCCATGACCGCCTCCAAGTGCTTCATGTTCATGTATTTCTTGTTGCCCCACTGGGTGCCCGCCACATGGCGCAGCCTTGCACAGACCAGCATCAGGGCGGAGTTGCCGTCAGGGAACGTTCCCACCACGCGGGTCCGGCGGCGGATCTCACGGTTCAGCCGCTCGATCGCGTTGTTGGTACGGATGCGTGTCCAATGCTCGCTGGGGAAATCGCAGTAGGTCAGTGTCTCCTCAATGCCGTCCTCGACCTTCTTGGCAGCCTCCTTCAGTTTCATGGCGCGCAGCTCGGCGACCACGGCTTTCGCCTTCTCACGGGAGGCTTTCTTACTCTCCTGCGCGTGGATCGCCTTGAGCATTTTTGCCACAATTTTGACCTTGGATTTGGGCACAACAGAGAAAACGTTGCGATAGAAATGTACCGTGCAGCGCTGGTATTTGGCATCCGGGAACACCTCACCCACGGCCTCCAGCATTCCCATGCACTTGTCGCCGACGATGAGCTTTACACCGTCCAAGCCGCGTCCACGGAGCCACTGGAAGAAGCTGACCCAACTGGCCTTGTCCTCCTTCATGCCCTCGGCAGCTCCCAAAACCTCACGAAAACCGTCCTCATTCACGGCGATCGCCACCAGAATTGCCACATTTTCGTACTCTCCGCCCCAGTTGCGGCGCAGGTAGATGCCGTCCACGTAGACGTATGGATAGTGCCCGCCCTGCAAGGGACGGTTCCGCCAGTCCTCGATGTGAACGTAGGCTTTCTTGTTCAGCTCACTGATGGTAGCGGGCGAAACCTTGCTGCCCCACAGTGCCTCCGTGATGTCCTCCACACGGCGCACGGAGACGCCTGCCAGATACATCTCGATGAGCGCCTCCTCCACGCTGCTTTCCCGGCGGCGGTACCGCTCGATGATGGCAGTCTCGAAGGATACGCCCTTGAGCCGCGGCATGTGGAGCGTGACGTCGCCGGAGGTCGTGGTGAGGCAGCGGTCATAGTGACCGCTGCGGTAGCCCTGACGGGCCTCGCTGCGCTCGTAGCGCGCCGCCTGCGTCAGCGACTCCGCCTCCTTTTCCAGCAGCTCGTTCAGGGTTTCCTCCACGCTGCCGCGAACCAATTCCTTGATTTGGCCCTTGATTACTTCCTCGTTTAGCTGTACAATTTTCTCGGACATAGTTTGCTTGCTCCTTTCGAATGTTTGTGTGGTAACTTCATTCTACCAGAGCCTGCAAGCTATGTCTTCTTTTATGCTCTTTTCAATTTGCGCAACTTATTGTACATTATCCAACATTTTTAGACGAGTTGTGCGCTTTTGGAGTTTTCACGCATTTTCACACTGCGCATTTCGCTCTTAAAAGTTGCAAAAAAGCCTTGAAATCATACGATTTCAAGGCTTTTGGCTGGTCCGAGTGTAATTATAGGATCTCAGAAAATACAGATATATCAATGGTTTGCTGGTGGTCAGCAAGAGGTATTCATCCTAAATTGAACGGTCAAGCACAGTGACCTGTGTGATCACATCACGCAGACGATCGGAACCGACCATGTACTCAAGTGCATCATCAGCGGTGTTAAAGCAGCATTCCGTCTCGGGACAATTCCAAACATAAATTGTGATTTTGTCATCTGTTCCATATCGAATAATGCCATAATGAATGCCGTTCCATTCAATTTCTACTTCTCCGCCACATTTCATACACCACTTAAAATCGCTGATCGATTTAAAACGGTTATCTTCCAATGAGTTTTTGGATTTTAAAATGCGATAGGGCATGCCACACCTCCAATATGACTTGAAATCAGGAATATCTCCGCCCCAATAGTTTTCTGCTTTGCCCCAGTTTGGTCGGTTACCTTCCCATACAATGTTATGATCGTGAGGAATAGAGTGCTGTTTGGGATTGCCGTGATTTGAGTAATGCCGTTCCTTGACTGCCCTACCGTCTGCGCCAATCTTAGTTTCTCTTAAATCCCCGTTACGATCAGCTGTGCGGTTGATGCTGCCGGGTTCACCTAAAAAACGTTCATCATCCGGCTTAGAGGGCTTCCACTTTCCGCCATAGGCGCTGCCGCCGCCCTTATAAGTGCCGCCGATCAAGTATGGCCCTATTGTATCACATTCAGGTCGATATGTCTCGCCAATTTTGAAAGCGTCGAGATCTTCTGCCTTATAATTTCTCTCATAGCTCATATATTTCCACGAGCTGCGCTCATAATCCACATACACGATGTCTCCCCGCATTTCAGGAAACGGTGTGTTATAACAAATAATTTTCTCCGGCTCAATACGCCGAAGCATTTCATTGTAGGGAACAACGCACTGACGGCCTGCATATATGCATTAGGAATGGGAATGCTCTCTTTCTCTATAAAATTAGAGAGGGAGAGCATAATAGTCTGCCACGGATAAAGGTATTCATCCTGCTTGGATTTGAAGCAGGATGTAGTAATAATCTCATAGCTTGATACTTCACCATGCGAAAGAAAGTATGACAAAAGATGGGTTTTGCCGACTCCCGCTTCTCCAAGAATTACGAAAGACCGTGCATGCTTTGATGTATGCATACGCGAAAACAAATGGAGCAAATACTGTAGCTGATTCTGCCGCCCAACAAGAAAGTCATCGCTAATTTCGCCATTTTCCGATTGCTCATTCCACTCTTTCATAATGGAATAGTACAATTCTGAAGTATCCTTGAGTGGCGCAATACCAAGCGTATCAGCCATAGCCTTGTGCAGGCCGCGGTAGATCAACGCCGCCCGGTTATAATCCTTCTGTGCGCGATAGAACCGCATCAGAGGAATGGAAACCGTTTCGCACAGAGGTTCTTCCTGCAAATATTTTCGCCAGAGGGCCTCGGCCTCGCCGTCTCTTCCTTCAGAAAGGCAGAATTCGGCCCGCTTGTCAAGCTGCTGCAAATAGGCCTCACGCAAGGAAGTACGCGTCCGCTCCAACCATTCCTCATATTCATAGCAGTTCGGAACGCTAAACCCTTTCAGAAACTCTCCCTGATAAGCCTCGACATCCACAGCTTTGAGAAATTCATCGACATCAATGTAAAATCCAAGTTCTGGATTAAGTTGAATTGCGCTACGCCCTGCGGGAACCACAAGCTCAATCGGTACAACCTTTTTTAGATGATAGAGATTATCGCGCAAGTGTCGGCGGGCAAGCTCATTGTCTTCCCCTCCCCAGAGGAGGCCTGTCAGCTCATCTCTTGTTGCCTTTTTATGCACCAGCAGATAAAAAAGAAGTCCCTGCGCCTTTTTTAAGCAAATTCTTATGGGTGTGCCACAGCACTCAATATGCGCGTAACCGAGCAGAAGCGCTTTGATAATTGTGTCTTCCATCACACTATCCCCTCAAAAAAGTAGTTTGATTTAATATACAACATTATCGTCACGTTTCCGTCACTTGTCAAACATCCAAGTGACGGAAATCTACAGCTTATAAAAAAGGCGCAGATGGCTTTCTGACAAAATGTGTTAGAAAAGTGTTAGAAAGCCTTATTTTGCGCCTTCCGATTACCGCCAGCAGGCTAGAAAAAAGTCCTGAAATCGTAAGATTTCAGGACTTTCTGGTTGCGGAGGCATGACTCGAACCTACGTCCTCCGGGTTATGAGGGCGATTTGGCGATTTTTGACGTTCCTATGTGCTTGAAACGAGTCGATTTAGAGTCGTTTTTCGCACTTTTTAGTAGCGAAAATCTTGCTGTTCTTGATTTAACGTACACAGAGGCGTTGAAGCACGGGCGTTTGCGGGGATTGTGTTAGAAAAGTGTTAGAAACATTTTATTCCTTCGCCATCCGCTCTAATATTTCTGCACGTTCATTCAATATCTCCTGAAAAATTTGCTGGCTGCGGCAGTCGCCGCAAACATCGGGGTGATATTGTTTAGCGAGCCGATGATACTCTTCTTTCAACGCTTTCATATCCTGACGCGCGGCGGAAGAAAACCAGCAGTCCCCAAATGGGCGAACAATAGGTACTTCTTGCGGCTGCGCACCTTGCTCAGAAACGTGCGAGGCTTTTTCTTTCCTCTCGCTGCTGTTGATCTGCGCTGTCCTATGAGGTAAATCAATAAGGACGTCTGCCGGAACAGCAAATTCACAGCCCAAACAGGAATAGAGGATGCTGCTTTCGGAGCAATCTTTCAAAACGTGCTCCCGCAGCGATGAGTCGGTATAGTACCTGTACAGATAATGCAGAAACGGGTCTGTGCTTGTCGAAAGCTCATGCGCCATATCTGCCGCTTGTGCCATTGAAGCCGCTGTTACTTCTTCGATCTCAGCTTCAATTTCGGGAATGGACTCTTTGAGTGCTCGGATGCGCTCTTTTGTCTCGTGCATCTGGTCAAGACAACGCTCATACTTCTCTTCATATTCTGCAAGATCAATGTCCGGCTTTTCGTCCGGAGGAGCATAGCGGGCCTGATGGATTGTCTGCTTTGCCGAGCGAATAACGGCCTGCTGATAATCAAGCTGACGTTCTCTCAGCCACAGCTGGCGTTTCATGGCCTTTTGGCTTCGTTGTAACGTAACAAGCGGCTCGGAGGTCTTCTGCAAGATCAAATCGCAATTTGACAAGCCCATCAGCTTTGCCAATACAATATAGTCCATCGCACGGCTGTCAATCATAGACGTCTGTGAAAACCATTCTCGCTTGTCCAGCAGATCCGCGACAAGCTCTTCCTTTTTCAGCAGGATTGCATAGTGCAGGATCGTAAGGCCAAGGTCGTCTTGCCAATCGTACCATGCAGGATTCAGCTTTTTCCCGAGTCGAACAGCATGGTATACCTCGTTCATGCGGCAGTTCCGAAAGCAATGCAGGAAGTCCTCAACTTCCTGCGCTCCGTCACGGTCGCATCTTGCAATACTTTCCTTTTCTAACCTGTATTCCACATTTCTATCGAGGCGAATGCAGAGGTAACAGAAAATGGCCTTTTCGGACGGGGCAGACCTCTTTGCACCGGAAAGGTTCTGATGGGCAGAAGTAAGATATTCTGAATCAAAAGTGCCTTTCGGATCTGACAGGTCCCGCCGCAAGTCTTTCGAAAACTCTTCTTGCTTTACTTTGATCTTTCTCTGTTCTTCATAGGGAAGCGCGTTCACAAAGCTGTCGTAGCTCTCAAAATTGCAGGAACGATACAGATCTTCTGCGCGGAGCAGCTTGGCAGAAAAAGCATCATCCCCCGCCAGTCCGAAATTGTCAAGCATCATTAACTGGTCGTCACTGATGCGACCGTGCTTTATCGAAGTCCGGACGGCAGCAAATAGCTGCTGAATGCTGCGCATTTTCTGCTCTCGCGCCCAGTCATACTTTTCGAGCAGTACCGTTTGTAAGCTGCGGATAAACTGTGTTAGCTCCATTCCGCCGACACTCTTGCCGAAAAGGGTACAGCCTAAAATCGTATTGACCTGCTCCGCTCGCGCAAGGTAAACGTCGGACTTTGGGTCCTTCATATAAACAGCGTATCGGCAAATTTCGCTGAATGGAAAGCGATTTGTTGCGGCCCAGTCATTGTGACAGGGATGAATATAGAGAGCGCAGTCGGTGATGATCGTCCCCTCGGTTGTCAGGCCAAAAAGCGGGATCGTCCCTTTCATATAGGCGACAATCTGTTCGCCGTCAGGAATCTTGTAAGCTGAAATGACTTTATCAAGTTTTTTGATCCCCGCCGTACCGAATGTGAGCTTGGTGTAGGTGTGAGGGAGAGCAGATATCTCATGCAAAAAGGACATAAGCGTCTACTTACCGGCTCTCCATATCAACTTCAATTTCGTCCTCGTGCAGGTGATAATACTCTGCCAAATGCTTGATAACACCGCTCTCACTATGAAATTCCTCATTTGTGGCAAAATCCACCCTACACATTGAATTCCCCTTCTTATCAAAGAACTCTCCGCTTATCATGCGATAAACGCCTACCATCCTATCAGGCATTTCTAAAACAACAGAAAGTCCCCCCACATTGTTCCAAAAATTCTGATTTGCTAACAATTCTTGCTCGTCGATTTTGTCCTTGCTTTCACTCATTTGGTATGTGTAATTCATCGGCTTACTCCTCAAATATACTTTCTATTGACTCTCCACGTGTGCGGCTTCATGCGGCCATCTTTGTCTTTTGGCCTACGCGGGCAGTGCCCCGGCAGCGGGCGGCCCTCGCCTCGCGTTTGCTTAACGGTCTTCCCACACCACGAGCACATATACTCAGTGATCGCTGCTTCTTGTTTTAGAATTGCCATCCTACACCTCTAATTCCTCTTGAATCCGAATGATTGCTCGAAGCGTTGCTTGAATATCCGCTTCAGTTCCATGCAACTGTCCAAGTTCCCACTGCTTTGCACGGAAATAGGAACGCGCTTTCATAATGATTTTTGTCAAGCGGCACATATTGTCATCACGCTGATAAATGCTTCCGGTTGCAGCATAGTTTGCACCAAAGCAATTAGGGCAAATCGACCGAACAACGCAGCTCCTGCATTTACTATCCAAGCAATCCGCAGGAAGTGATAAATCAGGAAAGTCGATCTGCAACGCAGCTTTTGCCTTTTCATTTCCAACGGATAACGGCATAAAAAACTGGCAAGGATATTTTTGACCGTCGACATCATATGTGCGCATACCGAGACCTGCACCACAGTACCGAGGAACGGAGTCCTGCACAAGCCCGACATTTGAAATTCCCATTTCAAGCATTGAGCATGGTTCAATTTCAGGATTTGCTAAATAGAACTCAATCAATTTGTCGAGTTCTCGTTCAAGAATTTTCTCATTTTCGTGGCTCGACCAGTCGATGTCATATGCCAAATTGCAAGAAACAATAAAACCTTTTCTGTGCAGATCAATAACACCATCTGCTAAAGCGGGAAGAGTTTCTCTCGACACTGTCATTTTAACGCCTTGCTCTGGGTATAGCTTTAAGAAAAAGTCGAGGTCAATATTGTCATATGATTGCGAGCGATTTATGTTGTGCATTTCTTTGGTGCCGTCTAAGCTCAACCCGCAGGCAAAGCATTCCTTATGTTCATATAACCACTTTTTTATCGTTCCATGGATTAGCGTACCATTTGTCGTTGCAAAGATTATATGCGGAATGTTTGCACACTTTTGATTTACATACTCGGTAATGCGCTTGACCATATCAAATGCAATAAAGGGCTCTCCACCAAACAGATCAAACTCTATTTCGTCCTCGTCCGTAATTGTCTCTATCTCACGGTCGATAATACTTTTAGCTATGGCGAACTCCATTTGGTCACCTGTTTTGTGGTGCTCATAGCAATAGCTACATTGTAGATTGCAAGCGTGGGTAATAGTTAGCGTAACAATTTTCTTTTTGCTCTCGTTCATAATTTCCTCTAAAAACCTTCTTCAAAAGTAAGAGGCCTTCTCAGAGTGAGTAAGGCCTCTTTTGCGACTTAAGGTTACTTTCGGATAACACCGCGTCCTGCTGTTCTGCAAGTATAGCTGCACGTATTCGTGCAGGTGCTTCCGGTACAAACAACATAATTGCGATTGTTAGGACTTAAGAGCGAGGGCGTATTGTCAAAAACCACAGAACTCTTAATGCTTTCAAGTGCATGCAAGTCAAGTGTGAACATAGAATGCCTCCTGTGTTTTGATATTGAGATAGAACTTCCTATCTGTTCATTTAGTATAATATCGTATTTACGACATAAAATCAAGTATAAATATGTCGCGATTAGTGGTCTAACGCAAATGCGCACTTCTGGATAAAATATTACTATCATTTTTCGGAGGTGCAGCATGGAGGACTTCAACGTAGCAGCCCGTGTTCAGGAACTTTGCAAGGCTCGCTCGTGGAGTCTATATCGTCTCGCTAAAGAGGCGGGCATGCCGTATTCATCACTCAGCACGATCCTATATAAAACAGCCGCACCATCTATCGCTTCCATCGAAAGGCTCTGCACTGGATTCGGCATCACGCTTGCACAATTCTTTTCTGTTGAAGATGAATACGCGAGGCTAAAAAAGGATGAAAAGGATTGTTTAGCCAGTTGGGAAAAACTCGGCTCAATGGAAAAACAATTAACGCTTGCATATATGCAAGCGTTAATTGATCGTACAAATATGAAATTCTGATTTCTATATCAATTATTATTAAGCAAAACTCTGGAACGCTGGAACAGCTTTGTCGCATTTTCGATTATGGTGTTCCGTGGTTCCAATGTTTTGTGTCTGTTAGGAGAAAGCGTATGCCTGATTCGACCGCCTGTAATGCGTTACCCGCAATTCAATTAGCGGAGAAAATAAGAATTAGTTTAGGATTGGCTATTATCGATGGAAATCTCCATTTCAGCAATGGCCGGTACTATGAAAAGCTCACATCCGAACAATTAGAAACAAAAATTGTTGATGAATTACGACTCTGCAACATCCCCATAAGCAAAGGCAGGGTTAAGGAAATCGCATACTTCCTGCAACACGACAGTTGCATTCCGCAATATGCTCCTGCAGAAAATCATGGTTATATTGGGTTCGCTAATGGTGTATTGAACTGCAACTCAGAACAGCTTTTTTTGCACAACTATGATTTTGCCCCCCAACTATTTCGGGAACAGCAACTTGCGCTTTCGTGTTGTTATTCTGACATTCATTACTATACCTACGGCTCTGCTTATGAGCCAGCTCCGGTCACTCCTGTAGCCGACAACTTTTTTTACTCCGCCGCGGGCGGAAATCAAAGCTTGGTCACCCGAATTTGGGAAATGATTGGATATCTTGTCGCCCCTGACATTATGGCAAAAAAATTTTTCCTTCTTCAGGGTCCATCCAATACCGGAAAGAGCGTACTGGGACGTTTCATCCAGAATATTTTTCCTAAGGGTCAAGTGACAGGATTAAGTCTTTCGCAATTAGGGGATGCCAATCTTCCGGCAGAATTTATGGGAAGTCGGCTCAATCTTTCTATGGATCTATCCAACAATAAAACAGACCCTAAAGCTATCGAGCGGATAAAACTACTTACAGGAAACGATTTAATCAGCCAGAATATAAAATATAAGGATAACAGATCATATAACGGCCAATGTAAATTTCTCTTTTCCACAAATCACCCAATCAGGCTTAAACAATGGGATGATGCTTTTTTTCAGCGAATTGTTTGCATCCCTTTTTACAACGTGATTTCTCAGGAACACAAAGATACAAAGCTGCTGGATAAACTTCTTTCGGAGAAAGATGGCATTGTCTCAAAAGCGCTCTTCTATTACCAAGAATTGAAAAAGCGAAACTACCTTTTTGAGGGACAATTTAAGTTTCGTTCGTGTGTATACGATCAGTTTCCGCCATCATTTACACCAGTTGACACAAACTCACTAATCCAGCAATTTGCCCAAGAAGATTGCCATTTTGCTGACCTACAGAACAATTTTACTTATACTGGCGATTTACATCAGGCGTTTTTGCGTTTTTGCATAAGGAAAGGATGTCCTGTCATTATTACCTTAGGTGGATTCGGGCAACGTTTTTCAGCCCTTTATGCGGACAAAGTAATTAACGATAGAAAGCATGAAGGTGACAGAAATGAGCGGGGGTTTTACGGCGTTGAATTGATAAACGACACCGGCGTATCAACATACCCTACAGGGCAGAGATACTACACTGTGTAGCTCGCACATTTTCTAATCGGCAAACTCTTGCAGTACAAGCAGATATTATCTTCATGAAGAGCCGCAGAAATATCTACGGCTCTATTTTTATATGGAGGATATCTCAATGAAAATTTTGCTCATCGCCCCTAACGCCGAGCCCCGTCCCGTCGAGATTGACGGCTCTCTCGCATCCATGCAAGACCTCGTCGGCGGCCTCATCGAAGCCGTCTATCCATTTTCAGACCATGTTGCCCTGATCTGCAACGATGAAGGGAAACTGATCGGTCTGCCGCAGAATCGCCCCTTGAAACACCCTGAGACTGGTGAAATCTACGATATCGTCTATGGTACGTTTTTCGTATGTTCCGCGCCAGCCGACAGCGAACATTTTGAATCGTTACCAGACGATTTGATTGAAAAATACAGCAAAGTCTTTGCCCTGCCAAAGCTCGTTTGCACCAACTGTGGAGAAGAATTCCCCAAGGATGAGCTCTACCCGTTCAGCGGCGAACTTCTCTGTCCGGACTGTTTGGAAGCCAAAACCGTTCTCTGCTCTCACTGCGGTGAGCGCATCTGGCGGGATGACAATGCCGGAGATGAATCCACGCCGCTCTGTCAGGACTGCTATGACCGTCACTACACAAACTGTCACAGCTGCGGCGATCTCATCCGCATCAGCCAGACTTATTACGCCTGTGAGAGCGATGGCAACGAATATCCGTTCTGCTACGACTGCTACACGAGCCGCGCTTCCCGCAAGCCGATTCAGGACTATTACTACAAGCCTGAGCCGCTGTTCCGTGGGGACGGTGATCGCTATTTTGGCGTAGAGCTGGAAGTGGACGGAGCTGGTGAGGACGACGACAACGCCGCCGAGGTCATGTCCATCGCAAACGGCAACGGTATTGAAAACCTCTACTGCAAGCACGACGGCTCTTTGGACGACGGCTTTGAGATGGTGACGCATCCCATGACGCTTTCCTACCATCAGGCAGAAATGCCATGGGCAGCCATCTTGCGAAAGGCCGTGCAGATGGGATACACCAGCCATCAGGCAGGCACCTGTGGACTTCATGTTCACGTCAACCGCAATGCTTTTGGTGAGACGGAAGCACAGCAGGACGCCGTGATTGCCCGCATTTTATATTTCTTTGAAAAGAACTGGGAAGAACTTCTGAAGTTCAGTCGAAGAACGCAGCATCAGCTCGACCAGTGGGCGGCCCGCTATGGCTATAAGGACCAGCCAAAAGAGCTCTTGGACCATGCCAAGAAGAGCGCTCACGCCGGTCGCTATACCAGCGTCAACCTCACCAACAAGAACACCATCGAATTCCGCATTTTCCGTGGAACCCTCAAATACAACACGCTCATAGCCACATTACAGCTCCTTGACCGGATCTGTGATGTGGCTCTTTTCATGTCGGATGAGCAGGTCAAGGCGATGTCTTGGACGACCTTTGTCTCCGGCTGTACACAGCCTGAGTTAGTGCAGTATTTGAAGGAGCGTCGCCTGTACGTCAACGAGCCGGTAGAAAGCGAGGCGGAGGTCTGATGTGCTGTTTGTTCGGATTCATTGACTACGCTGGCGCGCTGAGTGTTAGGCAGAAAAATCGTCTGATTCGGGAGCTCTCTATCGCGGCAGAAGCACGCGGTACCGATGCCGCCGGTATCGCCTACAACACATCGCACGGACTGCAAATTTACAAACGTCCGCTGGCGGCGTATCGGCTGCATCTGCGGATTCCTGCGGAGGCCCATGTGATTATGGGACATACGAGGATGGCGACACAGGGCAGTGCGAAGAGAAACTACAACAACCATCCCTTCTTCGGTCATGTAAAGGGAGAATCCTTTGCGCTGGCGCACAATGGCACCATTTGGAATGACCTTGAGCTCCGCCGCACAAAGCACCTGCCAAGAACAAAGGTGCAAACGGACAGCTTCATCGCTGTCCAGCTCCTTGAGCAGCAAAAAGCCCTCGACTTTTCCAGCCTGCGATACACAGCAGAAGCAGTCGATGGATCTTTTTCGTTTACGGTGCTGTCTGAACGGGATGATTTATACCTCATCAAAGGAGATAATCCTCTCACCATCGTCCACTTCCCGAAAGTCGGCGTCTATGTCTATGCCTCCACCGCTGAGATTCTGAACAAGGCGTTGGCTCGCTGCGGAAACTGGCTTGGGCGTGGAGAGAAGGTCGATATTACGATGGGGGACATTGTGAAGATTGATAGCAACGGTCGCATCACCCGCGGTACGTTCGATGCCTCCAAGCTCTATCGCTCGTCGTGGGGGTATTGGGATACGCCGCTGTACCCGAAAGTGCCTCATTCTGAGGAGGAACATCTCGCACTTTTGAAGTCGGTCGCAAAGTCGTTTGGCTTCACAGGTGAAATGGTCGACAGACTGTTGGAACAGGGATTCTCAACCGATGATATTGAGGAATTGTTATATGAAGGAGTGTATTAACCATGTCAGGAAAAGCTAAAGTGAAGTCTAATTATAAGGTGCGCGGCAGCAGTGTTGACCTGTATTGCTCCGTGCATGTACGCCGCACCAAAGGCCGCAGCAAGTCGAGCTGCAAGGTCAGCACGCGCGGCAAAAGACGCTGAGGAGGTGACGGGCTTGAACTTGAATTATGTGATGGCAGGTATGATGCTCACGCTCTTTGTCCTGTTTTTAGCTGAGGGCATTTGCGCCTCCGTTCGGAAAGAGAAGTGATTTCATGCCTGTCTTTTTTGCTGTTATCGGCACACCGCTATATGATTTTGCCGCTGGCTGCGTCCTGGGGGCGAACGTGTATCTGATGATCCGTGGTGGAAAAAATTATCTCAAAGGACGGAAGAAGTAATTCTAATCTTCCATCGCTAAAGGCAAACTGCAATGAGCGAACATGTTGGTAAATACTCAGCCGAAGGAGGAGATCATTATGCTTGATGAATATGGCGCACTCTTGAGCTTTGACGAGTTCTGTGAGGTCCTACAGTGTGGACGTAACACCGCCTACCGCCTACTCAATTCCGGCATTGTTGGCTTTCGGATCGGACGAATCTGGAAGATTCCCAAAGCCGATGTCATTGCGCTTTTGGCAGAGCGGCATTCTATTTTGCAGGACAAAAATGCGCTGAAAATGTCATGCAAGTATACTCTGTGACATTTTTCGTTATAGCACGTTTTTGTAAAATCCGTCGTCCCCTACTGATGTAAAGAGGGCTGCCTGAGCAGCCCTCTTTAATTACTTCACATACATTACCGGCCTGTGTGTCACATCTCTAAGCTGCTGCAAAAAATCGTAGAAGTCCTTCTTCTTGCCCTGGTATCTCTGGCCGTCAGTGAAAGATATCTGATTCATCACAAGGTGCACGTGCGTATTATCCGTATTTCCATGAACAGCGTACACAATTTGAAAATCCTTATAGTGATCAATTATTTCCTCAGCACAATTCCGTGCTTCCTCCGCAGTCACGCCGGAGTTTTCATCAAAGCTAATAATGGAGTGGCGGATTCTCTTTCCGCTGTCCTTCCCGAAATGCTGTGCGGTTTCCTTCATTTCTTCTGCTGCGTTCTCTACACAGGAGACATTGCGGCAACCTGTATACACCGCCTTTTGCGGATTGCAAATGTAGTTGATCGCATCCCGTCTTGCGTCATCGTCAAAGAATTTTTGGCGCTCACCAATTCCTGCGACAGTATAAGTAACAATACAGTTATTATCTTTCATATCCAATACACCTCTATTATTTAATTAGGAATGAAGAATATATCGCTTTAATGCTCTCTTTATTAGCCGCAGGGGGAAGAAAAATCTTCCCCGGGGGCCCCTTAATAGTTGTGTTCAAATAATACTCAAAGATAACTCTCTGTAAGACTCAAAAATCATTCTGAATCTTTCTTGCAACACGAAAGTAATCACGAAAGGAGAGAATGACCTTGTTTATCAAAACTAATTCAAATGCTTTGACGGTATTAGAAACAACTCCTCTACCTGACTTATTGACCGTCCGGCAGACCAGTGAAATTCTCGGAGTCGGTCGCGTCAGCGTATGCAAACAAATTTCTGCTGGGAAACTAATTGCAGTGCGGAAAGGACGCATCTATCACATTCCCAAAAGCACCGTAATCGACTTTCTTCGCAGCAGAGAGGAGAGTCACAAATGACAGGCAGCTTACAAGTTAAAAGTGAAAAATACTATGCTGTGCTGAATTTTAAGGACTCCTCCGGTCAGCGTGTGCAGAAATGGATCCCGCTGAATCTCAGCACCAAAGACAACAAACGGAAAGCCGAAGCAATGCTCAACGCGCTCGTCGTTCAGTATCAGGGATTCGAAGACATTGAGCCGATGAACCTGCTGTTTTCTCAGCACGTCGCCAAGTGGTTAGAGGCAAATCGCCCCAACATTGCGCAAACGACCTATGACCAGTATCTTAATATTCTGAACACCCATATCCGCCCGTACTTTGATCTCAGAGGCATTACGGTCAGCAAACTGACCGCCGGTGATCTGGAAGACTACTACGCTTTCAAGGTTGCAAGTGGCCTCAGTCCCAACAGCGTCATCAAACACCACGCCATGATGCGCACCGCGCTGCAATGGGGCGTCAAGCACAGGTACATCAAGGAAAATGTTGCGGACTTTGCGGACAAACCAGCACACGTGCGCTATCAGGGGGCAGAGCCGTACACCATTCAAGAAATTGCTACGCTGCTTTCCTGTACGCAGAACGAGCCCATTGCTGTCCCGATTTTTCTGGCAGCCTTTTATGGCCTGCGGCGCTCTGAAATTCTCGGTCTGCGTTGGAGCTCTATCGATTTTACGCAGGGAACGTTAAGTATCACAACAACGGTGGTGCGCGAGAAACATAAAGAGGGAATCGTTGCTGTTGTGCGCGAGCATACAACAAAGACAGACACCAGCATGCGAACGCTCCCGCTGTGCCCTTACACGCAAAATTATCTGACGATGATCTGGAATGCACAGCAGCAACAAAGAAATCTTTGCGGGAATTGCTATGACACGCGCTATTTGGATTTTGTCTGCGTTGATCAGTTGGGCACGCTGATCCAGCCTGACTATGTGACCAGCAAATTTGCGCAGATCCTCAATAAATATGGATTGCGCCCTATTCGTTTTCACGACCTGAGACATAGTTGTGCAACGATCATGCTGTACCTCGGCTACTCGCTCAAGGACATTCAAACATGGCTGGGCCACAGCAACTACAATTTCACTGCCGATACCTACATTCATTCCGGTATGGGCGCGCATGAACAAATGGCGCTCAGCATGTCGGAACGGCTGGGGGAACTGTTACCGCAGAATATGAGTAACGAGATATAGCTCTCGCATATAATAATAGGGCCATCGCAAAGTGCGATGGCCCTTATCCCTTAATCCATATTGTACCACTATGTGCAACGCCCCAAATTCAGTTAAGCTCATGTGATAGACTCTTTGTTCTACTGAATTGCCAATCAAAAGGCAGTTAGAAAGTGAGGAAACAATGGCTATACTACTTTCCGCTTTAAATGTTTGGGTCTTCTTCCTAATTGGGTGGTGGTTAGGTTCTCTAAGTAGTGGCGGATTTATAAACTTTTGGGAGGGGTGTAAGAAAGTTCTTTGCACAATCTTTCATACTCAGAAATAATACTGCCATAGAGCTCTGTGTATGCCGAATCTGCATGTTCTAACATATCTGAATCACATGGAATATTCTCTCCTACATGTGCCGCAAATCGATTTAGTGCATAAATTTGCTGTTGTATCGTTTACATCGCTTGACAAGGGCACACAGCCCTTTGTCGTGTGCGATGGATAAGTAAAAGTCAAATTTTCCACTCAATCGAAACGTGTTCGTCGGTTGCGCGGATCTGTGAGATCAGGCCGTCGGCAACCTGCCGCCTGTCCTCAAAGTCAATTTCTTCCCATTGGTTGAGGTAGACCGACAGCCGCTCGATCTGCTCCGGGGACATGATTTCCGCCGACAGCGCCGCGATCTCTTTTGTCAAGGCTTGGCGGTGTGTGTCCAGCTCCTCGATTTTGCTGTTGGCATAGGACAGCAGCACAGCATTAGCCCCGGTCAGAGTATTCAGCAGTTTTTCAATCTCCTCCTCCACGCGGGCAAGCTCCATGTTCAGCGCGGTCAATTTGGGATTGACCGTTT
>ERZ772831.773-NODE-773-length-32773-cov-4.403417_pt1 | contig 32773 bp, 30 predicted proteins | sample MGYA00580858_ERZ772831 | MGnify/ENA primary metagenome ERZ772831 (study PRJEB29015, sample SAMEA2737694) | human gut metagenome | biome: human gut; feature: human-associated habitat; material: faeces | place: China | collected 2012 ... | reverse complement strand
CTTCCGATCTCATTGGCTGTCAACGGTGTGTACCTTTCTTCCGCATGCGGCGGCAAAGGCTCGTGCGGGCAATGTAAGTGTCAGGTACTTGAAGGAGGTGGGGAAATCCTCCCCTCTGAGGTACCCCACTTCAGCCGTAAGCAGCAAAAGGATTATTGGCGCTTGGGATGCCAGGTGAAGGTGAAAGGCGACATGAGTATCAAGGTGGCCGAGAGCGTTCTTGGCGTGAAGGAATACGAGTGTACCGTCATTTCTAACAAGAACGTGGCTACGTTCATCAAGGAATTCAAGGTACAGCTTCCCGCTGGTGCCCACATGGACTTTATCCCTGGTTCGTATGCGCAGATTAAGATTCCTACTTTTACGATGGACTATGATAAGGACATCGACAAGAGCCTGATAGGAGATGAATATCTGCCCGCATGGCAGAAGTTCAACATGTTCTCGTTGAAGTGCGTCAATCCTGAACCTACTGTACGTGCTTATTCTATGGCTAACTATCCCGCCGAGGGCGATGTATTCATGCTGACTGTGCGTATTGCTACTCCTCCGTTCAAGCCCGATCGTAGCGGCTTTATGGATGTAAATCCGGGTATTGCTTCTTCTTACATCTTTACCCTGAAGCCGGGTGACAAGGTTATCATGAGTGGTCCTTACGGTGACTTCCATCCGCATTTCGATTCCAAGAAAGAAATGATTTGGGTTGGTGGTGGTGCCGGTATGGCTCCGCTCCGTGCACAGATCATGCACATGACCAAGACATTGAATACACGCGATCGCGAAATGCACTATTTCTACGGAGCTCGTGCCTTGAACGAAGTGTTCTATCTGGATGACTTCCTCGGACTTGAGAAGGAGTTCCCCAACTTCCATTTCCATTTGGCACTCGACCGTCCCGATCCTGCCGCCGATGCAGCAGGCGTGAAGTACACTCCGGGTTTTGTTCACACCGTTATGTACGACACTTATCTGAAGGATCATGAAGCTCCTGAAGATATTGAATATTACATGTGCGGTCCTGGTCCGATGTCTAAGGCTGTAGTCAACATGCTTGATAGTCTGGGTGTCGAATCTGCCAGTATTATGTACGATAACTTCGGCGGATAATTTTACTTTGAAAATAAAAGTAAATAAAAAACTAAAAATGAGAAATAAGCCTCTGTTTTACAGGGGCTTTTTCTTTTATCTTACTTCTCTTTTCTCTTTTAAGTGCTTTCTGATTATTGGATAATTCTTGTATTATTTTTGTTACCTGTTTGTTACTTGCTATTTTTTTTATTTGTTATCTTTGCGATGGGTAACAAATTAAAAAGCAAAATGGCAATGAAAAAAACAATTACGACTAAGGCTAAAGAGCCTATTCGGTTAAGAACTAAGAAACTTGCAAATGGCAACCTTTCTATCTATTTGGATATTTACAGGGATGGAAAGAGGAATTATGAGTTTTTGAAGCTATATCTTATTCCAGAAAAGACAAAGGCCGATAAAATTCAGAATGAAGAAACATTGAGGACTGCCAACGCTATTAAGGCACAAAAAATTGTAGCCTTGCAAAATGGAGAACATGGTTTTTCTGCTGGTGGAAAGTCAAAGGCTAATTTCATAGAATATATGGAGGCGCAGGCGCTAAGTTATGAGGAACGGGGAAGCAACGCTTATGCACAATCTATTAGAAATTCCATATATCATTTGAGAAAATATAAGGGCGATGCAATAACGCTGAAACAGGTTGATAAAGCCTATCTTTTGGGGTATATCGACTTTTTGAATACAACAGGAGGAAAATATAATAAACCGCTTTCTGATGCAGCAAAAGCACTCTATTTTGATGTGGTAGTAATAGCATTAAATAAAGCGGTAAAAGATGAAATCTTACAGGCGAATCCGGCTCATAAGATTGCTTATGTAGATAGGCCGCAGCAGGGAGAGGCTACAAAGCAGTATCTTACTTTTGAAGAAGTAAAAGCCTTAATTGCTACACCATGTAAATATGAGGTATTGAAACAAGCCTTTTTGTTTGCTTGTTTTTGTGGGTTAAGATATAGTGATGTAAGAGGGCTTGAATGGGGAAAGATACAAGAAGTTAAAGATGGTGAGATGCAGGTAGAAATAAAGCAACAGAAAACTGGTGAACCTCTTTATTTACCTTTGTCGCCAAATGCTTTGCAATGGTTACCAGAAAGGGGGGAGGCTAAAGACGAAGATAAGGTTTTTGCTTTGCCTCACGTTTCAACCGTTGAGAAGTTTCTACCTAGATGGGCAAAGGATGCAGGAATTAATAAACATATAACTTTTCATGTGAGTCGTCACACTAACGCTACATTAATGCTTTACTTTGGTGCAGATATTTACACAGTTTCTAAGTTATTGGGGCATACCAATATAAAGACTACCCAGATTTATGCTAAGATCGTAGATGAAAGCAAAAGAAAAGCAGTAAACCTAATTCCAGAAATAAAAATCTAATATTATGATTGATTACGTTTTAGAATATGAAATAGAAAAGTTGGAAAATTGGTTGGATGATTTGAAAGTAGAGCCCCCAACCAATATATTATTAGCTCAAAGAGCCATAAAACGGTATAAAGAAGATGTTTCAAGTTGTATTGGGGGGTTACCAGAACCAGACATTTATTATGTTGAAAAAAGAAAAAGATTGATTAGAGAAATTGAAGAAAAAATTTCTGAATATCGTTTAGCGGAAAGAAGAAAAAGACTAAGACCTATTTCAGTTATTAATGAGGATAAGCAAAAAGTTGAAAAGGTCGATTTAATTGTCGATAATGATAAGGATGTAAAAAAGATAAGAGGTAGAAAAAGTAAGTCTTTTGTTGAGTGTGTTGTTGCAGATACAGAAAAGTGTATGAATATTTTACATAAGGCTATGAAAAATAAAGTAGGGAAAGAGGCTGCACTTATTATTAGGGTTGCAATAAGTAATGGGTGGATAGAAAAACCAACATTTAAAGCTATCACAGATGAATTTGGGAATGTAGGTCATAGAAGTGGTTTTAATAAATATATGAATAATAACTATAAATTCTTAGAGGATGAGTTAATGGGAGCTAAAGCACAATTAGGATTATAGTATACTACTTATTGTAGTTTTTAATAGCATTTAATAGACATGAAATAAGTGTCTATTAAGTGCTATTTTTATTTTTATGATGCTTACTAATGTTTTCCAATCTTTGCATTATCATTACAGCGGTGATAATTGGCAGCACCGTTTTTGAGGTGGGAAAGTACATGATGCCAACGTGATGCATAAGCCCACAAATCCACAAACATATTAATTATGGAGAAAGAATTACAAGAATTGAAAATTTGCTTAAAAAGGATTGAAAACTATACGTTATTAGCTGCAAAGAACGTGCTAACACTGGAAGATGTTACATTACTAACAGGGCTTAGTAAATCATACATTTACAAGTTGACTTGTACAAAGCAAATACCGTATTATCGTCCAAATGGTAAACAGATATATTTTGACCGTGCCGAGATACAAACATGGATGAAACAAAATAGAGTTGCTACAGAAAGCGAAGTTGAGCAAAAAGCGGTAAATTATATTTCAACAGGTATAATGCAGAAAGGAGGTATCAGATGAGAATCCCAGACATACGCTATTATGCAGAAATAACATTTGATAGTAATAGCAAGAAAACTCCCAAGTATATTATTACAAAAGAGGCCGGGTATTATGAGCCTATGGAGCAAATAAAAGGTAAAAACGGGCTTGTATCTATGTATCTGATGGAAAAGCTCAAAGAGGGTACAAATGTGCCGTCTATGAGATTGCAAGCTAAAAATAGCCTCAATTTTACAGGATTGAAAGACTATTTTGTAGATGGCAAGTTAAGCGGTTTTGCATACGGTTATCCTTTGGCTGACAAAGTTTACAGCAACAAGAAAATAGAAAATCCTTTTTATCAGTATCGGAATGATGGTTTTCTGTTTATTATACACCAAGACCGGAAAGCTGTCACTGCCTCTGAGCAAATAAGGCCTGCACGCATAGAACTGATAGTTTTGGATGGTGCAAAGGTACTGATCCCGTCTTACTGCAAACAATTAATGATGGGTGGTTTTGATGAGGCTATCAACCAGTTAAGGAAACAGGCTAAAGCCTTATAATAATATGTAGTTTGTGGGCAAAAATTGGTAACAATGTACGATAAGCTAAAACTATGGGCAGCCAGAACCAGAGACACCCCAGATGTAGGAAAGTTTCTGGATAGAGCTAAAGACCAGATAGACCATGCAACAGGTGAAGTAATAACTTTTGGCAGTCTGGATGGCTTAAAGGTTTCAATCTTTACAGGCGGTATTTCAATAATCGGCAGTTTGTCTAAATATCTATATCCAAACAATATTTATCCACTTGACAGACACAGCACAGCGGAAGCGGTGGAAAAGCTATCTGACAGCCTACATTTGAATATATCGGATGCAAAGATAACAGGTCTGGAGTTTGGAACTCAATTTGTGATGAGGCACAAGCCGGAGGACTATTTAAGCAAATTGGGAGATATGCCGCGGTTGCAAAGGTATCATTTTGAAGCTGGAACACTCTACTATAAACCTAAAGGGAAACAACAACTTAAAGTGTTTGCTTTTTATGATAAGAAAGCGGATGCAGCAGTTAAAGGAATGGCTTTACCCGATGGCTTTAGTGATACAAACCTACTGAAATATGAAATGAGGTATAACCAGAGGTTACCCCAGCAGTTAGGAGTACCAGAAGTTACAGCCTCAACATTATCAGAAAAAGAGTTTTATCGACAAATGATGAAACGATACCAGGACTATTATTTTTCAATAGCCAAGCAGAACCAAGCAAAAACCAATATTATGAGTGATATTAAGACCGTTTCAGATGCTTTTGATGTATTTGTTGCACGATTGATTAACCAGAGCGACCAAACGCAAATAGCGGCTTTTCTGGAAGAGTTGAAAGAAGCCAAAACCTTTGTGGATAGAAAGAATTACACAAGGCTTAAAAAGAAAATCCAAGATATAGCAACAAAAGCGGAAATATCAGTTTCTGATGAACTAATAAAGGAACTTGATAACGAGATTAAGAATGTAGGTGCTTATGTATAGTCTTATAATAAGATGTATTTGTGGGCAAATTTTGGTAACAAACTAAAGAAGTAAAAAGTAGTATGAGAACAAGAACTGACGGAGTAGTATTTACTACACTAAAGGAAAAGAAGATAATTATAAAAGATGGTAATGGGCATACTGTATTGGATATAACAAAGTTGTTGGAAACAAGCGGTAACGAGTTTTTAAAATGTAGGAATGTTGGTGAATATACCGTTGGAGAGATTGAAAAACTGAAATATAAACTTAAAGCATTGACTAATGGCGAGACAGAAGAATGATGGCAGAGGGCGGTTAGGTGGTCGGGCGGCAGGAACACCAAATAAGGTATCTGGAACTTTGAAAGAGTGGTTAACTTCATTAATTGACAAGAATCGTAAACAGATAGAAAAGGATTTGAAAGGCTTATCCCCTAAAGACCGTTTACAGGTAATTGAAAAGCTGATGCAGTATGTTATTCCAAAGCAAGCAGCCCAGCAGGTAAAACTTGATTTTGATAGCATGACAGACGAACAACTGCAACTGCTGGTAGAAGAAATGACAAAGGAGGTATAATATGAAGATTAAAGTAACAAGACAGGAACGCATAACACTATTAAAATGGTTAAGCAGTGGTGAGATTAACACCGCTGATATGCCTCAACTAAATGATGAGATACAAGAAAAAGATTTGTGGGTGGAAGCCTTAAAAACACTCACAGACCAATATGATCGGGAAGCTAAGAAAAAAGGAGGTATAAAATGAAAATCCAAATTAATCGGCAAATGAAAGTTATTCTATTGAAGTGGCTACAGCAAGGTTGCATGAATACAGACGATTTGCCGGACTTGAATAAGAACCGTGATAATTTTCTTGGCTGGATAAAACAAGCAGATACAGAAACGAAGTACACCGCAGATGATTTGAAATGTGTGCCCACTGAATTATTAGTGCAAGTAGCACAATATATTCAAGATGCAAGATATAAGAGAGAACAAACTAAGTAGCATTAATTTTAAATATAAAGTAATATGGAGAAATTTTTAATTGATTATGACAACAACAAAGCAGTAAGAATGATTAAAGAGTTACAAGAAAAATGTAACAAGGTGAACAAAGTTATCCCAGAGCAATTTAAGGCAAATGATATTCCACTGACAGCGGAAAACTTTCAAATGGCTATCTTTTACCCACAGAAGATTGAAAGTGTCTATTATTCAATTTTGAATGAGAAAATAAAGAATTTCCCACAGGTTTTGCAGGCAACAGCAAGACATGAGGCTGAATATGCAGTAAGCAGCATATTGAGAAAACTGAATTCCTTTGAATTAACGTACACTGATAAACAGTATATCGTTTTATCTGGAACTACCTGTAAAGTGAATGAGGATGCAATAAAAGAGAACTGCAAACGCTATCTAACAGATACAAAGGAAATAGAAGTTTATAATAACATTCAACAGGCAGCGGATGCACTCAACAAACTGTTTAAGGGTGAAATACCTTTGAATTGGATAAGCATATTCAGAGCCGATAACGGCAAACTGATTGTGAATAATGGTTTGAACTTTGAATATTTTGTAAACAGGAAATGACTATGACACGGGCAGAACAGAAAAAGGAACTCATGGAAGTTTTACAGGATGCACCTATAAAGATGGTAGAGCGCTTTAAACGTGACTTTGAAAGAATGACATTCCAAAATGATGCAGATTTTAATGATTGGATCGATGGAGTATGTTTTGATATAGACCATGTGACCGGTCAAAATGACAGATATAAGTCTATGATTAGCCAAGCAATGAAAGAAAGAGCAAAGCGGCAACAGCAAGAAAGCCGCAATACCGTAATTTATGGTTTGGAGAATGTAGAATACCACGAGCAAAGAATAAAAGGTTTGAAGTAAGTTAATGTCAAAGCAAATAAAGAGGCAGCCAGAACGGTTGCCTTTTTTTATGTTTGAATTCTATATTTGTATAAAAAGAAAGGCTATGTATTGGCATGAAGAAAAATAATATATCTTTGTTACTGAAAAACCCACTGATGTGGTGAATTTAGGCCACTTTGTTACTGATTTGTTACCCGCTTACGTTAACTAAGTGGGTTTTTCTTTGATATTCAGATTGTTGTGAGTTTTTGTATAACTAATGTACGATAACTTCGGTGGATAATTCGTTTATCCCGGTTAATAATAAGAAAAGCGCGAATGGCTTCTGCCATCCGCGCTTTTTTATGTCGTAAGATATGCACGTTCGTTTATTGGTGTGAGTAAGTTGTATATATGAATTCTTTATATTAAAGAATTCTTATCTAGATTTGATTTTGGATATTGGTGAGGCATTGTAGATAGATTAGAGTCTATCTGTTGATGTTTGAAGGTGAGATATGATTCTTTTTTTGCCCTTTGAATATCTTATAATTTAGAAGGGAGATAGATGTTTTTAATGGAGCTGTGAGGCTATAGAGTGTTTGTGGAAGTCTTTGCTAGTTATAGCAAATTTATATTATGATGAAAAAGAAAAGAGGGTACATTTTTGAATGACCCTCTTTTCATATGTTTTGTTCTTTATATACAGGCTTACATCAGGAAGCCCAGCAGAATACCGGCAGCTACAGCCGAACCGATGACGCCTGCAACGTTGGGACCCATGGCATGCATCAGCAGATAGTTGGTCGGGTCATATTCCAGGCCGACAATCTGTGAGATACGGGCTGAGTCGGGTACGGCTGATACACCGGCGTTACCGATAAGCGGGTTGATTTTGTTGCCTTTCTTCAGGAAGAGGTTGAAGAACTTCACGAAGAGTACACCTGAAGCGGTGGCTATAAAGAATGATGCCGCACCGAGTCCGAAAATCCACAAAGAGTCGGTTGTCAGGAATTCAGACGCTTGTGTAGAGGCACCTACTGTCAGACCCAACAAAATGGTGATGGTATCAATCAGCGGGCCGCTGGCTGTATTGGCCAGACGGCGGGTCACACCACTTTCCTTCAACAGATTTCCGAAGAACAGCATACCCAGCAAAGGCAGACCGGATGGTACCAGGAAGCATGTCAATAACAAACCGATGATGGGGAACATCACTTTCTCCGTGTGAGAAACTACACGAGGCGGTTTCATACGGATCAGACGTTCGTGCTTTGTGGTCAGCAGACGCATGACGGGGGGCTGGATAACCGGCACCAGTGCCATGTAAGAGTAGGCTGATACGGCGATGGCACCCATCAGGTTAGGAGCCAGCTTGGATGACAGGAAAATAGCCGTAGGACCGTCTGCGCCACCGATGATACCGATGGCACCGGCTTGCATGGGGTCGAACCCGATGGCCAACGCAATCATGTAAGCTCCGAAGATACCAAACTGGGCAGCTGCGCCGATCAGCATCAGCTTCGGATTGGAAATCAGCGCCGAGAAGTCCGTCATGGCGCCGATGCCCAGGAAAATGAGCGGCGGATACCAGCCGGATGTCACGCCTTGATACAAAATGTTGAGTACAGAGCCTTGTTCATAGATGCCGACCTGCAGTCCGGCCTCCATGTTGAAAGGTATGTTGCCGACCAGGATACCGAAGCCGATGGGGATAAGCAGCATCGGTTCGAACTCCTTGGCGACAGCCAGGTAGATGAAGAACAGACCCACCAAAATCATGATGAGGTGTCCCGCTGTGGCATTCGCAAAACCAGTATAGGTCCAGAAGTCGGCAAGGTTGTTTCCAATAAAATCTATAAATTCTCCCATATTATTCGATGATTACGAGGTCAGTACCTTCGAGAACAGAGTCCCCTTTGTTTACATTGATGGCGGTCACCTTTCCGTCACGGTCGGAGTTGATGTTGTTTTCCATCTTCATGGCTTCCAGGATGATGATAGTCTGGCCTTTCTTCACCGTATCACCGACGTTCACCTTGATTTCAAGGATGACACCGGGCAGCGGTGACTTCACGCCCGACTTGCCGGCAGAGGCGGCGGCGGGTTTCACCACTTGCGTGGTTGGTGCGGCCGGTGTGGTGGCGGCTTGTCTTACGACGGGCTTGATGACGGTAGCTTTGGGTTGAGGCGCCTTCTCCATTTCTACCTGGTAGTGGGTGCCGTTCACTTCAACGTGGGCAATGTTGCCTTCAATGTCTCCAATGACTACTTTGTAGGGGTTGCCATTGATTTTGTATTTATATTCTTTCATTGTTCAGTCTGTTAAGGGTGATGTTACTTTTTATGCGGTGTCTCGCGCAGGGTATATATCTTCGAGCTCCACGGCGAGTAGCTGCGTTTTACGCGGGTGATGGTCAGTACGGTCTCCTCCACGTCGTGTACGTCGCTCTGCATCTCGTGCAGGGCCATGGAGATGGCGGCGAATACTTCGCCCGGAGCCTGGCCGAGTTCTTTTTCCTTGGCTTCTGCCTTGTCCGTAATGCCTTTGGCGGCCATGGCTCTCTTCCGGCTCATGGCTACAGAGGCCTTGCCGATAAAGCGGAAGGAAACGTAGAGCAGGATGAGGCCCACGAATACCACCAGCATGGCTGTGATAGCCATACCGATGCCTATGCTGTCGTGTTGCTCGAATTTCTCCATCTTCACGTTCTTGTCCAGCGTCTTGTTGTTGGTGCTGGGCGTAACGTATTTTTCGGGTGACTCGTCTTTCACTTCCCAATTGGCGGAAGCATCGTCCACACGGGCATACGATTGGTCGGCTTTCAGCAAACCGGCAGGGACGGTGATCTCGTCCAGCAGTTTCTTCCCGGAATCATACAGGCCTATCCAGTTGGAACTTTCTTTATCCAACAGGAAATTGGTGTGGAAGGTACCGCGGTTGGGTTTGTTGTCCGCCCAGAACAAGGCGTGCTGGCGCGGTGCGATTTTGGTCAGCACGTCGCCTTTGGGAATGAAATACACGGCCGTGTCGCCGGGCTGGCTGGAGTGCTTCAGGTAGCATCCTGCCAAGTCGGCCGAGCCGTATGACTGGTTGAATATTTCTATCCACGCGCTTTGTACGCCGTAGTCGTCCTGGAAATTGGTCTCGTTGTCTACCAGCACTTCGTTCAGTATCAACTTGCTTTCCCCTTCGACTCCGCACGAGGAGCAAATCCCCAACGTCAGCAGCAATGAAAAGAATATTCCTATGTTCACTTTTCTCATTGTAATGTTCTTTATAAGTTAGGAATTAGAGAGGAATGTTGCCGTGCTTCTTGGCCGGGTTCGTCAGCTTCTTGGTCTGCAGTTGCTGCAGGGCACGGATGATGCGGAAGCGCGTGTTACGCGGTTCGATGACATCATCGATGTAACCATACTTGGCCGCATTGTACGGGTTGGCGAACAGCTTGGTGTATTCGGCTTCCTTCTCTGCCAGGAATTCGGCCGGATTTTCATGCTCTTTGGCTTCCTTGGCGTATAGTACCTCTACGGCGCCCGCACCGCCCATCACGGCGATTTCGGCCGTAGGCCAAGCGTAGTTCATGTCGCCGCGCAGCTGCTTGCAGCTCATCACGATGTGCGAACCGCCGTAGGATTTGCGCAGGGTAACGGTTACTTTGGGTACAGTTGCTTCTCCATAAGCGTAGAGCAGTTTGGCTCCGTGCAGGATGACGCCGTTGTATTCCTGGCCTGTGCCCGGCAGGAAGCCCGGTACGTCTACCAGTGAAACGATAGGAATGTTGAAGGCGTCGCAGAAGCGGACGAAGCGTGCGCCTTTGCGTGAAGCGTTGCTGTCCAGTACACCGGCCAGGTACTTCGGCTGGTTGGCCACGATGCCCACCGACTGGCCGTTGAAGCGGGCGAAGCCGATGATGATGTTCTTGGCATAGTCCTTTTGGATTTCCAGGAACTCGCCGTTGTCCACGATGGCGCCGATGACCTCATACATATCGTAAGGCTTGTTGGGGCTGTCGGGGATTATCTCGTTCAGCGAGTCCTCCAGACGGTCGATAGGGTCGGTGCAGTCAATGTAAGGCGGTTCCTCCAGGTTGTTCTGCGGAATGTAGCTCAACAGCTTGCGTATCAGGGCCAGAGCTTCTTCTTCCGTAGCGGCTGTGAAGTGTGTTACACCCGATTTGGTGGAGTGTACGCTGGCGCCGCCCAGGTTTTCCTGGCTTACGTCTTCACCGGTTACGGTTTTTACAACTTTCGGTCCCGTAAGGAACATATAAGATGTACCTTCCATCATCAGTGTAAAGTCGGTCAGGGCAGGGGAGTATACTGCACCACCGGCGCAGGGACCGAAGATACCAGAAATCTGAGGAATGACACCTGATGCCAGGATGTTGCGCTGGAAAATTTCAGCATATCCTGCCAAAGCGTTGATACCTTCCTGAATACGTGCACCACCCGAATCGTTCAAACCGATGACTGGAGCGCCCATACGCATAGCTTTGTCCATGATATGGCATATCTTCAGTGACATGGTTTCAGACAATGAACCAGCTGAAACGGTGAAGTCTTGTGCAAAAATGTAGACCAGACGGCCATCGATCGTACCACATCCGGTTACGACACCATCGCCCGGATAGTGCTTCTTATCCATGCCGAAGTTGGTGCAACGGTGTTCAACGAACATGTCCATTTCTTCGAAGCTGCCTTCGTCCAACAGCATGGCTATGCGCTCGCGGGCTGTATATTTACCTTTTTCATGTTGCTTGGCAATAGCCTTTTCGCCACCGCCCTGACGCGCTACAGCGCGACGGTCGATAAGCTCTTTGATTTTCTCTAATTGATTGCTCATCGTTATTAGAATTTAATGATGTGTGATTTTGTTTCTTATTCCGGTTTCTCGCAAAGTTCGGTCAGTACGCCCAGTGTTGATTTCGGATGCAGGAAGGCAATGTTCAACCCTTCGGCACCTTTGCGGGGGGCCTTGTCTATCAGACGGATGCCGGCTGCTTCAGCCGATGCCAGTGCGTTGGCCACGCCGTCTTCGATAGCGAAAGCCAAATGGTGCATACCGCCGTTTCCGTTATTCTTTTCGATAAATTTGGCGATAGTGCTTTCCGGAGAAGTCGGTTCCAATAGTTCAATCTTCACGTCGCCAACTTTCAAGAAGGCGGTTCTTACTTTCTGATCTTCAACAGTTTCAATGTTGTAGCACTTCAGACCTAAAACATTTTCGTAATACGGCAGGGCTTCTTCGATGCTTTTTACAGCAATGCCCAAATGCTCAATGTGTGAAATCTTCATAACTTTATTCTTTTTAATCGTAAATAGAATACGGGTTTGAATTCTCTGTTCCCGGTTTCCGAATACAGGAGTTCCAAGTTGACCGAAGAACTCAGATTCTAAAAATCCATGAAACTTGGTACAAAGTAAGTCATTTCTTGCAAAATAGAGAAATTTTTCCTCAATTAAATTAGGGTGCAGATAGAGTTTCTGAAGCCTATTCGTGTAGGCTATTTTAAAGAAAAGAGGGGAGGTAATAAATAAGTCCCGGAGATTTTTTAATCTTCAGGACTTGTAGTACACCCTCAGGGATTCGAACCCTGGACCCACTGATTAAGAGTCAGTTGCTCTACCAACTGAGCTAAGAGTGCAATTTGTAGTGGATACGAGAATCGAACTCGTGTTCCATGCGTGAGAGGCATGTGTCCTAGCCGCTAGACGAATCCACCAACTATTTAAAATGTTGCGGAAGCTGGGGGATTCGAACCCCCGGTACGGTAACCCGTACGGCAGTTTAGCAAACTGCTGGTTTCAGCCACTCACCCAAACTTCCTTAGTGACCAGCATTCTTTCGAAATGCGCTGCAAAGGTAGAGAAAGTTTTGGACTGTGCAAACCTTTTGAGCATATTTTTTTCGTGGAATTTTTGCCTCAATCGCTAATCTGTTAACTCTCAAAAATATAAGTCTGATAAAAAAGTGTAGCAGATTGAAGATTGTAAAAGCGGAAAATACAAAGATCAGAAGAGCCTTGGCAAAAATACTCCGGTAGGCTTGTTTTTCTGCTTTCGATTTTTCATCCTTTTTTAATATGGTAAGACACGCTTCGGTATAATCAAATAGAAAAACTCTGTTTTTCATTTGTCTCTGCTCTCACCTTTCGCTATCTTTGTGCCTGCTAAACCTAGAACAGAAGTTGCAAATGGATACTTTATTAAAAGAAACTGTAAATGCAGCGGTGAATTCCCGATATCCGACCATGAATCCTGAAGGTCGAAAGCTCATTGAAGAGATTCTGGTGAGAAAAGATTTTGAAAAGGGAGAAATTCTTCTTTCCGAAGGACAAGTCAGTCATGATATTATGATTGTAGGAAAGGGTATGGTACGCCAATTTTATTATAAAAACGGAAAAGATGTGACTGAGCATTTTTCTTACGAAGGCTGTATCGTTATGTGTATCGAAAGTCTGTTGAAGCAGGAGCCTACCCGTTTGATGATAGAGGCCCTGGAAGACGGTACTGGTTATCTTCTGAATCACAAGAAGTTGAATTTGTTGGCAGAGACTTCATGGGAAGTTAATATGTTCTATCGGAAGATTTTGGAGTTTTCGCTCATTACTTCTCAGATTAAAGCTGATTCGTGGCGTTTTGAAACGGCCCGTGAGCGTTATAATCAATTGCTGCAATCGCAGCCAGAAGTGGTTAAAAGGGCTCCTCTCTCACATATTGCTTCCTATCTGTTGATGACACCAGAGACATTAAGCCGGGTTCGTTCGGGTATTTTATAAGAATAAGATTCTTTTGTTTTTGAAAAAAACTCTTTTTGATTTATGTCAAAGGCACAATGGAAAGTTGTGAGTACTTTTGCATCGCAAAAACAATAGGAGAATTTAGTTTTTATAGAAGAGAGAGAATTGGTTTTAAAAGGGTACAAAAAGAAACAGGTTCCGAATTTCGGAACCTGTTTCTTTTTTTGTTATATGTGGGTTATGGTTGTTTTTCATTCCCGAACAATTTGTTGTAATCACGTTGTGAAGCTGTTTTTGTCCACGTTTCAGGAATAAAGCGCCATTGGTTTAAGGCTTTAGGTGAAATGGTTTGCTGCTGTTCGATATACTTCATCAGATAGTAACGCAAATCCTTGTCTGTGGATGAGAGGATGCGTTTTTCCAATTCGTCTTGTGGGATGCCGGCTCCTTTAGTCAGTAGCTCGCCACCACCATTGCCGCGGTAGGAGTTGACAGCCACTTTATACATTCTTGTTTCGTCGAAAGGAGTGCCGTCAGCCATGCTTAGGATATGCACCTTTTCGCCTTCGGGTTTGGTTACGTCTACAGTATAGAGGATACCTGCTGCTGAGTCGAAGTTGTAGCTGGGATTCTGGAATACAGCACGGTCCGCTGCGCCTTCACGCGGTTGGGTACGCAACAAGAGGAGTGGATCGTCGGCAGACTTCATACGATTTGTCCATAAGGCGTACGACATCTCGAGGGCGCCACGGATTTCTTTCCCGGAAAGACTCATGGTATATAGCATGTTTTCGTATTTGTAAAGGCTGAACATGTCGTTTACGAAAATATCGCCCGCTTTTATTTCAGCATCAAAAGACAAAGGTGCGGCCAATGAGATGTCGGCTCCGCTAATTGCAAGTTGGAGCTGGTGTATGAGGTCGATGAAAGCTGAGGGGCCGAAATAGGCAGGCCGTGTAGAAATACTTTCAGTAAATCGGCCTATTCGTTTGGATACAAATTGTTCCACGTCTTTACGTTGTGAGGCGAAATGACTGATGAACTCCGCATCTGGCTCGTAACTGTCCATCCGTACAAGTTCGCCAGAAATTTCTTTTTGGGTTACGTGGCCATCCTGTAGTGTCAGCTTTACGTCTACGGAAGAGATTACTGAGGCATTATTGGCTGGGTTAATGATCAGAACTGAATCACCTTCTGCATTGATTACCTTTTCACAGGCCAGAGCGTGATCATGGCCCATCATTACTATGTCGAAACCGGGTATGTGGCGTGCTATGTCGGCTGAAGCGTTTTCGTTATACTTGCCATTCATCACATAGGCGTTGCGTCCTGCGTGGAAGATGCCTATTACTAGGTCTGGCTTTTCCTGTTCGCGGATAACCGTCATCCAATGGCGGGCTGTTTCCTCCATGTCATCGAAACGCAGGCCACGCCATAGGTTTTCCGATAGCCAAGCTGGAATAGCTGGAGTTATCATTCCTAATATGGCTATCTTTATTCCATCGCGCTCCAGTATAATGTAGGGCTTAAAATGAGGTTGTTCTGTAGCTGTTTCTATTATATTGGCTCCGAGGATAGGGAAGTGACAGTCTGATGCCCAGCGATCGAACACGGTACGGCCCGTTTCTATGTCGTGGTTACCCATATTGCCCGCATCATAATCCATAAAGTTCATCATTGCGGCGCATAGGTGTGTAGTTGTTGTATCTATATAATTATAGTAATAAGCTGTGGGTTGCCCTTGGAGGATGTCACCGTTGTCCAGTAAGATTAGTCGGTCATTATACTCTTTGCGTTCCTGGCGTATATAGGAACAAACTCTCGACAGACTGCCTGTTGCATCTTGGCGGAGAATGAAGTCGTAGGGGAAATAATTCCCATGCACGTCACTGGTTTGTACTAATTTTAGTTTTACGATTCGCTGTTGAGCCCATGTAAAGGTTGCCAGCAACAGGAATATGCTTAGAATAAGATGGCTCTTTTTCATATAAAAATGATGATATGTAATTAACTTTTAGTGATTTAATCTTCAAACATTCGACTTCTGGCCAGCATGCAGGCACCGATGATGCCGGCTTTATCTTTTAACTTGGATGTGACAATGACAGAATCCTTGTTTACCAGATTAAGTGAATATTTTCGGACGGCTGTCTTAATGGGTTGGGTGATATAATCTCCCGTCAGTGAAAGGGTCCCACCGATTATTACCATTTCCGGGTTGAAGATATTGATGAGTCCTGCAATTTGTTTGCCTAATTTTTGGCCGATTTCTTCTACAATTTCTATGCATAGCGGATCTTCCTTGCATGCAGCTTCGATTAGTTCGTCCAATGTGAGCGGCTTATTTTTTTCTTTAAGCCTGTTGGACAGGATGGAGGTTTCACCGTTCTTTATTCTTTCCAGGAATATTCGGTGGAAAGCGCTACCCGAAGCTTCTGTTTCCAAGCATCCTTTTTTACCACAGTGGCAGATGATTTCGTTGTCGAACGCATTGACGTGTCCGAATTCTCCTGAAAAGCCCGATTTCCCCGTGTATATTTTCCCGTCGATAATTATTCCAATGCCTAGTCCCCAGCTGATATTGACGAAAATGATATTTTTTTCTCCCGTAACACTTCCTTTCATATATTCTCCGTAGGTCATGGCGCGTGTGTCGTTGTCGATGCAGACTGGGAAGCCGATCTTTTCGGTTAATACTTCAGCTAATGGACGTTCTGAGAAGTTAAACATGCTAAAACTGTACCCTGATTCTGGATTAACCCGACCGGAAATGTTGATACAGATATTCATAATTTTTTCAGGGGTTATTTTTATCTGTTTTATGAAATTTCTGATTAACTTACATAGCTCTTCCAAAGCTTCCGGTGTGTTGTCAAACTTATAAGGGATATTCAATTTTAATTCTAACATATCCCCTTTGAAGTTAATTAAAGCTATATTTATAGCAAACTTTTTAATGTCTATTCCTATAAAATATCCAGATTCAGGATTTAATCCATATATACTTGGGTGGCGCCCACCGCTGGTTTCTAGTTTACCATAATCATTAATGTAGCCTTCTTCACACATTTCCGATATAAATTTGGTTACAGTAGGCACACTTAAATCTAGCTCTTTGGCTAGATCCGTAATTGTTGAACTTCCATTATATATATAATGTGTAATAATTCTCTTTTTAAGGAGAGCATTTTTACTACCAATTTCTATTTCTTTTAGTAACGCTTGTGCCATATCATCAAAATTATGAGGTTCGCTACAAAGATAGTGAAAAGTTTTATTATATATATCGCTTAATAATTTTATGTATATCATATTGTTTCATTATTCATCGTTTATTTAATAAAATATTTTATTAAATATTTTGCTATTAATAAAATTGTATTTATATTTGTGGCGTTCTAATATAAAAATGAAAAATATGGATAGGAAAAACACTGGTGATCGTAGAGAGTTTCTAAAAAAGTCCATCATGGCAGGTGCGTCCTTGTTGCTGTCTCCGTCATTATTGAAAGCTTCGTCGGATAGTGAAATTTGGGAAATGACAAACAAGAATGGAGGGGTGATGCTTAAGTCTGATGGGTTGAAGATAACAGGTACTTTTTTGGATGAAATTTCTCATGATATTCCTCATCAGAATTGGGGGCTGAAAGAGTGGGATCGAGATTTTCAATATATGAAAGCCATTGGTATTGATACGGTCATCATGATTCGTTCTGGTTATCGGAAGTTTATCACTTATCCTTCCAAGTATCTGTTGGGGAAAGGTTGCTATATGCCTTCGGTTGATTTGCTGGAGATGTTTCTGAAGTTAGCCGAGAAGTATGGCATGAAGTTCTACTTTGGTCTTTACGATTCGGGACGCTATTGGGATACTGGTGACTTGAGTTGGGAAATAGAAGATAATAAATATGTGATAGAAGAAGTTTGGAAGTCGTATGGGAAACGTTACAAAAGTTTTGGAGGATGGTATATCAGTGGCGAGATAAGTCGTGCAACCAAAGGAGCTATTGATGCATTTCATGCTATGGGAAAACAATGCAAGGATGTGTCAGGAGGTCTTCCTACATTTATATCGCCATGGATTGACGGGAAGAAAGCTGTAATGGCCAGTGGCAATAAGCTAACAAAAGAAGAAGCAGTGTCTGTGCAACAACATGAGAAAGAATGGAATGAAATTTTTGATGGTATCCACGATGTTGTAGATGCATGTGCTTTTCAGGATGGGCATATTGATTATGATGAGTTGGATGCTTTTTTTGCCGTTAATAAAAAGTTGGCAGATAAATATGGTATGCAGTGTTGGACTAATGCAGAATCATTTGACCGTGATATGCCAATTAAATTCTTCCCAATAAAATTTGATAAGCTGCGAATGAAACTGGAAGCCGCCAAACGTGCAGGATATGATAAGGCTATAACTTTTGAGTTTTCTCATTTTATGAGTCCACAGTCAGCTTATTTGCAGGCGGGGCATCTGTACGATAGATATAGAGAATATTTTGGTATTGAATAATAGTTTTTTAATAGGTATGAAATCTGATATAAATTTTTCTTATTTGATATTCCTTTCTGTCGTGGCTGCCTTGGGCGGTTTCTTGTTCGGATATGACGCAGCTGTCATTTCGGGCACTATTTCCCAAGTGACTGAACAGTTTGGTCTCGACCAGATACAGACCGGCTGGTTTGTTGGTTGTGCCTTGGTAGGCTCCATTATCGGTGTGTTGTTTGCCGGTAAGTTGAGCGACCGCTGCGGGCGCAAGGTGACAATGCTGATTGCCGCCTTGTTCTTTTCCGTGTCGGGCATTGGCTGCGCTTTCACGGGTAGCTTCGACCAGCTCGTCATTGCCCGCATCTTGGGTGGTGTGGGCATTGGTGTGGTTTCCATCGTTTCACCGCTTTATATATCCGAAGTTTCCATTGCTCGCTATCGTGGCCGTCTGGTTTCGCTCTATCAGTTGGCGGTGACACTTGGCTTTCTGGGAGCTTACTTAGCTAACTACCAGCTTCTTCACTTCTCTCAAAGTGGTGCAATTCTGGGAGACGGGTGGATGCATACCATTTTTGTGTCCGAGGTATGGCGTGGCATGTTGGGGTTGTCTAGTGTTCCCTCTCTGCTGTTCTTCGTGGTGGTACTCTTTATTCCCGAAAGTCCTCGCTGGCTTGTTCTCAGGAAATATGACGAGCGTGCTCTCGGAGTCTTTCAGCGGATTTATCTTTCTGTTCAAGACGCTCAGGGACAGTTGGATGAAACGAAGTCAGTGGTTCAGTCTGAGACTAAATCTGACTGGAAATTCCTTTTGCAGCCCGGTATCTTCAAGGCTGTGCTGATTGGTGCTGCCATCGCCATTTTAGGTCAGTTTATGGGGGTGAATGCCGTGCTCTATTACGGTCCCTCTATCTTTGAAGAAGCCGGCCTTTCGGGTGGCGATGCCTTGTTCAGCCAGGTGCTGGTAGGTTTGGTCAATGCCGTGACGACGGTGATTGCCGTCTTCATCATTGATAAGGTAGGCCGCAAGAAGCTTGTTTACTATGGTGTATCGGGCATGGTGCTTTCGTTGTTACTGATAGGTTTCTATTTCCGCTTCTCGGCTTCGCTGGGCTTGCCCAACAGTTTCTTGCTGTTCTTCTTCTTGTTTTATGTATTCTGTTGTGCCATATCCATTTCGGCAGTCATCTTTGTCCTGTTGTCCGAGATGTATCCCACTCGCATTCGCGGCATGGCCATGTCCATTGCCGGCTTTGCCCTTTGGGTTGGCACTTATCTGGTAGGACAGCTTACTCCTTGGATGCTCCAAAATCTTACCCCCGCCGGAACATTCCTGCTGTTTGCCCTCATGTGCGTGCCTTACATGCTGATAGTATGGAAGCTGATACCCGAGACTACCGGCAAGTCGCTTGAAGAAATAGAACGCTATTGGATGAAAAAGTAATCGACCTAATAAAAATATATAATTATGGATTTCAATAAATTAGCTGAACAGTACAAAACAGAACTTATGGAGAATGTGCTTCCTTTCTGGTTGCAGCATTCCCAGGATAAGGAGTTTGGTGGCTATTTCACTTGCCTGAAACGCAATGGCGAAGTGTTCGATACAGATAAGTTTATCTGGTTGCAAGGCCGCGAAGTCTGGATGTTTGCCATGCTCTACAACAAAGTAGAGAAAAGACAGGAATGGCTCGACTGTGCCATTCAGGGTGGTGAGTTCCTGAAGAAGTACGGTCATGACGGCAACTACAACTGGTATTTCTCGCTCGACCGCGAAGGACATCCGTTAGTAGAACCTTACAACATCTTCTCTTACACGTTTGCTACGATGGCTTTCGGACAGTTGAGTCTGGCCACTGGCAATCAGGAGTATGCTGATATTGCCAAGAAGACTTTCGATATCGTACTGTCGAAGGTGAACAACCCGAAAGGCAAATGGAACAAACTCCATCCCGGCACACGCGACTTGAAAGGCTTTGCCCTTCCTATGATTCTTTGCAACCTGGCATTGGAAATAGAGCATCTACTTGACGAAGATTTCTTGGTGAAGACCATGGATACTTGTATTCACGAAGTGATGGATGTATTCTATCGTCCTGAACTTGGAGGGCTAATTGTTGAAAATGTTTTAGCCGACGGTTCATTGTCTGACTCTTTCGAAGGCCGTCAAGTCACTCCCGGCCATGCCATCGAGGCTATGTGGTTCATTATGGACTTGGGTAAGCGTCTTAATCGTCCTGACTTGATAGAGAAAGCCAAGAACATCACGCTGACCATGCTTAATTATGGTTGGGACAAGCAGTACGGTGGCATTTACTATTTCATGGACCGTTTGGACAATCCTCCCCAGCAGTTGGAGTGGGACCAGAAACTCTGGTGGGTACATATTGAAACCTTGATTTCGTTGCTGAAGGGCTATCATCTGACGGGCGACAGGCAATGTTTGGAGTGGTTTGAGAAAGTACACGACTATGTGTGGTCTCATTTCAAGGACCAAGAATATCCCGAATGGTATGGTTACCTGAACCGTCGTGGCGAAGTACTATTGCCTTTGAAAGGTGGTAAATGGAAGGGTTGTTTTCATGTGCCTCGTGGGCTTTATCAGTGCTGGAAGGTGTTGTCGGATATCTCTGAAAAGTGAAAATCGTATGGCAAAAATTATAGTGATCGGTAGTTCGAATACGGATATGGTGGTGCGGACTCCTAAATTACCAATACCTGGTGAAACTGTTCTTGGAGGTGAATTCTTAATGAACCAAGGGGGAAAGGGAGCTAATCAGGCTGTAGCAGTACATAGGTTGGGAGGTAATTTAGTTTTTGTTACAAAATTAGGTTGTGACATTTTTGGCGATCATGCTGTATCAGTGTTTCGAGAGGAAGGTATGAAGCTGGACTACATATCGCGTGATCAAGATATTGCTTCGGGTATTGCATTGATTACTGTAGATGAGAATGCTGAGAATAGTATTGTCGTAGCACCTGGTGCTAACATGCTTATTGGAAAAGTAGAAGTTGATGGTGTAATAAATGAAATGAAATCTGGAGATTTTTTATTGCTTCAATTGGAAATTCCTTTATCTACAGTGGAGTATGCTGTTTGGAAAGCAAGTGAAAAAGGAGTAAATGTTGTTTTAAATCCGGCTCCAGTGCATAAATTACCTCGTAAATTATTTAATAACCTGTATTTGATAACTCCCAATAGGGTTGAGGCTGAAATGTTGACTGGAGTACAGATAACAAAGTGGAATGATGCAGTTAAGGCAGCCAATATTTTTGCAGAAATGGGGATTCCTAATGTTATTATAACACTGGGCTCTGATGGATGTTTAGTAAAAGATGAGGAGAGCATTTATCCTATTGAAGCATGTAAGGTCACTCCTGTAGATACTACAGCTGCTGGTGATACGTTTAATGGAGCTTTATGTGTGGCGTTAGCTGAAGGAAAACAAATGAAAGAGGCAGTTCGGTTTGCTTCAAAAGCTGCTTCCATTGCTGTTACACGTGTGGGAGCACAAAATTCTATTCCTTATAGAAATGAGTTGAAATAAATTATTCTAGTTGCTTTTATTTTTAGTATATGGATAGACGCCTTTTTTTGTCAACATTGGGATTCGGCGCAGCTAGCTTATTATACCCCAGTTTATCGTTAGCTAATGAATTTGTGGTTAAAAATTCTGGAGCTATTATTAAACCTATTTCAGGTTCTTGGTTCCTTTTTCAACATACAAATGCTAGTGAAAGTCTTTATTGGAATGAGGATTTAAGAAATTTTACGGCAGAACAATGGAGAGAAAAAATACGAGAGATAAGTGAAACTGGTATGGAGTATTTAGTTTTAATGAGTATTGCTGCTCAAGGAAAGGCTTTTTATGATACAGAACTAGCTCCGAAATTCCATATGGGATGTGATGACCCCATTGGTACTGTTCTTTCTGCCGCTGATGAGTTTGGTATTAAGTTTTTTATCAGTAATGACTTTTGGGGTGCTGACTCAAACCCTTATAAGATGATGACCGATAAGGAGATTCAGATGAAAAGATATAAATCCATGGAAGAATTATATGCTAAATATGGGCATCATAAAAGTTTTTATGGATGGTATTTCCCTAATGAGTCTTGGTTGGATCCTTATTTTGGAGAATTTGTAATACCTTATGTGAATGGATGTACGGAGGTGGCAAGATCATTAGATCCTCGTTTTGTGAATTTGATAGCACCATATAATATTAAGAAAGCTAAGTGTGATGATGCTTTTGTTCATCAATTGGAGCAACTTGATATTGATATTGTTGCTTATCAGGATGGAGTTGGAGTAGGTGGAACTAAATTGGAGGAGTCTGCTCATTTTTATGAAATCTTGTCAGATGCTCATAAAAGAGCAGGTCGTTCGCGGATATGGGCGGATATGGAGTTATTCTATTTTGAACATACTACTTACGGCAATTTAATAGCTGCGGATTTTGAATCCCGCATTATTCATCAAATGGAGGCAATTTCTCCTTTTGTAGAAAAGATATTGGTTTTCCAGTATTTGGGAATTATGAATAAACCGAATTCTAAAGCGCATGCGGGTCTACGTGATGAGACTGTTCGATTGTATAACCAATATATGAATTGGTATAATAAACAGAACTTTAAATAGGTTTCAGTTATGAAAAGAATTTTGAATATCCTGTTATTTTTAATTCCATTTATGGGATTATCAGCTCAAGATCCGGCAGATTTTGTTTTACCATCTATCATAAGCGATCATGCTGTGATGCAACGTGATGCCACTGTAAAATTATGGGGATGGTGTCCTAGCACTTGGGATTTAAAAATTGTTTGCAGTTGGAATGTTAATGATACAATTCATGCAACTTCTGATAAATATAAATATTGGGAAGCTTATGTGAATACTCCTAAAACGGAGGGACCTTATTCTATTAAATTTTATGGTTGGGAAAATAAGTTGTGTGCAGAGGTCAAGGATATTTTGATGGGGGAAGTTTGGTTATGTTCTGGACAGTCCAATATGGAATATTGTTTTAAATGGAGGGTGGATGATATTGAAGATCGGAGTTCTCTTTTTGACAATCAGAAGATACGGCTTTTTAAAGTCGCAAAATCTTCATCCAGATATCCTGTTGAAAGAATACAGGGGAAATGGGAAATTTGTTCACCTGAATCGGTAGAAGATTTTAGTGTGGTTGGTTATTGTTTTGGTAAAAAAATCAATGAGGTACTTGGTAATGTACCGGTTGGCTTAATTGGCTCATATTGGGGAGGAACATCGATAGAGCCTTGGATGGATCATTTTATATTGGAGTATGAAAATCTGTTGGAAAAGGCTGAGGCACAGGGGGCAGGATGGACCCCTACAGCAAGTTCTTCTCTTTATAATGCAATGATTTATCCTATTGTTAACTATACTATTGCCGGAGTTGCTTGGTATCAAGGTGAAGCGAATAATGAGCGAGCTTCCGATTATGGTGTAATGTTTGATGCAATGATCAGAGGGTGGCGTAATGCTTTTCACCGTTATTTGCCATTTTATTTTGTACAAATAGCACCATGGAATGGATATGCAGGTAAAAATGCAGCCTATTTAAGGGAACAGCAAGCTGATGTAGCTAATACATTAAGAAATACTGGGATGATTGTTATTAGTGATTTGGTAAATGATATATCAGATATTCATCCCAGTTTGAAAAGGCAAGTTGGTGAACGGCTGGCTAATGTCGCATTGAAAGAAACCTATCATAAAGAAGGCATCTCTCCTTATTCTCCCATGTTGAAATCTTATAAAATAGAAGGTCGTAAAGTAATTGTTACTACTACGGCGGTTGGTAAACTGAAATGTAAGGATAAGAATATTACGAATTTTGAGATTGTTGATGCTGAAGGTAATTTATATCCTGCAAAAGCTTCTCTGTTGAAGAATGGTGAAATTTGTGTAACGGCAGACAATGTTAAAAAACCGGTTGGTGTACGTTATTGTTTTACAAATGATGCTATTCCAAATTTATTTGATGTTAACGGGTTGCCATTGGCACCATTTAGAACTGATAGAAAGAAATGAAAAAGTGTTTATTGAATATTTTATTTAGTTTTTTGTGTGTTTCTGTTTTTTCACAAACGGAAAAAAGTCTGAGATTTCATGATGGTAAGTTTAAGATCATTCAAATAACAGATTTGCATTGGGTCGAAAGTGATTCTTATAAACTTAAAAATGATAGTACATGTTCTCTTATTCGTGAAATGATTCATTTAGAACATCCTGATTTAGTTATATTGACTGGAGATGGTGTGGTTTCGTGGAATGCCCAAAAAGGATGGCAAAAGTTAGGTGAACTGTTTGAGGAGGAAAAAGTTCCATTTGCAATTACTTTTGGTAATCATGATGAAGAAACAGATATGAATAATGCCCAAATTTTAGATTATCTGCAGACTTTCTCTTATAATTTGACTTATAATGCAGAAGAGGGAATTTCTGGATCAGGAAATTGTACTTTGCCGATATTCTCATCCGATGGAATATCAGAAAAATGGATGATATATTTGTTTGATTCTCATAATATTATAGAGGACCGATCTTTTGGATATTATGATTGGATTAAGTTTGATCAGATTGATTGGTATCGTAAAACAAGTGACCAGATAACAATACGTAATAAACATAAAATTCCTTCACTGGCATTCTTTCATATTCCTTTGCCTGAGTTTGAAACAGCAAGATGGGTTTGCCGGGAGTTTGGTGAGAAGCAGGAGGGCGTTTGTGCACCGAGTCTGAATAGTGGTTTGTTTTCTTCTTTTATAGAGAAAAAAGATGTGATTGGTGTGTTTGCTGGACATGACCATAACAATGACTATTTGGTAGATTTAAATGGGCATATTCTTTTAGCGTACGGTCGTAAAACAGGATATCCTTCTGCCTATACTGAAACGCTCAGTAGAGGTGTGCGTGTGATTAATCTATATGAAAATGAAGCTTCTTTTAATACATATATAAGGGATTTACAGGGAACGTATTTCCATTATATGTTCGAACAAAAAAATTGCGGTACAAATATTCCTCGTTTTAGTGGTTCCTTTATTCAGGAATATTTGGTCGCTGATTGGACTGATGAGCGTTGGAATCAAGAAATGAGGGTGTTTAGTGAGGTTGGAATGAAATATTTGATATACGCACCTGCTTTGTTAACGAATGATAAAGGAATATCTACTGCCACATATCCCTCTTCCTTTGCAAAAAGAAAGCATCAAAATCAGACTCTGGAAAAATGTTTGCGTGCCGCTCAAAAGAATAATATTAAAGTTTTTATCGGGTTGAATTTTAATGATCGTTGGTGGAAATGTGATTATGATGCAGAATGGCTGGTGAAACAGATGGAGATAGGTAACAAAGTTGCTGATGAGATTGTGACTTTATATAAGAATAAGTATCCAGATGCTATGTATGGCTGGTATTGGGTTTGGGAGATTGATAACTTAAATTGGATGACTTCAGAAAGGCAACAAGCACTAATTGACGCATTGAATACAAATTTGGATTATTTATCAGATTTAACTCCAGAGATGCCACTAATGCTTTCACCATTTATGAATCACAAAGTCGGTGGAAATGCAGAAGAATATGGGCAAATGTGGAAGAATATTTTTGAGAAAACCCGTTTCCGTTCTGGAGATATTTTTTCACCACAAGATTGCGTAGGGGCTGGAGGTTTGAATTTAGATAATTTAGAAGAGTGGTTCTCTAAATTGAAACAGGCTGTAAATACCAAACCAGGTTTAAAATTTTGGGGAAATATTGAAACTTTTGACCAACGATTTTGGATTACAGCCCCACTGGAAAGAGTTAAAAAGCAATTGGAAGTTGTAAATGGGTATGTTGGAAATTTGATATGCTTTGCATATAGTCATTATAATAGTCCATTCGTGGTAAATAAAGATTATCACAAAACATATCTACAATATTGTTGTACAGGCCAATTACCGGTAATTCCAATTCCAGATCAGGTGTTAAAAGTAAATACTAATAAAACGTCTAAGGGTATAGAGATTCAGTGGGTACCAGGAGATTTAACTGCAGTTGATGGATATAGCATATATCGTGATGGTACGTTAATAAAGAAAATACAAATTACCTCAGAAAAGCTTCCTAGGAAATATATAGATAAAGAAGGTAGTTTTGATTGTACTTATGAGATCGCTACATATAATGTGATAGGGCAGGAATCTGCCAAAATAAAGGCTGAGTAGATGAATATAAATCATAAACTGATATGAAGAAGAATATATCGTTAATTGCGGCTTTTCTTGTAACATTGTGTATAGGGTGTACTTCTTCACCTGATAAAGACATTGTACAAAGAAAGGAAATGGTTATATCTGTTGACCAACTTGCTGATAAAATTAAGGGAGGATGGGCTGCTAAAACCATAGGTTGTACGTATGGAGGTCCTGTTGAGTTTTTACATAATGGAACTATGATTCAGGATTATACTCCTATTATTTGGAATAAAGATCGTGTGAAACATTATTATGACACTTTCCCTGGTTTGTATGATGATATATATGTTAATATCATTTTCGTGAATGTGTTTGAACGTTTGGGACTGGATGCACCAGCAGACTCTTTTGCCATCTCATTTGCTAATGCGGGATTTCCGTTGTGGCATGCCAATCAAGTTGCCAAATACAATATAAAACAGGGTATAATGCCTCCAATGTCTGGACATTGGCTGAATAATCCACATGCTGATGATATTGATTACCAGATTGAGGCAGATTTTGCAGGATTGATGTCACCTGGTATGCCAAATTCTGCTTCAGCAATTTCAGATAAAGTCGGACATATCTTTACTTATGGGGATGGATGGTATGGTGGAGTTTATGTTGGTGCTTTGTATTCTATGGCTTTTGTAACTGATGATGTGCTGGTGACTGTAGAAGAGGCTTTAAATACAATTCCCGAACAGAGTGATTTTTATAAGTGTATAAAAGATGTGATCGATTGGTATCATAAGTATCCAGATGATTGGAAACAGACTTGGTTTGAATGCCAGAGGAAGTGGTCTTCAGAAGTTGGATGTCCTGATGGTGTTTTTTTACCATTCGACATTGATGCTAAACTCAATAGTGCTTATGTTACAATAGGTTTGTTGTATGGAAAAAAAGATTTTTATCAAACGATAGACATCGCTGCACGTTGTGGTCAAGATTCTGATTGTAATGCAGCTACGGCAGCAGGAGTTTTAGGTGTTTTGCTTGGTTATGAGAATATACCCGAAATGTGGAAAGAAAGCCTTTATGCTGTTGAAGAGTTGCCTTTTGCCTATACTGATGTTTCACTGAATAGACTTTATAAGTTAAGTCTGGGGCATGCTATAAAGGCAATTGAAGCTGGTGGAGGAGTCGTGAATGGCGATCAGATAACTATCAAAATACAACAGCCGGTTGCGGTTAATTATGAAAAGGCTTTTGAGGGACATTATCCAGTAGAGAAAAAGAACATAAACATTTTGTTACAGCAAGCATCTCAATTCTCTTTTGATGGAAACGGATTTGTTTTGAAAGGATATGTAAAATGTGATGATGAAGATTATGTGGCAAATGTTGAGATGTATATAGACGGTGAGTTGGTTGAAACGGCCAATCTTCCTGTTGCTAAGGCTTCATCTATAGATGATAGAAGGGTTGATCTATTTCATAAATATCAGTTGGAAGATATGGAACATACTGTGGTTTTGGAATGGAAAAATCCTAATAAAAATGCACAGATTTACTTGGGAGAAGTGCTTGTATATGCTTCTCAATCACGTTAATAATTTAATAAATAAGATTTCATATGTTTATAGTAGAAAATTATGGATTGGCAGTTGCATTGTGTTGGGTAACGATGCTATGCTGGGGATCCTGGGGAAATACCCAAAAGTTGGCTGCTAATACATGGCGATATGAGTTATTTTACTGGGATTACGTACTTGGAATTCTTTTGTTTTCTTTATTGTGGGGAATTACCTTAGGAAGTATTGGAGAATCAGGGCGAAGCTTTCTTGAAGATTTAGGTCAAGTGAGTTGGGGAAATTTCTGCAATGCATTTTGCGGAGGAGTCGTTTTTAATGCATCCAATATTTTGCTGTCATCTTCTATTTCTTTGGCTGGTATGTCAGTAGCGTTTCCGGTAGGAGTGGGTTTGGCATTGGTTTTAGGAGTATTCATTAATTATTTTGGTGCTCCCCATGGAAATGCCTTTATTTTGTTTTCTGGTGTGTTTTTAGTCGTATTAGCCATTGTTTTTAACGGTATCGCTTCTGGAAAGATTTCTAAAAATTCGGAAGAACAGGCAACTCGGAGAAAAGGAATTGTGATAGCTGTTATTGCAGGTATTTTAATGTCATTCTTTTATCGTTTTGTGGCAGTTGCTATGGATTTGGAACATTTAGAAAGTCCAAGGGAGGGAATGATGACTCCATATTCTGCTTTATTTGTGTTTTCAGTAGGAATTGTAATAAGTAATATTTTGTTTAACACTCTTGTAATGAGGAAGCCATTTGTCGGTAGTGCCATATCTTATAAGGATTATTTTAAGGGGCGTATGAAAACGCATTGTGTCGGTCTTTTAGGTGGTTGCATTTGGGCATTAGGAACAGCATGCAGTTATATTGCTGCGGGCAAAGCCGGTGCTGCTATTTCTTATGCTTTGGGACAAGGGGCTACAATGGTGGCGGCTTTGTGGGGAATATTAATATGGAAAGAATTTAGGGGAGCATCAAAGTTCGTTAATTGGTTACTTGTGTGCATGTTGCTATTGTTTGTATCTGGTTTAGCTTTAATTATTCTTTCTGGAGTTAATTAAATTATTAATAAATTAAATATTTTACTATGAAACAGTGTTGTGATTTAAAGAAAGTATTGCTTTTTTATGTTGCGCTTTTCCTGCCGATTATAGGTATTTGTGGACAAGGAAAAGATAATAATTCTGTCGTAAAGCCAATTACGGGAACTTGGATTAATTTGGCTTATAAGGATGTCAGAAATAAATATACTAATCCTCAGAATTTTGATAATACAGATCCTAAATTATGGGAATCGAAAGTGCGTGAATTGTCTGAAATGGGGATTGAGTATTTGGTTTTCATGGAAGTGGCCAATGAAGGGAAATCGTATTATCCCTCTAAAATGATGTCTTGGTTATATGATAAAAATAAGAAAAGTCCGGTAGAAGCGATTTTGGATGAAGCTGCTAAATATGGAATGAAAGTTTTTATGAGTACGGGATGGGCTAAGGATCAAGATGACAATTTATTAGATCCTGCAATTAAACAACGGCAGTTGCAGATTATGGAGGAATTAGCTGCGCTTTACAAAAATCATAAGGCTTTTTACGGATGGTATTTGCCTGTTGAAGATTGCCTTTGTCCTATTTTTGCAGAACATGCCGTACAGTCTGTAAATACTTTGACGGAAAAGGCTAAAGCTTTGACTCCTGGTAAGAAGACGTTGATCTCACCTTATGGCATAGGATTGTCTGATTTTGAGAATCCTGATTATGAAAAGCAGATGGCTAAATTAAAAGTAGATATTATAGCCTATCAAGATGAAGTAGGATGTGTACGTGATAAGTTTACTTTGCCGCGATTGAAAAAGAATTGGCAAAAAATGCGTGATATCCACAATCGTTTAAATATTGAGATGTGGGCTAATTGTGAGACATTTACGTGGGAAGAGGGGACAAATGATCGTCAGTCTGCTTTGATACCGGCTGCGTATTCACGTTTGTTGTCACAGCAAGTCGCAGCCTCTGTTGGCGGTGTAGATAGAATTATTTCATTTATGTTCGGTGGAATTATTGAGGATCCCAAATCTGCCTATAGGTTGGGTCAACCAGTATGGTCTAATAATTTATATCAAAATTATATGGCTTGGAAAAAAGGAGATAACTATTGGAAATTATTTGAAGCGTCATTGCTTGGGCAGTTATCTAATGTTGCAGATCCTGAGATGGTAAACAATCAATATAGTTTGTTAGTTGATGGAAGTTTGGCGGAAGAAAGTGGAGATGATCATCGCTGGATGAAATTTGAAAAAGGGCATTATGAGGTTGTGATTGATTTAAAGAAGAATACATTGGTTCGTAATATTATGTTACGTACGTTGAATTATGCTAAGGAAAATATAAATGCTCCCTTGAAAATATATGTATATGCATCTGATAATGGGGAAAGTTTTGATTTGCTTGCAATTAAAGATGCTCCATTTTTTCCAAACAATAAACATGATGCATGGATTGACGGGATTTTATTTGATGATCTGCAAAAGAAAACCCGTTATGTGAAGGTCTCATTTGAAGTGCTAGAACATGTATATATGGATGAGATATTTATTAATCCTACAATAAATAAATCACTTTATTAATTTTATATTGAATATTATGAGAAAGCAAAAAAAAGTAATGGTGGGAATTACAAGTCTACTATTAATAGTATTGATGTTGATTCCCAATACCTTAAGAGCAGAGGTATACGAGGTTATGCAGACAATCAAGGTATCTGGTACCGTTTTAGATGAGTTGGGGCAACCTGTTATAGGGGCGACTGTACGTGTTAAAAATGATCAGACACTAGGTACTATAACAGATATTGATGGTAAGTATTCAATCAGTGTATCTGAAAAAGCTACTTTGATATTTTCTTTTGTGGGTTATCGGACAGAAGAAGTTAATGTAAAGGGGCGTAAAGTTATTAATGTCACATTATCTGAGAATAGTCAATTATTAGAAGAAACTGTCGTGATTGGCTATGGTAGTGTAAAGAAACGTGACCTTACTGGTGCTGTTTCATCAATTAAAAGTGATGATTTATTGAAGACAAATCCTACAAGTATCAATCAGGGATTACAGGGTAAAATGGCAGGTGTATCTGTTTCTCAGGCTGATGGCGCTCCCGGAGCCGGTATTAATATTCAGATACGTGGTGCCAATTCGTTCACCACTAGTACAGAACCTTTGTATGTAGTTGATGGCATACCTTTTTCTATGGGGGAGGCTCCTGCTACTGATTTTGGAACTAAACAGACTAATAATCCGTTAAACTCTATTAGCCCTCAGGATATTCAGTCTATTGAAGTATTAAAAGATGCTTCTGCAACTGCCATATATGGATCACGTGCTGCGAATGGTGTGGTTATTATAACGACAAAAGCAGGAGCTGAAGGGAAGGCTAAAGTGCAGTTTAGTACTAATTTTAGTGTGTCTAATCCTGTAAAAACGATTGATGTATTAAGTGCGGCAGAATATGCTGAATATCGTAATGAACTGACTATTAACGGTTATCTGTATGATGGTAAAGAATATGTTGATCCTAGCAATCTTCCTTATCCGATACCTGGCCGTTGGAGCGAAACAAAGGAAAAAGATCCTGTTACTGGTGAAGAAGTTGTTGTGGAGAGAGAATATTTGCCAAGTCCCGATGATTTTCGGAATGGCTATGACCGAAATCAGGATGGAAAGCTATTTTATGGAACTAATTGGCAAGATGAAATTTTTCATACTGCTTTTAGTCAAGATTATAATTTAACTGTGTCGGGTGGAGATAAAAATGGTTCTTATATGTATTCTGGTGGATATTTAGATCAGCAAGGTGTAATTGTAAATTCATATTATAAGCGTTACACGGCTCGTGCAAATAACACTCGGAAAATAAAAGATATCATTGAGATTGGTTCTAATTTGAGTTTCACGAGATCTGAAAATCGTTTTGCAAGAACAAACAGTGAAAATTATGGTGTAATTGAATCTGCTATTTCATTTAATCCGACTCGTCCGGTTTTTGATCCGGAAGCAGACTCTGGTTATTCTGAGGATTTTGCTTCAGGCTTAGCCAATCCTTATTTGACTGTGCATACTGAAAAAAATGTATTGTCTTCACTGTCTGTATTTGCGTCGGGTTTTGCAGAAGTTAAGTTTACTGATTGGTTAAAGTTTCGTCAAAATATAGGATATGGTTATAGTTATGATGAACGTAATCAGTATTACAATCGATATACTGGTGCAGGTCAAGCCCCCACAAACGGCTATGCTGTAAAATCAGATGGTACATATGAGAGTTTGACCGAGGAATCGATGCTTACTTTTGATAAAAAGTTTGGCGTACATGCATTGAATGCAGTGCTAGGTATGACATATGAAAAAGTTACCTGGAAAAGTAAATCAATGAATGCAAAAAATTTTCCAACTGATGATACTGAAGACAACGATATTAATGCTGCTATTGGGGATAAGGAAATAAGTAGCAGCAAGGGGAAATCACAATTGATGTCTTATTTGTTTCGAGCAAATTATAATTTATTAGATCGTTATTTGACAACTTTCTCTGTACGTCGTGATGGTTCCAGCCGTTTGGCTCTAAATCGCTGGTCTAATTTTTATTCAGGTGCATTGGCTTGGCGTTTATCCGATGAGTCTTTCATAAAATCTTTGAATTTCTTTGATAATTTAAAATTACGTATTAGTGCTGGTCAGACTGGTAATCAGGGAGTTAGCGCATATGCTACCCGTTCAAGATTTGTATCTTCCAATTATCCCTATGATGGTACTTTAACAAGTG
>ERZ772831.764-NODE-764-length-33062-cov-16.231587_pt1 | contig 33062 bp, 33 predicted proteins | sample MGYA00580858_ERZ772831 | MGnify/ENA primary metagenome ERZ772831 (study PRJEB29015, sample SAMEA2737694) | human gut metagenome | biome: human gut; feature: human-associated habitat; material: faeces | place: China | collected 2012 ... | reverse complement strand
ACTCACGGTTTGCCAACGACTTCTCACTGATAAGCATAGCATATAAAGCGACTTATCCGGCTTTCACCAGATACCCGTTATTCCGTTGCCAATCCCGCCTGACAGATGCTCATTTCGTAATTTCGGTCTAAACCTGTTTTACGAATACCTGTCTATGCCGGTGGTTATGATTTATACGATCCATTACAGGATGACCCGCCGGAGCAAAGCTTGCATTGTTCCGGCGGGTTTCTATTGCCTTTCCGATATGAAACGGTGGATGCTGCCTTTATTTGCAATTGTTCTTTTTGAGGATTTCCGCGATGGATTCCTCGACCGCCTCGACCTCCTCGTGGAATTCCGAGGCGGGGACGCGCTGCGCGCCGTGGCCGAGGATAATGAGCTGCTCCAGACCGTCGGAGGTCGCCACGCGCACCCTCCGGCGCTTTCCGAGCGCATAGGTCACGCGTTCGATATACTGGTCGGCGGTCTCGGCCTCCTTGGTGTAGACGATGTGGATGTTGTGATATTTTTCCACCGTGCCGAGGCCCTGCGGCACCCGGTAGGCGTCGAACACGAGGATCAGCGCACAGTTCCGGTAGCCCTGATAATTGCACAGCCGGTCCATCAGCACATGCCGCGCGGCATCGAGATTGTCCTTCGCAAGCTCGCGCAGCTCGTCCCATGCGTGGATGATGTTGTAGCCGTCCACCAGCACATATTCCTCCGCCGGTTCGAGGCTTCGGATGAGCGCCTCCTTGTCGTCGGAGCGCAGCGTCTGCGTCGGCAGAAAATCGCGCCGCCGGATGGCGCCGTAGGTGCGCTCGAAGATGCTCAGAAGCTCCTTTTCCAGCTCCGGCGCGCCGCCGGAGGCGACTGTCCGCCGGTAGCTTGTCTCGCCCGGCTCGTTCGATTTTCGGAACGTACTCCAAAGGGGCAGGTGCGCGTAGCTGTCCACCTTGTCCCACTTGACCTCGAAGCCTGCGCCATGGCTGCAAAAGACGGAGCCGGTCGGGTTTTCAAGGTCACGCTCGCTGTCGTAGCCGATCTCCCGGACAATGCGCTCCTGCTCTGTGCAGGGGCGGTAGCCGGAGACGGTGCAGTGGAGCCGTCCGCGACCGCGCGTGTAGGCCGTGACCTCGTGCGCGTAGCCGCGCAGAAGGCGTACCGCCGCGCCGCCGCGCAGGATCGTCAGCCCGTTTTCGCCGATCTCCGGCGGCTCGAACGTGCCGCCCATCCGCTGGATATCGGTCATGGCGCGGCCCGTATTCTCCTGCGGAAGCTCCAGCCGGAAGTCGTACCACGGCTCCAGCAGAATGCTCCTTGCCTTCTTGAGGCCCTGACGCACCGCGCGATAGGTCGCCTGCCGGAAGTCGCCGCCCTCGGTGTGCTTGAGGTGCGCGCGGCCGGAGAGCAGCGTGATGCGCAGGTCGGTAACGGGCGCGCCGGTCAGGACGCCGGGCTGCGTTTTTTCCATCAGGTGCGTCAGAATGAGCCGCTGCCAGCTCCGCGCCAGAACGTCCTCGCTGCAAACCGTGTCGAAGCGCAGTCCGCTGCCCGGCTCACCCGGCTCCAGCAGAAGATGCACCTCGGCATAGTGCCGCAGCGGCTCATAGTGACCCACACCCTCGACCGTATCGGCAATTGTCTCCTTATAGACGATGCTGCCCTCGTCGAACGTGACCTGCATCGCGCAGCGCTCCGCGATCACGCGAGCCAGGATCTCCATCTGCACCTCACCCATGAGCTGCATCCGGATCTCCTGATGCCGCGCGTCCCAGACGGGATGCAGCTGCGGGTCCTCCTCGGCCAGCTGCCGCAGGCGCAGAAAGGCTTCCTGCGGCGAAACGCCGTCCTCCGGCACCAGCCGGTATTCGAGCACCGGCAGCAGCACAGGGGCTTCCTGTGCGGTCTCAAAGCCGAGGCCGTCGCCCGGCTCGGTATGGCTCAGACCTGTCACGGCGCAGACCGTTCCCGCCTCCGCCGTCTCGGTCAGGGCGAATTTTGTCCCGGAGTAGACGCGGAGCTGATCGGCCTTTTCCTGCCAGCCGTCGCCGGAAAGCAGGCTCTTGACGCGAAGGCTCCCGCCCGTGACCTTCAGGAAGGTCAGACGCGCGCCCTGCGGGTCGCGCGCGATCTTGAACACCCGCGCGCCGAAGCCCTCCGGGCGCTTCGGCTCTGTGGTCAGCTCCGAGAGGCCGCGCAAAAATTCGTCCACGCCTGTGAGCTTCAAGGCGGAGCCGAACCAGCAGGGGAAGACCGTCCGGCGCGCGATCAGCTGCCGCGCATCCTCCGTGCTGACTGTTCCGCTTTCCAGATAGCGCTCCGCCACCTCGTCGTCCAGCAGCGCAAGCTGCTCGGAAAGCTCCGCGCTGTCCGCGCCGAAGTCGATGCAGCCCTCGGAAAGCTCCGCTTTCAGCTGATGCAGCAGCGCTTCGCGGTCCGTTCCGTCGATGTCCATTTTGTTGACGAAGAGAAACGTCGGGATCTGATACCGCCGCAGGAGCTGCCAGAGCGTGTGGGTATGCCCCTGCACACCGCTGGTGCCGCTCACGACCAGGACGGCGTAGTCGAGCACCTGAAGCGTGCGCTCCATTTCCGCCGAAAAATCCACATGGCCCGGCGTGTCGAGCAGCGTCACCGAGCAGTCGTCCAGCCGAAGCATCGCCTGCTTGGAAAAGATCGTGATGCCGCGCTCACGCTCCAGCGCGTCCGTGTCCAGAAAGGCGTCACGGTGATCGACGCGCCCGAGACTGCGGATCGCGCCGCTGCGGTAGAGCATTGCCTCCGACAGCGTCGTTTTGCCCGCGTCCACATGCGCGAGAATTCCAATCACAAGCTTTTTCATGGTATCCGCCTTTCTTAGGGTGTATCTGAAAACTGGCGAAGTGACTGGCAGCGAGGGATTTTTGCGCTGAGCAGGACATTTTTTCGCAGGAATCCTGACGTATTTCAAGGAAAAATGCCGCAGCACAGTGTGAAAAGACCCGTTGCCCGGGTGCGGTGGGAGTTGGAAGAATACACCCTAGTATTGGTTATCCTTCCGCCGTCCCGTCATGGGACGGCTGGGCCGCGATGTATTCATCCAGAATTCTGGCGGCGGCTGCCGCCACGTCCGCACAGGGACGCTTGTGATAGTATTCCGCCGTGCGCGGCTGCGGCTCCGTGGGCTTCGGATGCGCGCCGAGGCCCAGAATGTCCCTGCACAAAATGGTGCCGAATTCCGCGCGGAAGGCGTCGGCGATGGCGCGGATGCGCGCGTAATGCGCCGCCTTTTCCTCCTTCGCGTCGGGGCTGTCATAGCCGAAGAGCAGGCCTGCGGCCATGCACGCGCCGCTCAGCGCACCGCACATTTCGCGCATCCCGCCGACGCCGCCGCCAAACGACGACGCCAGACGCAGCGCCGTGTTCTTTTCCAGTCCCGCGTCCTCCGCGAACGCAAGCAGCACCGCCTGCGCACAGTTGTAGCCCTCGAGAAAATTCGCTCTTGCGAGCGCCTCATGCTTTGTCATCTGAGTCCCTCCTCCACGATCAGGGAAAAGCTGCGCCCGCCGCATTTTTTGCAGACGCAGCTTCGCGTTTTTGGATGCTGCTCCAGCAGCTGTACGATCTTTCCGCGCCGCCGGTAGCGGCTCTCCGTCCCGCAGCCAAGGCAGCGGACAAGATAGACCGGGCCTCCGGCGCGGCTTTTTTCATAGGCGGCGGCGCGTTCCTGCGCAGCCGCGCAGGGCTTCGAGAGCCGCTCAGGACGGCAGCCGACGCGCAGGCAGACGCTTTTCCACACGGCGTCATGCCCGTGCCGCCGCCCGGTCAGAAGCGCGGCGGCTGCGTGGGCGTATTCATGCAGTGCCGTCTGACGCAGCTGCTCCGGCTCGTCCTTCAAAAACGCGGCAAGCCGGATCGCGGTGGGCCTGTCCGCGCGGAAGCAGCACACGCCGTACTGCCGCACCATGCGGGTCGAAAACGAAAGCGGGATCTGCTCCGTGGAGATCCCGAGCAGGCGGTCGAGCCGCCAGTATTCGCTGCGGATCGCCTCCAGCAGTGCCTGTTCCTCCATTTTGCGCGCTTCCTTTCCAATTTACACGCCCAGTATAGCATACGACGCGGCGGAATACCACCGCGAAGCCGCTTCTCATTCCGAAATTTCTGTGCTATACTGTTTTTAATGACAATGTGAAGGAGAGCGCCATGCTTTCACGCATCTATCTGGAGATCACGAATATCTGCAACCGGAGCTGCGCGTTCTGCCCCGGGACGAAGCGCCCCGCGCGGATGCTCACGCCGGAGGAATTCGCGCTGCTGGCCGGAAGGCTCCGGCCCCATACGGACTATCTCTATCTGCACGTCATGGGCGAACCGCTGCTGCATCCGCAGCTGGGAGAGCTGCTGGATATCGCGTCGCGGCTTGGCTTCCGTGTGATCGTGACCACGAACGGAACGCTGCTGAAAAAACAGCAGGACACACTGCTGAACGCGGCGTGCCTGCACAAGGTCCATATCAGTCTGCATTCGTTCGAGGCCAACGAGGCGGAGAATTTTGAGGAATACTTGCGGGACTGCGCCGCGTTCGGAGCCGCCGCGAGGACGCGCGGCGTTCTGGTCAACTACCGCCTCTGGAATCTGGACGGCGCGGAAAGCGCGGGCCTCAACAGCCGGAACGAAGAAATTCTCGCCGCGCTTCGCGGGGCATTTCCGGCCCCGTGGGAGGAAAATTCCTGGGGCTGGCGGCTGGAGCCGGGCGTTTTTGTCCAGTATGGCGAACGATTTGAATGGCCGGACGCCTCCGCCCGCGATCATGGTGAGCGCGGACGGTGCCTCGGCCTGCGGCAGCAGGCCGCCGTTCTGTGCGACGGGACGGTCGTCCCGTGCTGCCTCGACCATGAGGGCGATATCGCGCTCGGAAACCTGTTTGCGCAGGAATGGGACGAGATCCTCTCGTCGGAGAAGGCGCGCGCCATCCGCGACGGCTTCGCCGCCGGAAAGCGCGTGCATCCGCTCTGCCGCCGCTGCGGCTTTTCGCAGCGCTTCGGCTGAACGCTCAGACGAGCGAAAGCTCCTCCACGATCGGAAGGCCAAGCTCCTCGAGCATGCTCCGGGCGGCGCTGTAATGCGTCAGCTCCGCAAGCTGCTGCGGCCGGTGCGCGTCGAAGCCGATGACTGCGCGGCAGCCCTCGGCCGCGGCGATCTGCCAGAATTCGCGGCAGGGATAGCCGAGGCCGGAGAATACGCCGTTTTCGCGCTTGATCATGCCGTAGAGATTGCATTCCAGCGGCAGATCGAGCTGCTTTGCCTCCCGGCAGAGCCGGACGGCGCAGCGCTCCGTGACCGCGTCAAAGGCCGGATACTGTGCCAAAACCAGCTCTGGATGCGCAAGATAGGAGAACAGACCCGTCCGCATACCGGCAAGGGTGTCCTCCGTATATTCCTCGACCGCCTCCGGCGTCGAGGCAATCGAGAAGGCCGTCGCGCCCGGCTCGTCGGTCAGGGCGAAATGGTTCCCGAGTATCAGATAGTCAAGCTCACTGCGCACGCCGCGCAGCCAATCGAGATATTCCGGGAAATACTCGCATTCAAGTCCCAGCAGGATCTGGATTTTCCCCGCATATTTCTCCCGGAGTGAGCGGATGGAGGCCAGATATTCCGGCAGCTCCGGCAGCGGCATTCGGACACCCGGATTGAGGAATCCGCTGCGGTACGGCCACGGCGTGTGGTCGGAAAAGCCGAGAATCTGAAACCCGGTCTCCAGAGCCTGGCGTACATAATCCTCGTCGGGGACCGCCGCCGCGTGACCGCAGCGGTAGGTGTGCGTATGATAATTCGTCAGCATTTTGATTTCTCCATGTTTTTTTGCGGCGGTTTCAGCCGCATTTTTATTCTGAAAGTCATTATAGCGCGTTTTTGAGCGGGTGCAAGCGGAAAAATGCTTGTTGACATAATTCTTTAGAAAATTTTCATGTTTCGTTTACAAACTGTTCACCAACCGAAGCTGAACTTCCGGTATGATTAGACCATCAGATGGAGCTGGTTCCCGGGAGCCCCCGTGAACAGGCGACGGCTTCCATCTGGCCGCAACCGCAACCATCCACATTCTTTCCTCTTCTCTCTTTAACAAAAAATCAGGCGGACGCCCTCGGGCGTCCGCCTGATTTTTGCTGAACGGATCGGCTGTGCGGCGCAGCAGTTCAGAGCAGCTCGATCATTTTCTGAAGCATCTGGTAGAGCTTGCCGATATGAATGCCGTCAATCAGGCGGTGGTTGAGGTCGAACGTGATGTTGAGCGTCACGCGGCCGGACTCCTTGCGGTATTTTCCCCATGTTACGCGTGGAATGGAATCATCAATTTCAAGATTGCGCTCCGTGACGAAGCCCGTGACCGGGAACCACGGCAGGCAGGAGAAATAGACGAGCGTATCCAGCTTTTCCATTTCACGGTCGAAAAGATACATCTGCCCGGCGGCCTTTTCCTTGGCCTGACGGCAGAATTCCGCCATATCGCCGCCGTGCGGCAGTGTGACGATCACGAAGGCGTCGCTTCCGGGCACAAGGTCGGTGCAGCTGGGGATCAGCTCGTCCACAATGTCGATGCGCCCGTCCCGGATGCGCATCCGGAATGCCTCGACCTCCTCCATGGCGCGTGTCATGAGGTAGCACAGCGAATAGTAGAACGAAAGCCCGCTTTCGTGGGTATGCGCGTAGAGATTCGTCACGTCCAGCTCGAAGCTGACGGAATAGAACGGGTGGTCGCAGGCTGAGAACAGGTCGTAGATCTCCTTGCGGTCCCATGCGGCTATGTCAACGCTTTTCATAGGTGTCCTCCATAAACGCGCCGAAGTCGGCGACGGCCTTGAAATAGTATTTTCCGTAACGGCGCATGAAGCGCTCGATCTCGGGAATGTCGTTGGCCCATCCTGCGGCGGCAAAATCGACGCCGCAGCGCTCACACATGTCGAAGCCGGGCTTGAGATCGTCCAGCATCAGCAGCTCATCCGGCCGCAGGGAAAACCGCGCCATGATCTGCTCCAGCGGCCACGGCTCCGGCTTGCGCTGCTCCGGCGGCAGCTCCCAGCCATAGACGGCGTCCGGCTCCGGGAGGCCGTTTTCACGGTAGTCACGCAGAATGTAATGCGACACCGAGTGCGAAACAACGGCAATGACGCCGCCCTGCTCCCGGAAGCGCCAGAGGATCTCCTTCATGCCGGGGTAAGCCTTCGGGATGCGCGTCCGGACATATTCCTGCCAGAAGCGGTATTCGCCCTCCAGCTCCTCTTCCGAAAAGCCGAGCTCGCCGGTGAAGAGCGCAATGACGCCCGGGTCGAAATTCTTGCGGAAATAATCGTCAAGCGTATAGTGCAGGCCCGGACGCACCTGCTCCAGATACGCCAGAAAGGACGGAAAGTGGATGGCCGCCGTGCTGTTGACGACGGTATCGTCGTGGTCGAGCACCAGACATCTGTACTGCATGTTTTTTCCTCCGAAAACCACTGTTTGTCGAATATCATACCGCATATGCGGATTTTTGTCAAAGAAAAAGGAAAAATTAAGAAAGATTTCAGAGGAAAATCTGCATCTGCGGTGCGGGAGCATTTGCAAGACGCGGAAAAGTATGCTATAATTCTCAATAGGTATACATACAGAAGAAGCGTCCGGCGCGGGACGGCTGCACCGGATGAGATCGGAGGAATTAGAGTATGAAAAAGCGAATCGCGCTTCTGGCCGCACTGTGCCTGCTCGTGTCGCTCCTTGCTGGCTGCTCCGCAGGCGGTACGGACAACGGCATCCCGGCGGCTGCGTTTTCCTCGGGAAACGTTCTGACGCTGCCGGTCAAGGCTACGCTCAACGAGGGCGACTATGTTTCCTACGGCGGACATCAGTTCACCAGCACCAAGGCCCTCTCCAAGATGGCCGACCTGATCACGAAGAACAATGATACGGTCACGGCCGCCTCCTACACCAATGCGCACGGCGACTGCTGGCTGTTCTCGAAGCAGACCACGACCGGAACGGACTACTGGTGCCTGTACCAGTCCGATCCCGGCGGCGCAAAGAATCAGTACATCTTCTCCGGAATGCACCGGATCCTGACCCTCTCGGCCGGAGAAGGCGACCTCGACCTGCTGATGCCGCTGCACCTGATCTCCGACAGCTACATCCGCGACAACATGGGCAGCCGCCTCACGCTGGACAAGGAATACAGCTGCGGCGTGCAGGAGGCGGATTCCACCGTAGCGGAGCTTTTCCGCGCGTTCTATCAGAGCGCGGGCCTCTACCGCATCACGGCTTCCGGCGACGGCTTCACGCTGGCGCTCAACGACGTCAGCTCTCAGCTGCTTTTGCAGTTCTCCTTCTCGGAGCACGATGATTCCGGCTGGTTCACCATCACGGACGTGACCGTTCACGAGCCGGAGCCTGTGGACGAGCTGAGCGTCGTCTGGACGCAGGACGCGGAGACGGCGCCGGTGGAAAAAACGATCTCCGGCGGCGACGCGACTCAGCTCAGCGCACTGCTCATTGCCTTTGACTATACGGCAGGCGCGACCGATGTCGTCTATCCCTACCGCGTCGATCTCGGCGAGAATCAGTATTCGATCCGGCTCGTCTGGAAGGACAACACATGGAGCGGCACGGCGGAGTATAGCGGCAAGACCTCTGCACTCAATACGCGCACAGCCTCCATCGTGGCGGCGCTGCTCGGTGTGAACGGGCTGATGCCGCTTCAGGAAGGCTCCGATGAGCTTACGGACGCTCCGCTCATTGACTGCATGGCAACGACCAACGATGTCAACGTCCGTGCGACGCCCTCGACCAGCGGCAAGATCCTTGTGACGCTTCCGTCCAGCAGCCCCGTCGCCGTCGTCGGCAAGACGGACAACTGGTATCAGATCCTCTTCAACGATCAGCTGGCCTATATGAGCGCCGACTATCTCCGCGCGGTCAACGAGTGATCTGCCGCGGGAAGCTTTCAACATAACAGGAGCCCCGGCTCTGCGGATACAGAGCCGGGGCGTTTCTATGCGGAGCGATCTGCATGGACACAAACAGATCCGCCCGTGAGCATTGCTCACGGGCGGCGCTTGTATTCAGTCAACAATTTCGACCGTGACCTTCTGTCCGGTGCGCTGCGCGACCGACTTTACGATGGTGCGGATCTCGCGGGCAATGCGGCCCTGACGGCCGATCAGCTTGCCCATATCCTCCGGCGCGACCCGAAGCTCGAGCGTCGTGGTCTCGCCCTCGATCTCGTTTACCTCGACCTTGTCCGGATTGTCAACCAAACTCTTTGCCATGTACAGCAAAAGTTCCTTCATTCTGTTACTCCTTAAGGCTTACAGAACGTTTGCCTTCTTGAGCAGACCGCGGACGGTATCGGTCGGCTGTGCGCCGTTCTTGATCCACTGCTGGGCCTTCTCGACATCGACCGTAACAGCGGAGTTGTTCTGCGGATCATAGGTGCCGATCTCTTCGATGAAGCGGCCGTCGCGCGGGAAGTGGGAGTCGGCGACGACGATGCGGTAGTAGGGATTCTTCTTGGCGCCCATTCTTCTGAGTCTGATCTTAACCATTTGTTTTTCCTCCAAAAATTATCTTCTTCAAAATGTATTTTCGTAAAGCTTTGCGCTGAAACGACGTTTACATGCCCGGCATTCCGGGGAAGCCGCCCATTCTGCCCATGCGCTTCATCTTTTTCGACGCGCCGGGGCCGGAGAACTGCTTCATCATCTGATTCATCATATCGAACTGCTTGAGCAGCCGGTTGATGTCCTCGACCTTCACGCCGGAGCCTGCCGCGATGCGGCGCTTGCGGCTGTGATTCAGGACGGAGGGATTTTCGCGCTCATACGGCGTCATGGACTGAATGATCGCCTCGGTGCGCGCCATGGCCTTTTCATCGACGGTCGCGCCCTTGAGCGCGCCGGCGTTCATGCCCGGCATCATGCCTGCCAGATCCTCCAGACTGCCCATACCCTTGAGCTGCGTCAGCTGGTCATAGAAATCGGCAAGCGTGAATTTGTTGCTGCGGAGCTTCTTTTCCAGCTCCTCGGCCTTCTTCTGATCGAACGCGGCCTCCGCCTTTTCGATCAGCGTCAGCACGTCGCCCATGCCGAGAATGCGCGAGGCCATGCGGCCGGGATGGAACGGCTCGATCTGGTCGAGCTTTTCGCCCACGCCGATGAATTTGATCGGCTTGCCGGTCACAGCCTTGACCGAGAGCGCCGCGCCGCCTCTCGCATCGCCGTCGAGCTTGGAGAGGATCACGCCGTCGATGTCCAGATACTCGTTGAAGGTCTGTGCCGCGTTGACGGCGTCCTGACCGGTCATGGCATCGACCACGAGCAGGATCTCATTCGGCTTGACCGCCGCCTTGATGGCCTTCAGCTCCTCCATCAGCGCCTCGTCCACATGCAGACGGCCCGCCGTATCGAGGAACACCATATCGTTTCCGTGGCGCACCGCGTGCGCAATGGCCGCCCTTGCCACATCGACGGGATTGGTCTGGCCCATCTCAAAGACCGGAACGCCGACCTGCGAGCCGACGATCTGGAGCTGCTTGATGGCCGCAGGGCGGTAGATATCGCACGCGACGAGCAGCGGATTTTTGCCCTGCTTCTTGAACAGGCCCGCCAGCTTGCCGGTGTGGGTGGTTTTGCCCGCACCTTGAAGGCCGACCATCATGACGATCGTGGGCGGTTGGGAGGCCATACGGATCTTTTGGTTGTCGCTGCCCATCAGTGCAGTCAGCTCTTCGTTGACGATCTTGACGATCATCTGCGCCGGAGTCAGGCTTTCGAGCACATCCGCGCCGACCGCCCGCTCGGTCACCTTTTTGATAAAGTCCTTGACGACCTTGTAGCTGACGTCCGCCTCCAGAAGCGCCAGACGGATCTCCCGCATGGACTCCTTGACGTCCGCTTCGCTCAGCCGTCCCTTGCCGCGCAGCTTTTTGAAGGCGGCGGACAGTTTTTCGGTAAGACCTTCGAATGCCATTCGCTTACTCCTTTATTTTTTCCGCGGCGGAGAGAATTTTTCTGGCCTGCGCCGACGCCTCCGGCACCGAAAGCAGCGCCCGCGCCGATGCGCAGATCTCCCGGAGCGCCGCCTGCGTTCTCTCAGCCCGGGCGATGCAGCCCGTCTTGTCCTCCATGTTCCGGAGGACGCTTTCCGCGCGCGCCAGTGTATCGTGTACGCCCTGCCGGGTGATCCCGGCCTCCTCGGCGATCTCGCTGAGCGAAAGATCCTGATTGTAATACAGGTCGAAGCAGGTCTTCTGCTTCTCGGTCAGAAGCTCGCCGTAATAATCAAACAGCAGAGTCATGGCATATGCGTCCTGTTTCATGCGCCCTCCTCTGCCGGCAAGGTTTTTCCCTTTACAGCTTGTATAGCATACACGATTTTCTTCCGTCTGTCAAGCAAAAAGCTTGACAGGAAGGAAAAAACATTTACAATCTGACACAATTATGTTAACATGGTAGTCAGAAATCTGTATTTCGACCAAAGGAGTCAAATTATGAAACGGATCCTACATATTCTTCCGGCGCTGCTTCTGGCAGTTTGCCTGCTCGCGGGAAGCGTCTTTGCCGCGCTGGATCAGAACGTATTCAGCGAGAGCATCGACCTTGCCGACACCACACGCCTCTACAGCGGCACGCAGCTGATCTCTACGACGAAGGGCCTTTCCGGCGCGCAGGAAAACTATGTGCGCTACACGAAGGACCGCGACGTGCAGCCGATCATCGCCTACGGCAAGGAGATCTACGGCGCAAGCACCATCAGCCAGATCGCCAAAAAGCTCTCGGAGGACGGTCTGAGCATCGTCGCGGGCATCAACGCCTCCTTCTTTGAAACAGAGACCGGCCTTCCCTACGGCCTGCTGGTCACGGACGGCGTGCTGCGCAGCGCCAGCACCGACATGCCCTCCGTCGGCTTCTATGCGGACGGGAGCGCGATCATCGGCAGCCCCGAGCTTTCCATCAACGTCCGCCTGTCCGACGGCTATCAGACCTCGATCTTCTACAACAAGCGTCTGAACGATTCCAACGGCATCGGCCTGTATTCCCGTGACTATGACAGCAAGACCAAGAACAAGGTCTCTGCCTACAACGTCCTGCTCGAGCCGGTCAACGGCGCCGACGCGGCGCTTCCGCTGAACGGCTCCATCGAGCTGGAGGTCGTCAAGACGGCCTCCGCGACCGCCTCCTGCACCATTCCCGACGGCTCGTTCGTGCTGGCCATCTCGGAGGCGAGCATCTATCCCACCGCGCTGGACAATGTGAAGGCGCTGAAGTCCGGCGACCGCGTGGTCGTCACTACCTCCTGTGCGCCGGAATGGACGCGGGTGCAGTATGCCTGCTCCGGCAGCGAGCTGCTGGTTGACCGCGGCATTCCGTGCGAGGAATTCACGCTGGACTCTGAAAAGAAGAGCGCCGCCCGCACCGCTGTCGGCATCGACCAGAACGGCGGCCTCGTCCTCTACACCGTGGACGGCGGCAAAAGCTCCTCCGGCATGAATCTTGCGGAGCTGGCCGACCGCATGGCGGAGCTTGGCTGCGTCACGGCGCTGAATCTTGATGGCGGCGGCTCGACCTCTCTTGGCGCGATCTATCCGGGCTACGCCTCCGGCGCGACCGTCAACCAGCCCGAGGACGGCGCGCTGCGCGCCTGCGCAAACTTCATCTTCCTCGTGCGGGAGACGACCCGCTCCGAGGATGCGGATATGCTCTGCCTGTATCCCTACGGCGCGCAGGCTGTGCTTCCCGGCGCAAAGCTCAATATGACCGTAAAGGCCGCCGACCGTAACTATATGCCCGCCGAGCTTCCCGACGAGGTCGCCTTCGGCGCGGACGGCGGCGAGATCAGCGCGAAGGGCGTGCTGACCGTGGACGACGACGCCAGCGGCTATGTCACCGTCTCCGCCGTCTCCGGCGATCTGAGCGCCCGCGTCCAGCTTCCGGTCCTCGATACGATCACGGAGCTTTCGCTCAAGAAGGCCGATTCCAACGTCTCCTTCACGGAGGCGACCGTCCCCGGCGGCAGCTCGACCAGCCTCGCGGCCGTCGCCAGCTACTATGGGCGCACCGTTGCCTCGCAGAACAGCAGCTTTGAATGGACCGTCTCCGGCGGCATCGGCGCCATCGACAAAAACGGCGTTTTCAAGGCTGCCGATACCGCGCAGCGCATCGAGGGCACCATCACCGTCTCCTATGGCGATGTGACGGCGGAGGCAAAGATCACCGTCGCACCCGCCAACCCCTTCGCGGACATGAGCAAGCATTGGGCAAAGGACTACGTCAACGAGCTGTACTTCGACGGCGTTCTGACCGGCTCCACCGGGTCCGACGGCAAGCTCTACTACCGCCCGAACGACTCCATGACCCGTCAGGAGTTCGTCGTTGCGCTGATGCGCTTCCTCGACGTGGACGTCACGCTTTATACGAAGTCCGATCTGCCCTATGCCGACAACGATAAGATCGCAAAATGGGCGCAGGATGCCATGAAGGCCGCCTATCAGCTCGGCTACATGAGCGGCTCCTCCTCGAACGGCAAGCTCTACGCCAAGCCCACCGCCACCATCTCCCGTCAGGAGGCGATGGTCATTCTCGCCCGGAGCCAGAAGCTCCAGCAGGAGGATGAAAGCGTCCTGAACAAGTTCACTGACGCGGGCCGCATCGCCTCCTGGGCGCGGCCGGAGCTTGCGGCCATGGTGGAGCGCGGCATCATCAGCGGCTCCAAGGGCAAGCTCAACCCGACCGGCAACGTCACGCGCGGCGAGGTTGCAAAGATGCTCTACGCCCTGCGCTATTCCGACAGCGATTCCTGAGCACTGAACAGCAAACCGCATAGAACAAAGCGCCCGGCGCTGCATTTGCAGCGCCGGGACGTTTCTGCTTGTCAGGACTTTTTGGGAAACTGGATGACCTTTCCGTCCTCCGGCTTCTTTTTGCGCAGCGGGCGCTTGTTGCCCTTTTCATCGACAATATAGGTGTTGTCCAGATGCGAGCACAGCGCGGCCTTGACGGAGTCGATATACTCTCGGCGGAGCACGTCGCGCTCGGCAAGCTCCTCCTCCGTCAGCCCTTCGGCCTTTGCCTTTCTGGCAAGCTCATTGATGCGGTCGATCCGTTCCTGCTTCATAAAATTCACACAAACCGGCTGATGACAATGCCGGTCCTTCCTTTCTTTGTTGTTCCGGAGAGCTCCTCCAGCCGGATCTTTCCCAGTCCGCGCACGGAGACCACGTCGCCTTCGCAGACGGTTTTGTCGGATTTGACGCACGGCATGTGGTTCAGCTCCGCCTTGCCGCTTTCGATATACAGCGCGGCCTTGCCGCGGCTGAGCCCGAAGCCCGCGGATACGACGCTGTCCAGCCGGAGAGAAGAGACCGTGTCGCGCACGGTCTTGACCTGCGCGGCCGGAATTTCCAGCTCGGAAAGCGCCAGTTCCCGAAGCGTCAGTCTGGCCCGTCCGGCAGAGGTCAGGTTTTGCAGGACGTAGGGGAGAATCTCCCGCGTGACGAGAAAATCGCACCGGCCATCGCGGACGAAAATATCGCCGACTGTCTCGCGCTTGATGCCCGCGCCCATGAGCGCGCCGAGAAAATCACGGTGCGAGAGCCTGTCGCCCGTGAAAAACTCCGCGCAGACGGCGGCACAGGGGCCGTCCTCCGACGAGAGCCAGCCTTCGTCCAGATAATCCGGCAGCCAGCAGCACATATTGCGCTCCGTTCCGGCGGCGCCTCCGAAGAAGTGCAGCTCCGTGCCGCGCAGGAGCTGCTGCGTCAGAAGCTGTTCGCGCGGTGAGAGAAAGCAGGTCGCGGCGGGAATGTTCCGCTGCGCGGCAAGGGTGATGCGGTCGTAGACCCGTGCCAGAAGCATGGCCTCGTCCTTGTCCTGCGCAAGCTTTTCGATTTTTTCACGCTTTTCCATTGCCTCGCCTCGCTTTCAATATTTTATTATACTACAGCTTTTGCAAAAGATAAAGACGCTGCGGCTGACACTTGAGAAAAATTCAAATTTCCGGTATACTAAACGAAAACAGGAAGGGAGGCGGCACTATGAAGGTGCTGATTATCGGCGGCGGCGCCAGTGGAATGGCGGCGGCGCTCTCGGCGGCGCGTGATCCGGCGAACAGCGTCACGCTGCTGGAGCGGCAGGCGCGCGTCGGGCGGAAGTTGCTGGCGACGGGAAACGGACGCTGCAATCTGACCAACCGGGAGCTGGGGCCGGAGCACTATCACGGCGAGCAGCCGGAATTTGCCCTGCCTGCGCTCCGGACATGGGGCGTGGAAACGACGCTGGCGGAATTCCGGAGGCTCGGCCTTGTAACGGTCACGGAGCCGGGCGGACGGGTCTATCCCTTCTCCGATCAGGCGAACAGCGTCGTGGATGTCCTGCGCTTTGCGCTGGACGCGGCGGGCGTGACGGTCGTGTGCGGCTGCGAGGTCTGCGAGGTCAAAAAGAAGGCGCGCGGCTATCAGGCGCGGGCCGTGACCGGGGAGAGCTATTACGGCGACCGGCTGATCGTTGCGGCGGGCGGCTGCGCCGGGCGGAAGCTCGGCGGAACGGAGGCGGGCTATGTGCTGCTGAAAATGCTGGGCCACGACTGCACGCCGCTGCGGCCGAGCCTTGTGCAGATCCGGACGCAGACGGAGCTTGTGCGCGCGCTCAAGGGCGTCCGCGCGGATGGGCGCATCGTCCTGAAGCGGGACGGGCACGCGGTCTGCGCCGCCGAGGGCGAACTTCAATTTACGGAATTCGGCGTCAGCGGCCCGGCGGCATTTGAGCTGTCCCGCGCCGTTTCGACCGGAGACGGCGAGCAGACGCTGCTCATCGATTTCTGCCGGGATATGCCGGAGACGGAGCTGACGGCGCTTCTTTCGGAGCGCTGCGCGCGCTTCCCGAAGCTTGCGGCGGAGGAACTGCTGACGGGGCTTTTGCAGTCGCGGCTTGGAAAAACGCTCGTCCGCAGGGCGGGACTGGACGCGGAGAAGCCGCTGGAGGCGGTGACGGCCGCGGAGCGGCTGGCCGTCGGCAGACTCGTCAAATGCTGCGTCGTGGAGGCCGTCGGCGTCCTCGGCATGGACAGCGCACAGGTCACGGCGGGCGGCATCCGAACGGCGCAGTTCCGCGCCGATACGCTCGAAAGCCGCGTCGCGCCGGGCGTTTTTGCCTGCGGCGAGGTGCTGGATATCGATGGCGACTGCGGCGGCTATAATCTGCAATGGGCATGGTCGTCCGGCACGGTCGCCGGGCGGCTCGGAAAAACGGGAGAAGAGACTTTATGATTCGAATTCGGGATATTTCCCTTGCACCCGGACACGACAGCGCGGAGCTTGTCCGCGCGGCGGCGCGTCAGCTCCGCATCCGGGAGACGGAGATCAAGCAGCTGGATATCCGGCGGCGCTCGGTCGATGCGCGGAAGAAAAACGATGTGCGGCTGGTCTATACGATCGATGTGCTGGTGAAGGGCCGCGAGGATAAAATTCTGAAAATGGCACACTGCCCGAAGGCAGCCGTCGCGTCGGACTATACTTATGCGGTGCCGCAGCCCGCGCGTCTGCCGGAGCAGCGGCCCATCGTGGCGGGCTTTGGCCCGGCAGGCATGTTTGCCGCGCTGGTGCTGGCTATGGCGGGCCTGCGGCCCATCGTGCTCGAACGCGGGCTGGACGCCGCGCAGAGAAAGGCGAAGGTAGAGGCGTTCTGGGCGGGCGGCGAGCTGGACCCGGAATGCAACGTGCAGTTCGGAGAGGGCGGTGCGGGAACATTTTCCGACGGAAAGCTCAACACGGGCACGAAAAATGAACGCATCGGCTGGGTGCTGGAGCAGTTTGCCGAGGCGGGTGCCGGTGCGGAGATCCTATTTGACGCCAAGCCCCACATCGGGACGGACGTTTTGGTGACGGTCGTGCAGAATCTGCGCGAAAAGATCCTGCACTACGGCGGCGAGGTGCGCTTCGGCACAAGGCTGACGGGCCTGCGGATGGAAAACGGCCGCCTTGCGGCGGTGCGCGCGGTGCAGAACGGCGAAGAGACGGAGCTTCCGTGTACGCAGCTGCTCCTTGCGATCGGTCACAGCGCGCGCGACACGTTCGAGATGCTGCACGCTGCGGGGATCCCGATGGAGCCGAAGCCCTTTTCGATGGGCGTGCGCATCGAGCATCCGCAGCGGCTGATCGACGAGAGCCAGTACGGCCCCTTCGCGGGCCGTCCCGGCCTTCCGGCGGCGGATTACAAGCTGAACGTCCATCTGCCGGACGGGGGTTCGGCATACACGTTCTGCATGTGTCCCGGCGGACAGGTGGTGGCCTCCGCGTCGGAGACGGGCGGCGTTGTGACGAACGGCATGAGCAATGCGGCCCGCGACGGCGAAAATGCCAATGCGGCGCTGCTCGTGACGCTGAATCCGGAGGATTTCCCGGACAAATCGACGCTTGGCGGCATGTACTGGCAGCGGGAGCTGGAGCGGGCGGCCTTCCGCGCGGGCGGCGAAAATTACCATGCGCCTGCGCAGCTTGTGGGCGATTTTCTGGCGCACAGGCCCTCGGAAGGGGCCGGGGCGGTCGCGCCGACCTATCAGCCGGGCGTCCGGTACTGCGATCTGCATGACGTTCTGCCGGAGCGCATCACGTCCGTTCTCGAACAGGCGCTGCCGGAGCTGGACAGGAGGCTGCATGGCTTTGCGCGCGCGGACGCAGTCATGACCGCGCCGGAGACGCGAAGCTCCTCGCCGGTGCGCATCGTCCGAGGCGCGAACCGCCAGTCCGCCGCGGCGGGGCTTTATCCCTGCGGCGAGGGCGCGGGCTATGCGGGCGGCATCATGTCAGCGGCGGTGGACGGGATGCTGAGCGCGGAGGCGCTCATCGCGGCGCTGAAATAAGAAACAAAGGGGAAGAAGTCTGTGACTTCTTCCCCTTAGTTGTTTTGATAGACGGCTTATTCGTCCACGGAAAAGGCGTAGACGGTCGTGCTGTCAAAGGCTTCGCCCGCGCGCAGGATGCAGCTGGGCCAATCGGGATGGTGGATGCAGTCGGGATAATGCTGCGTTTCCAGACAGAACGCGGCGCGGTGGCCGTAGACCTGTCCGTTTTTGCCGCTGACCGGCCCCATGCCGTTGGCGGTGTAGAGCTGGACGCCGGGCTGATCGGTCATGACCTGCATGACGATGCCGCTTTCCGGCGATCTTGCGGTGACGGCGGGAATGCTGCCGTCGAGGATGAAGTTCGCGTCATAGCCGCGGCTGGCGCGGACGCAGTCCTCGTCGTTGTCGGCGTCCTGGCCGATGGCCTTGAAGCGCCGGAAATCCATCGCCGTACCGGCGACGGGCCGGATCTCGCCGGTCGGCAGGCAGACGTCATCGTTGGGCGTGAAGAGATCGGCGTGGATCTTCAGCAGCTGCTTCTGCACGTCGCCCTTGCCGTTGAGGTTAAAATAGCTGTGATTCGTGAGATTCAGGATCGTGTCCTGATCGGTCTCGGCATGGTAATGGATGCAGAAGCTGTCGCCCTTCCAGCAGAAGCGCACCGAGAGTGTGAGTGTGCCGGGATAGTCCTCCTCGCCGTCGGGCGAGACGCGCGAAAATACGAGGCCGTCGGCCTCCTCGTGCGCATCCCAGACGTATTTGTCAAAGCCGCGCAGGCCGCCGTGCAGATGGTTCACGCCGTTGTTTTTTGCAAGGGGATAGCTTTTGCCGTTCAGCTCGAACGACGCGCCGCCGATGCGGTTGGCAAAGCGGCCAATGGTTGCGCCGAGGTAGCCGGGCGTTTTGACATAGCCCTCCAGCGTGTCATAGCCGAGCACCACGTCGGTCAGTACGCCGTACCGGTCCGGCACCTGAAGGCTGCGGATGGTTGCGCCGTAGTCCAGCAGCTCCGCGCGCAGGCCGTGTTCGTTTTCCATCGTCCAGCAGTGTACTGCCGTTCCGTTTTCAAGTGCCCCAAAGGGAAGCTTTGTAAGCTTCATATCGGAAATCTCCAATCTTATCTGCATTGTGCCGCAGACGCAACGCCTGCGGCGCTTTTATCATAGCACAGAATTCTTCGCGCGCCAAGTCTTTGCGGAAAAAGCGGATGCTGCGGAATGTTAAATAAATTTAAGATAACACCGCAGTATACGGGAAGACAAACAGAGCGTGGAATGTTTTTGAAAGAAAAAGCTGCCCGATTAGGATAATACAGCCAAAAGTACGAAAATTGTTATTGCATTTTTGTAAAATTTAAGTTAAAATAACGCAACCGCAAAGGAAGGCCACGCAAATACGCGGCCGCACAGGAATAGTCGGGAAGCTGCCGCGTAGGATGAAGGAAGAACGCGGACGCTTCCCGGACTGCATTCCGGGAAAGCGGTGCGGAAGGAGGAGTCGGAATGCCGCAGTTTCAGCAATCCATCGAATCGGCGCAGCCCGTCGCGGCAGTGATTATCTCCGTGGCGCTGATGCTGTTTGCGGGCTTTGCGCTCACGCGCATCACAAAGCTGCTTCGTCTGCCGAACGTGACGGCCTATATTCTCGCGGGCATTCTGATCGGCCCGTACTGCCTGAACCTTGTTCCGCAGCGCATCATTGACGGGACGGATTTCCTGTCCGACATCGCGCTGGCGTTCATCGCGTTTTCGACCGGCGAATTCTTCAAGCTCTCCGTTCTGAAAAAGAGCGGCATGAGGGTCGTGTGGATCACGCTGTTCGAGGCCGTTCTGGCCTCGGTCTTTGTCTTTATTCTGACATATTTTGTGCTTCGGCTCGAGCTGGCGTTTTCCGTCGTGCTGGCGGCGCTGGCCTCGGCGACAGCGCCTGCTTCCACGATGATGACCATTCGTCAGACCGGCGCGAAGGGCGACTTTGTCGATACGCTGTTACAGGTCGTGGCGCTGGACGACGTGGTGGGGCTGGTTCTCTACTCCGTGGCGATCTCCGTCGCGCTGGCAAGCCTCGGCGGCGCGGGCGGCTTCTCGTTTGAGACGTTGGTAAAGCCGGTGCTGCTGAATCTGGCGGCGCTGGCGCTGGGCGGGGTGTTCGGCCTGTTCATGAAGCTGCTGATGCCGGAGCGCCGCTCGACCGACAACAAGCTCATTATCTCCGTGGCGCTTCTGTTCGCGTTCTGCGGCGTATGTGCGCTGATCGATGTTTCGCCGCTGCTCGGGTGCATGGCGATGGGCACGGTGTATACGAACGTCGCCGAAAATGACAAACTTTTCAAGCAGCTCGGCTATTTCAGCCCGCCGATCCTGCTGCTGTTTTTCGTCCGTTCGGGCATGAATTTCAAGCTCGACGCGCTCTTTTCCGCGTCCGGCAGCCTGAACGGCGTGCCGCTGATCGCGGTCGGCGTGGGCTATTTCCTCGTCCGTATCCTCGGCAAATACGTTGGCGCGTGGCTTGGCTGCGCAGCGGTCAAAAAGGATCGGCTCGTCCGCAACTATCTGGGACTCGCGCTCATTCCGCAGGCGGGCGTGGCCATCGGCCTCGCTGCGCTTGGCGCGCGGACGCTCGGCGGCGTGATGGGCAGCGACCTCGAGACGATCATTCTCGCCTCGAGCGTGCTCTACGAGCTGCTTGGGCCGGGCTGCGCGAAGCTGGCGCTGTATCTGTCGAAATCTTATTCGACGAGGCTCGAGGACGTTGCGGTCGTCGCGGAAACGACGGAGACCGGCGAAAGGAAATCCGACGTGCAGCTCCTGATCGAGCGTATCCAGAAGATCCGGTCGGAGCTTCCGGCGCGTCCGCATGAGGAAATGAGCGAGGAGGAGGCCGCCTTTATGGAGGCGGCGGAGGAACAGTTGGCGCAGACACAGGCGCAGCGCCGGCATTTTTATCTCAGGAGGTAACGGAGAATGAATCAGGATGTGATTGCGGGCCTGCTTGGCCCATGGAGCGCGGAGCTTGGCCTCGGCGCGATCTTGCTGCGCGCGGCGCTGAGCGTGCTGTTTTCCGCGGTGATCGGCTGCGAACGCTCCAGCAAGCGGCATTCCGCCGGTCTGCGTACCTTTATTCTGGTCAGCATCACCGGAACGGCGGCCATGCTGACCGACCGGCTTTTGATGGAGCTGGCGGGCGTGCCGGTGCCGGTGCTCTCGGCGGCGGCGGTCATCGGCATGGCGACCATCAGCGGCAATTCCATCCTTTTCAGCTCCAAGAATCAGATCAAGGGCCTTACGACCTCGGCGGGCCTGTGGTGCTGCGGACTGATCGGGATGGCGCTTGGCGCGGGGCTGTATACGCTGTCGCTCGTGCTGTTTCTGGTGCTGCTTTGCAGCATGTCCGGTCTGCCGGTGCTGGAAAAGCACCTCAAGGATCGCTCGAATCATTTTGAGGTGCATTTGGAGCTGAAAAACAAGGGCGACCTTGCCGAGTTCGTGGCGACCATCCGCGCGCTGGGCATCCGCATCGACGATATCGAGTCGAACCCGGCCTACGTCGGCTCGGGCCTGAGCGTGTTTTCGGTGTCCTTTACTGTGACCAGCGCGGAGCTGAAGCAGTACAAGAAGCACGAGGAGATCATTGAGGCGCTCCGTTCGCTGGAATATGTCTACTACATCGAGGAGATGAACTGACCGCGCCGCCTGCACGCAGGGCGCGCAGACAGTTTTCGGAACGGCCCTGACCGCAGCCTGCGGTCAGGGCCTTTGCACATGGCGAGAACTGCGGCGGCATTTTCGATTTTTTGCAGAAAAAGTGTGCATTCCGTCTTGAAAGTGCCGCAGGCGCGTGCTGAACGAAGGACACTTATGAAGCGCCGCAGAGATGCGGCGTTTCCAAAGACAGATGGTTAGAAACATCTAACCGCGATTTGCACGCTGGTTAGATAAAACTAACTGCGAGCCGCATTCCGGTGTATGCGGCCTATGCTGCCGAAGCATGGGCGGAAGCGCCCGGAGCGCCTCGCCGGACGCAAAAATTCGGGACTGCGGCTGCGGCGGAGGCGCGAACATCCGCAGGCTCCTGAAAAAGTATCCGCAGAGCATCGTCAAGGGCGTTGATTACTCCGCTGTCAGCGTGGAAAAGGCGCGGAGGCTCAACCGGGATGCGATCGCGGACGAGCGCTGCGCCGTGTGGCAGGGAAGCGTGGCAAAAATGATCTTCGCGGCCTCGTGGTTCGATGCGGTCACGGCGTTTGAGACGGTCTACTTCTGGCCGGAGCTGACGCAGAGCTTCCGCGAGGTTTTGCGCGTTTTGAAGCCGGGCGGCACGTTTTTGATCTGCAACGAGTGCGGCGGCGACAACGAAAAGGACGAAAAATGGACGGAGCGGATCGAAGGCATGACGATCTACAAGGATACCGAGCTGAAGGCGGCGCTGGAGCAGAGCGGCTTCCGTGACGTGCAGATCCACAAAAATCAAAGGGACTGGCTCTGTGTGCTTGCCCGGAAATGAGGGTGCATGAGCTGCGCCGTCCACCTCGACTATCAGGGAGGCACGGTTCTGACCGACGGCGTCGGCAACATCATCCGCACGCTCTTCGGCGTTCTGTCCCTGAGCACGATCAAGAACATCGTTTCGTCGCTCGGTCTTGACGAGGCGTGGTGGACAAATATCACCGTTGCTGCTATGATATGTCTGTTCCTGGTCGTGCAGAGCCTTGTGCTCTCGCGCAAGAACAAAAATGAAAACTGAGGTGCAGGCATGAAAAACTATTTTCTCGGCATTGAGCTTGGCTCGACCCGCATCAAGGCGGTTCTGCTCGACGAAGCGCACAAGATCGTAAAGAGCGGCGACGATACATGGAAAAGCAGTCTGAAAAACGGCATCTGGACATACCACATGGACGAGGTGCAGACAGGCCTTCGCGCCGCAGTTCAAAATCTCGGCGAGCTGCCGGGTGAGATCTCGGCGATGGGCGTGTCGGGCATGATGCACGGCTATCTCGCCTTTGACAAGAGCTGGAACCTGCTGGCGCCGTTCCGGACATGGCAGAACACCATGACCGGCGAGGCCGCCGAGGCGCTGAGCGCTGAATTCGGCTTCAATGTTCCGCAGCGCTGGTCGATCGCGCACCTGTATCAGGCGATTTTGAACGGAGAATACCATGTCCGCGAGATCGCGCATATCACGACGCTTGCTGGCTACGTCCACTATCTGCTGACGGGCGAGAACGTCCTCGGCATCGGCGAAGCCTCCGGCATGTTCCCCATCGACAGCGAGACCTGCACCTATGACGCGGCCATGCTCGACAAATTCGATGCGCTGACCGCAAAATACGGCTTTGACTGGAACGCCCGCAGCGTGCTGCCGCGCGTCCTGACGGCCGGGCAGGCGGCCGGGACGCTGACAGAAGCCGGAGGCACATATCTCGGCGGGCTTCTGCCCGCAGGCATTCCGCTCTGCCCGCCGGAGGGCGACGCGGGCACCGGCATGACGGCGACAAATGCCGTCGCACCGCGCACGGGCAACGTCTCTGCCGGTACGTCCATCTTCGCCATGGTCGTTCTGGAAAAGCCGCTTTCGAAGGTCTATCCCGAGATCGACATGGTCACGACGCCGACCGGCAAGCCCGTCGCTATGGTCCACTGCAACAACTGCACGAACGACATGAACGCATGGGTCTCTCTTCTCGGCGAGACCGCGAAGCTTTTCGGCGCGGACGTGTCTACTGGCGAGCTGTTCACGAGACTCTATCAGAAGAGCCTTGAGGGCGAGGCCGACTGCTCCGGCGTCCTGACGTACAACTACATGGCGGGCGAGGGCGTCACGCATCTCGACGAAGGAAGGCCCATGGTCGTCCGCAGACCCGAAAGCAGGCTGACGCTTGCAAATTTCCTGCGTTCGCAGCTCTACGCTACAATGGCAACGCTCAAGATCGGCATGGACATTCTGGCGGGGGAGCATGTCGCCATCGACAGTCTGACCGGCCACGGCGGCCTGTTCAAGACCCCGGTTGTCGGACAGAAATACATGGCCGCGGCCTGCCGCGCACCGGTCACCTGCATGGAATCGGCAGGCGAGGGCGGCCCCTATGGTATGGCGCTGCTGGCGTCGTACATGGTGCAGAAGGCGCCCGCGCAGACGCTGGAGCAGTATCTGGAGACGGAGGTCTTTGCGGATGTCAAACGCATGACGCTGGCTCCCGATTCCGAGGACGCGGCGGGCTTTGACCACTATCTGACGCAGTACCGCGCGGCGCTTGCTGCTGAGCAGGCTGCGGTTGCGGCATTTTAAGGAGGTTACATCATGAAACAGTATGAATTCTGGTTTATTGTCGGCTCGCAGACGCTCTAAGGTGAGGAGGTTCTGGCAACGGTCGCAAGCCGCGCCGAGGAAATGGCGCAGAGGCTGTCCGCCGTCCTTCCGTATCCCCTCAAGTATAAGGTCACGGCCAAATCCAGCGCCGAGATCACGCAGGTTATAAAAGAAGCAAACTATGACGATTCCTGCGCCGGCATCGTGACGTGGTGCCATACGTTCAGCCCGTCTAAAATGTGGATCAATGGTCTGAACCTTCTGCAAAAGCCGTGGCTGCACTTTGCCACGCAGTATAACCGCGAGATTCCCAACGAAGAGATCGACATGGATTTCATGAACCTTAATCAGGCTGCACACGGCGACCGCGAGCACGGCTTCATCGGAGCCAGACTCCGCAAGCCGCGCAAGATCATCGCCGGTTACTGGCAGGACGAGGACGTGCAGGCCCGCATCGGCAGCTGGATGAAGGCCGCCATCGGCGTGGCAGTGTCCAAGGACATGAAGGTCATGCGCTTCGGCGACAATATGCGCATGGGGCAATGTCTCCGGCATCGACCGCGAGAGCGGCTTGGTCGTCATCAAGCCCTCCGGTGTGCAGTATGACGGCATGACGGCGGAGGACATGGTGGTCGTCGATTTGGACGGCAATGTCGTCGAGGGCAAATGGAAGCCGTCGAGCGACACGCCGACACATCTGGTGCTCTATAAGGCGTTCCCGGAATGCGGCGGCATCGTTCACACGCACAGCCGCTGGGCGACGAGCTTCGCGCAGGCGGGCGTCGGCGTCGCGCCGCTTGGTACGACGCAGGGCGACTACTTCTACGGAGAGATTCCCTGTACGCGCGAAATGACCCCGGAAGAAATTGCGGGCGAATAGGAAAAGGAGCCCGGCAACGTGATCGTGGAGACATTCCAAGGCAAGGACGCGGCACAAATCCCCGCCGCCCTCGTCCACAGCCACGGCCCGTTCACATGGGGCAAGAATCCGGCGGAGGCCGTCCATAATGCGGCCGTTCTGGAAGAGGTCGCGTTCATGAACTTCCATTCGCTGCAATTGGATCCAAAGCAGACGCGGATGCAGCAGGAGCTGCTGGACAAGCACTATCTCCGCAAGCACGGCAAGAACGCCTATTACGGACAGACTTCGAAATAATCCGATAAAGCACAGAAAATCCCGGCGCACCGCCTAGGGTGCATCTGAAAACTCCCAATGTGACCGGCAGCGAGGAATTTTTGCGTTGAGCAAGACATTTTTTCGCAGGAATACTGACGTATTTCAAGGAAAAATGGCGCAGCGCAGCGTGAAAAGACCCGCTGTCCCGGTGCGTTGGGAGTTTTCAGATACACCTTAGATCTGGCAGCGCGCCGGGAAATTTTTATGGGATGCGGTCGGGAAATGCCTGCGCCGCGCGTTCAGCGCCCAGTGCGATCATAGCCGAGCGCCCGCCGGAGCACCGGCGCGATCAGACAGGCGAGCACGCCGCCGATGGCGGCGGTGACGAGCTGCGGCCAGGTGAACGAGGCGGTGACGGCGCTCAGCTTCGCTGCCGGAACGATGACCGGTGCGACGAGCCGGACGAGCACGACGTAAAGAACGGCGAATTTGGCCAGCGCAGCCAGCGCCATGCAGCCGAATGCGCCGATCGTCTGCTTTTTTTGCAGGCATTTGCCGACGAGCAGGCCGAACAGCACCGCGTAGACGGCGTTGCCCAGCGCGACACACGGAACCAGCGGGAAAAAAGCCGGGCCGATGCCGAGCAGATACGCGCAGAACGGCGAGACGAGCGCGACGGTCACGCCCGACCAGATGCCGCCGAGGAGCGCCGCGACGGCCAGCACCAGATTGACGCACGAGCCGGTCACGAGCTGGCCGAGGCTTCTGGTGAGAAGCTGAAACGCGATCAAAAGTGCGAGGCAGACGGCTGTCTGCGCGATCCAGGTCGTTTTTTTCATGAAAACCCCTCCATACTTGCATTCTGCCCATATTATAGCTATACTGTCCAGGAATAACGTTGCATTTGCAACGAAGCGGAGGGATCCATATGCTGACATCTGCGGAACGTGTCTGCCTGCTGGAAAACCGGCTCTTTCGGGGCTTTTTGCCTGCGGAGCTGGACGGGCTGCTGGAGAGTCTGTCGGCCCGTGCGGTCAGCCTGCCGGGAAACTGCGTCCTTTGGAGCATGGGAGACCGGGTCGAGCGCGCCGGGGTCGTGCTGTCCGGGCGCGTGGAGGCGTGGCGCTACACGGCGGACGGACAGGCGTGCCTTTCCGCCGTGCATGAGACGGGCGGCCTCTTCGGCGATGTGCTGATGTCTGCGCGTACCGTTGGTAGTCCGGTGGAGCTGCGCACGGCTCGGCAGTCGCGCGTTCTATTTCTTTCGCTGGACGCGCTGCTTCAATGCTGCGCGAGAGACGGCGGACAGAAATGCACGCGGCTCCTGTCCAATCTGCTGGAGGAAATCTCAGAAAAATACTGGGCGCAGGAAAAGCGCGTGCGCCTGCTGTCCATCCCGGACGGCAGGGCCCGTCTGGAGCGCTATCTGACGGAGGAGGCGCAAAAGACCGGCGCGGTCGTCTGCGCGGGCGTTACGCGCGAACGGATGGCGCAATACCTCGGCATGAACCGGAGCGCGCTTTCGCGCCTGCTTGGCGCGATGCAGCGGGAGGGCCGGGTCGAGCTGCACCGGGGCTGGCTCCGGCTTCTGGTGCAGGACGCGCCGGAAAATGAATAGACGCGGGCAGGGGAGTGCCGCAGCCTCAATGCAGCTCCATGATATGGTCCGAGCAGGTCTGCGCTACCTCTGTATCTGCAAAATAGCGATGCTTCTTCGCAAGCAGGGCGCAAATGACCTCCAATGCCGCACGGAAGGCGGCTTCCTGCTCCGGAGGGAAGTCGGGGGTGCTGTAAAATTCCCGTTCGAATGCAAATCGGTCATAGCCCTCGTCGATCTCCTTCACTGAGCGTGCAGTTTCAAACTGTTCGCGCAGATACCGGATATATCTGCGCCACCACTCCCGGTAAAACGGAAGCACCATGCCGTTCCACTCTTGAGTTATCCCGAGGGAGCCGGTCACCATACTGCTCTTTGCTTGAGGTAGGGCGCTTTTTCTGGGCATTACATTATCAAACCTCCGAATAATAAATTTGTGGCGGCCGGAAGAAACCAACCGGTCGCCGCCTTGCGGTTATTGTTGAATGTGCTTATCGGCTTCACGCAGCTGAACGAAAAATAGACGCAAATTGCAAGTGCAAGTTGGACACCTGCACGGTAGAAATTATAGCATTTTTCAAAATTAAAGCGCATATCCACATGAACGAAACCACCCTGAACAGTCAGAAGGCGAAACATTCTGAAAGGCGTGTTGGATCGCATTGGGAAGAGCATCCGATGACCTTGCCTTGAATTTGCGCAAAAGAGCCTTTACCTTCGACCAAAGCTTTTCAATAGGGTTCAGGTCAGGGCTATACGGCGGAAGATAAATGTATCGGACACCGGAACTGTCCAATAAATCTTTCACTGCCTTTGCATGGTGCGACTTCATATTATCCATCACAAGGACAGAATCGCAGTTCAGATGGGGCAACAGCTCCTCCTTCAGATACTGCTTGAAATGCTCTACAGTCGTTCCACCTGAGAAAGTCGTGTAGTGGAATGTCCCGTCCAACTGGATGGATGACAGAATCGTTGTATTCTTTGGCTTGAAAAGCGGAGTGGCGTCAACGGCTCGACTTCCGCCAAGCGAATAGGCATACCGTCTTGTCATATCGGTATTGCAGCCGCTTTCATCCAGAAACACAAGGTCACTTTCCTTGAATCCAGACATAAGGACGTTCCAGTTTTTCCTCTTCCTTGCCACATCGGGGACGCTCCTGTTCACTGGCATGAAGAGATTTTTTCTTCCGGCGGTATCCTGCTTTCTGAAGAAAACGCCAGACTGTATCAATGCTGACAGACAAATTCAACGTTTCAATGATCTCCAGACAAGTGATATCCGGCTGTTTCTCCAGAAGTGAAAGGATGCGCTGATGATCTGCATCGGACAATTTGGGCTTCTTTCCACGCAGATTCGTCTGAGTTTCGTAGCTTCCTGTCTCATTCCGACGCTTCAGCAAACGGTAGATCGAACAGGTGTTTACAGAAAAGCACTTTGCCAGTTCTTTTACGCTAACACCTTTGTCGTATGCTTCTAAGATCAATTTTCGAGCTTCGTTGTGCAGCATAGTTCTCACCTTCTCTGCCTCTGTTATACCACTTTTTCTCAAAAGTGAAAGCTTCTGCTGTATTATTGAAAATTGCTATAATTTTCCTGAAACGAGCAGTTGCTTTTGCAGGGCTGTCACGCTCGGCTGGTCGAGTGGATTTATACTGCAAAATACGTTCGAAGCAGTGGGAGAGAAACACACTTTTTCGGAGAAAATTCAGTCAGGTCAGGAATCCAGCAGCGTGGAGTCTGCACTGCTGGAATCAGATGTCAGCTTTTCAGCAGCGAGAGCAGCTCTTCGGAAGACATATTGAGAATGCCCGCTTCTTCACAGCCGGATATTGTGTCCAATAATGCTGCCTTCTTTTCCTGAAGCTCCAGAATTTTTTCTTCGATGGTGTCCTTCGCGATCAGCTTATAGACCTGCACGTGCGCCTGCTGGCCGATGCGGTGGGCGCGGTCCGTCGCCTGATCCTGCGCTGCCTGGTTCCACCATGGGTCGTAGTGGATCACAATGTCGGCTGCCGTCAGATTCAGACCCGTTCCGCCTGCCTTCAGAGAGATCAAAAAAACCGAGGCGCCGCCTGCGTTGAATGCTTTGACCATTGCAGCCCGTTTTTCCTTGGGCGTCGAGCCCTGAAGCGTGAAATTCGAAATATGCAGCGCGTCCAGCCGCTCACGCATCCGATCAAGCATGGAGGTGAACTGAGAAAACAGCAGGATCTGATGACCGTTTTCCGCCATCGCCTCGCACAATTCCACGCAGGCATCCAGCTTGCTCGTTGGACCTTCGAAATTTTCAAAGCAGAGCCCCGGATCGCAGCACACCTGCCGCAGCCGGGTCAGCGCGGCGAGAATTTGCAGTTTGCTCTGCTCGTCTCCGAGATCTGCAACGGCGGCCTGCACACAGGCGTAATAGAGCTTCTGTTCCTCCTCGGACAGAGATATCTTTCGAATATATTCTTCCTTGGGCGGAAGCTCCTTGAGGACATCCTTTTTCAGCCTGCGCAGCAGAAACGGCTGCACCAGCCGCCGCAGTTGGGAAACCGCGTCCGGATTTTTAGACTTGAGGATCGGCTTTTCCAGTTTTTCGCGGAACGCATGGCTTGTGTAGAGATATCCGGGCATGAGAAAATCGAACAGGTTCCAGAGCTCACTGAGCCGGTTTTCAATCGGCGTTCCCGTCAGGACAAACCGCTGCCGGCACGAAAGACGCTTGACGGCCTTGGACGCGAGCGTAGCGGCGTTTTTGATGTGCTGGGCCTCGTCGAGCACGCAGCAGTAAAATTGCAGCTTCGCATACGCTTCAATATCCTGCCGGACAAGCTCATAGGACGTGACCCACACGTCGAATTCTGCGCCCGCAGCACGCAGACGTTCACGCTCGGCAGCGTTTCCCAGGATCAGCTGATAGCGCAGCTGCGGGGCAAATTTTTGCAGCTCGTCTCCCCAGTTGTAGATCAGTGAGGCTGGACATATAACGAGATTTGGTACACCGGCGGTCTTTTGGGGGACGGTTGCTAAAAACGCAATCATCTGAAGGGTCTTTCCAAGTCCCATTTCGTCTGCGAGAATTCCGCCGAAGCCGTATCCCTCCAGTGTTTTGAGCCATTGATAGCCGATCTGCTGATAGGATCGAAGCTGCGCGTTCAGTCCCGGCGGAAGGGCGTAATCGCTCTCGGAGAGCGTTTTGAAATTGCGGATCATGCTGCGCAGCTGGCTGTCGCGGCTGACCTGTATGCCGTCGCTTCCGGACAGCAGCTCATCGAGATAGAGGCCGCGATACGCCGGAAGCGTCGCTTTGCCGCGGGCAAGCTCCCGATTGGTGAGCTGGAGCATCTGCACCATTTCCGCAAGCTTTTCACACGACGAACCGTTCAGCTCCAGATACCGGCCGTCCGGAAGGCGGTGATATTTTCTGCGCAGCAGCATACTCCGGTAAAGCGCCGAAAGCTCCTCGGGCGGATAGCCGCCGGTGTCCAGCGTCAACGTCAGAAGGCCGTCGGAAACGGAAAGGCCGACGCTGGTCGGTGCGGGCTGGAGACGCTTGCGGTTCAGGCGGTCACTGAAATAGACCTCGCCTCTGCGGCGGAAAGCGTCGACCGGACCGGTGAGAAAATCATAGGCCGCGTCCTCGCCCTGTAAAACGAACTGCTGTCCCTGCTGCTGAAAATAGCGCCGGACGAACAGCAAAGCGGCACTTTCTTCTTTTTTGTTTCGCCGCACACCGTCTGGCTCGGAGCTGTCGTCGAAAGCGATCGAATGGGTATCGTACCGGAAGACCGGCTTGACAAGCAGCGTGTCCTGTTCCATATCAAAATAGAAGCAGACCGTGCAGGAATCAGGGATGTAGTTTTGTAAAAGCTTCTGCGGATCTTCGATCTCGACCTGTCCGTCGAGCGCCGGCAGCACGCAGCCGCAGAAGGTCGGAAGATCCTTCCGCGCCAGATACATGGTCTGCTGCGTTGCTTCGAGCAGCGGGTAGATCTTTTCCCGAAACTCGCCCGAACAGCGCAGAAGCTTGCCGCCGCCGAGCGCGTATAAGCTCCGGTAGCTGCCGAAAAAGCGGTAGGGGCAGGGCGTCTGGACCGTCAGCCATGCACCGCCGCCTTCTTCCGCAATTTGCAGACGAACCTGCGGGTCGGCCTGTGTGAGCGTGAGCGGCCCGGAGCCTGCGCAGTCTACCGGTGCGTCCGACAAAAGATCAAACCACCGATCAAAGGAATCGCCGGTCAGCGTGATCTCGTTTTTTCGATAATCCGGGGGCTCGTAGCCCATATAGTAGGAAGAAGAACCGAGTGCGCGGTACCTGCCGTATTCGTTCATCAAAAGCCGGATCATGGCCTGCGCCTTCGGTTCAAACAGTTCGAGGTTATGCTCCAGCGTCAGTCCTTTTCCGTAGACGACTGTCCGGCGCTGGCTTACATTGTCCAGAAACTCCCGGATATTCTGTACGCTATACAGCCGGTCAAACCCGACACGAAGGGAAAACGAGGGATATTCGGTTCTGTATCCGGCGCGCAGCACCGCAGTCAAGCGGATGGGCTGCTGTGAAGGCTCAATCGATTCCTGTGTAATTTGCAGATAGCGCTGAAGCATCCACCGTGCACACGAGTCGCTGCCGGGCACAGACTCGCGCGGCGGCTCGCCTATATAGGCGATCATGGCGGCGGCAAGGTGCTTGCAGCGGCCAACGTCGGCGTAACGCGGGCAGGTGCAGCTGATGCGCAGCCGTCCTTCTGCCATTTCGGTGAAGCGCACCGTGTAGCGTTCGCTGCCGCGGACAGTGCAGCTGACATTCGTTTCCGTTCCGGCTTTCGTACACTGTATATCCGTGACCCGCCCCTTCCGATAATATTCCATCCCACGTTCAAAATCGGTGGCGGTAAACAATGATTTCACCTGATTCAGATTCATCCGGAAACTCCATTCTGCAAGATTGATACCATGCAAGCGGAAAAACGCCCGACCTCCGCCGCATTCGCGTCTTTTCGTTCAGTATAGCAGAGAACCGCAGGAAAATCCATGGGCAACACACCGCAAGCGAGCGTGAATTGCCCACCTGAAGCTGGAATTTGATTTATATCGTTCAAGAAATATTCGTGCTGTTTTGTCAAATAAATCTCGATAAATCCACCGCGTTTTCGCGTAAACTGCTCCCCAAGTCAAGGACAAAATAAGGTGACCCATTCCGCTAGCATGGATAGCTGCCGGTTGTCAGATACCGGTAATACTCGTTCGGCGAGAGCTTTGCCAGATCCCACTGGTATCTGTCGTTGTTATAGTAGTCCATCCAGTCGTCGATTGACCGCTGCACATCCGCAAAGCACGTCCAGCTTGGAATCTTCTCCGCCAACTCATCCTTCATATGTCCGAAAAAGCTCTCCTGCGGCGCGTTGTCCCAGCAATTTCCCTTCCGCGACATTGACTGCCGCAGGCTACTGTTTTTCACGAGCTGAATGAACTTGATGCAGGTGTAATGGCAGCCCTGGTCGCTGTGCAGGATTGTCTCTTTTTTCAGCGAAATTCCATGCTGATATACCATTTTCTCTACCGTTTCCAGCACAAAATCCACCTCCAGAGACTCGCTCAGCACATAGGAAAGGACCTGCTTCGTGCATCCGTCCAGGATCGTGGAGAGATAGCAGAACGCGCCGTTCAGCGGAATATAGGTGATATCCGTCAGCAGGACGCTTCGCGGTCCGTGCATCTCAAACTCCCGCTTCACAAGGTTTTCTGCCGTGTTGTTCGTCCGAATCGCCTTCTGCATCCGCCGGTACGGATTTGCCTTGCGGATTGGACAGACAAGACCGAATTTCTTCATCAGCCGCCGGATCTTCTTTCCGTTCATCCGGACGCCGGTATGCAGCAGCCGCATATGGATGCCGCGCACGCCTTTGGCGTAACCACGAAACCGGTAAGCCTCCAGAATCTGCTGGAAATCCGCCGCATCCTGTGCCTCCCGCGCGGCTCGCTTCTGCTCGGAGGAAAGCCACGCATAATAGCCGGAACGAGAAACACCCGCGATCTCACACAGCTCGGATATTGTGAGAATGTTCGATTTTTCCATGCTTGTGTCCCGGATGATGCCGAATTTGAAGCTGCTATCTTCCATGCTCAGGTATCCGAATCCGCGCTTTCCGGCTGCCGCATAAGTTTTTTTAAGAACGCCATCTGCTGCTGAAGATACACGATTTCCTGCTGCATCCGGCGCTCACTCT
>ERZ772831.725-NODE-725-length-34412-cov-5.283290_pt1 | contig 34412 bp, 29 predicted proteins | sample MGYA00580858_ERZ772831 | MGnify/ENA primary metagenome ERZ772831 (study PRJEB29015, sample SAMEA2737694) | human gut metagenome | biome: human gut; feature: human-associated habitat; material: faeces | place: China | collected 2012 ... | reverse complement strand
CTTGTCACGTTGGCCACCAGTACCAGCGCCTCACGTGCGCCCTCAATCTTCAGTTCACCCGAGGGGAAACTCTTCACGCTACCGCCCTGCGTCAGCACCCTGACCAGCGTGCGGAAACGTGTCCCCCGTTCGGGGTCGTACAGGTGCTTTTCCTTGACGCCTTTGTAATAAGACGGATAGGAATGATAGGCCGCATAACCTTCGACGGCCATCTCGTTGCCGGCGGCCGACGTGGCATGAGGCAGTTGCGAGCTGAACGAGAGCAGAGCCCTGATGCCCTTCTCGCCTGCCGACGTCAGGCGCAACACAATCACCGAGTCGGGCGCCGAAGCAAAGTAGTCGCACGCCTGCGCCTTGCCTCCACGGAGGTACTGCGTCCGTGCGGTGGCGTTGCCGATGTCCAGCGAGCGGCGGTAGGCGGTTATCTTGGCCGGCTCGTCCAGATAGGTGACGGTCAGCTGCCCCAGGGGCTGGTAGTTCTCGCTATAGTGTCCCTGCACCTTGCGCTGTTCGCGGTCGGCTCCGCGGTAATCCTCTTTGTCCAGCAACTCGCGGATGACGGGGATGGACCGATGGGCGTCGGGCGTGGTCACCTTGCGGTCGGGTTCGCCCGTCCAGAGGGTCAGGTCGTTCAGCGAGAGCACGTCGCGTTGCGTGCCGCCATAGACGATGGCCCCCATCGTGCCGTTGCCTATCACCAGCGCCTCCTCAAAGTATTCCGCCGGTCGGTTGTAGTGTAACACCAGATTGTCGTTTTGCGCCGATGCCGCGCCTGCATACAGGCATCCGCACGCCAGCGCCAACGCCTGTACGGACTTTCTCAAAAGTGTATTTTTCATCGTTTCTGATAAGATAAAAATTTTTCTGTTTATGTTGTCTCACACCGCACTTGTCCAACCCCAGGAAAGTTGTCCGAAGTCGGCTTACAAATGTAGTGAAAATCTGCCGATGCGCCCAACAATCGGGCCGATAAATCTCCCCGCCAGAGAAGAGCTCCGCCTTTGCCATCCGTTCAGTAGAAGAACAACGCCCCTTCCACCCTGTCCCAGCGGCGTGCTCGGAGGTTCTCTTTGGAGAGGAGGAAGTAATACATGCCGCAATCGTAGAAGCGCAGCCCCCAGCGGTCGTCCTCGTCTATCTGGAGCAGCGACAGGCAGCCCGGATGCTCTCCTTCCACCTCCTCCTGATAGGGCAGGCCCAGCAGGCGGTGTCCGTCGCCCCTGGCCTCGCCCGCCACGCCGAAGTCCATCGCCTCGGCAGGGCGGAACACGCTCTCGTCCGTGTCCTCCCAGCGCAGGTCGTAGGGCTCCAACCCCTCCTCCCGCTCGTCGTAAATCACCACAGGCCTTGTGTGATAGTCGAGCGGCGACTCGTGTTCCCCCAGGAAATAATCCAGCGGCGCAAAGAAGTAGAGCATCCCCCTGTGGGGCAGCAGGTTCTCGCCGTCCAGCGGCGCCAGGTCGGCGCAACGTATCTGGCAGACGAAGGTCAGCGGCTCGTCGTAGTGCCTGCCCTCGCCGTCGTCCACGGCCACGCAGGGATATGCCACGTCCTTCGGCAGGTCGGGTGCGCCCCACCAGTGGCTCCTGCCCGTCAGGTCGCCCTGCGTTTCAACGGTCGTAATCAGAAAAGCCATATCCTTTCTATCTCGTTTTGGTCATTGTTTTCCCTAATCGAACATCACCCTCGGGTTCATCGCCTGCGGGCTTCTCCATTGCATCCACCCCAGCAAGGCCGCCAGCCGTTTGATTACACGTTTTCTGTCCATTTGTCTTTTTCGATTTGCGGGGTTCTGTGGCAAATTTAAGAAAAAGGGGAAATATGTGCCACCCTTCCACCCTAAAAATCAACTTTTTTATATATGACAATAACGTCCCTAACTGTTAAGTTAATTCACATTAACAGTCACTCTCCCCCGCGCGCGCGTAAGGAAGTTGTATAGATAGGTGGCAGGGTGGCACATCCCCATTCCAAACTGCCTACATTAGCGGCGTAACTATGGACTTTGGCAGGCTAACTATGGACTCTGGCGAGCTAACTATGGACTTTGGCAACGCAAACAGCCTGTCTGCACGATGCGGACAATCTGTCCGGAGGATATATACAAGCCGCAGGCAGGATGCAGATGTTCTGTCCGAACACCTCATTTTTCATCAGCCGGAGCTGAAAGATGAAGAATTTTCGTTAAGTTTGCATGCTGTTGAGAACCTTGTTATCGCATGGCAGACAAACTTACACCCGAACAGCGGCACAAGTGCATGTCCAGCATCCGCAGTCGCAACACCAAGCCCGAAGTTTTGGTGCGTAAGTTCCTGTTTGCCAATGGGCTGCGTTTTCGCATCAACGTCCGCCGCCTGCCCGGCACGCCCGACATCGTGCTGCGCAAGTATCGCACCGTCATCTTCGTAAACGGCTGCTTCTGGCACGGCCATGAAGGCTGCCGCTACTTCGTCCTTCCCAAAACCCGTACCGACTTCTGGCAAGCCAAGATCGAGCGCAACCGCGAGCGCGACCTTGCCGAACGCCTCCAGCTCCGCCGTATGGGTTGGCACGTCATCCAGGTGTGGGAGTGCCAGCTCAAGCCCAAGAACCGCGAACTGACCTTAAAAAGTATCGTCCACACCCTAAACCAAATTTTCCTACAGGATTATTCCATCCGTCAAGCCAAGCCTTATACAGAGCAGGAAGAAGGCAGCGGCATGGGGATGGCTGCGGAAGCGGAAAGTGAATACTGCTACCAAACAACCACACCCAATAAAACAAATACAAAAAAGGATATTACTGACAAATATGAAACCTTATAAATGGTCAGAATGAAATATCGAGATATTTATAATTTCGCCATTCGATATTCTCAATAAAAAAATGTATTTTTGCAAGCATTAATTGACTAATAAATTGAATGATAGAAACAAAGACAAATATACAAAATATCAAACTCGTTGATTTCCCGGAGGAAATTGATGAGCAAAACGGTATAAAATTGTACGGAGAAATCAGTTGGGAGAATCAGCTTGCCGTGCTTAGCCATTATTTGCATAACAACGGTAATATCGAAGATAATGATTATAGAAAGGAAGTGATAAATGCAATTCGTGAGTTCTTGGAGCGAAAAAAAGAGATCAAGAACGAGGAAATAACAGAAGAATATGCAACAAAGGTGGCAGAAGATCCTATTGCTTATGATTTGTTTGCTGATTTTTTCAATGTGCCGTTTCCCGACCCGGGAGAACCTAAATTTACTTTTATAGATTTATTTGCCGGCATGGGTGGCTTCCGTTTAGCCATGCAAGCTCAGGGTGGCAAGTGCGTTTTTTCCTCAGAATGGAACAAATACGCCCAAAAAACCTACATGGCAAACTTTGGAGAAATGCCTTTTGGGGATATTACAAAAGATGTAACCAAAAGTTTTATTCCCCAAGAATTCGATGTGCTCTGTGCAGGTTTTCCTTGTCAACCATTTTCCATTGCAGGCGTTTCAAAGAAAAAAAGCCTCGGACGCGAAACAGGGTTCAAGGACAAAACGCAAGGCACTTTGTTTTTCGATGTAGCTGATATTATCAGTCGCCATCGTCCTAAAGCGTTTTTTTTGGAAAACGTGAAAAATCTAATGTCACATGACAAAGGCAATACGTTTAAAGTCATAAAAGGTACATTGGAAGAATTACGCTATTCGATTCATTATCTCGTGATGGATGGGCAAACTTACGTGCCCCAGCATAGGGAACGTATCATGATAGTAGGCTTTAATCGTGATATTTTTCATGGAGAAGAACAATTTACTTTTCCTAAACAAGAACAGGCTACTCGAAGTATTAAAGATATACTTGACCCAAACATTGATGAAAAATATACGTTGAGTGACAAATTATGGAACTACTTACAAAACTATGCCGAAAAGCACCGTGCGAAAGGCAACGGCTTTGGTTATGGATTGACGGATCTCAATGGTATTTCAAGAACACTTAGCGCACGGTATTACAAAGATGGTTCAGAAATTCTGATACCACAAGGTGAAGGTAAGAACCCTCGCAAACTTTCACCCCGTGAATGTGCTCGATTGATGGGATATCCTGATAAATATCGCCTCAACCAAGTTTCTGACGTGCAAGCTTACAGACAATGTGGAAATTCTGTTGTCGTGCCTCTTATCACTGCTGTTTCTGAACAATTAGTAAAAACTATGTTAACCGACAATAATATATGAGCGAAATATTAAATAGTGCAATAAATAAAGTACAAAACGCCCAATACGCATTTTGTCGCTTTATTACTGCTAACGATACCGGTAAAAACGGTTCGCATCAAGCAGGTTTTTACATACCAAAATGCGCAGCCGCACTTTTATTTGACACTCCGGGAGTGAAGGGTGAAAATAAAGATAAAATGGTAAAAGTAAAATGGCAAGACAAATTCACCACAGACAGCCGTTTTATTTATTACGGGCAGGGAACACGTAATGAATACCGAATTACCCGATTCGGGAAATGCTTTCCTTTCTTTGAAGAAGATAATGTGGGGGATTTACTCATCATTGCCAAACAAAGTGAAGATTATTATGATGGTTTTGTATTACAATCCGACCAAGACATAGATGATTTCTTCGCTTTCTTTAATTTATCACCGGAAATGACCAATCAATTGATTGACATTTCTCAAGCAATAACTCCTGAAAAGCAACTGGAAACGAGCATTCAAAAACTCATTTCTCTAAACACTGATTTTCCTGAAACAAATCAAATGGCAAAGTTTGCCAGAGAAATTTACAATGAAGCCCATCAAATTACAGATAATGACATTTGTAAATCTCCTGACAAGCAATTGTTGAAGTGGATTGATACGGAATATACTCTATTTCGCAATTTTGAGGAAAAAATATATGCTCCTATTTATAGCACACCATTTCCAAGCTGTCAAGAATTAGTTAAATTTTCCAACATCATCCTCAACCGTCGTAAATCCCGTGCAGGGAAGTCCTTGGAACATCATCTTGCCACCATTTTTACAGCTGCAAAATTAAAATACGAAGAACAAGCTGTAACAGAAGACAATAAGAAACCTGATTTCTTGTTTCCTGGCGGAGAAGCGTACCACAATCTCTTATTTCCGGCAGACAAACTGGTTTTCTTAGGGGCCAAGACAACTTGTAAAGATCGTTGGCGTCAAGTTTTGAATGAGGCAGACCGTATTGAAACTAAATATCTGTTCACTTTGCAACAAGGTATTTCCAAAAATCAATTGAGAGAGATGAAACATAATCACTTGAAATTGGTTGTACCGGCTCCTTATCTAAGTTCGTTTGATAAGGAGTTCCAAGCTGAAATAGAAACATTGTCATCATTTATAAACATAGTAAAGATAAAACAGCAAAGTTAAAACTTTTCTTTATCATTGAACCACTTGGCGAAATTATACTCGCAAAAAGTTCTGTAACAAGAGTAATCAAGTGTCCATTTTTTCTTTTCATTCGTAGCCGCTTATATTCATACTTTTCAACAATCCAGCTTAAGAGTTTTACAACCACAGAAAAACACAACTAACATTATGAAGCAACCTATAAAATATCAATATGCTTTGGATGAAGAGAATCATATTATTGATATCTCTATGATAAATAAGGAACATCGAATTCACTCAAACTACCATTGCCTCTCATGCGGAAGAGAACTTATTGCCAAATTAGGAGAGAAAAAACAAAAACATTTCGCCCATAAATTCGACACAGAGGGATTTCCCTGTAATAATGAGACGTATCTACACCAATTAGCAAAAATCAAAATCAAGGAGAAATTCGACAAGAGCGAATCATTCTTCATAAAACTTCGTGAAAAAGTAATATGCTCATCTGTCGAAAATTGCGAATTTGCAACAAACAAACATCTCTGCATCAAAGAGAGAGACAAACTTGTCAATCTAAAGAAATACTACAATCTGTGTAGTATAGAGAAGTCAATAAAAGACTTTCGAGCTGATTTATTATTAGAAAACACTATAACAGGAATAAAACCTATACTCATAGAAATTTTCGTTACACACCCTTGTACCCAAGACAAAATCAATTCTAAACTTCCTATCATTGAAATACCCATCCAATCAGAAGAAGATATCCAGATAATAGAAAACAAAACAGAGCTTTGTGGGCAAACATATAATTTCCCTATTAAAAATATATATGAGCCTATGGAAATAAATTATATCATACAAAAATATGTATTATTTAGTTCTGGCAAATATTCATATATACCGACACATCAAATAAGCTGTAAAAACATTGAAACTCCTCAATTTGAACACACTCTTCTGGATATCTCCGTTTACGACGGGAAACTTGAAAAAACCGAATTCTTTTACTACGCTATTTCGTTAGGGTATAATCTAAAGAATTGTTCCATTTGCCAACACTATAACTTCAAAGGTATATGTAAGAAAAGTAGAGAGACCAATACACCCATACAGCCGAATCCTTCGTATGCGTACTTTTGTAATTACTACAAAACCAATGAATTATTCCATAGAATATATAAACATGCAACTTCCAAAATCAGAATCAAAATAATTAAAAATGACACGAAATCATTCAACAATATTGACTTTAATTTTTTATACAGTCAAAAGATAGGCAATATATTGAACACCTGTATCTCTCAGTTAGAGCAATGTTACTACAAGAAAAGTCTGCGCCTACAAGTTGGAAGCATAAGCCACAATCTGAGTTGTTATTACAATTCGTGTGAGCGTTTCAAGATAAACAAATTTGCGTATGGTTTGAAATTCTATCATTCAATGCAACCTAAGAAAACACCTTTATTTCTCTATTGCATAAAAGAAGGTTTCTTCAATATAAAGAAAAAAAGCAACACAAAAAACATATATCTAAAAATAGAGGACGAACAAAGCTTAAAAGAATTCACCAGTTACACAGGAATAACCATCTATCCATGTGGACAATCCATCTTCCACAACATCGAAGAAAGGAAACATGAAAGACCCTCAAAGGAACAAACGAATCAAAAAAAGGAAAAAGAAGAACCATGTTGTATAAAAGAATTACCAAGCAAGAATACTCTTTATTTAGAAGATTTATTTAAAAATGAATCCAAAACATCTCTGACAAATAAAAATAAAGAAGAAGTTTTAGATTATATCGAAAAAGAATTCAAAGCCAGAAATATTTTCATAGAAAAACACCAAGAAAGCCCTGTAAGCTTAAGACCTTTATACAACGAATGTAAAAGAGAAGATATAAAAAGAGGGAATATATCACTAAAAATATTCAACACATCAAACGAACTTACCCCAATATTCATTCAGCCCTGTTTAAACAATGAGTCGCCTCTCAAAAATATACCTACTATTGTACTTAGGATTGATTCACAAGGAATGTGGAAAGAATGGAGTCACAAAAATTGCCTTTTAATAAAAGAAGGGAAGAATGGTGAATTTTACAACATAATTAATCTAAATGAAATAGTCCCCGACGAAACATTGAAATAGTCCCCGACGAAACATTGAATTCGTTTTAACAGTATATTTGCATAACAATCATAAAACATTATCTACCCTATGAATACCTCCGAACAACCCTCATCGCCCACCCGCCACTCGTGCGTGGATTGCGGCACACAGAACTGCAAGTACCAGAACCGTACGTATCCCGAATTCTGCCCCACCACCCACCTGATGGAGGAAGACCTGCAATGGGCGCTGGAGCGCTACAACGAGCCGCGCAACCACGACATCATGGTGGCCAGCGCCGAAGTGGAATACGAAGGCTACTGCCAATGGACACGAGTACAGGAAATCATGGAGTTTGCCCGAAAGATAGGGGCACACAAGATAGGCATCGCCCACTGCATCGGCCTCATCCGCGAGGCACGCATCTTTGCCCGCATCCTGCAAGCCAACGGCTTCGAACCACTGGCGGTGATCTGCAAGGTGGCGGGCAAGGCGAAGTCGTCCATCGGCATCCCGCAGGCGTGCGAATCCATCGGGGCGGCCATGTGCAACCCCATCCTACAGGCGCGCCTGCTGAACGAAGCGCGGACGGACCTGAACGTGGTCATCGGCCTCTGCGTGGGGCACGACAGCCTGTTCTACAAGTACTCCGAGGCCTACGCCACCACCCTCGTCACCAAGGACCGCGTGACGGGCAACAACCCCGCCGCCGCACTCTACACGGCGGAGTCGTACTATCGGAAGAAGTTCGGCTTGGAGCGATAGTACCACACGCCCACAACATCGGCCAGCGCCCAACCGATGGGAACGGACCACCAAATGCCCGTATAGCCCACCTGGGGCAACGAAGCCAGCAGATAGGCCAGCAACACGCGCGTGCCCAGCGACACGACCGTGAGCACCACCGACATGGAGGGAAGGGCCACGGCGCGATAGAAGCCGTAGAGCAGGAAGAGGTAGCCGATGCCCACGTAGAAGCTGCCCTCGATGCGCAGGTACTCCACGCCGATGGCGATAATCTCTGCCTCGGACGGAGAGACGAAAAGCGACATCAGCCAGGGGGCGCCCACAAAGACGAGGGCGGAGACAAGCAGAGCGAAGGCGGTGGTGAGCCACACGGCACTGCGGATGCCACGACGGATGCGGTCGGTGCGGCCGGCTCCGAAGTTCTGGGCGATGAAGGTAGAAAAAGCGTTGCCGAAGTCCTGCACGGGCATATAGGCAAAGGAGTCGATCTTCACCGCCGCGGCAAAGGCGGCCATGACGGCCGTACCGAAGCTGTTGACCAAGCCCTGCACCAAGAGGATGCCGAAGTTCATGACCGACTGCTGGACGCACGTCAACAACGAATAGGAGGACAGGCGGCGGATGGACGGAAAGTCGACCACCCGATCGGCCTTGCGCAGGCGCAGGGCGGGGAAACGGTGACGGGTATAAAGATAAAGCCCCAGGGCGGCCACCGTCTGAGCCACTACCGTAGCGAGGGCCGCTCCCTCGACACCCATGTGCAACCCCAGCATGAAGAGGAGGTCGAGCCCGATGTTGAGCACCACGGACACGAGCAGGAAGCAGAGGGGCACCACGGAATTGCCCACCGCACGAAGCAGGAAGGCGTAGAAATTGTAGACGCACACAGGCACCATGCCCAGGAAGACGATGAAGAGGTAGCTGCGCGCCAGCGGCTCTACCTCGGGCGGCGTGTGGAGCAGGCGGATGACGGGTGTCAGCCAAAGGAGCGAAGCCACGTTGAGCACCAGCGTAACGCCGCCCAAGATGAGCATGGACGAGAAGATGCTGCGCCGCAAGCCGTCGAACTCGCGCGCACCATACTGCATGGAGAACACGGCACTGCACCCCATGCAGAGGCCGATGAAGATGGACGTGACAAACACAATGAGGGCATACGACGAACCCACGGCAGCCAGAGCATCGGCGCCAAGGACACGCCCCACGATGAGCGTATCGGCCACGTTGTAGCACTGCTGCAACAGGTTGCCCAGCATCAGCGGAAAGGCAAAGCGGAGCATCGTGCCCGTAATGCTGCCCTCCGTCAGATTTCCCTTGTACAAGTCGGCCATGGTTTCGCTTCTTGAAATGACGCCCAAAATTAAGGCACGCACGTCAGATATACAACGGTTGGACGAAAAGTTTTAGGGATACAAAGGGGTGAAAAGATAGATTTCTGCATATTTATTTGGAATATATTCATAAAAGTAATACCTTTGCGGCCGCAAAACCAAGAAAAAAGACTCATGAACCAGACGTTACACATATCGAACAGGGCCTGTCGGAAAGTCCGCCTGCACAAAGGTACGGACAGCCAGCAGACGGTACACGTCCACTGGTTCAGCGGGTTTATCTAAGTTTCCTCCTCCCCTTTTTTTGACATACCCTCATCAATCTGGCAGGCACGCATGACGTCTGCCCGTCCCGTTCATTGTGTTCAACCTCAAAAGAAAGAGAGAATCGTTATGTTCAGCATTATATGTACCATGCTGGCCGGTATCGTCATCGGCCGCTTCCTGCACGACGGGAAGTTTCTGAAAAATATCGAGAAGAGCACTTCGCTCACCATTACTGTCCTGTTGTTTGTGCTGGGCCTGTCCATCGGCTCCAACCGCCTCATCGTGGAAAATCTGGGGCGCGTAGGATGGCAGGCAGCCATACTGGCCGTGCTGAGCTTGTCAGGTAGCATCGTAGCCGCACGCATCGTTTTCCAACTGTTTTTTGAGAAAGGAGAAGAGAAATGAAGAACAATCTGATTGTACTCGCCATCTTCGGCATCGGCTGCCTGGCCGGCGCCGGCTTCCAACCGGAGGCAGACATGCACAACTGGTCGCTCTGCATCCTCTATGCCCTGATGCTGCAGGTGGGCATCGGCATCGGAAGCAACCGAGGCCTGCAACAGGAACTGAAGAAGCTAAGCCCCAAGATGCTGCTGGTGCCGGCAGCCACCATCATAGGCACCCTGGCCTTCTCGGCCGCGGCAAGCCTGCTGCTGAGCCAGTGGAGCGTGTTCGACTGCATGGCCGTGGGCAGCGGATTTGCCTACTACTCGCTGTCGTCCATCCTCATCACGCAGTTCAAGGAGCCTTCCATCGGCCTCCAGCTGGCCACGGAGCTGGGCACCATCGCCCTGCTGAGCAACATCATCCGCGAAATGATGTCGCTGGTGGGTGCACCCCTCATCCGCAAATACTTCGGACAGCTGGCTCCCATCTCGGCCGCGGGCGTCAACTCGATGGACGTGCTGCTGCCCTCCATCACGCGCTGCTCGGGCAAGGAGGTGATGCCCATCGCCATCTTCCACGGCATCCTCATCGACCTGAGCGTGCCTTTCTTCGTGAACCTGTTCTGCAACCTGTAGGAGACGAGAACAGAAATAGGCTGCACCTCCGAAGCAAAAAGCTGAAAACGCTGTTTTCGTTTTGTGCTTCCCTCGGTTTGCTCTATCTTTGCACGCATTTCTCACGAAAAAAACGTATCGCAAGCATGAACAGATTGAAAGGTTTTATCTACGGATTGGCCACGTCAGTGACGTTCGGCCTCATTCCGCTCTTCACCCTGCCGCTGATGCAGGGAGGTATGTCACTCGACTCCATCCTCTTCTACCGCTTCCTCTTCGCCACACTGGCGCTGGCGGGGATGATGAAGCTGCACAAGGAGCCCTTCGGCATTGAGGGACGAGACATTCCCTTCCTCCTGCTGCTGGCGGGCTTCTACACGGCTTCGGCCCTGTTTCTGTTTTGGGGATACGACTTCATGGGGGCGGGTGTGGCCACGACGCTGCACTTCACCTACCCCGTATTCGTCACGCTACTGATGCTGGTGCTCTTCAGGGAGCGGGCGTCGTGGGTGACGTGGGCGGCCATTGTACTGGCCATCTATGGCGTGGCCAAGCTGTCGCTGAAGGGCGGCGAGCTGGTGCTCGACCCGATGGGGATGGTCATCGTGCTGCTCTCGGCCGTGGGTTACGCAAGCTACATCACGACGGTGAACAAGTCGCGCGTACGGACGATGAACAGCCGTAAGCTGGCTTTCTACGTATTCGTCTTCACCACCCTGATGTTTGCCGTCAAGGCAGGACTGAACGAAGGCATCCAGCCGATACCCGACGCCCTGTCGGCCACCAATCTGATACTGTTGGCCGTGGTGCCGACGGTCATCTCGAACATCACCCTGCTGCTGGCCGTGAAGTACATCGGCGGTACACTGACGTCCATCCTGGGCGCCATGGAGCCTGTGACGGCAGTGTGCATCGGCGCACTGGTCTTCGGCGAGGCGTTCACCTTGCAGGAGGCTTTCGGCATCGTCCTCATCCTGGTGGCCGTGACGCTCATCATCCTAAGCAAACCCATCCAACACACGTTGTCGTCCGTCTTCAGGATGATACGGCCGAGGCATGCGTAAGGCTTATCCCACCACTTATTCTTCCACCGCCATCGCCACCATCTCCTGCAGGGTGGCAACGGCTTCTTCGACCGTAGGCACGTCCTTGACCAGCATGCTGCGTTTGCCGTTCTGCTCGCGCAGGTCGCAACGGCGGGTGTACTTCATCATATAGGCGATGACCTTGCCGAAGGCCTGGCTCTGATAGTAAGGGCTGTCGGGGTTGGACACAAAGAAGAGGGTCATGCGGCCACCTTTGAGGAACACCTTCTCGGCGCCCAGACGGGCGGCCAGACGACGCAAGGGCACGATGCGCAGCAGCTCTTCCGTCTCGGGCGGCACAGGGCCGAAGCGGTCTTCGAGGCGGGCGCGGAAGGCATCAACATCCTTGTCGAGTACCAGCGAATCGAGCTCACGATAGAGGAGCATGCGCTCGCTGCTGCCCGTAACGTAGGTGGCGGGCAAGAGGAGTTCGAGGTCGCTCTCCACCTGACATTCGTCCACAAACTGCTCGCCGCTGATCTGCCCGCTGCCGTCGGCCGCCTGCTGCTCTTCGGCCACGAGGTCGGCAAACTCGTCGTTCTTCAACTCGCGCACGGCTTCGGTCAAGATCTTCTGATAGGTTTCGTAACCCAGGTCGGCGATAAAGCCGCTCTGCTCGGCGCCCAGCATGTTACCTGCCCCGCGGATGTCGAGGTCCTGCATGGCGATGTGGATGCCGCTGCCCAGGTCGGAGAAGTTCTCGATGGCCTGCAGGCGTCGCTTGGCTTCGGGCGTAAGGCTGGACAACGGGGGTGCCAACAGGTAGCAGAAGGCTTTCTTGTTGCTGCGTCCCACACGCCCGCGCATCTGGTGCAGGTCGCTCAAGCCGAAATTCTGCGCCTGGTTGATGATGATGGTGTTGGCGTTGGGGATGTCGATGCCGCTCTCGATGATGGTGGTGGCAATGAGTACGTCGTAGTCGTAGTTCACGAAGTCGAAGATAATCTTCTCCAGTTCGGCCGGCTCCATCTGGCCGTGACCGATGCACACACGGCAGTCGGGTATGTTGCGCTCGATCATGGCTTTCAGCTCGGGCAGGTTGGAGATGCGGTTGTTCACGAAAAACACCTGCCCGTTGCGGCTCATCTCGAAGTTGATGGCGTCGATGATGACTTCCTCGTTGAAGGTATGCACCTCTGTCTGAACAGGGTAGCGGTTGGGCGGCGGTGTCTGGATGACGCTGAGGTCGCGCGCACCCATCAGCGAGAATTGCAGGGTGCGGGGGATGGGCGTGGCGGTCATGGTGAGCGTATCGACATTCACCTTGAGCTGGCGGAGCTTTTCCTTGACGCTGACGCCGAACTTCTGCTCCTCGTCGATGATAAGCAGGCCGAGGTCCTTGAACTTGACGTCCTTACCCAGGATGCGGTGGGTACCGATGAGGATGTTCACCTCGCCTGCGGCCAATCCCTTGATGACGGCCTTCGCCTGGGCGGCGGTGCGTGCGCGGCTCAGGTACTCCACGCGGCAGGGCTGGTCTTTCAGGCGCTCCTTGAACGTCTGGAAGTGCTGGTAGGCCAAGACGGTGGTGGGCACCAGGACGGCCACCTGCTTGTTGTCGCACGCGGCCTTGAAGGCGGCGCGCACGGCCACCTCGGTCTTTCCGAAGCCCACGTCGCCGCACACCAGGCGATCCATCGGGCGGGCGCTCTCCATGTCGGCCTTCACGTCGGCCGTGGCCTTGCTCTGGTCGGGCGTGTCTTCGTAGAGGAACGAGGCTTCGAGCTCGCGTTGCAGGAAGCTGTCGGGGCTGAACTGATAGCCCTTCTCCTCGCGGCGTTGCGAGTAAAGCTTGATGAGGTCGCGGGCAATATCCTTGATTTTCTTCTTCGTACGGTCCTTCAACTTCTCCCACGCACCCGTGCCCAGCTTGTTGAGGCGGGGCGCTTCACCCTCCTTGCCCTTGTACTTGGACACCTTGTGGAGGGAGTGGATGGAGACGAACACCACGTCGTCGTTCTGATAGACAAGCTTGATGACCTCTTGCGTGGTGTTGCCGTTGGGGATGCGCACCAAGCCGGCAAAGCGCCCCACGCCATGGTCAGTGTGCACCACATAGTCGCCCGGCTGGAACTGGTTGAGCTCCTTTAGCGAGAGGGCCACCTTGCCGCTGCGGGCCTTGTCGCTCTTGAGGTTGTACTTGTGGAAGCGGTCGAAGAGCTGGTGGTCGGTAAAGACGCACAGACGCAACTGGTTGTCGGCAAAGCCTTCGTGCAGGGTCTTCTCCACCGCCGTAAAGGTGATCTTCTCGCCCCCACGCTCCTCGAAGATGGCGCGGATGCGGTCGGTTTGCTTGGTACTGTCGCTACAGATATAGATGGTATAGCCGTCGGCCAGATAGCGGGCAAAGCTGTCGGCCACGAGGTCGAAGTTCTTGTGGAAGATGGGTTGCGCCGACGTGTCGAACTGAAGCGAAGCGTCGGGCGTGCCTGTGGGCTTGGTGCCGAACTCCAGGCGGCGGAAGTCGAGGGCACGGACGGTGAACTCACCGCCATCGATGAGCTTTCCTTCCAGACGGATGTCACCGTTCTCTTCCGCCTCGCGGGCGGCGATGGCTTGGGGCGTCAGGGCTTCGTCGTGCACCTGCTGGATGCGTTCGCGCAGCCACAGGAAGTCGCGCATGGACAGGATGGTGTCGGCGGGCAGGAAGTCGAGGAACGACACCATGCCGCCCGTGCCGCCTGCCGAGAGGTCATTGCTGAGGTCGGGCACGATGACCACGCTCTCCTTCTTCTCCTTGGACAGCTGCGTCTCCACCTCGAAGGTGCGCAGGCTCTCCACCTCGTCGCCGAAGAAGTCGATGCGGAAGGGATATTCGCTGGAGAAGGAAAAGACGTCGATGATGCTGCCTCGCACGGCATACTGGCCGGGTTCATAGACATAGTCGGTACGCTCGAAGCCATAGCTGTGGAGCACCTCGGTGACGAATGTCATGTCCACCTGCTCGCCGGCATGGAGGGTAAGTGTCTTCTCCTGAAGTTCACCCTGCGACACCACCTTCTCGGCCAGCGCGTCGGGAAAGGTGACGATGCACAAGCCGCGGCTGTCCTTCTGCAGGCGGCTGAGCACCTCGGTGCGGAGGATTTCGTTGGCGGCATCCTTCTGGCCGTACTTGATGGCGCGGCGGAAGGACGAGGGGAAGAAGAGTACCTGCCCATCGCCCAGCACCTGCACCAAGTCGTGGTAGAAGTAACCCGCCTCCTCACCGTCGCCCAGCACAAAGACAAACGGGCGACCTGCCCGCCCCACCAGCACCGAGGCCAGCAAGGAAGCCGACGAGCCGTGAAGCCCGCCCACAAAGAGGTGTTTCAGCTGGTCGTCGGCCAGCAGGCGCAAGGCCGCCTCGATCTGCGGATGGGCGGCGTATCGTTGTTGCAGTTCGGTAATCGTAAAGCTCATGTGCGTGAAAATTATCCGTGCAAAATTACGAAGAAAATGGATAAGAATATATCCGCCGCAAAGAAAAGCACTGTTTTCCTACTGAAAAAACAATGGAAAACACTACATTTGTGGCACATTTACAATCCATAGAAGATATGCATACATCAGACAGCATCGTCATCATCCCGACCTACAACGAGCGGGAGAATATCGAGAACATCATACGGGCCGTCTTTGCCCTGGAGCATGGTTTCCACATCCTGGTCATCGAAGACGGGTCGCCCGACGGTACGGCCGAGATTGTCCGCCGCCTGCAACGCGAAGAGTTCGCCGACCGCCTGTTCATGGTGGAGCGGCGCGGCAAGCTGGGCTTGGGCACCGCCTACATCGCTGGTTTCCGCTGGGCGCTGGAGCACGACTACGAATACATCTTCGAGATGGACGCCGACTTCAGCCACAATCCCAAGGATCTGCCCCGCCTCTACAAGGCCTGTGCCGAGGAGGGAGCCGACGTATCCATCGGCTCGCGCTACGTGAGCGGCGTCAACGTGGTGAACTGGCCCATGGGGCGCGTGCTGATGTCCTACTTCGCCTCGAAATACGTGCGCATCATTACGGGCCTGCCTATCCACGACACCACAGCGGGCTTCGTGTGCTACCGTCGCCGCGTGCTGCAAACCATCAACCTCGACTCCATCCGTTTCAAGGGCTATGCCTTCCAAATCGAGATGAAGTTCACCGCCTACAAGTGCGGCGCACAGGTGAAGGAAGTGCCCGTCATCTTCATCAACCGCGAGCTGGGCACCTCGAAAATGAACTCCAGCATCTTTGGCGAAGCCGTCTTTGGTGTCATCCGCCTGAAGTGGGACAGCTGGTTCAAGAAGTATCCTAAAATTAACGGTTAAACAGACATGAAACGTACCCTCATCCACAACGCCCTCATCGTCAACGAGGGACAGACCATACAAGGCTCCGTGGTCATCACCGACCAGGGCCGCATCGCCGAGGTGCTGACCCACGGCAAACCCCTCTCCGCCCCTTGCGACGAAACCATTGACGCCACCGGCTGCTACCTGCTGCCGGGCGCCATCGACGACCACGTGCACTTCCGCGACCCGGGCCTGACGCACAAGGCCGACATCCTCAGCGAAAGCCGGGCGGCCGCCGCAGGAGGCGTGACCAGCATCATGGACATGCCCAACACCCTGCCGCAAACCACCACCCTTGAAGCCCTCGACGCCAAGCTCAACCTGCTGGACGAACGCTGCATCGTGAACCACTCCGCCTACTTCGGCGCCACGAACAACAACTACGGCGACTTTGCCCGCCTAGACCGTTCGCGCGTGTGCGGCATCAAGCTCTTCATGGGTTCGAGTACAGGCAACATGCTGGTAGACCGCATGGAAAGCCTGCGCGCCATCTTCGGCAGCACCGACCTGCTCATCGCCGTCCATTGCGAGGACCCCGCCACCATCCGACGAAACATGGAGAAATACAAGGCGCAATATGCCGACGAGGACGACGTGCCCGTCAGCAAGCACCCCAACATCCGCTCTTCGGCCGCCTGCTACGCCTCGTCGAGCCTGGCCGTGAAGCTGGCGCGCGAAACGGGTGCCCGCCTGCATGTGCTCCACCTCTCCACCGCCCGCGAACTGAGCCTGCTCGAGGCAGGCCCCGTCAGCGGCAAGAAGATTACAGGCGAGGCTTGTGTGGCCCATCTGCTGTTCAGCCAAACCGACTACCGCACGCTGGGTACCCTCATCAAATGCAACCCCGCGGTGAAGACCAAGGCCGACCGCGACGCCCTGCGCCGTGCCGTCAACGACGACATGATAGACGTCATTGCCACCGACCATGCCCCCCACCTCATCACCGAGAAGAAGGGCGGCGCGCTGAAAGCCGTATCGGGCATGCCGATGGTGCAGTTCTCGCTCGTGAGCATGCTCCAGCTGGTAAGCGAAGGCATCTTCACGATAGAGAAGGTCGTAGAGAAGATGTGCCACGCCCCTGCCCAACTTTATGGCATCAACGAACGCGGCTTCATCCGCGAAGGCTGGAAGGCCGACCTCGTGCTGGTGCGCCCCGACACCCCCTGGACGCTGGAGAAGAGCCTCATCCAAAGCAAGTGCGGCTGGAGTCCGCTGGAGGGACACACCTTCGACTGGCACGTGGAGCGCACCTTCGTCAACGGACATACCGTTTACGACGGCCGCGAAGTCGATGAAAGCTATCGGGGCGAGGCACTGCGCTTCGACCGCTAAGTTCCTATTCACACCCTGCGGATGCAACCTTATTGACAAGGCTGCATTCGCAAACTAAAAAAACAATCCGAAGGCTCTCAGGAGGCTGATACCTCTTTATCTGCCTTGACATTACTCCGAAATTCGGAAGGTGTTACCCCCAAATGCTTCTTGACATATTGGGCAAAAAACGAAACGTTGGAAAATTCGAAATCGGCCGCAATCTCCTTGATGCTTTTGCTGGAATGCTTCAATTCACGAATAATATGCTCTATGGCATTCTCGTGAATCAACGTCAAGGCATTCTTTCCGCTAATGCGTTTAATGATACGCGACAAGTATTTGGGCGAATAACAAAACAAAGCGGCATAATATTCTAAGGTCCGATGTCTGCCACTATCCGCCGCCATTGTTTCCATAAAACGCTTGAAAATAAAGTCCGGACGATTAACCAAAGTACGCATATCTTCATTGGAAATAACTGTCTGCTGACTGATAGCCGCAACTAATTCCACAAAAAAGGCGGAGGACAAATACAACAATATTTCTTTCTGATAAGGGTCTTCACACAATGCCAGTTTGCGTTCAATCAATCCCAAATATTGATTGAACAGCTCTTTGTTTTCTTCATCAAAGTGCTTGACAGGATTTCGATGTAGATAGTGGAATGATTTCCAAGTATATTTTTCAGTCTGCGTCAGCCGTTATATAAACCGATTCGACAAGCCAATGATTTTCACCTTATAAGAAGGAGAAGCCAGCACCTCACCAATCAGCATATTCGGCAGACTCACCAACAGATCATCAGCCTTCAAATGACAAGTCTGATTGTTCAATTTCAACTTTACCTCGCCTTCCATGCAATAAATCATCAGAAGGACTTCCATCTTGATTGTTTTACCTCCAGCCAGAATGTTCTCCAAGCGGTCAGTCACGAACAGATAGTCATCCAAACAACAGTTCTGTCCGCCGTATCGCTTCAGCGTTTCGATACCAATATGTTCAATAATCTTTTCCATTTTTATTTTTTCTGCAAAGATGGAGATTTATGCGACATTATCAATATTCAATTTTCCCCTTAACACATTCAATTTACCACGTTTAATAATTATTTTATCAAGCAAGGAGAAAATACAACATTTCTCCAAGAAAATTCATAGCAACCATTCTGGAACAAGGCACTACTTTTGCGCAAATTTTTAAAACGAACTAATATGACAATAAAAAACATTCAAAACCACATGCGATGGTTTGCTTTTACTGGATGCTTGGTCGGACTCACAGCCTGCCAGTCGGAAAAGCAAGAACAAGCCCAACAAAACTATGCCATCGCTACCATTCATGCCGATGCCAACAAAGAGATAACCACTTCCTATTCTGCCTCCATCGAAGGAATGCAGGACATCAATATCTACCCGCAAGTCTCTGGCTATCTCGAAAAGCTCAACGTATCCGAAGGAGAGATTGTACGCAAAGGACAAATTTTGTTCGTCATCGACCAAGTGCCCTATAAGGCAGCTTTGCAAACAGCCATTGCCAACGTAGAAGTAGCCAAAGCCAGTCTTGCCACTGCAGAACTCACCTACAAAAGCACTCAGAAACTACACGAACAGAAAGTAGTATCCGACTTCAACCTGCAAACCACTAAAAACGAATATCTGACAGCCAAAGCCCAACTAGCCCAAGCCGAAGCTCAGGAAGTAAATGCCCGCAACGACCTATCATATACCGAAGTAAAGAGTCCAAGTGACGGTGTGATAGGCATGTTGCCCTATCGTGTAGGAACACTCGTCAGCCCCAGCATGCCCCAACCGTTGACCACCGTTTCCGATAACTCGAACATGTACGTCTACTTCTCCATGACCGAAAACCAGCTACTCTCCCTGGCCCGCCAGTATGGTACCATCGAAAAAGCCCTGCAAGGAATGCCTGACATCCAGCTACAACTGAACGATGGCTCCACCTATGAAGAAAGCGGTAAAATAGAATCCATCAGCGGAGTCATCGACAAAGCGACAGGCACTGTAGGCGTACGCGCCGTCTTCCCCAACCCAGACCGACTGCTGCACAGCGGTGCATCGGGCAACGTATTAATCCCCAGTACCTATACCAACTGTATCGTTATTCCCCAAGGAGCTACTGTGCAGCTACAAGACCAAATATTAGTCTACAAGGTTGTAGACGGAAAAGCCGTATCTACTCTGATCAAAGTAGCTCCAGTAAATGATGGAAAAGAATACATTGTTACAGACGGCCTGAAACCTGGTGATGAAATTATCTCCAACGGAGCAGGAATGATCCGCGAAGGAACTCAAGTAAAATAACAGACGCTTTATGAAAGGAAACATATTCATTAAAAGGCCGGTTATGGCCATATCCATATCCATCCTAATTCTTATAGTAGGTTTTATCTCACTCTACACCCTGCCCGTAGAGCAATATCCCGACATCGCTCCACCTACAGTCCGCGTAGAAGCTACTTATACAGGAGCCAACGCAGAAGCTGTAATGAACAGTGTCATCATGCCACTAGAAGAAAGCATCAACGGCGTAGAAGATATGATTTACATCACTTCTACCGCCACAAATGCCGGCACTGCTGAAATTCTCGTATATTTTAAGCAAGGAACCGATCCTGACATGGCAGCGGTCAATGTACAGAACCGTGTATCCGAAGCACAAGGTCTGTTACCATCCGAAGTTACGGCCATAGGTGTTAGCACCATGAAACGCCAGAACAGCTTCCTACAAATCAATAGCCTCATCAGCCCGAACGCACGTTACAATGAAACATTTTTGGCCAACTATCTCGACATCAATGTCATTCCCCAAATCAAACGTATTCAAGGAGTAGGAGACGTACAGCTGATGGGTGATACTTACAGTATGCGTATCTGGATGAAACCTGAAAAGATGGCCCAATACGGCCTGGTTCCTTCAGACATTACATCGGTACTGGGGGAACAAAATATTGAAGCCCCTACCGGCTCATTGGGAGAAAGCTCAGATAATGTATTCCAATATACCATGAAATACAAAGGACGACTAAAGGAAGTTGAAGAATTTGAAAATATGGTCATACGGTCACAATCGGATGGTTCTGTACTTCGCGTAAAAGATGTAGCCGATGTAGAATTAGGCCGTCAATCCTATAGTTTCCATGGTGAAGCAGACGGTGTGCCTGGTGTTACGTTTATGGTATTCCAAGTGGCTGGAGCAAACGCCACTGCCGTAAATCAAGAAATTACTAATTTGCTGGACGATTTAGCCAAAGATCTGCCCGAAGGAACGGAATTTATCCAAATGATGAGTGTCAACGATTTCCTTTTCGCTTCCATCGACAACGTGGTAGAGACACTGATTATCGCCATCCTGCTGGTTATTCTTGTAGTGTACTTTTTCCTGCATGACTTCAAAAGTACACTTATTCCTTCTATCTCCATCATCGTCTCACTAATAGGTACATTCGCTTTCCTATCCATAGCAGGGTTCAGCATCAACATCCTGACACTGTTCGCTTTAGTGCTGGCTATCGGTACAGTAGTTGATGATGCTATCGTAGTCGTAGAGGCCGTACAAGCCTAATTCGATGTAGGCTATCGCTCTCCATATTTAGCCACTAAAGATGCCATGAGCGACGTAACGATGGCTGTCATATCATGCACCTGTGTATTCATGGCTGTATTCATCCCAGTCACTTTTATGGGAGGAACTTCTGGTGTATTCTACACTCAATTCGGTGTAACCATGGCAGTAGCTGTAGGTATCTCCTGTTTGAATGCTCTGACTCTCTGTCCAGCTCTGTGTGCCATGATGATGAGACCCTCTGAAGAACAGAAAAACGCACGAAGCATCAACGGACGAGTACGCGCCGCCTATAACGCATCCTACAATGCCTTATTAAGAAAATACAAGAAAGGACTGATGTTCTTCTTCCATCACCGTTGGATGGTATGGACTTCACTTGGAATAGCCTGTATACTATTGGTTTATTTCATGGCTACAACCAAAACAGGACTGGTTCCTCAAGAAGACCAAGGAACTATCATGGTCAACATCAGTACCTCACCTGGAAACTCGTTGGCCGAAACCAATAAAGTAATGGACAAAGTACAAGATATCCTTAAAAATACTCCTGAGATAGAGCATTATTCACGCATCACCGGTTACGGATTGCTTTCAGGACAAGGGACATCGTATGGTACAGTTATTATTCGTCTGTATCACTGGGATCAGAGAAAAGGTAAGGAACATACCGCAGAAGCTGTAATGAAACGCCTGAATATTCAATTCAGTAATATTAAAGAAGCTCAGGTTTTCTGCTTCCAGCCAGCCATGATTCCCGGCTATGGTACAGGTAACTCTATCGAACTTTACATGGAAGACAAAACTGGAGGCGACATGGCATCCTTCTTCAAATCAATAACTGAATTTATTGGTGCCATGAATCAACGACCCGAGGTAGCCATGGCCTATAGTTCCTATGCCATGAATTTTCCGCAGATAGCCGTCGACGTAGATGCCACCAAATGCAAGCGTGCCGGCATCAGCCCCAACGATGTACTTGATGCAGTAGGTTCCTATTGCGGCGGTTCCTACGTATCCAACTATAACAAGTTTGGCCCGCTTCCGCCCCATCCTGATGACCGTACTTACCATGATTTTCGGTATGCTTCCACTGATGTTCTCTACCGGAGCAGGAGCTAACGGCAACAGCTCACTGGGTACTGGCGTCGTAGGTGGTATGCTTATCGGAACTTTGGCCCTTATTTTCGTCGTGCCCGTATTCTTCATCGTTTTCGAGTATCTGCAAGAGAAACTACGAGGCCCCATGCATAAAGAACCCGACGCACAAATCATCTATGAAAAGGAACAGACACTGATCGAAAAAAGTGCCTTTAACACAGAAAAGTAAACCGAGAACATTATGAACGCAAAACAAAAATTCATTATACTAGGTACAACCCTCCTGTTGAGCGGTTGCGGGATTTATACCAAATATGAACCTCAGGACACCGTTCCCGACAACCTGTACAGCGAAGAAGCAGCCTCCCTGTCAGCCGATACGACCAGTATCGCCGACATCGACTGTCGAGACTTCTTTAATGATCCCTATCTACAAGCATTGATAGAAAAGGGATTGGCACAGAACACTGATGTGCAAACGGCCAATCTACGCATCGAAGAAGCCAAAGCTTCTCTACTCTCGGCGAAGTTAGCCTTTCTGCCCTCCTTCGCCCTGTCTCCACAAGGTTCAATAAACACGGTGGAGAGTCAAGTATCACGCACCTACACATTGCCAATTACAGCAAGTTGGGAATTAGACATCTTCGGAAAACTTCGCAATGCCAAACGACAAGCCAAGGCTGCCTATGCTCAAAGCGAAGATTACCGCCAAGCTGTCTATTCCAGCTTGACTGCCAATATTGCCAATACCTATTATACCCTGCTGATGCTTGACGAACAGTTGGATATTTCTCGTCAAACAGCAAATAGCTGGAAAGAAACCGTATCGTCTACTCAGGCATTGATGGATGCCGGACTGGCTGACGAAGCAGCCGTTTCGCAAATGCAAGCCACCTATTACGAAGTACAAAATTCGGTAATCGACCTCGAGGAACAAATCAACCAGGTAGAGAACAGCCTTTCACTACTCTTGGCCGAAACACCCCGACACTACCCACGAGGCAAACTATCTGATCAAGAATTTACCTCTGACCTTAGTACAGGTATCCCTCTACAAATGTTGTCACGCCGACCTGATGTACGAATGACAGAACGCCAACTGGAACAAGCCTTTTATACGACCAACCAAGCCAATGCCGCTTTCTATCCCTCCATCACGCTAAGCGGCAGTGCAGGATGGACCAACTCCATAGGTAGTCTCATTTCCAATCCAGCTCAGTTTATCACATCAGCTTTGGCCTCCCTCACCGAACCGCTCTTCAACCGTGGTACACTCATCGCCCGCCGACGTATTGCCAAGGCTCAACAGGAAGAAGCCCTGTTAGCCTTCAGACAACAACTGCTGGACGCTGGCACGGAAGTGAACGATGCTCTTGTATCCTATCAGACCAGTAAACGAAAAAAAGAGAACTACCGGCAGCAAATAGAAGCATTGGAACGAGCCTACACCAGTACCTCACTATTGATGGAAAATGGTAATACAACCTATCTGGAAGTACTTACCGCCCGCCAAAGTCTGCTTGCAGCCCAACTGTCCCAGACAGCCAATCAGTTTAAGGAAATCCAAAGCCTCATCAACCTATATCAGGCATTAGGAGGCGGACAAGAACTCTGACAACGCGACAAAACTACAGTCCCTGACCACGTTTCCTAACATCTCTCTTCATTCTTAATATCTGTGTCTACAAAAACAAGCAAGGAAACAACGTCGGGGACTATTTGCCTCCCAGCTGACTGTTTCTGTTGTAAAACACACTCTTTCCGTCAACAAGATGTCAACAAAATCACTATCTTGCAACGTGTTTAACCCCTAATACATAACATTATGATTATTGGTGTACCGAAAGAGATCAAAAACAATGAGAATCGTGTCGGCATGACGCCGGCCGGAGTGGCCGAACTCGTCAAGCGGGGACATACTGTGTATGTACAGCAAACAGCAGGCGCCAACAGCGGATTTACCGATGAAGACTATACAAGCGTAGGCGCAAAGATGCTTCCCACCATCGAAGACGTCTATGCTACCGCCGACATGATTGTCAAAGTCAAAGAGCCCATCGCTCCCGAATACAAGCTCATTCGCCGCGGACAAGTGGTATTCACCTATTTCCACTTTGCCGCTGACCGCGCCCTGACCGAAGCCATGATAGCCAGTGGAGGTATCTGCATCGCCTACGAAACAGTAGAATTGCCCGACCATTCGTTACCGCTGCTTGTCCCCATGAGTGAAGTAGCTGGCCGCATGTCTGTACAGGAAGGTGCACGCTTCCTCGAAAAGCCCCAGGGAGGTAAAGGCAAACTGCTGGGAGGAGTACCAGGCGTACGCCCTGCCCGCGTACTGATATTGGGTGGAGGTATCGTAGGATGCAACGCCGCACAGATGGCAGCCGGCATGGGTGCTGAAGTGATGATCACGGACATCAACCTGGCCCGCCTGCGCTATTTGAGTGAAGTACTGCCCAAGAATGTGAAGACTCTCTACTCCTCGGCCCATAACATTCGCATGGAATTACCCACCATCGATCTGGTTATCGGCTCCGTGCTCATCCCAGGCGACAAGACGCCTCACCTCATCACCCGCGACATGCTTTCACTAATGAAGCCTGGCACTGTACTTGTCGATGTAGCCATCGACCAAGGCGGCTGCTTTGAAACGTCGCACCCCACCACGCACAGCGATCCGACGTATATTGTAGACGGAATCGTACATTATGCCGTAGCCAACATCCCCGGCGCCGTACCTTTCACTTCAACCATGGCTTTGACCAATGCTACTCTGCCTTACACCGTAGCCCTGGCCGACAAGGGTTGGCAACGCGCCTGCAAAGATAATCCTGCCCTCGCACTAGGTGTCAATGTTGCTGATGGAAAAGTTGTCTACAAAGCCGTAGCCGACGTCTTTGGATTACCATACGAACAACTAGCACTATAAAGATAGAAATCTAAAAAAACAAAGGCACGGATTTCACGGACGAAAGCGAAAGCCACAATCAGCTTGTCACTCGTATCCGTAAAATCCGTGCCTGCTTATTATTTCTATGGTCAATTCAATATTTCGGCATCTTCTGCACTGTCTTTCATCGTTTCCAGATCCTTAGGCAACGGACGACGACTGGAGAATTTAATCCAGTTCACCAATTCGGACAAAGCGTAAACCAAACACGTCACACCGATGATAATGAAAGCAGTAGAGCGAACACCCGTAGGATTGAATAGAGTAACTACACCCGCAATCAGAATTAGCAGCGGAACAACATAAAACCCACCGGGCACCTTCATCCAACTACGAGCCGCCATGAGCGATGCTATCTGCTGTACACCTCCCATCATCAGGATAAAGCCCAATACAAAGGTCAGCAAATCTACAAAAAAATCGGGCATAATGACTAGCCACAAACCGAAAAGCAGACTGCCCACAGCCTCGATAGGGAAGCGAAGGCGGTTCTCAGGTTTCTGCACCAGATAGCCAATCAGACCAATGAGCGAAGGAACCAGAAAAACAACGCCAATAGTAATCACCAAATACTCACCGGCCTGTGCCGGAAACAGGACCAATAGCAGTCCGATAATCAAAGCGCAGATGATGCGCATCAATGAATAATTCATTCCTTTCATATCTTTATAAATATAGTATACAACATTCAGAACGAACGATTGGTTCGCCTACCGCAAATATACACTTTTTTCCAACAAGCCAAAAAGAAATTCCACTGAATTCCGACCTGCCCCACCCTACCATTTACTTTGAAAACACAAACAGGAACTTTAGCGTCGTAAAGTGCCACTTTAGCGAGCTAAACATGGACTTTACGATGCTAAAGTTGATAGTTGGAAAAACACATTTCCAGTGCATGAAGATTTTACATTCGGACAAATTGCGTACTTTTGCACAAATAAATTTCGAACATCTGTTTCTAACCACCAACAATATCTACATGAAACTTCTCTGGATTGACCTCAACAGTTCTTATGCCCATTCTTCGCTGGCATTGCCCGCACTCCATGCACAAATGACGGATGAAAACGACATACAATGGGAAGTTGTGTCGGCTACTATTAACGAGAACATTGGAATGGTGGTAGAAGAAATCTGCCGGCATACACCCGACATTCTGGCAGGAACCGCCTGGCTATTCAATCACGAACAACTGATGCATATCGCAGCGCGTGTAAAAGCTTTATTGCCTAAATGCTGCATCGCATTGGGTGGTCCAGAGTTTCTAGGAGACAACGAACACTACCTGCGTTGCCATCCATTCGTCAGTTGCGTCTTTCGAGGAGAAGGTGAAGAGACAGTACCTCAATGGCTGGCTTGCTGGAACCGCCCTGAAGCGTGGAACAACATCGACGGCCTGTGCTATCTCGATACAGAAGGCCGATATCACGACCAAGGCATTGCCCGTGTACTCAACTTCGCTGAACTTGTACCGCCTGAAACGAGCCGATTCTTCAACTGGGACAAACCTTTCGTACAACTGGAAACCACCCGTGGATGCTTCAATACTTGTGCTTTCTGTGTAAGCGGAGGCGAAAAGCCGGTACGTACCCTCAGCATCGATGCCATTCGCCAACGACTGGACATCATCTATCGGCACGGCATTCGCAATGTAAGGGTACTGGACCGTACGTTCAACTACAACAACCGACGAGCCCAAGAGATGCTCGAACTGTTCCGTGAATACCATCCACACATCCGCTTCCACCTAGAAATACACCCAGCCCTGCTCACCGATGAGCTTCGTAGGGAATTAGCATGTCTACCACAGGGATTGCTACACCTGGAAGCGGGTATCCAAAGCCTGCATGAAGAAGTGCTGGAAACAAGTATGCGAAAAGGGAAATTGGCCGATGCACTGGACGGCCTGAAATATCTCTGTTCCCTCTCCAACATGGAAACACATGCCGACCTGATTGCCGGACTTCCCCGCTACCATCTGGAACAAATCTTCGAAGATATTCGTACGCTGGCCGACTATAAGGCTGGCGAAATCCAACTGGAGTCACTCAAACTCTTACCAGGTACCTACATGCGCCAGCATGCGGCCGAACTAGGCATCTGTTACTCTACCTATCCACCCTATGAAGTGCTTCGGACAAACGAAATCACAACAGCCGAACTACAAACTGCCCGCCGACTGTCTCGTCTGCTCGATGCCTTCTACAACACACCGGCCTGGCAAGAAGTGACCTGCCGACTGATATTGGACAAGGCGGAATTCTTACACCATTTTCTGAAATACCTGACCGAGGCCAACCTGATAGACCAACCGATGAGTCTGGAAAAGCGAGGACTGGTGCTATACGAATACGTCAAGCGCTTTGTACCCGAATATACTACCGCTGTAAGTATCGCCTGGATAGAAGCAGGCATGTCGTTGAAGAAGCTACCGGCCGAAAAGGTACGCACCAAACGTCAAATACCTCCTGCAACGTGGCAAATCATACAAGGTACCTACCACGAAAAGCTCCGTCTGTGCTTCCTCCCGACAGCAGAAGACGAAGGACACGGCTATTGGTTTGGATTTGAGTCGGAAATTCAGAAAGCAGCTCCCGTGTTCAAGGCACGTACCTGAGGAGCATAGACAGCTTCCAGTTCCAATAGAAAATGCTTGGCTTCGAGCCCTCCAGCATAGCCTGTAAGCCGGCCATTCCTGCCGATTACCCGATGACATGGAATGAAGATAGAAAGAGCGTTCTGCCCGTTGGCAGCCGCAACGGCTCGTACGGCACGAGGCATCGCCAACCGTTCTGCTTGAACGGTATAGGTACAGATTCCACCATATGGAATATTCAAAAGCTCTCGCCACACAGATAATTGAAACTCTGTACCTACGGGTAACAATGGCAGATCGAACACCTGCCGCCTTCCAGCGAAATATTCATCGAGCTGACGAACAGCCATAGTGAGAGTATCGTCCGACCCTAACCGATATTCCGCCTGAAGCAAACGGGCTACACGGTCTTCCACTTTTATCCTACAACGACTCTCCGTCCAATTGCACAAACAGAGTTTACCTCCCATAGTCCCTAAAAGCAAAACGCCACACGGAGACTCATATTCCTGAACAGTTATCCAATTTTTCATCGCTGACTGGGAAAAAGTTTTTTTCTGACTGGGGAAAAATAAAAAAGGATGCATCGTCTTTTGACACATCCTTTTTTCTGAGCCTCTTGTCGGATTCGAACCAACGACCCCGAGATTACAAATCACGTGCTCTGGCCAACTGAGCTAAAGAGGCGGGTGGGTAAGCTTACTATATCGCGCCGCTACAACCAACTACCTTTGCTGCGGTCAAGCCCTGGAGGATTCGAAGGGAGCTGGCCGTATAGGACTTACCCGTTTTTGCGGTTGCAAAGGTAGGCATTTATTTTGATTCTGCAATACTTTTCCTTATTTTTTTTGAATGAACGTTCAAATTTTACAGAAAGACAAAGGGTTACATACAAATATTATTTATACCTTTGCGCATAATTTCTAAAAGACCAAGATGACAGAAAACAAAAGCAGCATGCAACAATATGCAATGATTTTCGGCACCTATATGGGCCTGTTCTGGATACTGAAGTTTATACTCGTACCGTTGGGACTGACGTCCCCCTTCCTTCTCCTGCTTTTCATCTGCCTGACTATCTGCGTTCCCTTTATGGGATATTACTATACCAAGCTGTACCGTAACCGAGTTTGCGACGGAAGTATCACTTTCTTCCATGCTTGGCTGTTCAACGTATTCATGTATGTATGTGCTTCCCTGCTCACTTCGGCAGCCCATTACGTTTACTTCGCTTTCATCGACCAGGGCTATATCCTCAACACCTGCCGCGAAATGCTTGCCACGTTGAACCGTGAAGAGCTGCCCGGCATGGAAGAATATCTACGGCAGATGAAAGAAAACCTGGACATGGTAAGTTCATTAACCCCGACAGACATCGTACTGAAGATGCTAGGTAGCAACATCTACTATTGCACCCTATTAAGCATCCCGACAGCTCTGGTTGCTATGCGACGCAAGTAAAGAAACACCTTATAATCCCCAATAACGAACTAATCGGATACATTAATTATGGATATATCAGTAGTCATCCCCTTATACAACGAAGAAGAATCGTTGCCCGAGCTCTACCAATGGATCGTTCGGGTGATGGACGCCAATCATTTTTCCTACGAAGTCATCTTCGTCAACGACGGTAGTACAGACCGTTCATGGCAGGTTATCGAAGATTTGAAGAAACAAAATCCTGACCACGTACACGGCATTAAGTTCCGTCGTAACTACGGGAAGTCACCCGCTCTGTTCTGTGGATTTCAAAAAGCCGAAGGCGATGTGGTCATCACCATGGATGCAGATCTGCAGGACAGCCCCGACGAAATACCCGAACTGTATCGCATGATTACGGCCGAAGGCTACGACCTTGTGTCTGGTTGGAAAAAGAAACGCTACGATCCCCTATCGAAAACGATTCCCACAAAGCTCTTCAACGCTACCGCACGCAAGGTATCGGGCATCAAGAATCTGCACGACTTTAATTGCGGCCTGAAGGCCTACCGCCGCGACGTGGTGAAGAATATCGAAGTTTATGGCGAAATGCACCGCTATATTCCCTACCTGGCCAAGAATGCAGGTTTCAAGAAAATCGGCGAAAGGGTAGTCCACCATCAGGCACGCAAGTTCGGCAAGACCAAGTTTGGTGGGCTGAACCGTTTCTTCAACGGCTATCTGGACCTGATTTCCCTATGGTTTCTCTCAACCTTCGGCATCAAGCCCATGCACTTCTTCGGCTTTCTGGGATCGCTGATGTTCATCTTCGGCTTCATTGCCGTCATCATCGTGGGTATCAGCAAGCTCTACTACATGCACAACGGCATGCCCTACCGGCTGGTAACCGACTCGCCCTACTTCTACCTGTCGCTTACGGCCATGATTATCGGCACGCAACTCTTTGTAGCAGGCTTCTTGGGCGAACTCATCTCGCGCAATGCCCCTGAACGAAACAAGTATCACATAGAGAAAACCATCTGACCCTATTATGAGAAAACTATTCCATTTCTTTCTGGCAGGCGTCGTGGCTTATGCCCTGGCCAGCCTGCTTTTTAGTTGTTCGGAAGAAGCTGACTGCTCCATGACCGACAACCGTGGTATGATCGTATGCAACGTCAGCCAGATAAATCCAGAAAATAACACGGCTATGAAGGATACGCTTGACTCGCTGACCGTCACGGCCGCAGGTACCGACTCTATCGTAGCCAACCGCCTGGCACAAGTTACGGTCTTTTCCCTTCCCTTGAGATATGCCGTAGACTCCACCGAACTTGTCTTCCACTATGTCAAGAAGGTGACCGATACCGTCGTTATCCGCCACACGAACAAACCTTATTTCATATCGATGGATTGCGGATACCAGATGCAACAAAGCATCACAAGCATCCGTTACACGCGTCACAACATCGACTCTATCTATATCGCAAACCCTGAAGCCAATATCAATGGAACGAAGAACCTTGAGATATTCTATTAGTCTGATAGTCTGCCTCTGTGTCGCCTTGACCCTGAACGCCCAAGTGAGTAGTACGAACGGCACCGACAAACGACCTGTGGCCCACAAGCAGGAGAAGAAGAAAGACAAGGACGTCCCTGTCTATCCACTCTTCAACGGCGTGGACCTGAGTGTAGACCTCTGGGGGCCAGGAAGCTACTTATTGGGAAGCGACAACCTGAGCATGGAAGTGGCCGCCGACGTCAACCTGAAGAACCGCTTCTTCCCCACCCTCGAAGTGGGCTATGGAAAGTCCGACACCTGGAGTGAGGATGGTATCCACTACAAGACCGGCGCTCCTTACTTGCGCGTCGGAATGGACTACAACACCTTCTATAAAAAGAAATTCCAGCACAAGCTACTTGTAGGTCTGCGCTACGCCGTGAGTAGCTTTTCGTACGACGTGCAAAGCCTTTCTGTAGACGATCCCATCTATGGTGGAGGACTGGGCAACCCCAACATCACCGACGGCATCTGGGGCGGTAACCTGCCTCCCTTCGACCATACCGGCATGAAGGGTACCATGCATTGGATTGAAGTATGCGCCGGCATTCGAGCTCATGTTTGGAAAGGTCTGTACATGGGCTGGGCTCTGCGCTACAAGTTCCGCCTCTCAGCCACGACAGGCGAAAATGGCGATCCTTCGTATGTACCCGGTTATGGGACCTACGGATCGAATACGCTAGGCGTATCCTATACGATCACGTACAAACTACCTTTATAACGAAAAACGTAAATTATGACTACGATTGAAATCTGGCTTCTGGCCGTCGGCCTGGCAATGGATTGTTTTGCCATCTCCATCGCAAGCGGCATCCTGCTAAAGCGTACCCTTTGGCGTCCGATGCTGATGATGGCCTTCTTCTTCGGCCTTTTTCAGGCATTGATGCCCCTCATCGGATGGGCTTGCGCTAGCACATTCAGCCACCTCATCGAAGACGTAGACCACTGGATTGCCTTTGCCATCCTCGCCTTTCTGGGGGGACGCATGGTGCGCGAGTCGTTCAAAGAAGAAGATTGCCGACAAGACTTCGACCCTACCCGCCTGAAGGTGGTGCTTATGCTGGCCGTGGCCACAAGCATCGACGCCCTGGCCGTAGGCGTATCGTTCGCCTTCCTGGGCATGAAGAGCGTAACGACCATCCTGTCGCCTGTGGGCATTATCGGTTTCGTTTCGTTCGCCCTGTCTTTGATAGGGCTCACGTTCGGCATTCGCTTTGGATGTGGTTTTGCCCGGCGCCTGAAGGCTGAGCGCTGGGGAGGCGTCATTCTCATCCTTATCGGCCTGAAGATACTCATCGAACATTTGATACAACATTATGGATAAGAAAACAAGAAGAAACTTCCTCTGGGTGGCCCTGCTCGTGCTGGGTACCATCTGGATACTGGCGCGCCACAACCAGCCCGTGCCCTACCAGAAAGACAACGGCCTGATATTCGGCACCATCTACAACATCACCTACCAGCATGCCTCCAACCTGAAGGCCGATATCGAAGCCGAACTCCACCGCTTCGACGGTTCCCTATCGCCCTTCAACGACACGGCCGTCATTACCCGCATCAACCGCGGCGAGGATATCGCAGGTGACACCCTGTTCTGCAACGTCTTCCGCCGAAGCATGGAGATTTCACACGAGACGGAAGGTGCGTTCGACATCACCGTCGCTCCCCTGGCCAACGCTTGGGGTTTCGGCTTCAAGAAGGGAGAATTCCCCGACTCGGCTACGGTAGACAGCCTGCGACAATTGGTGGGTTACGAGAAGGTGGAACTCACGGCCGACGGACACGTACGCCGTCAGGACGACCGAATGCAACTCTCGTGTAGCGCCGTAGCCAAAGGATATGCCGTAGATGTCATCGCCCAGCTGCTCCGACGGAAGGGCGTGAAGAACTTCATGGTGGACATTGGCGGCGAAGTGGTGGTGAGCGGACAGAACCCGCAGGGCAGCCTGTGGCGCATAGGCATCAACAAGCCTGTAGACGACTCGCTCTCACTGAACCAAGAACTCCAGACGGTACTGACGCTGACCGACGTGGGCATCGCCACCTCGGGCAACTACCGCAACTATTATTATCACGAAGGCAAGAAATATGCCCACACCATCAATCCGCACACAGGCTACCCCGCCTTGCACAACCTGCTTTCGGCCACGGTCATCGCCCGCGACTGCATGAGTGCCGATGCTTATGCCACGGCCTTCATGGTGATGGGCTTGGAGCGGGCCAAAGCCTTCGTCGAGGCGCGTCCCGATCTGGATGCCTACTTCATCTATGCCGACTCTACAGGAAGCTACCAGACGTACATGACGGAGGGAATGGCCCGATTTACCGCTGACCAATCCCCCGAATAACGGCCACACGCCAATCCGGCAAATGCCGAAACGGACGCTGCGCTGCCCCAAATACCGAAGGCCGGCGCAGTGTCTTTTTTTTGTACAGCGAGAAAAAATAATTTTGTCTATTTATTTATTGTCTGTTGAATTTCGCTACATTTGTAGCGTTTAACTAAAACATTTTGGGATATGACGAATTTTAAGAGCATTTGGAGCATCCCGCTCCTGACTGTATGTGCGCTGACCCTAAGCGCGTGCAGTGATGATGAAACGAAAGGGGAAAGTGATGAAATACAAAAGGTTGAAAACACGGGCTTGATAGAAGCCGTGACAGGCAAGGTGCCCGGCATCGGCCTGACGACAAACGAAGACGGCACCGTGCCGCTTACTGAAGATAACCTGAGAAAAATGGCGGCCGTGACAGAACTCGACCTCTCAGAGTGCGAACTGACCGACCTCTCCGGCATCGAATATTTTACAGGACTGGTCACATTGGACTGCTCCGGAAATAAATTGACATCGCTGGACTTCAGCGCCTCGTCCGCTACCGCCACGAAGGCTGCAAACTCTGCCGGACTGACGGCGCTGAAGGAGCTGGACTGCTCGGACAACCAGCTGACCTCGCTGAACGTCGACGGACTGACGGCACTGGAAGATTTGGACTGCGGACAGAACCGCCTGACATCGTTCACCGTCGCCGGCCTGTCCAAACTGAGCCGACTGGACTGTGCGGACAACCGGCTGACTTCCGTCAGCGTGAGCAACCTGCCCGCACTGGAGAACCTGAAGCTGGAATATAACCAACTGACTGCGATAGACGTCAGCACCGTACCCAGCGTACACTACCTGGGCTGCTACGGCAACCGCCTGACTTCGCTCGACGTCAGCAAGCTGACCCGGCTGGAGGCGCTCTACTGTGACGAAAACTTCCTCTCGTCGCTGGACATCAGCATGCTGTCCGCCGACCTCACGCTCTCTTGCGGCAACCAGCAGACGGCCTCGGGCGGCACACAGACGCTGACACTCTACCTGAACGCCGCGCAGAAGGCACAGTGGGAAGCCTCGTGGTCCCAAAGCCCGAACAACCAAGGGGTCGAGGCAAGCGTGAAATAACCCCGCAACCGCCTGCCCCGGCTGCCGACAGCTTTCCGCAACCCGCGCAAGCGGTTGCGGGGCATGAAGACAGCTTTCCGCAAGGTTCGCAAGCGGTTGCGAAGCATGAAGACAGCTTTCCGCAAGGTTCGCAAGCGGTTGCGAAGCGTGAAGACAGCTTTCCGCGGCGTTCGCAAGCGGTTGCAGAGCGTGAAGACAGCTTTCCGCGGCGTTCGCAAGCGGTTGCAGAGCGTGAAGACAG
>ERZ772831.714-NODE-714-length-34726-cov-39.078509_pt1 | contig 34726 bp, 32 predicted proteins | sample MGYA00580858_ERZ772831 | MGnify/ENA primary metagenome ERZ772831 (study PRJEB29015, sample SAMEA2737694) | human gut metagenome | biome: human gut; feature: human-associated habitat; material: faeces | place: China | collected 2012 ... | reverse complement strand
CGGGTGATAGGGATACCGGACGGGCAGGGCGTTGTTTCAAATTGCTTGGGGGTGGTGCAGTGGTGGGGGTTATTTACCAGCAGGGGGATTCTGAGTCGGGGTCTTCGGGGTCAGCGTCCAGCCAGCAGCCTGAGCAGCCGTGTCGCCGCTGGCTTCAACCGCCGTCTTGAGCCACGTTGCAGATGCAGTGTTGCTCTTGAACTCGAACTTCGACATGTCGTAATAAGCAGAAATATCGAGACCGGTGACGGCAGTACCGGTTACGGAAGTAACGTTAATCGCCTTAGCCGAGGTAACTTCGATCTTAGCAACGTCAACGTCATCATACTTCTCATCCTTGACCTGCTTATCGGTAAAAGCGAAGACAGCGGCGGTCTTGATGGCGTCCAGCTGGGTATAGTCGGCGGCCTCGTTGGCCTTCTTGATGTAGCCGGAGTAGGCGGGGACGGCGATGCCGGCGAGGATGCCGAGGATCGCAATGACGACGATCAGCTCAACGAGAGTAAAACCGGACTTGGAACCAAACTTTTTCATAGGAGTGTTCTTCCTTTCTTTGTTTTGCGTCGGATTTTATATCATCGCCATGCGTCGCGGGTCCCTATCTCCCGCTCCTGAATACACGGCTTGGATATACGGATTTACAGGTATTTGTCGAATGCCTTGGTCATGTTGATCATCGGCAGGTAGATGGCCAGCACGATGATGACGACGAAGACCGCCATGAAGATGATGATGGCAGGCTCCATCAGGTTGAGGAGCTTTTTGGTGGCCTCATCTACTTCTTCATCATAGTAGTCGGCGACCTTGCCCATCATGCTTTGCAGGTCGCCGGTCTCCTCGCCCACGCCGACAAGATTCGACACCATGGGCGGAAAAATACCCGTCCGCACGAGGCTCTCCCGCAGGGGGGTGCCCTCGGCGACCATGCCGCGCGCGTCGCGGATGGCCTCCAGATAGTAGATGTTGCCCATGTTGCTGGCGGCAAGGTCCATGCTGTCCGTCAGCGTCAGGCCGGAGCCGATCAGCACCTCCATCGTGCGGCAGAAGGTGGCGCAGGCGGTTTTCACCGTCAGGTTGCCCACGACGGGCGTCTTGCGGGCGAGCCAGCCGAAAAAGTGCTTGCCCTTGTCGGTCCTGTGAAACAGGACGCCGCCCACGATCAGCGCCACCAGCACCAGCAGCGGCACCCACCACCAGGATTCGAACCATTCGCAGACCGCCATCACGCCCTGCGTGAGCTTGGGCAGCTCCGCGTCCATTTCCTCAAAGGTTTTGAGGAAGTTGGGGATGATCTTCGTCATCATCACGATCAGCACGACGATCATGACCACGATCAGCACGCAGGGATAGATCATGGCGCTGGTCACCTTGCTCTTGGTGCGCTTGCTGCGGTCGAAATAAAGCTCCATCTGGCGGAAGGATTCCTCCAGATTACCGGAGGATTCGCCCGCTGACACCATATTCACCAGAATGGCGGGGAAGATCTTGGGATGGCGGCGCATGGAAGTAGCAAGCGATTCGCCCTTTTCCACGTCCGCCTGCATTTCGCGGATGGCGGCGCGGAGCTTTTTGTTGCCGGTCTGCTGCCCGAGCATGGAAAGCACGGACGCGACCGACACGCCCGCGCGCAGGATGGACACGAACTGACGGCAGAACACCGCCATGTCCTTCGCCTTGGGCTTGCCGAGGAACGGGATCTCGATATCGCGGTTGAGGGTGGTCTGCTCCTTAATGTCTAAAATCGTATAACCGGCGCCGCGAAGGGAGCTTTTCGCGGTCTCGATGGACGACGCATCCAAAGAGGAGCGGACGCGCTTTCCGTTTCGGTTGATCGCCGTATAGTTGAATCCGGGCATGGAGCCGCCCTCCTTTCTCAGGTCTGCCGCCCTGTCTTGAATTTATCAGGCTCGTTGGCGGCGGCGAGGGCAGTCTCCAGCGAAATCACGTGACGGTCGACCAGATCCTCCAGCGCGTCGTCCAAAAGCTGCATCCCGTACCGCTTGCCGGTCTGGATGGCGCTGACGATCTGGAAGGTCTTGCTTTGCAGGATCATGCTGCGAATGGCGGGGGTGACGACCATGATCTCGAATACCGCCGTGCGGCCGCCGCCGATCTTCGGCAGGAGGGTCTGGCCCACGGCACACTCCAGCACGTCCGCCAACTGGATGCGGATCTGGTTCTGCTGCTCGGCGGGGAACGAGTCGATGATACGGTCGATGGTGTTGGCGGCGCCCTTGGTGTGCAGCGTGCCGAACACCAGATGGCCCGTTTCGGCGGCTGTGATGGCGGTGGAGATGGTCTCCAGATCGCGCATCTCGCCGACTAAGATCACGTCGGGGTCCTGACGCAGCGCAGCGCGAAGTCCCGCGGCAAAGCTGCCGGTGTCCGCGCCGACCTCGCGCTGATTGATGATACATTGATCGCTCGCGTGCAGGTATTCGATCGGCTCCTCCAGCGTGATGATGTGGCGGCGCTGGGTGTGGTTGATGTGGTCGAGCAGCGCCGCGAGCGTGGAGCTTTTGCCCGAGCCGGTGGGGCCGGTGACGAGCACCAGTCCGCGGGGTTTATCCGCCTGCGCCACCACCACGGGCGGAAGGCCCAATTCCTCGGCGGTGGCAATGCGCAGCGGCAGCAGGCGAAGCGCCAGCGACGTCATGCCCCGCTGACGGAACACGTTGCAGCGCATACGCACCAAATCGTGATAGGTCACGGCGAAGTCCGCCTCGCCCAGTTCATGAAATTCCTTGAGAAGCCCGGGCGTGATCAGCTCCTGCACATAGGCGGTGGTATCCGCCTCGGTCAGCGGGACCTCCCCAAAGTTGGTCAGCTCGCCGTCCAGTCGAAAAATGGGGGGCTCCCCCACCGTGAGGTGAATGTCGGAGGCGTTGCGCTCCAGCGCGTCATGAATGAGTGTTTCCAGGTCGATCATGCGCCGTCCTCCAAAGGATGAGTTTCTTCCGCCACATTTTCAACGCTGATGCGCTGCATCTCGCTGATGGAGGTCGTTCCCTCCAGCACAAGGCGGCGGGCGCTTTCGCGGAGGGTGTGCATCCCCTCGGCGATGGCAGTCTCCCGCAGCGTGCCCGTGTCGCAGCGGTGGGAGATCATCGTGCGCATACGGGGCGTGATCTCCATGATCTCGTAAATGCCGATCCGGTCGAAATATCCGGTACCGGCGCAGCGCTGGCAGCCCACCGGCTCGTAAACCTCGGCGCTGTCCTTCTCCTCCGGCGTCAGTCCCAGATATTCCAACTCATGCTCTAAAAGAGCGTGCCGCCGCTTGCAGTTGGGGCAAAGACGGCGCACAAGGCGCTGGGCGATGATGCCGGTCAGCGCGTCGGCGATGAGGTAGCTTTCCACACCCATGTCCAGCAGGCGCGTGACGCTGCTGGCAGTGTCGTTGGTATGCAGCGTACTCACCACGAGGTGACCCGTGATGGACGCCTGCACCGCGATGGACGCCGTTTCCCGGTCGCGGATCTCGCCGATCATAATAATGTCGGGGTCCTGACGCAAAATGGAACGCAGGGCGTTGCCAAAGGTCAGGTTCGCCTTGGGATTCACCTGCACCTGATTCACGCCGTCCACGTTCGCCTCCACGGGGTCCTCCACCGTGACGATGTTCACCATGTCGCTGTTCAGCTCGTTCAATGCGGTGTAAAGCGTGGTGGATTTGCCCGAGCCGGTAGGTCCGGTGACCAGCACGATCCCGTTGGGATGGCGCAGGATCTCGTCGAATTTTTCCAGTTCCGACCCCGTCAGGCCAAGGGCGCGCTTGCTGCGGCGCAGCGCCTTTTTCTGCGTCAGTCGCATCACGCACTTTTCGCCATAGACCGTGGGGAGCGTGGAAACACGCACATCGTATTCCCGGCGGTCCACCAGGATAGAAAAGCGGCCGTCCTGCGGTCTGCGCTTTTCGGAAATGTCCAGATTGCTGAGGATCTTAATGCGCGCGATGATGGCGGGCAGCAGCTGCAGGTCGTAAGTGGCGGTGGTGTACAGCACGCCGTCCACTCGGCAGCGGACCCGAACCTTGTCCGGTCCGGACTCCACGTGGATATCGGAAGCGCGTTGGCGCACCGCCTGCTCCACAAGGGAGTTCACCAACACCACCACGGGGGAGGCGTTGACATCCTCCTGAAAGACCTGATCTTCCAGAGAGGCGCTCTCCCGCTCGTTGGTCTGGGTGTAAAGCTCGGCAGCCTCCTGCATCTCCTCGCTGCCGTAGCAGCGGTCGATGGTCACGAGAATGTCGGATGTTGTCGCTAAAAATGGCTTAATGCGACACTTGCTGGCAATGGCGACCATGTCGCGCCCCTTCATGTTCATGGGCTCGTTCATGGCGACATACAGCGTGCCGCTGTCCTCCGGATCAAACTGGAAGGGCATCATTGTATATGTACGCAGGATATCCGGGCGAACCGCCTGTCGGACATCCATGGGGATGGCCATTTCGTAAAGGTGCACCACGGGGGTGCGGGTCAGCGAGGACAGGGCTTCGATGACCTGTTCCTCGGGCAGGATGGCGCGCTCCAAGATCAGCTCGCGGATGGACTTGTTCGTTTCCTCCTGAGCACGACGCAGCTCGTCCGCCTGTTCCGCGGTCAAAAGCTGCTGTTCCAGCAGGTATCGCAGGAGCTTTTCGTTCATGCGCGCCCTCCTTTCTCTTGTTTTTCGGGGCAGAAATTATTTTTGAATCAGTGCTTTTCAAAACTGTGAGACGACAGACCCGCCAGGCTCTCAAACGCGAATGAGCCGCTGACGCGCCTAACGTCTCTTTTTTTATGCTCCCCCTCCCCCGGCGGGGCGGAATTGCCCCGCCGGGAAGAGGTGGTCCGAATGATGGATCTGTCTTACGTCGTCAAATTACTTGACGTTGATGATGAGGTTCGCGCTGGCGCTGCGGGTGTTGTAGTTGACCGTCACCTTCTGACCGGCAGGGTCAGCGAAGTCGTTGATGCTCAGATCGCCAAACTTCTCAATGAGGTTCGCAAGCTCGGTCACGGCCTCGAGAGAGGTCTTGGCATTGCCAAGCGCCGTGAGATCGCTCTTCGTCAGCGTCACGCCGTTGACCGTCACGCTCGCGCCGTCGGGCAGCAGGTTCTGCGCCTTGGCAACGATCTTGCCGAGGTACTGCGCAACATAAGTGTCGCCCTTGCTGCCGACGATGTCCTTCATGGTCTGGCTCGTGAGCGCGGCGGCAAGCTCGCTTGCCTTCTTGGTCTGGATGCCATTGGCGGCATCGAACTTCAGGCTGTTGAGCAGGTCGATCTTCTTCTGAGCCTCCGCCTTTTCAGCAGAGCCGTCGTTCAGGATGGAAGAAACATCGATCGCGCCAAGCTTATTATTCAGCTTTTCGGCAAGCTTTGCCTTGCCCTCGTCCTTGATGGTGGGCTTCAGGTTATCCAGCGCAGAAGCATTGGCGGCCTTCTCAGTATCGAAGGTGAGACCCATCTGCACGAGCGCGCTGTAGATCAGGTAATTCTTGAGACCGGGGTTCTTCGCCAGTAGATCCTTCAGCGTGGCGGAGGAATTCAGCGCAGTGTCAAGCTCCTTGGTCGCAGTGTCAACGATCTCCTGCTTGAGGGCATCGCTGAAGGGCTTACCGCCCTTACCGGAGAGCGTAATCGTGGCGCCAAAGCCTCCCTTGGTAACATGAGCCTTAATCTCGGGTTGAGCAAGCAGGAAGTTGATGTCAGCGACCGACTGGATATCCAGCGTTACGCCGGCAGGCTCGAAGGTGACCGCATCAAACCCCTTAACAAGATCCTTCGCATCTTTCAGCGTACCGCTGTTGTTCGCCTTATCGACGATCCACGCCTCGTTGATCATCTTCTCCGTCAGCTTCTCGCTGATCTGGTTCTCGATCAGAGCGTTCACATCGAGCGCGTTGATGTCCTGCTCGATCAGAGGCCACACGGCGTTGATGAGGGCGGTGTTGTCAAGACCCTTGAGGGTGCCGCCGCTGGTGGTAGACTTAACGATCTCCGTCCAGTTGGTATCGACCCAGCTCTCCACCACGGGCATCAGAGCATTTTCGATGCTTTCGACAGTGGTGTTCGTCAGCTTGATGTCGTACTTGGCAAGCGCTTCCGTGACCTCTTTGTAGAGGGCGGGGATCTCCTTCTGCAGACCCTTCTTGGCCTCAGCGACGACCTTATCCTTGGTGCCGTCGTTATAGGTGAACTGCGCGGCGATCTGGTCGAGGCCGTCGTTATAAGCCTTCTGGATGTCCTTGCTGATGTTGAGACGCAGATAGTTCTCATTGCCCTCGTACTTGTACTCGAGCAGACCGTTGCTGTTGAGCTTCGGCGTCACGACGAGCTTATAGTTGTAGGTGTAATTGTCGGTCTTCGCCTTGATGTCCGCGTTGGCAGAGCGATCAAAGTTCACCTTCAGGTCGATATTGAACTCGAACTTGTCGGTGTAGGCAGTACCCTGCGCCTTCATCTGCTTGTAGATCTCCTTGGAGATGGCAGTGCCGAGCTCCTTGGCGATCTGGGACTTGCTGCCCTCGAGGGTGGTGTTGCCGTCGCCGACCTTGATGGTGGCGTAGGTCTTACCGTTGAACACAACGTCCACATTGCCGCAGACATAGTTGCCCTTGCCGTCGTGGAAGTTCGCCCACAGGCTCTTGCCCTCTTTCTTGAGAAGGTCGACGACCTGCGTCTTGATCTCGCTCAGGGACTTATTGGTGAGCACGATGCCGGTCTCGGACTCGACAGCGTTCTTAACGCTGGTCAGGAAACCGTCGATATCGTCGGGAGTGGGCTTGCTCGTGGTGCCGGTGATGATCGCGTTGGCGAGCTTGTTCGCCTGCTCGATGGCGGAGACGACCTGGCCGTCCTTGACCTCGAGAGCGACGTTCCAAGTGACCTCGCGCTCAGCCTTGGGGTCACTGGGGAAGTTCGCCTTCACATCCTCGACCTTGACCATATCCTTGACAATGTTCTTGACCTGCTGGAGCTGCGCGTCCGTCAGGTACTTGTTGTCCTTGTTGACCTGATCAACGGCGCTGACAACGGCGTTCTTCATGTCGCTGAATCTGTCGTTGACCTGCTTGACGGACTTGAGAACGGCATTGCCGATCAGGTCCTCGGAAACGACCACGGGCGCCTTCGCCTGCCAGACGGCGTACAGGGTGATAATGGGATAGGCAGCGGTCAGCGTGACGGTGCTACCGGCGGGGTATGTCGCGGTCGTGGCGCTTCTGTCAGTCGACCAGCCCAGGAAGGTGTAACCGTCGCGCGTGGCGGTAGCGGTCACGGGGAAGCTGTAAGTGGTGCTCGTCGTCGTCATGGAGACGGGAGACGCACCGTTCAGCGTGCCGCCGTTGGCGTCAAAATACAGGGCGTAGGTGTAGGCAGTCACCGGGGGGTTCACCGGGGGATTCACGGGAGGATTCACGCTCGGGGTGTTATCCGGCTTCGCGTTCTGCACGAGGTAAGACATACGGTAGATCACCGCTGCCACCTGCGCACGGGTGGACAGTTCGTTGGGACGGAACGTGCCGTCCTCAAAGCCGTTGACCAAGCCGTGACGCTGGCACTGCTTGACCGCGGCGAGCGCCCACGCGGGGATCGCGCTCTCGTCGACCATGACGGAGAGCGAGCCGCTCTCGGGCAGAGTCACCTTCCAGGCCTTGCGATAGAGGTCGAGGTAACGCTCGATCATGGTGCACATCTGCGCACGGGTGATGGGATCGTTCGGGGCGAACTTGCCGTTGCCCACGCCGTCTACGATCCTGTTGGCAGCCGCCCAGTTGATGGCATCAGTGTACCACTCGCCGGGAGCCACATCGGTGAATGCGCTCTGGCTGCGATCACCCTTCGCACCGTGGAAACGGAACAGGACCGTGACGAACATCGCACGGGTCATGTTATCCGCGGGGGCGAAGGTCTTGTCCGCGACGCCGTTGAAGTAACCCTTCGACGTCACATAGTCTACGAACTGGTAGTACCAGTCGGATCTGCTGACGTCCGTGAAATCGTCAGCTTTTTCCGCCAGCGCTGTGGGCACCAGGGAAAAGACGATGCACAATGCCAGCAGAGCACTCAAGATACGCTGCTTTTTCATCTTCTTAACCACTCCTTTTTTTTACTGATGATCTTCGAGTACCGCAAAAGGGTGTCAGCGTTTCCGCCCCAAGCGCTGCTCGCAGCATCCAAAACCTGTCCCTGTCCGGGCGTGCGGATAGGCGCACGTACTGACAGTAATACAGTCTACATAAAGTCTATCAGATATTTTCTCTTTTTGCAAGCAGTTCTTGCTTTTTTTTCTATATCCTTCCAGGGGTCTTACATTCGAAAATGAATCGCCGCGAATTGCTCGGACAAGTCTCACGTGAGACCGCCCTATCCTTCTTCAAAACAGGAGAACGCCGAATAGTAGCGCAGCGGGATGGGCTGTCCGAGCGCGGCGGAGCGGTTCTTGAGGATCTTGAGCTCCAGCTCGCGGGGGTCCTTGCGCTTTTCCTCGTCGATGTTGAAGCCGGGCCGCCCCGCCCCGCGCGCCTGAAGTCCCAGCAGCACGTCGGCGGAGTAGTCGATGCCGCCGGATTCCTTGAAGGCGTTCATGGAGACTTCCAGATTATAATTCTCGCGGTTGAAGGAGGAAATGGCGAGGATGGTCAGCCCGTGCTGGCGCGAGAGCTTTTTCAGCGCGCAGACGATGCGGTCAAGGTTCTGCTTGTCCGTGAAATGGACGTCCACCGGGGCGATGATCTGGAGATAGTCGATGAGCACCACGGGCTTTTGTCCGGTCTCGGCTATGTGGCGCGCGACCTCCGCGCGGATGTAGTCCAGCCCCGTTTCGTGGTCGCCCTCGCGGAAATAGAGGTGCTTTGCATAGGAGGCGTAGCGCGTCTGCGCCAGCTCCAGATGCGCGAGATCCTGCGCACTGTAGCCCGCCCAGCGCCTGCCGTCTAAAACACCGCGCGCGGTCTTGGCAAGGCGGCGGCGCGCGGAGGTGTCGAGCAGGAAGGATTCGCGGGAAACGGAACGAGCCATCAGCTCCCATGTCATCATTTCAAGGGAGAAAATGAGAACGTCGCGCCCCTGCATGGCAAGCTGATCGGCGATCTGCATACAAAAGGCGGTCTTGCCCAGCGAGCTGACCGCACCGATCACATAAAGTCCGTCGTAAAGTCCGCCGTCCAGCGTCTGATCCAGCCCCTCAAAGCCGGTTTTGAGCGCGGGCCGCTTTGCCTGCGCCTCGATATAAGCGCGGAATGCCTCCATCTGCCCCGCGGCGGAGGTCTCGGCGTAGGGGGGCGGCTGCTGCGCCTGCCGACCCTCGACCGCCTGCGCCAGAAATCGCGCCGCGCCCTCGCGGTCGGCGCAGAGAAATTCGTTCAGATCCTTGCCGGTGGGAACGCCCGGGCAGCGGTACAGCCAGGGGAATTCCTCGGCGAGGGCGGCTGCCCACGTTTCCCCTGCCGCGTCGTTGTCCGTCAGCAGCAGGATGGGCGCGGGGCGATCCAGTCCGCGCAGCAGAGCCGCCGCCTTTTCGCGGTTGCCCGCGCCGTTCAGCGCGGCGGCCCGATAGCCCAGCTCCTCTGCCGAGAGCGCGTCAAAGGCGCCTTCCAAAAGGAAGACCGGCTCTTCCCCGCCCGCAGTCAGCAGCTCCGGCTGAAAGAGCGGCGAAGGCTGCCCCTTCTCGTTGAGATAGCGCTTTTCCGCGACGGCGCGGCGCACGCAGCGCCCGTTTTCGCATGGCAGCACCACGCAGTCATGCTCAGGGTCGTAGCCAAGGCGGAATCTCGTCACCGTGGCGTCGGAAAGCCCGCGTTTGGCAAAATAATCGGTTTTTCGGCGGTGAGAAAAGCAGCTTTCGGGGTAGGAGGCGGGCAGCGTTTCCCTGCTCAGGCGGTCAGCGGGGCGCGCTTCTCCCGCGTCGCCGTGCCCGTAGCGTTTGCTGGCAAGCGCCAGAGCGTCGTGCGGCGAGGTGAGGTTTTCGTCGATTGCCAGCAGATCGAAGAGATCATAGTCCGCGCCGCAGGCAAAGCAGTGTACTTTCTGCCGCTTTGCGTCGTATCCCATGGAGGGATCGCGGTCAAGATGCTTTGGATTTAGGCAGCGAAAGCGCTTTTGCGGGTCAATGCCCCGGTCGTAGAGATAATCGACGATGCGCGAGCGCAGGTCGTTAAAGGTGTCCGGCATAGGATCGCCTCCTTTTCTTGTCGTTATTATAGCATAAGACCCCGCGGAGGAGCGATTCCCGCGAGGTCTGTAAGATATCTTAAGATATCAATAAGGAGATTTTCGGTAAAAAAAGAAAATCCGAAAAAAATTAGATGAAATAAAGATAAAAGTATGATTTGACAGAAAATATCTGTATAAAAGTTTGAAAAACATGGAAAAATGGCTTGGGTGATTTTGGGTCTCCTGCACGACTTGAGGTCGGCTTTGCACGAAATGAAGTCGTCTTAGCACGGCTCGAAGTCGGAATTGGACAGGCTGTGACCCTCGTTTTTTTCACAGGATGGGCACAGACGGTGGATAACTTGCGTGCAAAGTAGGCGTTTTGGTGGGAAAATCGGACTTTTGTCGTCAAATTTCCTCTTTTTGTGAATATCTTTTCCACGGATGCTTTGCATTCTCTTCCGCGCGCGGCGAGAATTTCGGTGAATTCAGACGTGGTTTCGTGCAGTTGCGGAGGGGTCACTGCGTGCTCTGGGGCGGCTTTTTAGCGGGCTTTTTCTTCGCCTCGATCTGGTTGACCGTCTTGTTTTTTTCGATCTGCTGGATGTAGCTCTGCATGGTGGCGTCAATGCCGACGTTCATCTTGCCGCCGAGGAAGGTATTGATGTCGTCATAGTCGAAATCCATGTGGATCGAGCCGCCCGAGACGTCCTCGATCTCCTCCACTGCCTTATTGAACGGGCGGATGATCGCCTCGTCATAGTTGCGGTTTTTGACGTCCTCCTTGGTCGGCAGGCCGATGTAGTGGATGATGTCCTGAATTTTTACGCGGAAGCTGCCGTCGTCATCGACGGGCGCTTTCCGCGCGCGGTAGAAGAGATAAAACGCCATGCGGTAGGCATTTTCGCTCAGATGCCCCATCCAGTCGGGGATCAGCTGGTAATACTGGGTCAGGAAGTGGCGCACGTTCTCGGCGAAGGAAATGCGCACCTCGCCGGTGTACTTTTTGATGGATGCCTCGGTCGCCAGATGGGTGATGTAGAAGGATTCAAAATACTTTTTGAAGGATTCCGCGGTGATCTTCATGCCCGTGATGGACTGCATATCCTTCTTGATCTGGCGATAGGCGGCGTCTCTGGATCGCAGACCCGCCCAGTCCATGTACTCTTCAATGGAGAAGGTCGCGGTGTTGTTTCGCCAGTTGTCAGCGTTGCCGCGCATCAGAGTGTAGATCAGCAGGCGGTGCGCCGTCCAGGAGAGATTTTTCGTGTATTCCGCGACGGCCTCAAAGATGATGGTCATTTCATAATCCTTGTTGCGGTAGCGGATGTTCTGGTTGCCGTAGGCGTCAGGCTCGGAATAGGTCACGGTGATGCCGTTGGAGGAGGGATGAAATTCCCTGCCGCGCTTCATATTCGCCCAGACGCCGCAGATGAAATAGGTGGCGGGGCTGTTGCCCAGCACATCGTATTCCTGCACCCTCGCGGTGACGGTCTTATCAAAAATATCCAGCAGCGTGGCGGCGAACGTGACGGTCTCCGACGCGCCGATGGTCACCGCCTCTGCCACCGCCTCCGGCGAAGACAGATCGTGTGTCTGAAGATAACTGTCCATCAGGGGGTAAATGTCGCCGAAGTCAAAGACGTTCATCTGATTTTTGAACTTTCTGGGGTGCTCTTTTTCCAGCGGCTTCAGCTTATTGTATGTATCCAGCATTTCCTGAAACTGTTCGGATTCCAGAAAACGCAGGGGGGTGTCCTTCAATTGCTCTGCCGGTTCGGGGAACTGGGACATGGTGCGACCCTCCTTTTGCGAAAAGATTGCTTTTTTAGAACCTTAGTATAGCATAAGTTGAAAAAAAGGGAAAGAAAAAGTTTTTTTTCGCAAATCGCGAGAAAAATATTCTCATCGCTCGGACAGGTCTCACGTGAGACCTGTCCGAGCGGCGCGTTATTTATCCGTCAGCAGCGGCTGCCGTTGATGATCTTTCGGATCTGACGCTCGCTAAGGCGGAATTGGGCCGCAAGACTTCGGTAGTTAGAGCCATTAAACAGGGCGCGAATGTCCCGATCGCGGGCGCCGCGCTCCAGCGATTCCCGCTTGGGAACGTACAGCGTTTGTCCGCCGCACAGCAGCGTCAGGTGGACGAACGCCTCCATACCGATGGCGTCCACGATGTCTCGGTACTCCTCCGGGATATCGTCCGTGCGGATGTGGCGGGCAGGGGGGATGCAAGTGGTAGACATAACATTTTTCTCCTCTCTGAAATCAGGTGTGAAACAGGACGAGTTCCTAAGTCTCACGTGTGACTTGTCCGGCTTTGTCCAAAGAACTGTTTCTACCATTCAGCGCCGCCGAGGGAGGCGTTGTATCCTTCGGTCAAACAGAGCGGAAAATTTATTCCTTTTCGCGAGAGAATATCGCTTGTAAAAAACAAAGAGAAAATTGTCCAAGTGTCGCCGCTGCCGTTCTGAGCTTTTCCGGAGTGATGAGAAAAAGGGCGGAAGACCGACTTGGAAACGTGCAGTTCGCTGTGTGTAATTTTCGGAATTCCGACGTGCTCTCGTGCATGATGTATTAGGCAGATGTTTGGGAAAGTACGACTTGAAAACGTGCAGATGAGAAGAAAATCAGTTTCAAGAGATTGGATATCGGCGCGTGATTAAAACACCAGATGTAGTGAATTTGGACAAGTCTCACGTGAGTTTTTGTGGGAAGGCGTTCCGATTTCGGCAAGAAATCGAAAGAAGTCTGCACGAAACCAAGTCGGAAATCAGCTGGAACAGGGAAGCGTGGGTGCACGAAACTAAGTCGGAATTCGTCGAAGGCAGGGGAGAGCGCTGCACGAAATCGAGTCGGAATTCGTCGGGGAAAGAGGAAAACGGGCGCACGAAACCAAGTCGGAACTCGTCGAGAAGATGGAGGAGATGCCGCACGAAACCAAGTCGGAATTCGGCGAAAGCGGGGGAGAGGCGCTGCACGAAACCGAGTCGGAATTCGTCGGTTTGCGGGAGGCGTCCTCCCCGTCACTGCCAGCGCGTTCGCCATCGGACAGCAGGGGAGAGGGGGGAGCGACTTTCCTCGCAGCGGCGAAAAAGGCGGTGCCGGAAAAGAAAAAAGTATCCGACACAAGTCGGATACTTTTATATGAAAACTGATTTTGATGTAGTTTGCTTTCAGAAGGTCAGTCGTCCAAAACCATTTTGAGCGTCTCCACGGTGCGGCGCAGCTCCTCCAGATTTTCAAGGCAGGTGTCAAGCTTTTTCCTGGCGGTGTCCTTGTCCACGTCCGTGCTGAGATCCAGCTCCTTCAGTTGGGCGATGCTGCGCCGGACCGATCTTCCGAAGGAGTCGACCGTCCGCAGGGGGTTGGCGCTCTGGGCGGGCTTTGCCGGGGGAGGGGGGAGTTCGGCTGCCTTTGCCCATGCGATGGCGCGGTGCACCAGCGCGGGCAGGTCGCCCTTGGCGTCGTTCCGGGCAACATACTCCTCTACGACGGGCTGAAGATGGATATTTTTCTGGCGAGCCAGCTCATAGGCATCAGTCATGGTCATCTGCCCATGCTCCGCCCACGCGGTAACGGTCTCATCCAGATTCAGAAGATCCAGATACCGTTCCACGGTGGCGCGGCTCAGATCAACCTGAGATGCCATCAGCTCCGACTGCTCCTTCACATTATCGGGGAGCCCGCCCTCTTCTGCCAGCGTGCTGCGCAGGGTCTCCAACTGGCGCGCCATGTCGAAGGCGGAGATATTCCGGCGGTGGATGTTGGCGCCCATCAGCGCCCGCAGTTCGGAAAGCTTACTGTCGTAATGGCGGATCTTGCAGGGCACGGTGGCGCGGCCCAGCTTTCGGGAGGCGTGGACGCGCCGGTGACCGCTGATGATGCGGTAACGGCCTTCCGTGTCCGACGGGGTGACGATGATATCCTCCAGCAAGCCGTCCTTTTCCATGGAGTGCATGGTGGAGAGGAATTCCTCATCCTCCGCCATGGAAAAACGGTTCAGGGGGTTATCCTCCAGCGCGTCCAGCGGGATCTGGTGGGTGAATTCACCGTTCACGGCGCTGGCATTGGCGGTGGTCTTTTGCAGCGTGGAGAAAATGGAGGGATTCTTCTTGCTCGCCATTCATCAGCCCCCCATTCTTTCCAGCATTTCGTCGCACAAAGCGGCATAGTCGACAGTCGCGGCGCAGCGGGGAGAGAAGAAGCAAAGGGGTTGAAGCGCCAGAGGCGCTTTTTTGACGTCAATATTCTTGCGGATGAAGGTGCGGAACGCAAGATCGGGCAGCATGGCAGGGAAGTGGGAGATCATTTCCTTATCGAGACTGGAGCAGACCTCCACCGCCGTCATAAAGATGCCCAGCACGCGAATGTCGGGGTTGGCGATCTCGCGGACGGACTGGATGGTTTCCAGCATCACGTCATAGCCCTCGATGGAGTTCTTGTCCACCTTGATGGGGATGAGAACATACTCAACGGCGACCAGCACGTTGATGTTAAAAAGGCTTTCGAGAGAAGGGGAGCAGTCGAAGAATACAAAATCGTATGTATCGGGAAGCTGCGGCAGCAGGCGGCGCAGGGTGGTGTCCCTGCCGAAGGGCATTTCCTGCATGGCTGCCAGCGCCGGCGCCAGCAGACCGCCGCCCCGGATGAGATCGAGGTTTTCGATGCTGGTGTGGCAGATGGTGTCCGCCAGGACGGCGCTTTTGGATACGATCACGTCGGTCAGGGTGTAGGGGGGAACTTCCGTTAGCTGGAGGTTGCTGGTGGCGTTGCCCTGGGTGTCCATGTCCACAATAAGGACCTTTTTGCCCCGGCGGACCAGTTCGCCTGCCAGATTGATGGCGCTGGTGGTCTTGCCGGTGCCGCCTTTCTGGTTCATGACAGCGATCGTTTTCATATCTGGCTACCCCCGTTCTTCTCCAGCTCCTCGATGCTGGCGACCTGCTCCAGCACGCTGTCCAGGATCAGCTGGCTCATGCTCATGTGCAGCTTGGCCGCGGCCATTTTGATGCGTGCCCGTTCGTCCTCCGTGGCGTAGACCAGCAGCTTGATCTTCTTTTCCTGTTCCATCGACGAAACCTCCGTTTGTGCGTCGTTTGATGTCGTTCCTTGAAAATTCCAGATGAAATCATTTTGCACGGCTGCGGGCTGGCCCGCAGCAACCGCTCGTTGCTAACATTATGACATTATAATGTCATGCCGTCAAGAGGAGAATGGTCGAAATGATGTCATAACGAAAAAATTTTTACTGCATATTGATGGCGTGTCGTGATTCTGAGAGTTAGGTCGGAAGCGTTCTTCCAAAATTTGATGAATAATAGAAGAATAGGGGGGAGCAAATATGATTTATTTCAAAGATTGGGAGATCTCACACGACGGCAGTATTCTGGCACGCCAGTACGACCATCTTTCCCGCGTGCTGCTGGTGCGCGGCACGCCGCAGGGCTATGACTGGGAGATGCGGGTACGGAAGGGGGACTGGTACGAGACCATTCCCCTGAGCCCCATGGAGGGGGACGTGGGCTGTGTGCTGACGGAAAAGCATCTGGCGCTGTGGGGCTGGTACAGCTTGCAGCTGGTGGGAACGCTCCGCACCGACGGCGTGACCGTACAGCACAGCAATGTGATCAGCGTTTTTGTGGCGGAAAGCCTGACAGACGGGGATTGGCCGGCCTCGCCCAGCGAGTTCACCCGGTTGGAGTCCAATGTTCGGGAGATGAATGGTCACCCGCCCATCCCCGGTGAAAACGGCCTTTGGATGGTGTGGGAGCTGGAGAGCCACAGCTACAAGGAGAGCGAATTCCCGCTGCCGAAGGGACTGGATGGCGTAAACGGCAAGGACGGCGTAAACGGCAAGGACGGGACAGACGGAAGAAATGGGACAGACGGCAAGGACGGCGTGGACGGCAAAACGCCGATTCGCGGCGTGGACTACTGGACCGAGGACGATGTAAGCGCCATGCGGGAATACATCGACAGACGGCTGGGGGTGGTCGAAAATGGCACTTACTGACAAGCTGACGGCGATCGCGGACGCGATCCGCGCAAAAAACGGCGGCACAGACGCCATGACGCTCGCGCAGATGCCGGAAAAAATCGCAAATATCCAGACCGGGACGGATACGAGCGACGCGACGGCGGCGGCAGGCGACGTGCGCAAGGGCAAGACCGCCTACGCCAAGGGGCAGAAGCTGGTCGGCACGCTGGAGGAGAGCGGGGGCGGCAGCTCCGCTTATGTGGTCGGCGCGCCGGTATTGTTCACGCTCACCGGCTGGGACACCGCCGAGCAGGGGACGACCTACACCTTGACCGCCGAGGGCTACAAGATCGGCGAAAACGGCGTGCAGCTCGGTCTGCCGTCCGATTCCTCCACTGTCAACACGCAAGCAGTGATCGCAGCGGCGCTGACCATTGTGAACACCGCTGTTACCGCTCCGAACAAGAATACAAACACGGTGGGCTTCACCACCATCACCATTTCCGCTGTGAACGCGCCGAGCCGGGAACTGACCGTCGCCATCTTCGGGCTTGAAGAGGCGGAACGTGTCACGGTGACAGAGCCCGTCATCGAGGGCATCCCCGCGCCGGTTGCGCGCAAATATCCCGCGAAGGTCGTCCGGGAGGGCAGACAGTTCACCGGCACGGTCGCGTGGTCGCCGAGCGCTGTGGCATTTAACTACGCTACGGTCTACACGGCGACCATCACGCTGAAGGCAAAGGTCGGATATACATTTGACGGCGTGGCGGAGAACTTCTTCACGGCAGCGGGCGCGGCGAGCGTCAGCAATGCTGCGAACAGCGGCGTTGTGACCGCCGTTTATCCGGCGACCGCCGAGAAGGGGGCGAAATCGTGAACTGGCTGAACCATGTTGCGGTCATCGCCGACGGAAACGGACGCTGGGCGGAGCAGCGCGGTCTGGAGCGCTCCTTGGGGCACGAGCAGGGCTTGAACAAGGTGGAGGACTTGATGCACTGGTGCGTGGACATGGGCATCCCCACGCTGTCCGTCTACTGCTTTTCGTGGGAGAACTGGAATCGGCCCAAGGAGGAGGTGGACGCGCTCTTTTCCATGGCGAACCGGTATTTTGAACGGTATCGGGAATTTGCGGCAAACAACATCCGCGTGCTCATCTCCGGGACGGACAAGCGCGTGCCGCCTGAGAGCATCGAAAAAATGGAGCGCATCCAGCGCGAGACCGCCCACTGTGACGGCCTGACGCTGAATCTGTGCTGCAACTACTCCGGGCGGATGGAGATCGTGGACGCCGTTGCCAAGGGCGCGCGGACGGAGGAGGAGATCACGGCGGCGCTGTATCAGGATCTTCCCGAGCCTGACCTCATCATCCGCACGGGCGGCTTTCAGCGGCTCTCCAATTTCCTGCTTTGGCAGTCCGCCTATTCAGAGCTTTACTTCACCGAAACGCTCTTCCCGGACTTTTCCCTTGGAGAGTTCCGCCACGCGGTCAAGATGTACGGCAGCATCAGAAGAAAGCGGGGCAAGGTATGAGCTATACATCCAATCAGTACAAGTATCTGCTGCTGAAGCGGCTCCAGCGGCATTTTTCCATGGGCAACGCCTACGACAGGGCGTATACACAGAGCTTTTTCTGGGAGCTGTTCGACGATTCCGTGACCGTGACGGAGGAGGCCTATCAGAACTTCTGCCGCCTGATGGACGACGAGCTCGCGCTCTGCGCGGAAAAGGGCTGGTATACCTGCAACAGCATTCCGCAAAAAGACATAAAAGAGCATGGGCTTTTGCTCACAAAGGCGTTCGCGGAGATCGGCGTCACGCTGAAGATCGGATTTCCCTCGATCGAGGAGGGGACGGCGACCTTCACAAAACCGAATGGCGCGGTCATGGTCTACACGGTCTCGCCGGGAAACAGTGCGGGCTTCAACTATTTCTACATCAACGCAAGGGCGGGCACGGAGTACCAATATGCCGCAGCGTCGGCGCCTGCCTACAATATGCAGGGGATGGACGTGCCGGAGGAGCTGGGAAACCCGAAGATCGCTGGCCCCGGGACATATTGGAGCTACAACGCGGGCACGAAAACGGTGACCGTTTCCGGCGAGGGGGCCTACGCAGGTGCGGCGAAGGACGAGCAGCTTGGCAGCGGGCTGTATCATACGGTGATCCTCGGCGCGAACGTTTCCCGTCTGCTGAAGGAGTGCGTGATCCCCGGTGCTTCGGCGCTGGTGCTGCTGCGGCCCTCGGACGCAGGCTTTGCGGTCGACCCGCAGTTCAACCGCAGCGAGAAGCTGAACGTTTACACAGACTGCACTGCCGCCATTGAAGCGATGAAAGCGGTGGAAAAGCCGGAGAACATCACGCTGCACAGTCTGTCGGAATGGGGAGGATAAAAAAAGGGGCGCTTGCCGGACTGCGGCAAGCGCCCCTCCCCTACATTGAACAAAAATTTGATTTTGTTCAATTATTCGACCGTGTTCCCCTCCGCGCGATCCTATAGAACGTCCATGGTCGGAGACGCGGAAAATCAGGTGCTTGTTGTATCTGTTGTTTTCTGCTATACTGTATTCAACTTTTTTGCGGCTTGGAGGTGTCAGCCCGATGACGGATACGGAACAGAGCTTATTGGCCCTCCTGCGCCGCGCGCTTTTTGGACAGGATACGCCGCTGCCGCCGGATGCGGACTGGCAGAGCATTTTTGAAGAGGCCGCCAGCCACAGCGTTCATCTGCTGGTCTATGACTGCCTGACGGAGCGGGAGCGAGCTGCTATCCCAAAGGAGACAGCCGTCCCCTGGCGGCAGGAGGTCCTCTCTGCCATGTGGTATAACGAGCAGCTCCTCGGCGAGCAGCAGGAGGTGCTGAAGGCACTTTCAGGGCTCCCCTGCGTGATCTTAAAGGGCAGCTCCTCTGCCGCGTGCTATCCCCGGCCGGAGCTGCGCTGCGCCGGAGACATTGACCTGCTGCTCTTCCCCGCCGATGTAAAAAAAGCGGAGGCGATCCTCTGCGCAAGGGGTTACTGTCCGCCGGAGGACGAGCATCCGTTCCACCGCTCGATGCATCGGGAGCAATTCCTCGTGGAGCTGCACTTTGAGCCGCCCGGCATCCCCTCGGGCGACAGCGGCGCGCCTTTACGCGAGTATTTCCGAAATGCCGCGGGAGAAGGAGTGCTTCGCGGCGGTCTTCCCGTCCTGCCGCCGGAGCGTCAGGCTGTCTTGCTGCTGCTTCACAAGCTGGAGCATATCACAAGCAGCGGACTGGGGCTGCGGCAGCTTTGCGATTGGGCGGTGTTTGTCCACCGTGATATGACACCGGAGCGGTGGGAGGACTTGCTGCCAAAGCTGTCCCGATTCGGACTGCTTCCCTTCGCACGGGTCGTCACCCGCATCTGCGTGGAGGAGCTTGGCCTGCCGCGGGAGGACGCTCCGTGGTGCATGACCGCGGATGAGGCGCTGTGCCGCGCGCTGCTTGCGGATATCCTGCGCACCGGGAACTTCGGCTGCAAGGAAGAACGCTACGGGCAGCGGCTCTTTACCGATGGACGGGCGGAAAATCGACTGGTCAGTTTCTTCCGCACCGGCGTGGAGACCTGCCATACCCACTGGCCTGCCTGCAAGGAGCATCCCCTCCTGCTGCCTGTCGCGCCCGCGGTGCTGCTGCTGCGCTACCGTGAGCAGAGAAAGACGGGAAAACGTCCGCCGTTTCGCCCCCTTGCCGCGTACCGTAGCGCCGGAGAGCGACAGAAGCTTTACCACGCCCTTCGCCCCTTTGAACCGGAGGACGCGGGATAGAACGGAATAGAGGGAGGCTGCGCTTCACAAGCGCAGCCTCCCTTTTTGGCATGGAATTACCCTTCGTTGAGCAAAAAGTCCAGCGCCTTTACGATTTTGATACCGTCCACATCGCTGATAAGGTCGCAGTCCATGGCAATCACGATCTTCTCGTAATTGTCCTGCACAGCTTGCAGCGGTGCAAGCTCCCGTGCGCGGGTTTCGGGGGCGTTCATGTTGTCGGTGACTTGGATATATCTTTTCTCGTTCATCTTCGTTGCGATGAAGTCGATCTCCTTTTCACCGACCTTGCCGATAGCCACCTCATAACCACGCCGCAGCAGTTCAAAATAAACGATGTTTTCCAGAATGTGTCCCACATCGCCGCCCCGGTTTCCTAACAGATAGGTGCGGAGGCCGGGATCGACGATATAGTATTTGCCCAGCGTCCGCAGATAGTCCTTCCCCTTGATGTCAAAACGCTTGACCTCATAAAAGATATAGGACTCCAACAGTGCGTCGATATAGGCAGAGATGGTCTGCACCGCAGGCTTGGTCTTTCTGCCATCATCCAACAGGCCCTCGCTGACAAGGGTGCGCCCGATGGACGCCGCCGAGGTGTTGTTGCCGATGTTATCAGCCAGAAACAGGATAATTTTGCGGAGCAGCAGCGCGTCGGTAACGGCCCGCTGTTCTTTCCGTTTGCCGCGTTCCAGAATATCCCGCACAACAACAGCAGAATAAATGCCGTCCAGCAGCATATTGGCGCGCTCCTGATCCAGCTCCGCCTCGGCCAGCGCCGGCATACCGCCAAACTGTGCGTAGGCTTCAAACAGGTCGCGCAGCTCATACGCTTCGCCGTCTTTTCCCTTGGCGCGCTGTTTCATCGTGCCATTGGGCGCTTTGTACTCATCAAGCAGATAGCCGTGGAAGTCCAAAAACTCGCGGAATGACAGCGGCAGCATTTTGATCTCCACATAGCGCCCGGACAGATACGTGGACAGTTCGGAGGACAGCAGGTAGGCGTTGGAGCCGGTCACATAAATGTCGCAATCCAAATCCACACGGAAGGAATTCACGGCATCCTGCCAGTCCCGAACCTTCTGCACCTCGTCTAAAAACAGGTAGAGCCGCTTTTCCTTGGGGGCTCGCTCCATCACATACTGATACAGGCTCTTACTGTCCATGTCTGCAAACTGCATGGACTCAAAGTTCATCGAGAGGATCTGTTCCTCCATGACGCCCTGTTCCCGCAGATGTGCCATCATCAATTTCAGCAGGCTGGATTTGCCGCAGCGCCGGATTCCGGTCACGACCTTGATGACCTCCATATCCTGAACGGAAATGAGCTTATCAAGGTACTGCGATCTGTTTTTTAACTCCATGATCCTGTCACCACCTTGAAACCATGATAGCACATCTCCGGCATTAAGTAAAGTTTTTCACATTGATGTGAAAAACTTTTTTTCTGTCGAAGTTATTCACATCAATGCTACTTTTGCCGAGCCTGCGCCCCGCGGCAGCGCCGCCTCACGCGCTGCGCCCGAGACGCAGCAGATTGGTTCGGGCGACGAGCTTGGACTTGCGCGGGTACGGGATGCACTGCATCGCGGTGTTCACTGCCTCGCGGTTTCCCACGAGGATCACCTCCCTCCCCGCCCGCGAGATCGCGGTGTAAAGCAGATTGCGATACAGCATTTTTGCAGTCGCCATGCTCACCGGCATGAGAATGGTGTCATACTGGCTGCCCTGACTTTTGTGCACGGTCAACGCATAGGCGAGCGCAAGGCGCGGTGGGGGCGCGTCGTCATTGGCAGCGCCGTATTTCTCCACACAGTCGATCTGCCAGGTCTTCAACGTGCCTCTGACCGCAAGCGTGGCGACACGGTGAGGCTTCTCTCCGCGAATATACAGCACGCCGACATCGCCGTTGCAGATGTTGTAATAGGAGTTATTCTGCGTAACGATGACACGGTCGCCGTCACGGAATCCTCCCCATGTCTGCTTTTCCGCTGTCAGCGGGTTGACTTCATTTTGCAGGCGCGTGTTGAGCGCCTGTACGGAAAAGTCGGTTTTGGTCTTCACCGGAGAGAGGACCTGAATGCTCTCACCCGCCCGGTAGCGCCGCGCAGCCTCCTCGCACAAAAGATCGGGAATGATCTTACTATCCCTTTTTTTCCGCCCATTTGCAATAATCCTTCCGAAAGCGCGTTTCTCCCATTTCGAGGATGTGAGTGGTGTGACAATACCGCAGGACAAAGTCCGAAAGCTTGTGCCGCCCTGCATGGTCGCTCATGAGCTCCTGCATACCGGGCAAAACCTGGTCACAGATGGCGTTAAAATCGACCTTCGCTTTGATCAGAAGGGAGGTCATCTGGTAATACTGCCGCGCCAGAAGCTGAAGCTCCCGATATGTATCCTCCGGCAGTTTGGTCGGTTGAAGTTCCTGCCAATAAGCCAAACCGTACAAAGCGATCTGCATAGCGTCGATTCGATCGGTCTTCACCTTGCGGATACTTTGTGAGCAAAACCGCTTCATCCGCAGCGAATTGATGGCGGAGACGAATATTCCGTTCTCCAATAAAGCAGTCACCACCGGGCAATGGTAGCTGCCGGTGCTTTCCAAAACGGCACGAACCTCTTCACCGCTGCCGCGCAGCAGCGAAACCAGATCCGACATCCCTTCCCTCGTGTGCTGAACTTCAAACGGAGCGTACACGATTTCTCCCCCTGGCTTCATTCCGCATACTGTGCTTTTTCCTTTGGACACATCGATCCCGATACTGAGCATGGGCATTCCTTCTTTCCTGATAAAATATTGCAATGCTTCCGCACCGGCTTATTACGATTCAATTTGGTTCGTGACGCGCACGCGGCATAGCCGGAGCAACCTGCTCAATCGAATCTTTATAACAAGAGGGCGGAGGACTGTTTACAGCTCGAGCGCTTGGCTCACCAAAGAAACCGTCCATCCATTGCCCTCCCATTATAACAAAAATAAGCATAGCTTCCGAGGCTTCCTATACGCTTCGGGTGCTATGCTTATTTTGTACCAACAAAGAGAAGTGCCATGGACATTTCATCCGCGTCAAGGTGTTGGAACGGCTGGTGCTCAAGCACATACAAGCGGTCATGGGGTATATCCTGCGGCACGAGGATTATTTCCGCACGATCATGGAGGAACAGCTTCGTGTGGAGAGTCGTGAGCAAGTCCGCATCCGCAGAAAGCGTCTGGAAAGCAACGAGCGGCGTATTGCCGAGCTGAAAAAGCTGTTCATCAAGATTTACGAGGATAACGCCAGCGGACGGCTGACCGATGAACGCTATGATATGCTGAGCCAGACCTATGAAGCGGAACAGAAGCAGTTGGAGGCAGAAGCAAGCACCTTGCAGCAGGAGATTGAAGTACAGGAACGACAGAACGAAAACCTTGAAAAGTTCATTCAGAAAGCGCATAAGTATGTCGGCATTGAAGAACTGGACGGCTATGCGCTGCGCGAGCTGGTGTCCGCTATCTATGTGGATGCGCCGGACAAGTCCAGCGGCAAGCGGGTACAGCACATCCATATCAAGTACGACGGGCTGGGCTTTATCTCACTGAATGAGCTGGTGAAAAAGGAAACGGCGTGACTTTCGTCACGCCGCCCCTTGAAAACACGATATTACTTTCTTATGACCCCCGACCATTCGCCGGGGGATATTTATTCAGCGGGAGATTTTGGTGTCTGCTTACCTTGCAGAGGAATGGGCGCTGGTCAGATCGCGCACGCTGCTGCCGGCGGTAAAGACGGGATCGAGCACGATGTTGGTATTGGAGATCTGCAGGAGTCCGCTCTTGCTGCTGTTGCGAGCCTGGATCCGCGTGAACAGCTGTTCTGTCGCGGCTTTGCCGAGCAGGTGCTGGGGTGCGCCGAAAGAGCAGAAATCGATCTCAGGGGAGGTCGCTTCCTGTACCGGATCAAGGGAGACGAGACTCAGCGAATCGGGGATCGAGAGACCCATCTTGCGGCATTGCCAGTAGAACTCCGTCAAGACTTCGTTGCTGGTGCATACGACGGCACTCACGTCGGAATTCTTGGAAAAGAGCGCGTTGGCTTCGAAAGTGCGGCGCATCTTGAGTGCGTTGGAGTATTCGTCGATCTCGATGTTATATACCTTATTGTCGGAAAACTGGATACCGTTTTCTTCAAGCGCGGCGCAGTAACCGAGGTAGGCGTTATAGCTGGTAATGCGCGCGCGGTAGCTGCTGAGCAGAACGATATTCCGATGACCCTTTCGGACGAGATAATTGACCGCGTCATAGGCTGCGCGCTGATCGTTGCTGAGAACGGAGTCGCAGTTTGCTGTGGATTCCTGCTGGTTGATAAGCACGATCGGCATGCCGGCGGATGAAATCTGGCGCAGCTTTTGAGAAGCGGGGTTCGCCGTGATGAGCACGACGCCCGCAAGCTTGCTTGAGAGCGCAGTATCTAAATAAGCGGCGCAAAGATCGGGGTCATAGTCGCTGTTGCACAGCCACGTCATGAAATGCCGCTCATAAAGCTCGCGTTGGATTTCCTTGACGATCTCGATCTGAGCAATGCTGGAAATGTTGCCGATGATAAGGGCGACGGTATTGGAATACCCCTGCGCAAGAGACTGCGCCACCTGATTGGGGCGATAGCCGGACTCCTCGATCACCTTTTGTACAAGCTGACGGCTTTTTTCGCTGACATTGGGACTGCTGCGCAGAACGCGAGAGACGGTAGATCGGGAAAGGCCGCATTTGGCGGCGATGTCATCAATGGTTATGCTCATTTCAAAGTTCCCTTTATTTTTTATATAGTCGGATACCTTTCCATAATTTTTTTCAATAAGTATTTAAAAATTATACTGCATGTTCAGATGAATGTCAAAAGGTATCCGTATGCCGTCTGCTGATGCCGGTTGCTGCGCGCGGAGGATCAATGCAGCGTGTAGCAGTCGGGGCGGCGGTTGGGCCAGGTTGCCAGGCGTTCGCGCACCTGCTGCTGATAGTCCATATCAAGCTCGGCGTAGGAGATGCAGACGCGGTTAGCGCATTGAGCGATAACGGTACCCCAGGGATCCACCGTGCAGGAGCGGCCAAACGGGATTTCCGTGGACATGCGGCCATACTGATTGACGGCAACGACATAGGTCTGGTTGAGCAGAGCGGTACAGTTAACAAGGGTGTCCCAATGGTCAGTACGGGGAGGCAGCGGTGCGCCGGCAGGCCAGAAGGCGGGAACGAAAATAATATCGGCGCCGTCCTGAACCATGCCGCGAGCCAGCTCAGGGAAGCGCAGGTCGTAGCAGACCATCATGCCGACGCGGCCGATGTCGGTATCAAACACGGCGGGGGAGCTGCCGGCTTCAACATGCTCGCCCTCGTCATAGCTCATGGCACGCATAAGGTGGATCTTGTCGTAGCTGCCGATGATCTCACCGTCTCGGTTGATGAACAGGGCGGTATTGTAATATTTGCCGCTGGGAGCAAGACGCTCGAATGAGCCGGGGATAAGGTTAATGTGATTCTCCCGGGCAAAGCCGCACATCTTTGTTACAAAGTAGCCGTCAAGCGCCTCGGGGCATTCGCCGTGGATACGCGGCGCATCCACATCAAAATAGCAGTCTTCAGGGAAAACGGCAACGTCCGCGCCGTTTTCAGCGGCTTCCTTTACCATGCGCCCGATCAGGGCGACGTTTTCCTGCGGTGTGCCGACAGTATCGGTCTGACACATGGCAACTTTAATCATAATCAGTATCCTCCTTGGTGCTGAAACGCTTTGCTCAGCAGAATTAATGAACAAATATTAGAGAACGCTACCACACTCTTGACGCAATTCATTATCAGCAATCTCTGCGAAAATGTCAAGAGAATTTTAAAAGTTGCTGCATAAAATATTAACATATCATCATAAATTTGAAAGTTTTTCATAAAAAGTTTGATGAAAGTCGGAATGCACAAGATAATCGTGAAAAAATTGTCAAAATTGCAGGATTGCAATCAGCTGCGAATTGGTGTATTTTTTAGGTATAGTGTGGGAGCGCTCTCACAAATAAAACAAGAAAGTGCTACAAAAATTTTAGGAGGATCAACATGAAAAGATACCTGAGTCTTGCCTTGGCACTTGTGATGGTGCTGGCACTGTCTGCCTGCGGCAGCAAGAGCGACACCCCTTCAAACGGCTCCGACGCTGAGTCGGCAAAGAAGGTTGTCCTTAAATACAGCGAACTGAACTCTGAGCAGACCAGCCAGTACCGCTGGGATGCTAAGTTCAAGGAGCTGGTTGAGGAAAAGACCAACGGTTCCGTTGAGATCGACATTTATGCCAACGGTCAGCTGAGCTCTCAGGATCCTGAGGCGGTTACCAACGGCATTTGCGACATTCTCATGTGCGTCCCCAGCAACTGGTCGGACTACTATTCTGAGATCGCCGCGGTCGATGCCCCTTACGCTATCACCAGCGCCGAGGAAGGCATCAAGGTTTTTGCCACGCCCGATTCTCCTGTTCTGGCCCGCGCCAATGAAGCGCTGAAGGATTCTAATGCCATTTGGCTGAGTGCTTACTATGAGGGCTCCCGCGAGATGACTACTACCGATACTCCAATCTACACGCTCGCTGACCTCAAGCCGCTGAAGATGCGCGTCGTCAACTCTGACCTCTACATCCAGCTCTTTAAGGCTTTTGGCTGTGAGGCCACTCCGATGGCTTGGTCTGAGGTTGCTTCCGGCCTGATCACTGGCGTTATCGACGGTCAGGAAAACCCCATCACCGGCTATAAGGAAGACTCTATTCAGGAGCTGCAGAAGTACTGCATTCTGACTCATCACCTGCCGGCCAACTATGGCATGTTTATGAACCTCAATAAGTTCAACTCCCTCACCGAGGAGCAGCAGGCCGCGATCATTGAAGCGTCCTGCGAAGCTTCCGCCTGGATGTGTGAGGATCGCGCCGCAGCGCTTGACGCATGCCGTGAGGAACTGGAAGCCGACGGTATGATCTTTATCGGCGAAGAAGAGGGCCTTAAAATTGACGAGTTCAAGGACGCCGCAATGACGGTCTATGATCTCTACGCCGATCAATGGGGCGATATGGTTGACGTGATCGCGGAGGCCAAGGCTAAGTAAACCGTAAAAATGCTTGCGCAGAACCGTCTTGCCGGCGAAAGCTGCGGGACGGTTCTGCGCAAGCTGGAGAAAATCACAACTCTTGAAGGATGGACTGTAATGAAAATACTATTGAAAGGGATCCGCGCTTTTTGGACAGGGCTGAATAAGGTCAACCGTGTGATCGGCTTTTTGTTCCTGCTCGGCATCATTTACTGCATCGGCGGCCAGATCTTCAGCCGTATGCTCTTTGGCAAGGTGTGGGCCTGGGCTGAAGAGGTTGCCGAGGTGTTTCTGATCGGCACGATCGTACTTTTCAACGGCTACGCAGAACAGACGGATGAGCATATCCGGCTTGAGGCCATGTTCTCGGTGTTCCCGAAGATGAAGAGTCCCATGCTCCAGATCGGCCGCATTATCACGATCATCATGTGCGCGGTCATCGTCTATACCGAGATCGGCTTTATTCCAACCGTGATCAACAGCCGCACAAAGGTGGCTCACATTCCGCTGGCGCTGATCCATAGCATGATCCTGCTCGGCTTTGTGTATTACGCCATTGATCTGATGATCAACTGCTATAAGCACTGGAAACATATTCCGCTCGGACACCCGCAGGAGATCGACTCCGGGGAAAATATCTTTGATGAGGAGACGGAGAAAGGAGACGATCGCTGATGGCTGCCGCTGTAATTATCCTGTTTATCGCTTTGCTTCTCATTGGCGTGCCGGTCGGCGCAGCGATGGGGATCCCCGCATTCCTTTATTTTATTATCAATGGGACTTCTTTGAGCACGATTCCTTATACCTTCTATACGAATTTGATGAGCTTTTCAATGCTCTCGATCCCTCTGTTCATTCTTTTCGGCCTGCTGGTCAACGAGTTTGGCGAGACGGATCGCGCGTTTGAATTTGCCCGCCGCCTGATGAAAGGACAGAAGGGCTATTCGGCTAAGGTCAATGTTATCATCTCCCTGCTTTTTGCCGGTATGTCCGGTGCTGCGATCGCGGACGTCGGCGGCCTCGGCGCGGTTGAGATCAAGGCTATGGAGGAAGAGGGCTATAGCAGAGCCCATGCTTCCGCGCTGACGATCGCCACGGCGACGGTCGGCCCGATCTTCCCGCCCAGCATTCCTCTGCTGCTCTACTGCACGGTCGCCGCGACGTCGAGCATCAAGCAGCTTATTTCGGGATGTGTGCCGGCAGTCATCCTGTCAGCCTGTTTGTTTGTCTATGTTTGCCTGACAACGAAGAAGAAAATTGTCAATCCGCCGCACCACGGCTTCTTTGATGAAAAAGATAAGGTTCCCATGCGCAAGGTCGCGCTTGACGCGCTGCCCATCGTGATTGCGCCGGTGCTGATTATCTACTTTATGCTCTCCGGTAAGTTCACCCCCGGTGAGACCGGCGCAGCTGCCTGCATGTACATCGTGGTCCTGTCTATCTTCCACAAGAGCTTTTCCTTTAAAAAGCTCTACAACGCCAGCATGGAGACGCTTAAGTCCTGCGGTACGATGATGATCATGTCTGTTACCGGTGTGATGTTCAGCACGGTCATGGTGCTTGAGAAGGTGCCGGCGAAGCTCATTATGCTCCTTGGCCCTGTGGCGGAAAATAAGATCGCCGTCCTGATCCTTGTCAACGTTGTCCTGTTGTTCCTCGGCATGCTGATGGAGTCCAACGCCGCGATGTTCATGATTGCGCCGATCATTCTCGCCATTACCACGCCGCTGGGCGTTGACCCCATTCAGATGGGCGTTATCATTGTTTACAACCTTATGATCGGACTTTCCACCCCGCCTTACGGCCTGTGCATTTTTACTGTCGCCAAGGTTGGCCGCGTAGATCCGAGCGCTGTCATCCGCGAGGTCATGCCGATGTGGATCCCGATGCTCATTACCCTGCTCGCCGTGACCTTTATCCCGCAGGTCACGCTGTGGCTGCCGACTGCTTTGTTCGGCTAATTTCCCCATATTCCCCATAAAAATCAGCGATATTTTATCAGCAAGGAGTTATCAATTATGCTTAGTGAAGAACTTTACCGCAAGGCAATGAAAACAAGTCCTGCGCAGGTCGGCCATTTTATTGAGGGCGGCTTCATGGATCCCGCTATTCAGGCTGTCGATGAGTCTTTCAAGGTCGTAGGCCCTGCCTTTACGATCAGCCTCCCGACCAATGACAATGCCATGCTCTATTATGCGATGAAGCAGGCGCCTAAAGGTTCTGTCCTGGTCATCAGCCGTCTGGGCGAGGATCGCTTCGCCTGCTGCGGCGAGATCGTTGTCCTCTCCGCCAAGTCGCTCGGCATGGCCGGTATCGTGGTCGATGGTCCCTGCACCGACGTTGTGCGTATTAAGGAGATCGGACTGCCTGTGTTCTCGGCTGGCCGCAGCGCTGTGACGAATACCATTATGGCGATCAATGGCACCTATGGGAATCCCGTTACCTGCGGCGGTACTGTTGTTTGCCCCGGCGACATCATCTTCGGCGATGCTGATGGCGTCATCGTTGCGAAGCCTGACGGATTCGAGACGCTGGTCGATCGTGCGATCGCAGATGACGAGGAAGAGGATGATCTGCGCAAGGTCTTAGTTGACGGGAAGAGCTATGGCGATATGATCCGTCTGGACGAGGCGATCCACGATGATTTCCTCAAGCAGCTCAAGAGCCGGCTGTAAATTCGAAGTTCATATTGGTCTTTCCAATTTCCTCTTTGACTTTGAAAGGCTCCGGTTATTTGACCGGAGCCTTTCGCATCCAAGATATGACCTTGATCGGAAGAAGAAAAATGAAACAAACAGAAAAGAAAACCATGCTGCACAAGCGTGAAGCAAAACTTTATCACGGCCTGATTAGTCTTACAAGCACCGCGGTGCTGATCTTCATCGGCGTGGTGCTCTGCGGCGCGGAGCCGCAGATCCCACTCGTATTCAGCTGCACGATCGCCGCGCTCGTTGCGCTTTGGCTGGGCCATTCATGGGAGGAGATCCTCGAAGGCATGCTCTCCGGCATTGAGCAGGCACTCGAGGCTGTACTCATTTTGCTGCTCATCGGTGTACTTATCGGCGCGTGGATCGCGTCGGGAACGGTGCCGACACTTATATATTACGGACTTAAGATCATCACGCCGAAATTCTTTCTTATTACCGCCGCCTTTACCTGTGGCATCGTCTCGTTTGCCATCGGCGCATGGGGAACGGTCGGCACGGTCGGCCTCGCGTTTATGAGCATCGGCATCGCGCTGGGCGTTCCCGCTCCGCTTGTCGCCGGAAGCATCATCTCCGGCTCCTATCTCGGGGAGATCATCTCCCCGCTCTCCGACGCGACAAACCTTACCGCCGCAGTCGTAGACTGCGGGGTCTTCGATCTGATGAAGCGAGCCATGCCTATCGCGCTTGCCGGCTTTGCGGTATCGGAGGCATTTTATTTCATCGCCGGCCTGCGCTATGGCGGCGGCGACGCCTCTGGCGTAGCGGAAAATATCGCCCCGCTGCTTGACGGGCTGAAGGGAGCTTTTTTGATATCGCCGGTCAGCCTGCTCCCGATCATTATTATGATCGCCTGCATTGTTATTAAATTCCCTGCCATTCCGGCTGTCATCGCAGGCATCCTTTCCGGTGTTCTCGTCGCGGTCACGGCGCAGGGCATGCCACTCGGCGATTTCTTTACCATCGGATTTTCCGGCTATGTCGGTCAGACCGGCGTCGAGCTGCTCGACGAGCTGCTGACGGCAGGGGGACTTGAGTCAATGATGCACGCGATCTCCATTATCGTCATTGCGATGGCATTCGGCGGCCTGATGCAGAAAACAGGCCAGATCTCAGCAATGATCACGCCGCTTGTTTCCCGTATCAAAAGCCGCGGCGGACTGACTGCGCTGACGGCTGTTTCCTGCATCTGCATGAATATGGTCCTGCCGGATCAGTATTTGGGTATTTCTGTCCCCGGCCAGATGTACGCCGAGGAATATGACCGCCGTGGCATGTCCCGCGTTGACCTCAGCCGCGCGCTGCTCTGTGGCGGTGCGATCACCTCGCCGCTCGTTCCGTGGAACACCTGCGGCATCTATTGCTCCGGCATTCTCGGGATCGACACCATGCATTATTTTCCCTATGCGTTTCTGGGACTGCTGCTGCCGGTGTTTGTCATCATAGTGGGCTTTGGCGGCGGACTGCTGCGCAAAAAGCAATAAATAAGAGCAAAGACATCCGCGCCGGCAAAACCTCTGCCGCGGTGCGGATGTCTTTTATGACGGACATTGGCGGGATTAGGCGCATGTGCCTTGACTGCGGCAGCCTGCGGAAAGGACAGACGATCGTCCCTGCCGGACGGCGGACGTGTGGCGGAGCGGAAGGAGCCGCGTATTTTTACCGGAAAACTTTTTCAACAGGGATCGTGATCTCTGTCACAAATTTTTCCCTGTCGCGGGTAAAGCCGTGGTCGATCATTGTGATCTCGCGCGAAAATCCGCTTGCGCTGAGGCTATGCTCCTGCATGAATCGCGTAAGTCGGCGATACTGCTCAGGGGATTGGAGATGATGACCGCGGAAGCGGACGCACACACAATGAGGCGGGCAGCTCAAGCAGCGGACCGTCAAAGCGAATCGCGCCGGCCATACCGCGGGTTGTATTTGCGATAACCGGAAAGATACCGTTCGGCAGAATGTACTTGCAAAGGATCTGTGTTCTGGTTTCTCCCATAGTCACTGCACTTTTAACAAAGGTTCTCTCACGTAGTGACAGTGCCTGTGCGCGCATCAATTTGGCATTTCCCGGCCAGCTGGTAATGCCAATGACGATCATCACATTGGCGATGCTGTTGCCATAGAGGGCAACGATCACGAGGATCAAAAAGAACGTCGGGATCATCAAAAAAGCGTTGATGAGCTCTGAAATCACAAGGTCTACCTTCCCGCCGAAAAAGCCTGCCACACCGCCGATGATAATGCCGAGCGCACCGGAGATAAGCGATGAAATCAGGGCAACCTTCAATGAAGTACGAATCCCATAGATGAGCATGCTGTAAACATCCTGCCCCATATGATTTGTGCCGAGAAGATGTCCGTTTTCGCCAATACCGGCCAGAGAATCTGCTCCATATTCAAAGGGATTGTAGGTTGTCAGCACCGGAGCAAGCACCACGAGCAGCAGCAGGATAATCACTCCGATCACACCGGCACGAAATTGCCGGTCCTTTTTCAGAGCTTGGTACAACTTGGCTATAAGCGCGCTTTTACGCTTTGTTTTCATTGAATTCACCCCTTATTCATAACGAATCCGCGGATCAAACAGCGCATAAACAATATCGACAAGAATCATCACAACAGAAACAGAGAGAGCAATGATCAGGTAAATACCCAGCAGCGTCGGGTAATCTCTTTGCGTAATAGCCGTCATGGTCAAACGTCCCATGCCGGGCCATGCAAAAACGATCTCAATGAGTGTTACACCTGTGATAAGAAATGCTACAGTAATGCCGAACACTGTGATGGTGGGAAGAATGGCATTCCGGAAAACATATTTGTTGAATATTTTACGCTCGCTCATACCTGTGGCGCGCAAGGTCGTGATAAATTCCTCGTTGCAGACTTGCAGCACAGAGGATTTGGCAATTCGAAAATACCCCGGCATCGTGATTGCAGCAAGCGTTACCGTAGGCAACACCATGTGCTTGATTACGTCAAGGTAGTGGGCAAAGCCCGTGTAGTCCATACGTTGGTCTGTCATCCCGCTCGTCGGCAGCAGGCCAAGATTATTGGCAAAGACAATAATCAGCATCAGGCCTAGCCAAAATGACGGCATTGCGTCAAGCCCGTAGGATATCGTAGATATCACAGTATCCAGAATGCTACCCTCATGTCTGGCTCCATATATTCCAAGGGCCGTACCAAGCAGCAGTGCAATAATTGCCGCTGTAATGCCGAGCAGGAGTGTGGGGCCGACCTTTTCTTTGATCATTTCGCCGACAGGGCGGTTGAATGTAATGGAGGTGCCGAGGTCTCCGTGCAAAGCATTGCCCAGATAGCTGAAAAACTGTTGATACTCCGGCTCGTTTAAGCCCCATTTTTCTTCCAGCGCTGCGCGCAGTTCAGGGTCATTGTTATCCTTGCCCATCAGCGTTTTGATCGGGTCGCCCGGTGCCGCCTTGATAATGATGAAGCTCAGCGCAAAAACAACCAGCACTGTCAGTATCCCGCTTAAAATACGGCGGATGATATAGCGTTTCATGAAACCTCCCCCTTCAGTTCTATTTGGCCTGATCTCGTTTTTTCAGATAGTCAATAACCCGCAGTCCACTCTCCAGCTGCACATGAATCAGCTTTTTGATCGGAACAGCCTGATAGTCCAGATTGTCTTCGAGAAATGCTGTAATTTTCTCAAAGCCGGATAGGGCTGCCTCAAATCCCTTACGCAGGGCGGCATGCTTCTCTGGCTCACACAATGCGTCAACAGCTGCAAGCTCGGTTTCATTTGCACGAACCAGCATACCGTAAAGAATCATTTTATAAAACTTTCCGATAACCAGTTCATCAAGCTTTTCGGCGTATGTGATTTTTTCGGAAAAGGCCGGATCATTTTCAGCACAGTTCAATTCGGCGTCGCTTCCATCGTAAGAAAAATCAACAACCGCTTCCATATACGGATTATCCTTGCTCAGATAATCTCTGGATAAAACCTTGTGGCTGATAAGCTCCTGTGCCATGCTGCACCCTCCTGTCATGTTTTTTCTATTTTCATTATGCCATGCAGACAGGAACGTGGAAAGACCTGTCATGTTTTTTGAAATGAACTTGTCATGCCATCCGCCTGTTTTTTGCGAATCCGAACATAAAGCAGGCAGAGAGGTGCGAAAGCCGCCTCTCCAATCTATTTTACGGAGGATAACGCATGAATTGTTTTCAGAACGTCAAATACGGCGTAAGCTGCCGGGAGGCAGCGGAGCGGTACGGCGTGGAGGTCAACCATTATGGCATGGCCCTCTGCCCGTTTCACAATGACCGGCATCTCAGCCTGTATGTGGCGGACGATCACTACCATTGTTTCGCCTGCGGAGAACACGGCGATGTGATCGACTTTGCCGCAAAGCTGTTCGGCCTGCCGCTCTATGAGGCGGCGCAGCGTCTGGCAGCAGACTTTCACCTCACCCCGGACAAGCCGCCCAGCGCAGCGGCGCTCCACGCAAAGCGTGTCCGAACAGAAGCACAGCAGCTCAGAGAAAACGAGCGGCTGTGCTTTTCTGTTTTGACCGATTGTGCCCGTGTCCTGCGGAGCTGGAAGGTAAGCTGTGCGTCAAAATCTCTGGAGGAAGCACCGGATGAGCGGTTTGTGGAAGCCTGTCACAAGTTGGACGAGGTGGAATATTACATGGATATTCTTGCTTCAGGGGATTCCCATGAACGCGCCGAAGTGGTTCGTTATCTGCTTGCAGCTGGTCGGTTAGACAAGCTCAAGGAAACAATCAATAGGAGGAATGCAGCGTGAGCAAAAAATATGAAGGACTGGATTTTCCGGCATGGTTCGACGGCAAGGACGTCAATGAGGCAGCCTTTTGCCGGGAGTTTCTGTCAAAGAACAAGCTCATCTATGCGGACAACGCATTTTTCACCCCAGATGGACGGCTGACAGACCCGCTGCTGCTGAAAGAGAAAATCTATGCCGAACTGGAGTGCTGTGCCGCAAAGAACATTCCGCGCACCATTTCCAATATCGTGGAGATCATGAAGCTGG
>ERZ772831.705-NODE-705-length-34856-cov-19.938766_pt1 | contig 34856 bp, 38 predicted proteins | sample MGYA00580858_ERZ772831 | MGnify/ENA primary metagenome ERZ772831 (study PRJEB29015, sample SAMEA2737694) | human gut metagenome | biome: human gut; feature: human-associated habitat; material: faeces | place: China | collected 2012 ... | reverse complement strand
GCCGTGCGGGAGCACTGGCGGATGCGCCGGGTGCTGCTGCTGGTCATGGTGGCGGTGACCGTGCTGGGCATGGTGACGGTGAGCAGTATGGCCGACGCGGTGCAGCCGCGGCGGGTGTATGTGGTGCTCACCGCAGACGGCGGAACGGAGATCATCTCCGGCCGTCCCAGCCGGAGCATGAGCTTCGGCATTCTGGAGACCCGGGTGGACTACAACGCCAAGGAGGCCCAGCTGCTGCTGCAGCATGGCCGCAGCATCACCGTGACCGGTGAGGAGGAGACCCGCACCGTGCAGACCCGCAGCGAAACGGTGGACCATCTGCTCCACCGGCTGCACATGGAGCCCGCCGAGGATGAGATGGTGTTCATCGACCTGACGGGGGATCAGCCGTCCATCTATTTCCGGGCGGAGATGACCCGCCAGCGGACGGTACAGCTGTCTGTGGGCTACAGCAGCCGCCGGGTGGTGAACCACTCCCTGGCCAAGGGCACCGAGCGGGTGGTGCAGCAGGGCGTGCCCGGCACCATCACCAACACCTACACCGATACCTATCGCATGGGCCGCGTGGTGTCCACGGAGTTGACGGACACCGTCACCGACGGCGCTGTGGAGGAGGTCGTGGAGTATGGCACCCGGGTGTCCTCGGTGGAGCGGTCCGACCGGCTGGTGTCCGTGCACAGCAACGGCGACGGCTCCGGCTATCTGCTGTTCGCCTCCGGCGACACCATGACCTTCTCCCGGACCCTGGTGTGCAGCGCCACTGCGTACTCCATTGGCACCCGCACGGCCTCCGGCCGTCCCACGGCGGTGGGCAACATCGCGGTGGATACGTCCGTGTTCCCCTACGGCACCCGGATGTACGTCCAGACGGTGAAGGGCTCCTGGCACTATGGCATGGCCACCGCCGCCGACTGCGGCACGGCCATCAAGGGCAACAAGATCGACCTCTGGTTCAGGACCTATTCCGAGGCATGCGACTGGGGCCGGCGGGACTGCACCGTGTACGTTCTGGACTGACGGCGTGAAAGCTGGAGAAAAGCATCAATATCGTGTTTGCGCAAAAACGGCTGTGCCCGAAGGGGCACAGCCGTTCAGCTTGTCGGAAAAAATAAAGTCAGAAAAACAGCCGTCTGCAGTATGCGCACCTGCTGCTGCCTTGTATGGCACGGCTGTGAATGAGAATGACATCCTCTGCTGATATCCAGATCATTCTGCCATCCTCTTGTAGCTGGAAGCAAATTCCGCCAGCATTTGCTCGCGGGAAATTTTTGCGGGCTCCTCCGCGATCTGCGGCTTCGCCTGGGAATCCATGGGAAAAGTCATATCTGTATCCATCGTGCTCTCCTCGTTGCAGCTGGAATTATAGTGCATGTCATGTGCAAAGTCAACGGGCTCCGCAGGGGAAACGCCACGCCTTATGGATGCTCCCTTGTCTCCGCATATTCATCCAGAATATACCCCGCATATCTGGCGGCCTGTCTTTCCTCTCCGATCGGAGTCAGCTGCAGGGAATTGATCCATTGAAAATAATGCGTCAATTCATGCGCTATGGTGCTTAGTGTCGCCGCCAGAGCGTTGTCCCTTCCCCATTTCCGGCACAGGTCGTCATAGTCGCCGGCGGCAATGCGTATATACGGCTCGACTGTATAATCATCCTCTATGCTCCAGAAGGTACCGGTCACTTTTTCTCCATCCATGGCAGTGAGGCGAACAGCATTTTTTACGTAAACGGTAACTCTTAACGGAAAGAAATATTCTTTCCTCAAAAATACGGCGAACTCCTTACAGGCCCTCCGCACCTCGTCGTCTGTGCCTTTATCAAACCGCAGTCTCAGCCCGCTTCTATGGCCTTCTCTTGTTAAATCTATGTTCTTTTCCCAATTATCTAACGTCCATATATGATACATTGTCAATTTATCCCATCCTGATCAAAGTGATGCTTAAAGGCGACGCCTGCTGATACGAATCGGCCGGTCATACGCCTCCTGGACAGCCGCACACATATCCCTGTCTGCAAGCTCCTGGCAGAACCGCCGGATTCTCTCTTGTGATGAGCGGCTGATTTCCGGATACACGTCCGACAGGCTGTTCAGGATGGCACATTGGTTCCGGTAATTGCACCGGCCGAACATACGGATCAACCCGGCCGCCGGCGTTTCATCTCCCAGATGGACCAGGCCCTCAAGCAGGCAGATTTTCGCGAATGTATCGGTTTCCCGTATGGCAGGCAGCCGGTTTCGCAGGCCTGCGCGCTCTTCATCGCCCAACAAACGCCCTGTCGTTCCCACGCAGATATAGGCATACCCCCGCACCAACGGGTGCCGCGAGGCGGACAGCCGCATGGCCGCCGCCAGTGTATCGTCTCCCGGAAATGCGGACAGGGAATCTATGGCGCTGGTCTGTACCAGATAGGAGGCGCCCTCCCGTAGCGCGTCCCGTTTCGTGTCCCATGGCATGATTATAACTTATCCGCAGGCAAATGACAACGCATATCCGCCCATAACGGCGGAATTTTGCCATGGGCCCGAAAAAAACAGCCGTTTTCGATAAGAAAACGGCTGTTTTGGTGGTTGCGGAGGGAGGACTTGAACCTCCGACCTCCGGGTTATGAGCCCGACGAGCTACCAACTGCTCTACTCCGCGATATTGAATTGGGTCCGGTTGGTGCCGGTGACCGGACTCGAACCGGTACGGTATTGCTACCGGGAGATTTTAAGTCTCCTGTGTCTACCATTCCACCACACCGGCGGATATCGGCAAGAAGTATAATACCACACCCCTCCCTCCCTGTCAACCCCTTTTTTGAAATTTTTAGTCATGGCCGGGACAGGCACGTTTTCCGGAAGGGACACATATATTGGGCTATGCAGCAACGGATGGAGGTTTTTCTATGGATCAGAAGGAAATGATGGAGCGGCTGAAGCGGGACCCGGCGGCCCTGCAGGCGGTGATGGGGTCCCGGGACGGCCAGATGCTGCTGGGACTGCTGTCCGGCAGCGACGGGGGCCGCACCCTGCAGCAGGCCGTCCGCCAGGCGGCGGCGGGGGACGCCTCCGCCATCAGCGGGATGCTTCAGGGCATCATGAGCACGCCCCAGGGGGCGGCCCTGGTGCAGCGGATCGGCGAAAGCCTGCAAAAATAGGAAGGAGGGACGGCAGTGTCGGAGCTGGAGGAAAAACTGAACGCGCTGCTGTCCGATCCCAACAGCATGGCCCAGGTCATGCAGATGGCCCAGCAGCTGTCCGGAGCCATGGGGGAGCAGAAGGCGGCCCCGCCGCCCCCTACCCCGCCGCCGGGGCCTGACCTGGGAGCGGCCCTGGGCGGACTGGACCCGAAGCTCCTGGGGAAACTGCTGCCCCTGGCCGGTGAGCTGGGTACGGAGAACAGCGCCGCTTTGCAGCTGCTCCAGGCCCTGCGCCCGTTCCTGAAGGAAGAAAAGCAAGGGAAGATCGAGCGGGCGGCCCGGCTGGCGCGGCTGATCCATGTGGGGAAAAAGCTGCTGGCGGATTGGGAGGGGTAGCCATGTATAACCGCTATATCCGCAACGACAACGGGGTATATGACCGGGTGCCCCAGCAGGAGACGGCCCCGCCGTCTCCGCCCCGTCCCCAGCCGCCCCCGCCCAGGCCGGGGCCGCCTCCGCCCGGGCCGGAACCGGCACCGCCTCCGGCACCTGCCCCGGAGCGGCAGTTTCTGAACCGGCTGCTGGCGAAGCTGCACCTGGGAGACATGGACGCCGGGGATCTGCTGCTGCTTCTGATCCTGTTTTTCCTGTTCTATCAGAAGGCGGACGAGGAGATCCTCATCGCCATCGGCCTGCTGCTGATTCTGTAAAAAACTGTCCCAAAAGGGCAAAGTCCTTTTGGGACAAAAGGCTTGCAGTCTGCTGCGCGCATAATTGGTTCGCTGATGGCGAACCAATTCCACACTTGCAGCCTGAGAAGTATTTTCGGTCAGGTACACGCCCTGGCCGAAAATGATCTCATTTGCTTTGCCGCCTGCGGGCGGCAAACTCTGCGAGGCTTTTTTAGCACTCAAAAACTGCGCTGCCGTGAGGCAGCGCAGTTTTTTATGGGGCGTTTTACGCGTTATAGACGGCCATGCAGCCCAGATAGTTCATGTAACAATCCAGCTTGCCCACGGTTTCAAAGGGGGAGTGCATGCTCAGAACCGGCACACCGGCGTCGATGGTGGTGATGTTGCGGTTGGCCATGTACTGGGCCACGGTGCCGCCGCCGCCGGCGTCGATCTTGCCCATCTCGCCGATCTGCCACACCACACCGGCGTTGTCCAGCACGCGGCGGACATAGGCCACGGTTTCGGCGTCGGCGTCGGAGGAGCCGCCCTTACCCCGGGCGCCGGTATACTTGCAGATGCCCAGACCATAGTTCACCCGGGACTCGTTGCGCTTCTCATACACCTCGGCAAAGTTGGGGTCATAGGCGGCGGTGACGTCGGAGGACAGGCAGAAGGAGCTTTCATAGCACACCCGCAGGCTGACGCCCTGGCTCTGGCACAGGTCCTCCATGAAGGTGTCGAAGAAGGCGGACTGCATACCGGTGACGCCCATGGAGCCGACTTCCTCCTTGTCGGCCAGCATGCACACGGCGGTCTTTTCGGGCACGTCGATGTCGAACAGGCCCTTCAGGGCGGCGTAGCCGCACACCCGGTCGTCGTGGCCGTATGCGCCGATGAGGCTGCGGTCCAGGCCCAGGTCCGTGGCGTTGAAGGCGGGGACCACCTCCAGCTCGGCGGAGGTGAAGTCATCCTCGCAGATGCCGTATTTCTCGTGGAGCATATCCAGCACCCGCAGCTTCACGCGGTCGCTGTCGCCCTCCTCGCCCAGGGGGCGGCTGCCCATGAGAATGTTCAGATTTTCGCCGGGAATGGCCTCGTTAAGGGGCTTTTTGCCCTGCTCTGCGCCCAGGTGGGGCAGCAGATCGGTGATGACGAACTTGGGCTCGCTGCCCTGGCCCAGGACCACCTTCACCACGGTGCCGTCCCGCAGGACCACCACGCCCCGCAGCTCCAGGGGGATGGCCACCCACTGATACTTGCGGATGCCGCCGTAGTAGTGAGTCTTGCCATAGGCAAAGTCGCTGTCCTCATACAGGGGATGGGGCTTGAAGTCCAGACGGGGGGAGTCAATGTGGCAGGCCACGATCTGTGCGCCGTGGGACAGGTCCTGGCGGCCGATCTTGGCCAGCATCACGCTCTTGCCCCGGTTCACGCGGTACACCTTGTCGCCGGGCTTCAGGCTCATGTCCCGCTGATAGGGGACATAGCCCTGGGCCTGGGCCAGCTCCACGGTATAGGCGGCGCACTCCCGCTCGGTCTTGCCGTTGTCCAGGTACTGCTTGTAGCTTTCGCAATAGGTCTCCATGGCGTCCAGGGCCGCCTGGTCCACCAGGTCATAGCCGTTTTTGGGGCTGGAGAAGAGCTTTTCGCGCTTGGCCTTCATTTCGTCTGTCATGGTTCTGATTCCTCCTCAAATATGTTCGATTTCCCGGAGCATTTTCCGGAAGAAAATCCGTGCCTGATCCCGGAACTGCGCCGGACCGGCGCAGGTGTTTTCCAGGATATGGGAGCAGTGCTCCCGGTAAAAGCCGTCGGACGGCTGGGCGGATATCCGCAGCCGGGCATAGTCCCGGCTGATACCGTCCCGGGCCATGATGCGGCGGACCCGGTTCTCCGCCGGGGCCAGCACCGCCACGGTGCAGGCGCACAGCCGGTCCAGGCCGCTTTCCACCAGGTTGATGGCGTCCAGCCCCACCAGGGACTGTCCCGCCGCCCGGCGCATCAGCTCCGGCGGCAGGTATTCGTACACGATGGCGTTGAGCCGCTCCAGGGCGGCGGGGTCGGAGAACACGATGTTCCCCAGCTTCTGCCGGTCCAGGGTCCCGTCGGGGCCGAACACCGGGCCGAAGGCCCCTTCGATGGCCCCCCGCAGGGCGGGGTCCGTGCGGAGCATCTCGTGATACACGGCGTCGCAGTCCAGCACCGTGCCGCCCAGGTCCTCCAGGGCCGCCAGAGCGCTGGTTTTTCCTGCGCCGGTGCCGCCGGTGAGGCCGATGAGAATGGGACGGTCGGCGTCCACCAGGTGGAAGCCTGCCGCCTTTTTCAGGCGGTTGGCCACCGCCAGACCCAGGCCCCTGTCATCGGGGCACTGGGCGAAAATTTCCGTGACGTCCGTGCCGTCGAAGGTGCGCAATGCGTCGAAAACGTGCCGGGCCTGGGCGGATTTGTCCGCCGCCGGACCCAGACGATGGATGATGTGCCCGGCATACAGCGGGGCATACTCGTCGAAGCAGATGACCCCCGCCTGGTCCGACAGCAGGCCCAGGATGCGGCGGGCGCTGCGGTCCGGCGCGCCGGTGACCACGGTGACCGGCGCATGGGGGGCATAGTGCCGGTATTTCATCCCCGGGGCCCGGGGATGCTCTCCGGCGGCCAGCAGGCCGGTGACGGCCTTGTCCACGGATACCTCCCCCAGCACCTCCTCCAGGGCCTCCAGAGGCAGACCGCCGGGCCGCAGCAGCCGGGGCGGCGTCACCGTCAGGTCGATGATGGTGGACTCCACCCCCACGGTGCAGGGGCCGCCGTCCACGATGCCGTCGATTTTGCCGTCCATGTCCTCGATCATGTGGGCGGCGGTGGTGGGACTGGGACGGCCGGAGGTGTTGCCGCTGGGGGCGGCAATGGGCACCCCGGCGGCCCGGATGATGGCCAGGGTCACCGGGTGGTCCGGGCAGCGGACGCCCACCGTCTCCAGGCCGCCGGTGGTTTGCAGGGGAACGATATCCCGCCGGGGCAGGATCATGGTCAGGGGGCCAGGCCAGAACCGCTCCGCCAGGCGATAGGCCTCCGGCGGCACGTCCCGGCAGTATTGCTCCAGCCAGGAGGCGTCCGGCACATGGATGATCAGGGGATTGTCCTGGGGCCGCCCCTTGGCCAGGAAGATCCGGACCACGGCGTCCTCGTTCAGGGCGTCGGCCCCCAGGCCGTATACGGTTTCCGTTGGGATGCCTACCAGGCCCCCCCGGCGCAGAATGGCCGCGGCCTCCTGTATGGCGGCCGGGTCCGATTCCGGGTGAAAAACAATGGTGTTCAAGTGGATCCCTCTTTTGCCTTAAAAGCCCAGATCCTCGCCCACCAGAATGACCTTGATGCGGCCGGCGGGACGACAGGCCCGGGTGATGACCATCTGGCAGCAGATGCAGTCGGAACTGGTGCAGTCGCCGCAGCTGCCGGTGACGGCGCAGGGGGTCTTGATATCGAAGCGCTGGGCGTTGGCGGGGGCCGCCACCTGGCGGGCCCGGGCAATGGCGCTGTCCAGATCGCCCATGACCTTGTTCATCCCGGCGATGACCAGGACGCTTTCTGGCCCAAAGCACAGGGCGGCCACCCGGTTGGCGTTGCCGTCAATGTTCACCAGCTGGCCGTCGGCGGAGATGGCGTTGCTGCTCATGATGAAGGTGCCGCAGGTCAGGGCCTGGCGCATCAGGGCCTGCTTTTCTTCGGGGGTCTTGCCGGTGTCCCGGTCGATGAGCTGATAGTCCCCCTGGTGCAGGCGGTCCATCAGGCCGATCTGGGCGGCGGTGGCGGTGCCGCCCCAGGACACGGTGCGGTCCTTGGGAATCAGGGTCAGGGCCAGCTCCAGGGCCTCCTGGGCGGTGGAGACATAGTGGGCCTCGAAGCTGCGGCGGCGCAGGGCCTCGGCCACCTGGGGACCGGCCTTGTCATAACGGGTTTTGATGGGAGCTTCCATGGTTCATTCTCCTTTCTCAGCGCCCTCCTGCAGGCGTCTGGCCTGGTCGGCCAGGGTCAGCGCATCCACAAGGGGGTCCAGGTCGCCGTTGATAACGGCGGCAATGTTGAAATTTTTCACGTCCCCGGTAAGCCGGTGGTCGGTGACCCGGTTCTGGGGGAAGTTATAGGTGCGGATCTTGCCGGACCGGTCGCCGGTGCCCACCTGGCTTTTCCGCTGGGCGGCGATGGCGGCGTTCTGCTTCTCCTGCTGGGCCTCATAGAGCTTGGAGCGCAGGATTTTCATGGCCCGGTCCTTGTTTTTATACTGGCTGCGCTCATCCTGGCACTCCACCACCGTGCCGGTGGGCAGGTGGGTGATGCGGATGGCGGATTCCGTTTTGTTGACGTGCTGTCCTCCTGCGCCGGAGGAGCGGAAGGTGTCGATCTGTAAGTCCTTGGGGTCGATGGTGAACTCCACCTCCTCCGCCTCAGGCATCACGGCCACGGTGGCGGCGGAGGTCTGGATGCGGCCGGAGGACTCGGTTTCCGGCACCCGCTGGACCCGGTGGGTCCCGGCCTCGAATTTCAGGCGGGACCAGGCCCCCTGGCCCTCGATGGTGGCGCTGGCCTCCTTGACGCCGCCCAGCTCCGTGGTGTTTTCATACACCAGCTCCATGTGCCAGCCCCGGCGCTCGGCATACAGGGCGTACATCCGCAGCAGGTCCGCCGCAAACAGGGCCCCCTCCTCGCCGCCGATGCCGGCCCGGACCTCCAGGATGACGTTCCGGTCGTCGTTGGGGTCCCGGGGCAGCAGCAGGCGTTTAAGCTCCTCCGACAGGCGGTCCCGCTCCTGGCGGGCCCGATGCAGCTCCTCCTGGGCCAGCTCCCGCATTTCCGGGTCCGACAGCAGCTCCTGGGCCCCGGCGCAGTCCGTCTCCGCCTGCTGCCAGGCCCGGAAGGCGGCCACGATGGGGGTCAGCTCCTTCTGCTCCCGGCTCAGGCGGGTCAGGGATTCCCGGTCAGCGTACACCGCCGGGTCCGACAGCTGCCGCTCCACCTGGTCCAGCCGCCGGGCGATGGCTTGTAATTTCTCCAGCATACGGACTCCTTACTGGGCGTCCAGATAGCGGCGCACCTCGCCCACCAGCTTGTCCCGCCAGAACTCATATCCCACGGCTCCCGGCCGCAGGGATACCTCCAGCAGGTGAGGCCGGGCGGTGTACTGGTCCATCTGCTCATAAATCTCCTCATACTTCCGGGAGCTTTTCCGGGTCAGCACATAGGCTACCCTTTCCAGCTCCAGCCCCCGGCGCTTCAGCAGCGCCCGGACCGGGGAGGCGCAGCGGCCCGCCCACACGGGGGTGCCCAGGATCACCAGCCGGTATTCAGACAGGGGGCGCTCCGTTTCATAGGGGGCCAGCGGCAGGGTGGCCCGGCGCATGGCGTCCATGCCGGAGCGGAGATAGCCCCGAGTGCCCTGGCGGTCCACGCCGTCGGTAAGCTCCACCAGCTCCGCATCCAGGGCCTGGGCGATCTCCGTCATGGCCTGGCGGGTGGCGCCGGTGCGGGAGTAGTACATACACAAAATATCACGCATAATGGTCCTCCTGATTATTCCTCCAATTGCAGAGACAGCTCCTCCCAGCGGGCCATCTCCTGCTCCAGTTGGGCCTCCAGATCCTGCTTCTCCCGAAACAGCTCCTGGAGCTTTTTCACGTCGCAGGCATTCTGTTCCATTTCGGCATCCAGCTGGCGGCAGCGCTCCTCCAGCTTGGAGATGCCGGTTTCGCAGATGGTCAGCTGGCGGCGGGCGGCCTGCTTTTCCCGTCCGGCCCGAGGGGGCCGGGTGTCCTGCTTTTTCTTCTGGACCGGGGCGGGGGCGGGCTTTTTCTCCTCTGCCTTGACGGCCCGGTACTGGGCAAAGCCCATGGGATAGTCGTTGATGGTACCCTCCGCCAGCTCCCAGACCCGGGTGGCGAAGCGGTTGATGAAATACCGGTCATGGGACACGAACAGCAGGGTGCCGTCGAAGGCCTCCACCGCCTCCTCGATCCACTCTCGGGAGGCGATATCCAGGTGGTTGGTGGGCTCGTCCAGGATCAGGAAGTTGATCTCCTCGTCCATGAGCATACACAGCCGCAGGCGGCTGAGCTCGCCGCCGGACAGGACCGACACGCTTTTGAACACGTCCTCCCCCTGGAACTGATAGGCCGCCAGGCGGTTGCGGGCGGTCTGGGGCGTCATGCCCTTCTTTTCATAGAGCATGGTGTCAAGCAAGGAGCGCTCCGGGTGCTCAAAGTGGATGATCTGGGGCAGATAGGCCGCCCGGATGGCGGGCCCCATGCGGATGATGCCGCTGTCCACGGGCTCGGCCCCGGTGATCATGTTCAGCAGGGTGGTTTTCCCTGCGCCGTTTTCTCCCAGAAAGGCGATGCGCTCGCCGCCCTCCACCCGCAGGTACACGTCGGAAAACAGGGTGCGGTCACCGAAGGACTTGGACACGCCCTTCAGCTGCAGTACCTCGTCGCCCCGGAACTCCCGGCTGGCGAAGCGGGCGTCCATCTTCTTGGCCCGGGTGGGCTTGGACACGGTGCGCATGCGCTGGATGCGCTTTTCCATGGAAAAGGCCCGCTTGTGCAGGGCGTCGTTGCCCATAAAGGCCCACAGGTGCATCTGCTCCGCCGCCTTCTCCAGCTGTTGGATCTTGGCCTGCTCCTTCAGATACTGCTTCATGCGCTCCTGATAGCGGCGCTCCTTTTCAATGGCATAAAAGCTGTAGTTCCCGCTGTAAAACTCCGCCTTGCCGTCCAGAATTTCAATGATGCGGGTGACGGTGCGGTCCAGGAAATAGCGGTCGTGGGAGATGGTGACCACGGTGCCCCGGAAGGAGCGGATATAGTCCTCCAGCCACTCGGTGGCCTGCAGGTCCAGGTGGTTGGTGGGCTCGTCCAGCAGGAGAATGTCCGTATCCTCCAGGATCAGGCGGCCCAGGTTCACCCGGGTTTTCTCCCCGCCGGACAGCTGGTCAAACAGCCGCTGCCGCATATCGCCGTCGATGGACAGGCCGTTGGAGACCTTGTTGACGGCGGTGTCGGTGTCATAGCCGCCCAGGCCCTCGAACCGGGCGGTAAGCTCGCCGTAGCGCCACAGGGTCTGGGGATCGCTGTCCCCCTGCTCCATCTGCCGGGTCAGGCGGTCCATCTCCTCCTTCAGGGCGGTGGTGCGCTGAAAGGCGGAGCGCAGAACGTCCTCCACGGTGTATCCCGCGGGATACACCGGGATCTGGGAGATCAGGCCCACCCGGCGGCCCGGTGCAATGAGCACCTGGCCGGAGTCATAGTCCAGCTCCCCGGTGAGGATGTTGAACAGCGTGGATTTCCCCGCGCCGTTTTTGCCCAGCAGGCCCACCCGCTCACCGGTGTCGATCTGGAAGGACACGCCGTCCAGTATTTTCTTTTCCAGGTCAAAGGACTTGACCAGGTCGGTTACGCTGATATCTATCATATGGTCGATTCGTTACATTTTTTCCAATTCAATGACAATTTTGCCGAATTCCATGGCGTGGGACGCCTTCACCAGCACGGCGGTGCCGGGGGTGAATTCCCGGCGCAGGGCCGGAAGGGCCTCCTCAATGGCGGCGAAATGCTGTGCCCGGGGACCGGCAGTCTGGGCGATGGCGGCGGCCTTGGGGCCGATGGCGATCACCGCGTCCAGCCCCAGCCGGGCAGTGGTGCGGCCCACCTGCAGGTGGGCGTCTCGGCTGATGGGGCCCAGCTCCCCCATGTCGCCCAGCACCGCCACCCGGCGGCGGCAGGCGGTGTCCGCCAGGATTTCCAGCGCCGCTTCCATGGCCTGGGGATTGGCATTGTAGCAGTCGTCAATGATGAGCCGGTCCTCCGGCAGGCGGATGCGCCGCATACGGGAGCCGGTGGACACATACCCGGCCACGCCCTCGACGATCTCCTGCTCCGACAGGCCCAGATATTCGCCGATGGCCACGGCCATGGAGGCGGAGTAGATCATGTAGTCCCCGGGGGAGGGGATGGACAGCCGGTAGCTGCGGCGGGGGGTGGTGACGGTGCAGTCCAGGCCGTCGATGCCCCGGCGGACGATGTCCGTGACCCGGACATTGCAGTGTTCGCTCCTGCCGCAGCGGAGGGTCTCAAAGGGCAGGTCCAGGCCGTTGAGCAGTTCATCGTCGCCGCACAGCACTGCCAGGCCGCCGGGGCGCAGGTGGTCGAAAATCTCGCACTTGGCCCGCAGGGTCCCCTGACGGGTGCCGCCCAGGTTTTCAATGTGGGCGTCGCCGACGTTGGTGATCACGGCGATGGTGGGCTGCACCAGGCTGCCCATATAGCGGATCTGGCCGAAGTGGTCCATGCCCGTTTCGATCACCGCCGCCTGATGGCAGGGCTCCAGCCGCAGCAGGGTCTGGGGCGTGCCGATGTGGTTGTTGAGATTGGCCTGGGTTTTCAGGGTCCGGAAATGCCGGGACAGCACCGAGGCGATCATCTCCTTGGTGGTGGTCTTTCCGGCGGAGCCGGTGACCTGCACCACGGGGATGTCATACAGCCCCCGGTACCAGGCTGCCAGAGCGCCCAGAGCCAGGGTAGTGTCCTGGACCTGAATATAAAACTTGCCGGGCAGCAGTGCCTCCGGCACACGGCTGCACAGGCAGCCGGCAGCCCCGGAGGACAGGGCCGTGTCGATGTAGTCATGCCCGTCGAACCGGGCTCCCACCAGGGGGATGAACAGGTCGCCGGAGGCGATCTGGCGGCTGTCGCTGGTGACGCCGGTGACGGTGTCGCCTCCGGTCTGAAGGAAGGTCCCGCCTACGGCGCGGCAGATGTCCGCCGCCGGCAGGGGCCTCATGCCCGGCCTCCCTTGCGCAGGGCCAGGGACTCGTCCACAATGCGCTGGCACAGGTCGCCGTAGCTCAGGCCCACCTGGGCCGCCTCCTGGGGCACCAGGCTGGTGGGGGTCATGCCCGGGAGGGTGTTGATCTCCAGGCACCAGAAGTTCCCCTCCTCATCCAGAATGAAGTCCGCCCGGGAATAGACGCCCAGGTCCAGGGCACGGTGCAGGCGCAGAGCCAGCTCTCCCACAGTATGCCACTGCTCATCGGTAATAGGGGCGGGGCAAAGCTCCTGGGCCCCGTCCTTCTGGTATTTGCAGAAATAGTCGAAATAGGCCCCCCGGGGGATGATCTCCACGGCGGGGAGATAGGTGTCGCCCAGAACGGCCACCTGGATCTCCCGACCCTTGATCTTCTTCTCCACGATGACGTGGTTTCCGTAGGCCAGCATCCGCTCCAGGGTCTGGGCCAGCTCCTCCCGGGTGTCCGGCAGCTCCACGCCGATGGAACTGCCGCCGTTGATGATCTTCACGGCGCAGGGCACCGGCAGTTCCCGGGCCAGACGGGGAATGTCCTCCCGGGTATAGCGCACGTCGTGCCAGGGGGCGGTGGGTACACCGGCGGCGTCCATGATGCGCTTGGTGACGGATTTGTCCATGGCCATGCCGCTGCCCAGATAGCCGCTGCCGGTATAGGGCACGCCCAGCAGGTCCAGGGTGGCCTGGATGCGGCCGTCCTCGCCGCAGGAGCCGTGCAGGGCCAGGAACACCAGGTCCGCCATGGCACACACCGCCAGAACGTCCTTTCCCAGCATGGAAGGGCCCTGATCCCGGCGACTGCGGCGCACGGCCTCCAGGTCCGGCTCGGTGGAGTGGACCCGGTTGTCGCCGCACAGGCCGTCCGGCGCGTCGAAGATATCCGACAGGCTGCCGTTGTAATCCTCCAGCCCCAGGAACATATCCACCAGGATGGCCTGGTGGCCCCGCTGGCGCAGGGCGCGGCACACGCCGGTGCCGCTGGTCAGGGATACCTGCCGCTCGGTGCTGAGGCCGCCGGCCAACACTACGATTTTCATATACAATCCCTCATTTCTCACGGGGGTACACGCCCCCGGAATGCTATCATATCAATATAGCAGTATATCACACCAACCGGGCAAATACAACTGTTTCCTGCGCAAACAAAAGAGCTGCCGCGAGGCTGCGGCAGCTCTTCTGCAATCAGAAAACGTACAGCAGGATGCACACCAGGACAATGCACAATCCCAGGCAGGCCATCAGCAGGGCATAAGACAGGCTGCCCTCCATCCGGCGGAGGGTGTCCAGGATGGTGCCCAGCCGGTCGGCGGCCTCCTGTTCCGTGCGCTGGCCGCTGTGGGTCATGGCGTGGATCATGGCGCTGCGGGGAGATCTGTGGCGCCGGGGCCGGGAGTCCCGCAGGAAGGTCCGCCGGGCCACCAGCACCAGGAAGTCCAGCGCGTCGCATACCGCCCGCATCACCACGTTCAGCACCCGGTACAGGCCCCGGATGACCGGGCGATAAACCCGTTCCTCCAGGCTCAGCCACCGGGGCCAGCGCTCCAGATACACGGCCTCCGCGTCCTTGCGGTCCATGAGCACCAGGCGGATGAACAGGAAATACACCGCCATGCCGATGGTCAGGGAAATGGCCACGCCCTTGAGATTTTCCCAGGCCAGGTAGTGAACGGCGTGGCCAAAGGGATGCCCGCCCACAAAGGGAAGGGCCAGAGCGGCCACCGGCTCCGCCAGCCCATGGGGCAGCAGCCCCAGCACCGGCAGAGGCAGCGCCGCCAGCACCAGCGCCGTGACGGTCATAGGCGTGCCCCAGGTCTTACCGGTGGGGGAGATGGGCTTCTGCCAGAACAGGGCCACATAGATCTTGGTGAGATACGCCGCCGTCAGGCCGCCGGAGAACAGAAACAGCCATTCCACCGCCGTAACGCCCAGACTGCCGCTTTCGGCGGCCAGCTCTACCAGGGACTCATGAACCAGGGTTTTGCTGATATAGCCCAGAAAGCCCGGAATACCTGCCAGAGAACAGGCACCGCACAGAAACAGGATATGCAGCAGGGGCTTGCCCCGGCCGAAGCCCCGGATCTGGTTCAGGTCCAGGGCGTGGGTGTTGCAGTACACCACGCCGGCCAGCAGAAACAGGGTCAGCTTCACCAGGGAGTGGTTCATCATATACAGCACCGTGCCGTGGGCGGCCAGGGCATTGTGCTGCCCCAGCAGGGACAGGGCCGCCGTTCCCACCAGGATAAAGCCGATCTGGGACAGGGAGGAGCAGGCCAGAATATACTTGAGGTTGTTGGAAAATACGGCGATAGCCGCGCCCAGCACCATGGTCACCGCCCCCAGCACCAGCAGCAGAACACCCCACCGGTGCTCACCGGGGAGGATGTCCGCCGTGATGATCAGGGCGCCGAAGATGCCCGCCTTGGTGAGGACGCCGGACAGCAGGGCACTGGCCGGAGCCGGGGCCACCGGGTGGGCCTTGGGCAGCCAGATATGCAGGGGAAACACGCCCGCCTTGGCCGCAAAGCCGAACAGGATGCACAGGGCCGCCGCCCACAGCTGCCCCCGGTCCGTTACCATGGCGCAGGCGTCAGGCAGTTGGGCGATGACCAGGGTGCCCGTCAGCCGGTACAGCAGGAACAGGCCCATCAGGGTCACAAGGCCGCCCAGCACCGCAATGGTCAGATAGGTCTTTCCCGCGTCCAGGGCGTCGGGGGACTCCTCCTGCACCACCCAGGCATAGGAGCTGAGGCTCATGAGCTCGAAGAACAGGAAGGTGGTGTACAGGTCCGCCGACAGGAACACGCCCATGGTGAAGCTCAGGCACAGCAGGAAGAAGAAGTGGTACCGCCGCAGATGGTGGTGGCCCCGGAAATACTGGGGCGTCAGCAGAGCGGACACGAACCACATGAAGCTCACCACCAGCCCATAGATGCACCGGAAGCCGTCCAGGGTGAAGTGGATGCCGCACAGGGGGATATCCAGGGATTCGCCGAACCGGGTGCACACCGCCAGCACCATCACAAGAAGCGTCAGCCCCGTGACGGCGCAGGACCAGCGGCCCAGCCGCGTCTCGCTTTCGCTGCGGACGAGCAGCAGGGGAACGGACCCCATCAGGGGCAGCAGGATCAGAAGAAGCAGCATCACAGGCCCACCGCCTTTCCGATCACGTCCAGCAGCCACTGGGGAAACAGGCCCATGACCAGACACGCCGCCGCCAGCATGGCGGTGGGGACGGTCATCATCCAGCCCGCCTCATGAGCGGAGCCCTCGGGGATGGCGGGGGCGTCCGTCCGGGGGAACCAGGCCTTCAGCACCACCTGGAACATGTAGACCGCCGTCAGCAGGGCCGACACCAGCAGGGCTGCGAAGCCCACCAGCGGCAGCCAGCCGCCGATATCCACCGCCGCCCGGGCAATGTACCACTTGCTGACGAAGCCATTGAAGGGGGGGATCCCCGTCAGGGCGCAGGCCGCCGCCGTGAAGCAGGCGAAGGTCACCGGCATGTACCGGGCCAGGCCCTCCAACTGGGGCACATACTCCCGGTGGGCGTAATGCAGCACCGCACCGGCCGTGAAGAAGGCCATGATCTTCACCACCGAGTGGACGATCAGGTGCAGGAAGGACGCTGCCAGGGCCTGGGTGGTCATCAGGGCGGCGGCAAACAGAATATACGACAGGTTCGACACCGTGGAGTAAGCCAGCCGCAGCTTGAAGTGCCGCTGCTTCAGGGACATGCAGGAGCCGTAGACAATGGTGATGATGGGCAGCAGCAGCGCCAGCTGCTGGGCCCAGGTGCCGGACAGAATGTCCGGGCCGAAGCTGTAATAGATCAGGCGGATGCAGGCGAAGGCGCCGGCCTTTACCACCGCCACCGCGTGGAGCAGGGCCGTGACGGGGGTGGGGGCCACCGCCGCCGAGGGAAGCCAACCGTGCAGCGGCCAGATGGCGGCCTTGACCCCGAAGCCCACAAAGGACAGGGCGAACACCGCCAGCAGCATGGACAGATCTCCGTCATAGCCCGCCAGGTGGCCGCCCAGGGAGAAGTCCGAAGCATCGTGGATGGCCAGGAACACCAGCCCGATAAACGCCAGGGCCGCGCCGGAGATGGAGTATACCAGGTACTTGACGCCGGCCTTTTTGGCGGCCTTGGTCATGGGCTGCATCACCAGGGGCAGGGTGGCCAGGGTCAGCAGCTCATAGAACAGGTACATGGTCATCATGTTGGCGGAGAAGGCGATGCCCAGGGTCACGCCGAAGGAGGCGGTGAAGAAAGCCCAGAACATATGCAGATGCTTCTCGTGGCGCATATAGTCGAAGCCATAGAGCATGGTGAAGGGCCACAGGGTGGCAGACAACCCCGCAAACAGACGGGCAGCCCCGTCCATGCGGAAGGCGATGGTCAGCCGGTGGGAAAAGTGCAGCAGGGTGAACGTGCCGTCATCGCACAGGAGGATGGCCGCCCAGGCCAGGGCCGTGGTGCCCAGGATCAGGAGGCTGTATACCAGGCGGCGGCAGCTCTCGCTGCGGATGGGCAGGAAATAGGACAGCAGGCCCAGCACCAGCGGCAGGAACACCGGCAGAAGGAGAAGAATTCCATTCATATGGCGCACCTCCTTACAGAATGGACCCGGTGATGTGCTCCATCACGGGGACAGTGATGCCGGACAGCAGGCCCAGGATCAGGCTGGCTGCGGCGAACAGTGCCAGAGACAGCACCAGCAGCAGCGGCTCCCGGACCCGGCTCCGGGCCGGGAAATCCTGCCCCGGAAAGAAGGCGCGGCACAGCGGCGGAAACAGATAGGCCGCCGTCAAAAGCGCCGAGATCAGCAGCACCGCCGGAATGATATAGCACAGGGGGGCGGACATGCCGTCCAGGGCTCCCAGAGCCAGATACCATTTGCTGAAGAAGCCGCCGAAGGGGGGGATGCCCACCAGGGACAGAGCCAGGGCGGCGAAGCAGCCCATGGTGACGGGGATCCGGCGGCCCAGACCCGGGAAGCCGTCGATGGTTTCCGTTTCCGTCAGGAAAATGATGGAGCCGGCGGACTGGAACACACCGATCTTGGCCAGGGCGTGGAACAGCAGCTGCAAAAGCCCCCCCAGCAGACCCACCGGAGTCATGAGGAATACGCCCAGCAGCACATAGGAGATCTGGGAAATGCTGGAATAGGCCAGACGCTTTTTCAGGCCGTTTTCCGTGCAGCCCATAAACGAGCCCATGAAGATGGTCACCAGGGTCAGAACGATGCACACGGTCTGGACCCAGGTGCCCCGCAGAGCCTCCGCGCCCACGGTGAAGTAAATGACCCGGATGGCGGCGATGGCCCCCACCTTGGCGATGATGCCGGAGAGCAGGGCATGGGCCGGGGCCGGGGCAACAGGATGGGCCGAGGGCAGCCAGTTGTGCAGGGGGTACAGGCCCGCCTTGGCCCCGAAGCCCAGCAGCATCAGAAATGACGCAGCCAGCAGGGTAGGAGAGAGAGTCTGGAAATAGCCGCCACGGACGAAGGCCAGGGAGGATTGCTGGGCCAGCAGCACCACACCGAACAGGGCGATGAAGCCGCCGCAGACGGAGTAGTACAGGTATTTTACTGCGCCCAGCAGGGCCTTGGGACGCTGGGTGTGCAGCACCAGGGGGAACGACAGCAGGGTGGTGAGCTCATAAAACAGGTACAGAGTCACCAGATCCGCCGCCAGAGCGGCGCCCAGCACCGCCGCCTCCGTCAGCATCAGAAATGCGTAGAACCGGGGATGGTGCCCCTCGTGGGTCATGTAGACGGAGGCGTAGGGGATGGTCAGCAGCCAGCACACGGCGGTCAGCAGGCAGAAGAACCGGCCCAGGCCGTCCAGCCGCAGGGAAAACGTCAGGTCGGCGGTCATGTGCCACACCGGTGTGGCCATGTCGCCCAGGGTGCAGGCACCGATCAGCAGCGCCAGCAGCAGGGCCTGGCCCGCGGCCAGGATCACCGTGCGGGCCCGGTCGTTCCGGATCAGGCTCAGGGCCGCCAGCGCCAGAGGCAGCAGGAGGATGAGATACAGCATATTCGATTCCTCCCTTTCTCACTGACAGAACAGGTCCATGCCCTGGCGGAACAGGTCCATGAGCCCATAGGACCGCAGGCCAACAGCGATGTTCAGGGCCGCAAACACCAGGCCCGGCACGGCGGCCCATTTCAGGCGGCGGTCCCGCTTTTCTCCGGCCTCCGGCACCCACAGAAGCAGGGTGGTATACAGGAAATACAGCACGTTCAGCAGGGTGGACAGGGCCAGCGCCAGCAGCACCGCCCAGGTCCGCCAGCCCATATGGAAGGCCGCGGCGGCAAAGTACAGCTTGGGGATGAAGCCCGCGAAGATGGGAATGCCTACCATGGACAGGGCACCCACGGTGAATACGCAGCCGGCGGCGGGGTCCCGGTGGGCGGCGGCCCGGAGGCTGTTGAAGTCCCGGTGTCCACCGGAGGCGGCCACCAGGTCCGCACCGGACAGAAACAGCATGGGCTTGGTCAGGGCATGGGACACGATCTGGAACAGCACCGCCCCCAGGGCGGCCTCCGTTCCCATGCCCAGGCCCATGTAGATGTAGCCGATCTGGGCGGCGGAGGAGAAGGCGATCATGGTGGTGAGCCGCCGGGCGAAAATGGCGGAGACGGAGCCTGCGATCATGCCGCCGATGCCAAACAGCAGCAGCACCGTCTGGATACCCGAGGCGGCGAACACGTCGATACCGATGACCTGGTAGATGACCTTGATGAGAAACACGATATACCCCTTGGACACCACGCCGGACAGGATGCCAGAGGAGGCGGGAGTGGCCTGCCCATAGGTATCGGGCATCCACAGATGGAAGGGAAAGAGGCCGCTTTTGATGGCCAGGCCCGCCGTCATCAGGCCCAGGGACATGGTCACGGAGAACCGGTGCCCGCCGGTGCTCCACAGTTCCGCGATGGCGGTGTGCAGCTGGGGGAACAGCAGGTGGCCGGTGACGGAATAGGTGAAGATGACGCCGATCAGGAACAGGCCGGAGCCCATCAGGGCGAAAATCATATAGCGGGCGGAGGCGATCAGGGCACGTCCGCCCCGGCGCACCGACAGCAGGGCACAGGAGGCGATGGTCAGCACCTCGATGAACACATAGCCGGTGAAAATGTCGTTGGTGTAGCACAGGGCCATCAGCGCCACATGGGCCAGGTCCACCATGACCCAATAGAGCTTCTGCTTGTCGGCGGGGACATCCCGCAGGATGCGGCCCATGCCGCCCAGCACACTCAGCAGCATGACCCCGGCAAACAGCATGGCCAGGAAGGGCTCCAGAATACCCGCCGTCAGCTCGTTGCCCCAGGGGGCGGGGTAGTGGCCCATCATATAATAGTAGCGGACGTGGTGCACCGCGCAGTATACCAGCACAGAGCCCTGGAGCACCACGCTGGCAGACAGCAGGAAAATGCTCAGCCGCCGGGCCCAGCGGGCGTTGGCCGCAAAGGACACCACGGTGCATACCAGGGACAGAATGATGGAGAAGAAGGGGAAATTCTGCACAAAGCTCATTGCTCGCCGTCCTCCTTCCGCCGCTTTTTATGGGACATCATCATATACAGCTTGTCCATGTCCAGGGTGCGGTAGGTCTGGTAGATGCGGACGGTCAGGGACAGCATCACCGCCGACACACTGACGGACACCACGATGCCCGTCAGCACCAGGCCCGCGGGGATGGGGTTGACGTAGTGCTCCATAGAGGTGACGCCGTCCACGATGATGGGAACGGTGCGGCCGGTGATATAGCCCCGGTCCGCCAGCAGCAGGAACACGCCGGAGTCCATAATGTCCAGGCCAATGACCTTTTTCAGCAGGTTCCGGTCAAACAGCAGCATGCAGAAGCCGATGACGAACACCAGAATGGCTACCACCAGCTCGTAATTGGAAGCAAGGGCCTTCAGCATCACAGCTCCCCCCTTCTGAAATACATATAGAAGCTATACATGGTGCAGCACACCACGAAGCCCACGGCCACGTTCAGGGGCAGGATCAGTCCGGCGGACAGGATGCGCCCGGGGGTGCCGGGGGAGATGATGGAGTGCAGGTGGTTGGCGCCGGTATAGAAGGAGTAGCTCTTGGCCAGGCAGTAAAAGCCCAGGGAGCACAGAACCACCGTCTGTAGCCGCCGGGGCCGCAGCACGGCGGAGGCCGCGCTGTCGCCCCACACCATGGCAAACAGCATCAGTCCGGCCGCCAGAATGGAGCCGCCGGAGAAGCCGCCGCCGGGAGACAGGTGGCCGTTGAGCAGGATGTAAATGCCGAACACCAGGATCACCGGGATCAGGAACCTGCTCATGGGGGCCACGATGGGGTCCGAGGCATAGTCCACCACGTCGGGCTGGAGAAGCCAGCGCCTTTTGCCGGAGCGGTTGAGCAGGATGGTCACGGCGCACATGGCGGTGAACAGCACAAAGGATTCGCCCAGGGTATCGAAGGCACGGTAGTCCAGGATCATGCCGGCCACGGTGTTTACCGCGCCGGTCTCCTCCGTGCCCTGCTCCACATAGCGCTGGGCTACCTCGTTGACGGTGGGGGCGGTATCGGAGCCGTAGGGGGGCAGGTCCGCTGCCGTCAGCAGCATGAGGGCCGACAGCACCACGCACAGAAGGCCTGCCAGCACGTTGTACAGCCGCAGGGACCGGTGGACTCCCTGCTCCACCAGCGTCCGGTCCCGGTGGGGGGTCGGATGAGCGGAGACGTTTTCAGCCGGACACTCCGGAGGCTCCTTTTGCAGCTGCTCGGACAGGTCCAGGCCGCCGTGGAGCCAGAGCTGCACCAGGGAGGGCTCAGAGGGTGTCGTCATGGTGGTCCTCCTCTCTGCGGGCCTCATGCTCCGCGTCCTTGTCAATGAGGTTGATACGCCGCAGGGTCAGGAAAAACAGAATGCCCGTGATCCCCGCGCCCACGGCGGCCTCGGTGATGGCCAGGTCCGGGGATTCCAGCAGCAGCCACACCACGGACATGATAATGGAATAGGCCATATAGATGATAACGGCCCGCATGGGCTTTCGCACCAGCGCCGTGGCCACGGCGCAGATCACCAGCCCCGCCAGCAGGAGAATGCGGAAGGTCGTGCTCATGCTCTGTCCTCCTGTTCTCCGTCGGGCAGCTCCAGATGCTGCTCCAGATTCTGGTTCACCCGGTACTCAAACTGGGCCAGCATATGGCCGGACAGGGGAGAGGTGCACCACTGGAGGATCACCATCAGCAGCAGCTTCCACAGCACCGGGCGCAGGCCCACCGCCAGCATCACCGCCAGCACCAGCAGGGAAAGACCCAGGGTGTCGGCTATGGAGGCGGCATGGAGCCGGTTCAGGGAAAAGTCGAAGCGGAACAGGCCCACGATGGCGGTCAGCAGGGCGAAGCACCCGGCCAGCACGCACAGAGCCGCCAGGCCGAAGCGGATCCATTCACCGGTCATGCGATTCGTCCTCCCTCTCGTCCTGCCGTTTGTACTGGTACAGGTTGATGTAAATGCGGCACAGCAGCATCACCGCGATAAACGACAGCACCACATACACGATGGCCACGTCCACCAGGTAGTCCTCCCCCAGCAGATAGGCCAGGATGGCGATGATAATGGCCACCAGCGTGCCGGTAAGGTTGATGCCGATGATGCGGTCCACCGTCAGCCGGGCCCGGATGATATAGACCATCACTGCCAGCAGGCCCAGACCCAGAAGCACCAGAGCGCCCCAGAACAGATCGTGATAGCACTGTTGGATCAGTTCCATTCCGGGCCCTCCATTTTCCGCAGGAGCCGGGTCAGACTCCAATCCGGGATGTCGGCGGCATGAGCCTCATTCAGGCACAGCACCAGGTAGTCCTCTCCCTCCTGGCGCACCGTCACAGTGCCGGGGGTCAGGGTGATGGAGTTGGACAGCAGCATCCGGGAGACGGGCTTTTCCAGGGGCGCGTGGACCCGGACGATGGCAGGGTGATAGTCCGGCTTCCGGGACCAGATCACCCGTATCACAGCCAGGTTGGCCCGGCTGATCTCCCGCACAAGGATCGCACCGTAGACAACATAGCCGCCCAGGCGCTTCAGAAAATGCCGCTCCGCCTGGGGCCGGCAGCCCAGGGCAGCCACGCAGAACGCGTAGACCGCCCCGGTGATGACCACGCCGAACAGGCAGATCTCCAGCGTGACTTTTCCGTTCAGGATCAGCCACAGCAGGAACAAAAAGATACACATGACCATGGGGGTTCCTCATTCCTCTCTCACACACATAGCGTGAATGTTAAGATTTTTTCGCACACGGCGCAAAAAACTTCATACAAAATTTATTTTACCATGTATGCAGAAATAAAGTCAATAAAAACCGGGAATTTGCCGGGAAAAGATGAAAAAAGCCGCCAATTGGCATGCATAATTTCCCAAACGTGTTCCGCGCCGCCGGGCCTGCCCGGTCAGAGATTTCCAATCCGAAAAATGTAGCAATTGCAACAGACAAATACAGGATTCCGGCGTATACTGCCGGATGTACCATAAAATAAGGAGGAATCATCTCATGATTCGCAGGATCATTCACATAGACCAGGACAAGTGCAACGGCTGCGGGGCCTGCGCTAAGGCGTGCCACGAGGGCGCCATCGACATGGTGGACGGCAAGGCCAGGCTCATGCGGGAGCACTACTGCGACGGGCTGGGGGACTGCCTGCCGGCCTGTCCCACCGGGGCCATTACCTTTGAGGAGCGGGAGGCTCCCGCCTATGACGAGGCGGCGGTGAAGGCGGCTCAGGCCGCCAGGAACCGGCCCCATACCGGCTGCCCCGGCGCGGCCATCCGCCAGCTGGCTCACAAGAAGCCCGCACCGCCGGCCCCCGGCCGGGAGACGGAGAGCCAGCTGACCAACTGGCCGGTGCAGATCAAGCTGGTCCCCACCCGGGCCCCGTATTTCGAGGGGGCGGAGCTGCTGATCGCGGCGGACTGCACGGCCTTCACCTATGCCGACTTCCACAGCCGGTTCCTGGCGGGCCGGGTGTGCCTCATCGGCTGCCCCAAGCTGGACGGCGTGGACTACACCGAGAAGCTGGCGGAGATCCTCCGCAGCAACAACATCCGCTCCGTGACGGTGCTGCGGATGGAGGTGCCCTGCTGCGGCGGGCTGGAGATGGCCGCCCGGCGGGCCCTGGAGCAGTGCGGCCGGGACCTGCCCTGGCAGGTGTGCACCGTCCACATCGACGGTACGGTGACGAAAAACTGAAGCGTAAGCGCCCCGGTTCTGCCGGGGCGCTTTTATGCACCTGCGGGGCGCGGCGGGCATAGACTGCCCTGTGAGGAGGTATATGCATGGACCATGAACTTTTGCTGGCCCGCTCCATCACACAGGCCCAGCACATGGTGCGCTCCCTTGGCGGATGCGGCATCCGGAGCGCGCTGATGCGCGCCCCTGTGGGACTGACGGACCGGGGCTGCGCCTACGGGGTGCGGCTGCGGCCCGGGACGCTGGAGGCGGCTCTGACCTGTCTGCAGGCGGCGGGGATCAAGCCCCTGGCCGTCTATCATCATACCCGGGAGGGCTATCGGGAGGCGGCGCAATGATCTATTTCGACGCCGGGGCCACTACCCTGGAAAAACCCGCCGCTGTGGGCCGGGCCATGGCCCGGGCGGCACACACCATGAGCTCCCCGGGCCGGGGGAGCTATCCGGCCTCCCGCCTGGCCGAGGAGACGGCCTATCTGTGCCGCCAGGAGGCGGCGGAGCTGCTGAGAGTCCCCCAGCCGGAAAACGTCGTCATCACCGGAAGCGCCACCCATGGCCTGAACCTGGCCATCCGGTCTTTGCTGGGTCCCGGGGACCGGGTGGTGATCTCCGGATATGAGCACAACGCCGTGACCCGGCCCCTGCACGCCATCCCGGGGCTTTCCGTGACGGTGATCGACACGCCGCCCTTCCGGCCGGACCTGGCGGCGGAGGAATTTCGCCGGGCCATCCGGCAGAAGCGGCCCCGGGCCGTGATCTGCACCCACGTTTCCAACGTCTTCGGGGCGGTGCTGCCGGTGGAGGACATCGCCCGATGCTGCCGGGAGACGGATACGCCCCTGATCGTGGACGCCTCCCAGTCGGCGGGGGTGCTGCCGGTGGACCTGGCCGGGTGGGGGGCGGCCTTTGTGGCCATGCCCGGTCACAAGGGCCTGTACGGCCCCCAGGGCACGGGACTGCTGCTGTGCGGGGCGGAGGGGAAGCCCCTGCTCTACGGCGGCACCGGCAGCATGTCCCGCCTGCAGGATATGCCCCCGGACCTGCCGGACCGGCTGGAGCCCGGGACCCACAATATGCCGGGCATCGCGGGACTGCTGGAGGGCATCCGGTTCGTCCGGCGGCAGGGGGTGGAGAGCATCGCCGCCCGGGAGCGGCAGGTGGCCCTGCGGGCCGCCCGGGGTCTGGAGAGTCTGCCGGGGGTCCGGGTGCTCCGGGACGGGGACTTCCGGAACCAGACCGGCGTGGTGTCCTTCGTGACGGAGGGCCGGGACTGCGAGGCGGTGGGGGAGGCCCTGGCCCGGCGGGGCATCGCCCTGCGGGCGGGGCTTCACTGCGCGCCCCTGGCCCATCGCACGGCGGGGACCCTGGACACCGGCACCCTGCGGCTCAGCGCGTCCTTTTTCAACACGCCGGACCAGGCGGACCGCCTGGTGTGGGCCGTGTCCCGGGTGCTTCGTGAAAATGTAGAGCTTTGACAGACGTTTTTGTTGCATTTTCCCAATAAATTTTATATAATGTAAAATACGTATTGGTATGTGCAAGGAAGGGACGCCTGAAATGGAAGCAATTGTATCTGTATTGGAGCGGGCCGGGCGGTATCTGTCGCTGATCCGGCCCATGGACGTGCTGGACGTGGCCATTATCGCCTATCTGGTGTATAAGATCCTCTGTCTGGTGCGCAGCACCCGGGCGGAGAATATCCTCAAGGGCGTGGCGATCTTTCTGGTGGCCCTGTGGCTGTCGTCCCCGGCGGCCCTGAATCTGCGGGGCGTGAACTATATCCTCAGCCACATGGTGGAGTGGGGCGTTCTGGCCCTGATCATCCTGTTCCAGCCGGAGATCCGCCAGCTGCTGGAGAAGGTGGGCAGCCGGAACATCCGCCTGCTGCGCATTTTCCAGCCGGAGCAGCAGTCCTCCGAGCTGGAGCGGGCCATCGACCAGACCGTGGCGGCCTGCACCGACATGGCCAAGACCCGCACGGGGGTGCTGATCGTGTTCGAGCGGAAGCTGCTGCTGGACGAGATCGTCCGCAGCGGCACCACCCTGGATGCGGCGGTATCCAGCGAGCTGCTGAAGAACATCTTCTTCGTGAAGGCCCCCATGCACGACGGCGCCGTTATCATCCGGCAGGGCCGGATCCTGGGCGCCGGGTGCATGTTGCCGCTGTCCAAGAATGTGAATCTCAGCCGGGACCTGGGCATGCGCCACCGGGCGGGCATTGGCATGAGCGAAAACTCCGACGCGGTGGTGGTCATCGTGTCGGAGGAGACAGGCTCCATCTCCGTGGCCATCGGCGGCATGCTGAAGCGGCACCTGATGCCGGAGACGCTCCGGCAGCTGCTGCGCAACGAGCTGATGCCCCAGCCGGAGGAGGAGCCGGACAAGCCCCGCCTGTCCCTGCGGGAGCTGCTGCACGCCCATAGAAAGGGGGAGCAGAATGGAAACCAAGACTAACACCAACCAGAATCCCGACAAGAGCCGCAAGGTCATCCGCATCGTCATCTCCATCCTGGTGGCCATCGCCCTGTGGGTCTATGTAGACCGGGGGCTTTCCGTGGAGGTGACCATGAAGGTCAACAACGTCCCCGTGGAGTTTTCCGGCGAGGACACCAGCCTGGCCGAAAAGAACCTGATGCTGCTGTCGGGCTATGACACCACCATCGACCTGGTGCTCAAGGGTCCCCGCAGCGAGCTGTTCAAGCTGGACAAGAGCAAGGTCCGCATCGTGGCGGACACCAGCACCATTCAGGAGACCGGGCAGCAGACCCTGTCGTACCAGGTGTACTTCCAGGACGACATCCAGCGCAGCAAAATTTCCGTGGATCACGCCAGCGCCTACAGCGTCACCGTCACCGTGGGCGAGATGGACAGCAAGACCGTGCCCATCCGCTGCGACATCGTGGGCAGCACCGCCAAGGGCTTCACCGCCGGGGAGCTGACCCTGGATCCGGCGGAGCTGAACCTGCGGGGCCAGCGGGACGATCTGCTGAACGTCGCCTATGCCAAGGTGACCCTGGACATCTCCGGGGCGGACCGCACCGTGGTCCAGGCCCTGGAGTGGGAGCTGTATGACTATAACGACATTAAGATCGACAACCCCGCCGTCCGCTCCAAGGTGAAGACCGTGCAGGCTACCCTGCCGGTAAAGACCTCCAAGGAGGTGGATCTGGTGGTCAACTTCGTCCCCGCCGCCGGGTCCACTCTGGACACGATGCAGTATACCGTGTCCCCGGACAAGGTGACCCTGGTGGGCGAGAAGGACGTGCTGGACACCATCGACGCCATCGTGCTGGACACCCTGTACCTGCAGGACCTCCAGCCCTCCCAGAGCCTGACCTACAGCGTCACCGCCCCGGAGGGCACCACCCTGGCGGAGAACGTGGGCCCGGTCACCGTGACCATCGTGGTCACGGGGGTCACGGAGCGCAATGTCACCGTGACGGCCTTCAACTGCGAAAACGTGCCGGAGGGCTTCTCCGCCGTGCCGGTAACCGAGAGCCTGAACATCCTCCTGCGGGGCCTGGAGAGCGAGATGGCCCAGATCACCGCAGAGGACCTGCGCATTACCGTGGACCTCAGCGGTATCACGGAGCCGGGGGTCCACACGGTGCCGGTGACGGTGCAGGTGGCCAACTTCGCCAACGTGGGCGTCAAGGGCTCGTATCAGATCGTGGTGGACGTGGAGCGTCTGCCGTAACAGAGATTTTTCCCCCAAGCGAAAGGACTGAGCAAAATGACACAAGTGGCAACTGTTGAAAAAATCCTTCGGGACGGATATGTACAGATCTCCGTGCCCCGCAAGTCCGCCTGCGGACACGACTGCGAGGAGTGCGCCGGATGCGGCATGACCGGGGCCTCCATCTATGCCGAGGCCCGGGACCCCGTGGGGGTCCGCCCCGGAGACAAGGTGGTGGTGGAAAGCTCCACCCGGGCCGTCCTGGCGGTGACCTGGCTGGTATATATGCTGCCGGTGGTGTTTTTCCTGCTGGGCTACTTCCTGTCGGCGGGGCTGACGGAGGGCTGGCGCTATGCCGTGGCCATTGCGGCGGCGGCGGTGTCGTTTATCCCCATCAAGCTGTATGACGGCTATGCCCGGAAGCGGGACACCCTGACCTATACCATCGTCCGGGAGTTCTGATGTTCGGCTATGTGCGGCCGTCGGACGGCCACCTGACGGCGGAGGACAAGCAGCGGTTCCAGGCGGCCTACTGCGGCCTGTGCCGCAGTCTGGGCCGGAGATACGGCCTGGCGGCCCGGATGATCCTGAACTATGACCTGGCCTTTCTGGCCATGCTGCTGTCCCGGGAGCCGGAATGCCCCACGGCGCACTGCCGGTGCCCGGCCCACCCCATCCGGGGCTGCGACGCCCTGGAGCCTCAGCCCGCCTTCGACACGGCGGCGGACCTGAGCGTGATCCTCACCTGGTGGCAGCTGACCGACGGCGTGGCGGACCACGGCTTTTTCCGGGGGCTGCCGTACCGCGCGGCGCTGCTGGCCCTGGGCCGGGCGTATCGGAAGGCCCGGGCCAGGCGGCCCGGCTTCGATGAGCGGACCCGGGCCCACCTGGAGGAGCTGGCCCGGCTGGAAGGGGAGAGGTGTCCCTCCATGGACCGGGCGGCGGACGCCTTCGCGGTGCTGCTGGCCGGTGCGGCGGAGGAGGAGCCGGACCCGGTGCGGCGGCGGGTGCTGGAGCAGCTGCTGTACCACCTGGGCCGCTGGATCTATCTGGTGGACGCGGCGGACGATCTGAAAAAGGACGTGAAGTCCGGCAGCTATAACCCGCTGGTCTACCGCTTTCACGCCGAAGGCGGCACGCTGACGGCGGAGGACCGGGCGGCCCTGGCCGCCACCCTGGACAGCTCCGTCCGGGCTATGGCCGCCGCCTTTGAGCTGGCGGATTTCGGCCCCTGGCGGGCCATTATCGAGAGTGTTGTGTACGAGGGCCTGTACGCGGTGGGCGCGGCGGTGCTGAACGGCACTTTCCGCAAAGGACGCAGAAGAAAACAACGAAAGGCAGGCGCCTGATATGCGCGATCCCTATCAGGTGCTGGGCATCCCCAGCACCGCCACAGACGAAGAAGTGAAGAAAGCCTACCGGAACCTGGCCCGGAAATACCACCCCGACAACTACCACGACAATCCCTTAGAGGACCTGGCCCAGGAGCGGATGAAGGAGATCAACGAGGCCTACGAGACCATCCGCAATCAGCGCAAGGCCGCCCAGTCCGGCGGCCAGAGCGGCTGCGGCTCCGGCTATAATCCCGGCTACGGCGCGGGGTACAATACCGGCTATAACACCGGCTACAGCGGCGCCTACGGCGCTGCGTGGCAGCGGATCCGGCTGGCCATCTCCCAAGGGAACCTGAACCTGGCGGAGGAGCTGCTCAACGCCCAGACGGATCACAACGGGGAGTGGAACTTCCTGAAGGGGGCCGTGTGCTATAAGCGGGGCTGGATGGACGAGGCCCGGCGCTATTATGAGACGGCGGTGCAGATGGACCCGGGCAACGCGGAATATCAGCGGGCCCTGGATATGATAAACGGAAACGGCGCGGCGTACCGCCCCAACGGGTACGGGCATGTGTCCACCGGCAGCTGCGCCGGAGACAACTGCACCAGCCTCTGCGCCGCCTGCGCCTGCATGAACTGCCTGTTTGGCGGCGGCGGATACTATTTCTGCTGCTGAGGGACGATAGATAGGAGGAGTTTACATTGGTCAAAAGCATGACTGGCTACGGCCGGGCCAGAGAGACCCTGCACCAGCGGGACATCACCGTGGAGGTGCGCTCTGTCAACAACCGCTTTCTGGACTGCACGGTGAAAATGCCCCGTGCTTACGTATTTGCCGAGGACGCCGTGAAGGCCCGGGTCCGGGCTGCCGTGTCCCGTGGCAAGGTGGACGTGTTCGTCACCATCGACGCCAGCGCCGCAGACGTGTCCGTGGTGACGGTGAACCAGCCCCTGGCCCGGGGCTATTACCAGGCCCTGACCCAGCTGCGGGATATGTTCTCCCTGGAGGGGGAGATCACGCCCATGGCCCTGGCCAAGCTGCCGGATGTGCTGACGGTGTCCAAGGCCGAGGAGGACCTGGAAACCGTGGCCGCCGATATCTGCCGGGTGCTGGACCAGGCCCTGGCCGCCTATAACGATATGCGGGCCGTGGAGGGCCGCCGCCTGGCGGAGGACATCGCGGGCCGCCTGGTGACCATCGAGACCGCCGTGGGCCGGGTGGAGCGGCAGTCGCCCCAGACCGTGTCCGCCTATCGGGAGCGGCTGGAGAAGAAAATGCGGGAGGTGCTGGCCTCCACCACCATCGACGAGGGGCGCATCCTCACCGAGGCCGCCATCTTCGCCGACAAGGTGGCAGTGGACGAGGAGACCGTCCGCCTGCGCAGCCATGTGGCCCAGCTGCGGACCATGCTGCAGGCCCAGCGGCCCACCGGCAAGGACATGGACTTCCTGATGCAGGAGTTCAACCGCGAGTGCAACACCATCGGCTCCAAGTGCAGCGACCTGGCCGTGACCCAGGACGTGGTGGCCATGAAGGCCGAGGTGGAGAAGATCCGCGAGCAGGTGCAGAACATCGAGTAAGGGAGGGACCGCTGTGCAGCTGGTGAATATCGGCTTCGGCAATCTGGTGTCCGTGGGACGCCTGATCGCCGTGGTGAGCCCGGATTCCGCCCCTATCAAGCGGCTGATCCAGGAGTCCCGGGACCGGGGCATGCTCATTGACGCCACCTATGGCCGCAAAACGGCGGCGGTGCTGGTGATGGACAGCGACCATGTGGTGCTCTCCGCCCTGCCGGCGGAGAAGCTGGGCCCCCGCCTGGGCCTGTCGGCGGAGGATTTCATGCAGGAGGAGATCTGATTTTGGAAAAGCAAGGCAAAATTTTTATTCTTTCCGGCCCGTCCGGGTCCGGAAAGGGTACGGTGCTCAAAAGCGCTATGAAGAACCACCCGGACATGTTCCTGTCTGTTTCCGCTACTACCCGGTCTCCCCGCACCGGCGAGGTGGACGGCGTACACTATCACTTCATCAGTGACGACGCGTTTTTGCAGATGGTGGAGCGGGACGAGCTGCTGGAGCATGCGGGCTATGCCGGGAATTTTTACGGCACCCCCCGCATCCCCGTGGACGAGGCCCTGGATCAGGGCCGGGACGTGATGCTGGAGATCGACGTGCAGGGGGCCCAGCAAATTTATGCCAAGCGGCCCGACGCCGTGCGCATCTTCCTGGCTCCGCCCTCCTGGTCGGAGCTGGAGCGCCGCCTGGTGAACCGGGGCACCGACTCCGCCGACAAGATTCGCCAGCGGCTGACCCGGGCCCGGGACGAGATGGCCCTGGCCGTGGATTACGACTATTTCATCATCAACGACGACGTGGAGCGCGCCGCCGCTGAGCTCAATGATATCTTCCGCGTGGAGCACTTCAAGCCCGCCGAGCGGATGCATTTGGTAAAGGACTAAAAATTTTTTCTGATAAAGGACGGTAATGCTATTATGATGCTCTATCCCGCTATGAACAAGCTGACCCAGTACATTCCCAACCGCTATATGATGGTGAACGTGGTGGCCCGCCGGGCCCGCCAGATCGCCATCGAGGCCCAGCGCCACGACGAGCCCCTGGACGAGAAGCCCGTGACCCTGGCCATCAACGAGGTGGCCGAGGGCCGCTTCGATGCCAAGTCCATCGACACCGCCATCTCCGACGAGGCGTGATCTGACAGGAGGAATCGCCATGCCGCAGATCGCAAAGGTGGCTGTGGCGGCGGCAACCTATGCCATTGACAAGCCCTATGACTATCTGATCCCCCAGGGGACGGACATCGCCGTGGGCATGCGGGTGCTGGCGCCCTTCGGGCGGGGCAACCGCGTCAGCGAGGGGGTCGTGCTGGCCCTGGGGCAGGGGGTGCCGGACAAACCCATCAAGCCCATCCGGTCCGTGGTGGACCGGGAGCCCATCATCACGGACCGGGAGATCCGCCTGGCCCTGTGGATGCGGGAGCGATATTTCTGCACGTTTTACGACGCCATCCGCACCATCCTGCCCGCCGCTGTGTGGTACAGCTATCGGGAGATGTGGTCCCTGACCGGGGAGCCCCTGCCGGAGGACCTGTCGGAGCGGGAGACAGCGGCCTGCCGCCTGCTGCAGGACGGCCCCATGGAGCGGGACGACCTGTGCGCCGCCCTGGGGGAGACCGGAAGCCGGGTGCTGTCGGTTCTGAAAAAGCGGGGCATCCTGCAAATGGAGCCCCAGGGCTCCCGGAAGGTCCAGGACCGGGTGGTGCAGATCGCCTGCCTGGCCCTGGAGCCGGAGGAGGCCCTGAAGCGGATGGAGCGGAAGAAAAAATCCGCCGCCCGGCAGTATGACGCCGTGGCCTTCCTGGCCAAATACGGTGACGCCGTGGTGCAGGAGCTGTGCTACTACACCGGCGTGTCCCGGCAGGGCATCAGGAGCTTGGAGCGGGCGGGGCTGGTGTCCCTGCGCAGCCAGGAGGAGTACCGCATCTCCCGCCGGGACTATGACGCGGCGGCGGAGGAGATCACCCTCAACGATGAGCAGCAGCGGGCCTATGACGAGATCCTGGCCCAGTGCCGCGATGGCCGCCCCGGCGTCACCCTTTTGCAGGGAGTCACCGGCAGCGGCAAGACCCTGGTGTATATCCGCCTGGCCCAAACCCTGCTGGCCCAGGGCCGGTCCGTGATGATCCTGGTGCCGGAAATCGCCCTGACGCCCCAGATGATGGCCCGGTTTTCCGCCTACTTCGGGGACCAGGTGGCCCTGCTGCACAGCGGTCTGCGGCTGACGGAGCGGTATGACCAGTGGAAGCGCATCCGCCGGGGAGAGGCACACATCGTGCTGGGTACCCGGTCGGCGGTGTTCGCGCCGCTGGAGAACCTGGGCCTCATCATCCTGGACGAGGAGCAGGAGAGCTCCTACGAATCCGAAAATCCTCCCTGCTATCACGCAAGGGATATCGCCAAATACCGTTGCTTCCGGGAAAACGCCCGGCTGCTGCTGGGTTCGGCCACCCCCACGGTGGAAACAGCGTATTACGCCCGCCGGGGGGACTATCAGCTGGCGCTGCTGCGGCGGCGCTACAACGCACACCGGATGCCCCGGGTGATCCTGGCGGATATGCGCCGGGAGCTGCGGGACGGCAACGCCGGCTGCATCAGCCGGGAGCTGGCCCGGGAGCTGGAGAAGAATCTGGAGGCCGGGGAGCAGAGCATTCTGTTTCTCAACCGCCGGGGCAGCAGCCGGGAGCTGCTGTGCCCCCAGTGCGGCTATGTGCCCCAGTGCCCCCGGTGCAGCGTGTATCTGACCTATCACTCCGCCAACGGGCGGATGATGTGCCACTACTGCGGCTATTCCGAAAAAAGCAGCGAAGCCTGCCCGGAGTGCGGCGGCGCCATGAAGCACATCGGCGTGGGTACCCAGCGGGCGGAGGAGGAGCTGCACGCCCTGTTCCCGGAGGCGGAAATCCTCCGCATGGACGCCGATACCGTCAGCCAGGGACATGAGAAGATCCTCCGGGATTTCCAGGTGCGGCGGGTGCCCATTCTGCTGGGGACCCAGATGGTGGCCAAGGGGCTGGACTTTGCCAATGTGACGCTGGTAGGCGTCCTGGCGGCGGATATGTCCCTGTATGTGGACCACTACCGGGCCTCGGAGCGGACCTTCAGCCTGCTGACCCAGGTGGTGGGCCGGGCCGGACGGGGGGACAAGCCCGGCCGGGCGGTGATCCAGACCTACACCCCCCAGAACGACGTGATCCTGGCCGCAGCGGACCAGGACTATGACCGGTTTTACGACGGCGAGATCCGCCTGCGGCAGCTGCGGCGGGACCCGCCCTTTGCCGACCAGTTTTTCATCACCGTCACCGGCCCCGAGGAGGGTCCGGTGCGCCGGGCCGCCGCCGGTCTGCGGGACGGACTGCGTTCCGCCGCCGGGCAGGAGCCCTATCGCGGCATGGCCCTGGATATTCTGGGCCCGGCCCCGGCTCCCGTGGTGAAGGTCAACAATCGCTACCGCTACCGGGTAACGGTGATCGGCCGCAACGACAAGACCCTGCGGGGCCTGCTGTCGGCGTTTATGAAGGAGTTTTCCCGGCGGCCGGAGCACAAAGCGCTGCATATTTACACCGATTGTAATCTGATGGACTGATAAAAGAGGTATACGACCATGGCATTGAGAAAAATCGTATTGCAGGGGGAGCCCTGCCTGACCAAGGTGTGCCGCCCGGTGACGGAGTTCAACGGCCGGCTTCACACCCTGCTGGACGACCTGAAGGACACGCTGCTGGACTCCGGCGGCGTGGGCCTGGCCGCGCCCCAGGTGGGCATTCTGCGCCGGGTGTGCGTGGTGATGAACGAGGATGACGAGATCATCGAGCTGGTGAACCCCGAGATCATCGCCACCGACGGCGAACAGACCGGGCTGGAGGGCTGCCTCAGCGTGCCCGGAAAGTTCGGCGTGGTGACCCGTCCCTACACGGTGCGGGTCCGGGCCCAGGACCGGGACGGCGCATTTTTCGAGGTGGAGGACGAGGCCCTGACGGCCCGGTGCTTCTGCCACGAGATCGAGCATCTGGACGGTCATCTGTTCGTGGAGCGCACGGACCATCTGCTGACCGAGGAGGAGCTGGAGGAGTATATCCAGCAGGAAGAGGGAGACGACGAGGAGTGAGGATCCTGTTTATGGGCACGCCGGATTTCGCGGTGGCGTCCCTGAAGCGGCTGGTGGAGGACGGGCACGAGATCTGCGGCGTGTTCACCCAGCCGGACCGCCCCAAAAACCGGGGGCATAAGCTGGCTTTTTCGCCGGTGAAGGAATACGCCCTGTCCCAGGGGCTGTCCGTGTATCAGCCCACGAAAATGCGGGACGGCACGGCCCTGGCCCTGGTGCGGGAGCTGCATCCGGAGCTGATCGTGGTGGCGGCCTATGGCCGCATCCTGCCGGAGGACATTCTGA